>JGI24771J26695_1000070_pt1 | contig 129408 bp, 127 predicted proteins | sample LakSupMetagenome_FD_26695 | JGI IMG/M metagenome (IMG submission 26695)
CCTGGAGCGCGTCCTTGGCGTCGGCGCCCTTGGCGACCACGGTGATGGTCGAGCCAATGCCGGCGCCCAAGGTCAGGATGCCCATGATCGAGGTGGCGCCGACCGTCTCGCCGCAGCGGGAGACGGTGATGTCGGCATCGAACTGGCTGGCGCATTGCACGAATTTCGCCGTGGCGCGGGCGTGCAGGCCCTTCTTGTTGATGATCTGGAACTCACCATAGACGGCGCCGGCCGGAATCTCGACCTCGGTGCAGTCGCAGTCTTCGTCGCGGATCTCGTCTTCGCGCATGCCCTGCACGCCGAACCTCATTTGCCCGCGAGCACGCGGCTGGCCACCGTGATGTATTTCCGGCCCGCATCCTGCGCGCTGCTGACGGNTTCGTCGAGGGTCTTCTCCTCGCGCACGCTGGCGAGCTTGATCAGCATCGGCAGGTTGATGCCAGCAACGACGTCGATCCGGCCCGGCTCCATCACGGAAATGGCGAGGTTGGACGGCGTGCCGCCGAACATGTCGGTCAGGACAATGACGCCCTTGCCGGTCTCGACCTGCTCCACCGCCGCGATGATGTCGCGCCGACGACCCTCCATATCGTCATCGGGGGCGATGGCGATGGTGGCCAAGTTGGCCTGGGGGCCAACGACATGCTCGAGCGCGGCGCGGAATTCCGTCGCCAGGTGCCCATGCGTGACAAGCACGAGTCCGATCATTCAGTCCCACCGAAGAGCGCCCATCGGCGCCCGGACAAGGTCGCGGTTTATGCGGCAGGTGCGAAAGATAGGCAAGGCGCTTGTCTCGAACTCTTCGAAAGCAATTCAATCAGAGCCGGCGAAGAGCGCAAGCGCCGTCAGGATCAGCCGTTCGTCGCCAGGCCGCGGAAGCAGGGACAACCGCGGCAGGGTCACGCCTGCGATCGTCTCGACCAGCGCCTCCGGTTCCGGCATGCGCTCGGGTTCCGTGCCGCAATCGATCACCAGCCGGAGCACCGCGGCGGAAAGATGCGGTTCCGGCGTCAGGCCGAGGCCGCGGCGCTCGACCAACCCTTCGATCGGCGGCACCGGCGAGGCGAGGAGGCGGTCGGCGCGGACGGCGACCTCGGTGCGGTCATCGGCGATCAGCCTGGCGAAACGACCTTGCGCCTGCGCCGCGCCGATCAGCGCCAGCGCCAGACTCGACTTGCCGGCGCCCGATGCGCCGCGGATCAGGATGCCGGCCTCGCCGACCACGACGGCGCTGGCATGCAGGCGAAGCGGGGGCGTCGTGGTCATGCCGGCTGCGCCGCGGCCGGCAGGCGCACGATGAAGCGGGCGCCGAGCCGCTTGTCCTCGCCTTCCGACTGCTCGGAGGCATAGCGGTTCTCGGCGCGGATCGTGCCGCGATGGGCTTCGACGATCTGGCGCGAGATCGAGAGGCCGAGCCCGGAATTCTGGCCGAAGCCGCTCTCCGGCCGGTCGGTGTAGAAGCGCTCGAATATCCGCTCCAGCGCATGCGGGGGAATACCGGGGCCGTCATCCTCGATCGTGATCAGCACGTCGCCGGCGACGCGCGAGAGCTTGACCCTGACCGGCTTGTCGGCCGGCGAGAAGGAGCGGGCGTTCTCGATCAGATTGACGAAGACCTGACCGAGGCGGGAATCGTGGCCGAGCACGCGGAAGGGGTCGGCGCCAGGGCGCTGGCCGCCGCGCCGGTCGACCGTGAGCTCGACGACCGGCTGGCCATCGCGTCGGATCTGGTTCTGGACCGAAACGACAGCCTCGACGAGCTGGGCGACGTCGAGCGCGACGGCGTCGTCACGGGCAAGTTCGGCATCGAGGCGCGAGGCGTCGGAGATGTCGGTGATCAGGCGGTCGAGCCGCTTCACATCGTGGCGGATCACCGCGAGCAGCCGGCTGCGGGACTCGTCGTTCTTCGCCAGCGGCAGGGTCTCGACGGCGCTGCGCAAAGAGGTCAGCGGGTTCTTGAGCTCGTGGGCGACGTCGGCGGCGAAGCGCTCGATCGCCTCCATGCGATTGTAGAGCGCCTGCGTCATCTCGCGGAATGAGCCGGAGAGATGGCCGATCTCGTCATGGCGGCTGGAGAAATCCGGGATCTCCTCGCGCGACTTGACGCCGCGGCGCACGCGCTGGGCGGCGTCGGCGAGCTTGCGGATCGGCTCGGCGATGGTACCGGCGAGCAGTACCGACAGGATGATCATCACGCCGGCCGCGACGGCGAAGACCTGGAAGATGGCGTAGCGTTCGGAGGCGATGACGGCGTCGATGTCGCCGCCTTGCGTCGAGAGCAGCAGCGCGCCGCGCACCGCCCGGAAGCGCTGCACCGGCACCGCCACCGAGACGATGGTCTCGCCGCGGGTGTTGACGCGCACCACGCTCGCCGGCGAGCCGGCCAGCGCCCGGGCGACCTCGGTATAGGACCTGCCGTTGGCGTTGGCGAAATCGTCATAGGCCGGCACGTCGGCGCGGCCGAGCCGGTTGCGGAACATGTTCCAGGTGCGTTCGAGCAGCGGCGGCTCGTCGCTCTCGCCGATACGCGGCAGGTCGAGCCGCAGGATGTCGCCGCGCGAATAGAGATTGCGCGAATCCAGCGTCAGCATCCCGTCCTTGTCGTAGATGCGGGCGCGGGTCTTGGTCGGCGTCACCAGCCGGCGCAGCAGCGGGGCGACCTTCTCCGGGTTGATCGAGAAATCGAGCGGGTCCTCGGCGATGGCGCCGCTCTCGCCGGCCTGCATCTGCAGGAGCTTGTCGGGATCGATCGCGATCGTGTCGGTCTCGACCGTGGCGGAGGCGGCGATGGCGCCGGCGATGATCTCGCCCTGGGTCAGAAGGCTCTGCACCCGCGCCTCGATCAAGCCCTCGCGGAACTGGTTGAGGTAGAGGAAGCCCACGAGCAGCGCGACGAGCCCGGCGAGGTTGAGGACGACGATGCGCCGCGTCAGGCTGGAGGCTGCGCGCCCCGAGACGGCGCGCAGCATGCGGCGGCCGAACAGCGCGGCGCGACGGCGCAGCGTCAGCCCCGGCCGCGGCCCGCCGGCGCGGGCNCCCTCCTGTTCGATCGTAGCCATGGGCGGCTCTTACCCTGTCCCGGCGCGCGCGCAAGCGTCGTCATGGCCGCGCCAGGAATGCTTCTCAGGTCTCCTTGAAGCGGTAGCCGACGCCGTAGAGCGTCTCGATCATGTCGAACTCGACATCGACCTGGTTGAACTTCTTGCGCAGGCGCTTGATGTGGCTGTCGATGGTGCGGTCGTCGACATAGACCTCGTCGTCATAGGCCGCGTCCATCAGGGCGTTGCGGCTCTTGACCACGCCGGGGCGCTGCGCCAGCGACTGCAGGATCAGGAACTCGGTGACGGTCAGCGTCACCGGCTCGCCCTTCCAGGTGCAGGTGTGGCGCTCCGGATCCATCCGCAGCAGGCCACGCTCCAGCGCCTTGGCGTCCTCGGTGCGGACGACTGCGCTCGCATCCTTGCCGCCGGCCCGGCGCAGGATCGCCTTGACGCGCTCGACCAGCAGGCGCTGCGAGAACGGTTTGCGGATGAAGTCGTCGGCGCCCATCTTCAGGCCGAAGAGCTCGTCGATCTCCTCATCCTTCGAGGTCAGGAAGATCACCGGCAGGTCCGACTTCTGGCGCAGGCGGCGCAGCAGCTCCATCCCGTCCATGCGCGGCATCTTGATGTCGAAGATGGCGAGGTCGGGCGGATTCTGCTTCAGCCCGTCGAGAGCCGAGGCGCCATCCGTATAGGTCTGGATGCGATAGCCCTCGGCTTCCAATGCGATCGAAACCGAGGTCAGGATGTTGCGGTCGTCATCGACCAGCGCAATGGTTGGCATAAGCTTTTCCGGCTCTTTGTGTGCTGGCGTTACAATCAAAGGGTCCACTCTCGCGCGAGAACGGCCAAAGCATGGCTGCAATCTAGCCAAGCCAAGGCGGTTTCGCTACGTCTCGCCCCAGAAAACCTGCAAGATAGCGAAAAGTGCCATGGCGACCGATCCGATCAGGCCGACAGATGCCAGCGCACGCGGACTGGCGCGCGGCCTCCTGCGCAGCGCGCGCTCGGCCTCCCTGGCGACGCTGACGCCGGAGGGGCNCCCCTTCGCGAGCCTGACCAGCCTCGCCACCGATATGGACGGCACGCCGCTGATCCTGGTGTCCTCGCTCTCCGGCCATACCGGCAACCTGATCGCCGATCCGCGCTGCTCGCTGCTGATCGCTCCCGGCGGCAAGGGCGACCCGCTCGCCCATGCCCGGATCACGCTGCTGGCGAGCGCCGAAAAGGTCGAGCGCGACAGCGATTTCGGCCGGCGCGTGCGCCGCCGCTTCCTGGCGCGCCAGCCGAAAGCCTCGCTTTACGTCGATTTTCCCGATTTCTCGTTCTTCGCGCTCAGGCTCCAGCGCGCCAGCCTGAATGGCGGCTTCGGCCGGGCCTATGAACTCGAGGCAAGTGACGTGCTCAGCGACTGCTCGCAGGCCGGGGCGCTGGTCGAGGCTGAGGAAGGCGCCGTGGACCATATGAACGAGGACCATGCCGAAGCGATCGGGCTCTACGCCACGAGGCTGCTCGGCGGCGAGGAGGGCGCCTGGCGCCTCTCCGGTGTCGATCCCGACGGCGCCGACCTGATGCTCGGCGACAGGGCCCTGCGCCTGCCCTTCGACGAGCCTGTGACCACGCCTGACGCGCTGCGCAAGACCCTCGTCGCCCTCGCCGGCAAGGCGCGCGAAGCCGCCTGAGCGCGGCGATTCACCACAGCTGAATTTTTTAAACGATTTAAATCCGCTGTGACCATCTGCGAGCCGACCTCGTGACTTGAGCCGGCGTCATCATCCGCCTAAAGAGCCCTCCACGTCACCGGTCCATCGGGCCATAGTGGGGTCAACCCCGCTCCAATCACGACGCCGGCCTTGCCAGGCGACGGCTTCTCGGCAGGAGGAATTGCCAGTGGAGACCATCGGTCACGTCAACCCGGCCAGCGGCGCCGACTCATTCGGCTTCCGCGGGCTCAAGGCGGTCTACTGGAACTTCGAGGCAGCGCNCCTCTATGAGGAATCGCTGCGGCGCGGCGAATCCCAGCTCGCCCGCGGCGGCGCGCTTTGCGCCGATACCGGCAGCCATACCGGCCGCTCGCCCAAGGACAAGTTCGTCGTCAAGGACGCGCTGACCGAGAATACCGTCTGGTGGGACAATAACGGCGCGATCTCCTCGGAGCAGTTCGAGACCCTGCTCGGCNACTTCATCAAGCACGCCGAGGGCAAGGAACTGTTCGCGCAGGACCTCTATGGCGGTGCCGATCCGGCCCACCGCGTCAAGGCGCGNGTCTTCACCGAAATGGCCTGGCACTCGCTGTTCATCCGCAACCTCTTGATCCGGCCCGAGGCCGGCGAGATCGCGAGCTACGTGCCTGAGTTGACGATCGTCGACCTGCCGAGCTTCAAGGCCGATCCGGCCCGCCATGGCTGCCGAAGCGAAACCGTGATCGCCATCGACTTCTCGCGCAAGATCGTGCTGATCGGCGGCACCGCCTATGCCGGCGAGATGAAGAAATCGGTCTTCACCTATCTGAACTACACCCTGCCCGCGAAGGGCGTGGTGCCGATGCATTGCTCGGCCAATGTCGGCTCCAAGGACGACCCGGCGATCTTCTTCGGTCTCTCAGGCACCGGCAAGACCACCCTCTCGGCCGATCCCGAGCGCACCCTGATCGGCGATGACGAGCATGGCTGGTCGAAGGAGGGCATCTTCAATTTCGAAGGCGGNTGCTACGCCAAGACGATCCGGCTCTCGGCCGAGGCCGAGCCGCAGATCTTTGCGGCCTCGCAGCGCTTCGGCACCGTGCTCGAGAACATCGTGATGGATCCGATCTCGCGCGAGGTCGATTTCGACAACGAGACCAAGACCGAGAATNCCCGCTCGGCCTATCCGCTCGACTTCATCCCGAACGCTTCGCGCACCGGCCGGGCCGGCACGCCGAAGAACATCGTGATGCTGACCGCCGACGCCTTCGGCGTGATGCCGCCGATCGCCAAGCTGACCCCGGCCGAAGCGATGTACCATTTCCTCTCCGGCTACACCGCCAAGGTCGCCGGCACCGAGCGGGGGCTCGTCGGCGTGCAGCCGGAGTTCTCGACCTGCTTCGGCTCGCCCTTCCTGCCGCGCCATCCGTCGGAATACGCCAATCTGCTGCGCGACTTCATCGCCAAGCACCATGTCGACTGCTGGCTGGTGAACACCGGCTGGACCGGCGGCGGCTACGGCACCGGCCGGCGCATGCCGATCCGCGTGACGCGTCGCCTGCTGACGGCGGCGCTCGACGGCTCGCTCAACCGCGCCGATTTCCGCCGGGATCCCTATTTCGGCTTCGCCGTTCCCACTTCGGTGCCCGGCGTCGAGCCGCACATCCTCTATCCCGTCAAGACCTGGGCCGACAAAGCCGCCTTCGCCGAGACGGCCAAGAAACTGGTCGGCATGTTCGCCAAGAATTTCGAGAAGTTCGAAGCCCATGTCGACGACGCCGTGAAGGCGGCCGCACCGACGAGCTCCCTCGCCGCTTGAGCGGAGCGCAGTTCAGCATGCTATGAGAGGCGGCGATGAGCCGCCTCTTTTTCGTTCTCCTGCAGCTTCTGCTGACGCTCGCAACCCTCGGCGCCACCGCCTGGGGCGCCGGGCTCCTGATCTTCCGTATGCCCGGCGCGATCGGCATCGTCGGTGCGATCGGCTTCGGCCTTGCGGGCCTCGCCGGCACGATCGGCATCTGGAGTGGGGCACCGCGCCTGCCGCTCGCCTTCGCCGTGCTCTTCCTCGGCCTGCTCGGCTGGTGGGCCGGGCTCAAGCCTTCGCATGAGCGGAACTGGATTCCGGAGCTGGCGCATCTGCCGCAGATGAGCGTCGCCGAGAACCGGCTGACCGTGACCAATCTGCGCCATTTCACCTGGCGCACGGAAGCCGACTACAATCAGCGCTGGGAAACCCGCAGCTACGACCTCTCGCGCATCCAGGGCGCCGACCTCTTCCTGTCCTACTGGTCGGGCGAGGCGATCGCGCATCTACTGCTCAGCTTCACCTTCGCCGACAGCGATCCCCTCACGATCTCGATCGAGATCCGGCGTGAGAAGGGAGAGGAATGGTCGGCGCTGGCCGGCTTCTTCCGCAATTACGAGATGGCCTATGTCGTGGCCGACGAGCGCGACCTGATCGGCCTCAGGACCCAGGCGCGCGGCGAGGACACCCGCCTGTTCCGGCTGAGCGCCACGCCGCAGCAGGCGCGCGACCTCTTGCTCGCCTATGCCGCGGACATCAACCGGCTGGCGCAGCAGCCGCGCTGGTACAATACGCTGACGACCAATTGCACGACCGTGGTCTATCACCTCGTCGGCCAGGTCGCGCCTGCCTGGAAGTTCTCGCTGCCGCTCGACCCGCGCGTGCTGCTCTCGGGCTATCTGCCCGGCTACCTCCGCGACATCGGCTCGGTGCGCCAGGACATGCCGCTCGACGAGCTGGTGAAGCTGAGCCATATCGGCGAGAAGGCGCGCAGCCTGACGCCCGACAGCCCGGACTTCTCGCGAGTCATCCGCGAGGGCGTGCCAACCGCGCGCGCTCAACCATAGCCGTGCAGGCTCGCGCCATGGCGCTTGAGCCAGGCCTCAGCCTCTTCGGTGCGCGGGCAGAGCTTGTGCGTCAGCGCCCAGAAGCGGTGCGAATGGTTCATCTCCTTGAGATGCGCGACCTCATGGGCAGCGAGATAGTCGAGCACCAGCGCCGGCGCGAGGATCAGGCGCCAGGAGAAGCTGAGATGGCCCTTCGAGGAGCATGAACCCCAGCGGCTGGTGGTGTCGCGCAAGGTGATCTTGCGGGCGGGAATGCCGAGCACGGCGGTATGGGTGCGCACCGCCTTCTCGAGGTCGGCCAGGGCCTCGCGGCGCAGGAAATCGCTGACCCGGCGCGCGACATGGGCCGCCTCGCCGCAGACCGCGATGATCGGCTCGCCCTCGGCCGAGAGCGCAGCGCGGGNCACTCCGCGGACCTTGGTCCAGTGCACGATCCTGTGCGGGACGCCGCGCAGCGGCACGACGGCCCCGGGCTCGAAGGCGACGCCCTGCGGGCGCTTGGCCATGCGCGCCGCGATCCAGCCCCCATGCTTCTCGGCGAAGACGCGGCCGGTGGTGAAGTCGACACGCTCGGGCAGGGTCAGGGTGATCTCGCCGGTCGCCTGCGAGACGCGCAGCGTCAGCCGGCGCGCCGTCGCGCGCCGCTTGACGGTGACCGGGTAGAGCGTGCCGGCATGGGCGACCTCGATCCGGTCGGGATCGGGCTGGCGCCTGAACAGGGAGAACCGCATCCCAGCGATTGTGCGGGATTCGCAGCGGAAGCGGAAGGGGGCGGCGCNCCCCGCGCGACGCGTGCGACTTCGCTGACGAAAACCCGCGGCGGTGATTGTGTATCGCCGGCGATCCGCTTGCCTCTTGCGGGCGTTTTGTATTCTGTTTGTTCTTGCTTGAATCAGAGGCGCGCATGGCCAACCAGAATGAACCGGTTCGCTTGGAAAAGGAGGCCGAGACCGGCGATCTCTTCCTCGTCTACGGCAGCGAGAAGGGCCTTCGGATCGACATCCGCTATGAGGGCGAAACGCTCTGGATGACGCAGGCGCAGATCGGGCAGCTGTTTGGCCGCGACGTCTCAACCATCTCCCGGCACATCGCCAACATCTACGAGGAGAGAGAACTCGACGAATCGACTTCTTTGCAAAAAACGCAAACAAGTACAGGCAGGCCGGCCACTCTCTACAGCCTCGATATGGTGATCTCGGTCGGTTACCGCGTGTCCTCGGCGCAGGCGACGCTGTTCCGACGCTGGGCCACCGGCATCCTCGTCCAGTTCGCCAGGAAGGGTTTCGTCGTCGACACGCGCCGGCTGAAGGAGCCCGGCGGCTTCGACCGCATCGCCGAGCTGCGCGAGATCATCCGCGATCTGCGCTCCGAGGAAGCAAACCTTTATGCCGAGCTGCGCCGGATCTGCTCGCTCTGCCAGGACTATGACGGGTCGAGCGAGGCCGCCAGGAGCTTCTACCAGCGCGTCCAGGCGAAACTGGTCTATGCCGTGACCTCGCACACGCCGGCCGAGATCGTAGCCCAACGCGCCGATTGCGAGGCGCCGAACATGGGTCTGCAGACATGGCCGTCTGACGATATCCGGAAGAAGGATGTCGCCACCTCAAAAAACTATCTCGCCGATGCCGAGATCAAGGAACTCAACCGCCTGACTTCGATCCTGCTCGACATCTTCGAGGACCAACTCGCGCTCGGACGTCTCGTCATGATGGAAGACGCTCGCGAATTGCTCGACAGGCAATTGCAGCAGCTCGGCCGTGCCGTGCTCGACGGCGGCGGCTCGGTCAGCGCAGACCAAGCGAGAGCGCGCGCCGAAGCGCAGTACCTCGCCTTCGATCGCCAACGGAAACTGGAACGCCAGCGCGAGGCCGAAGCACAGATCGCCGAACTCGCCGCCGAGGCGAAGGGCCTGCCCAAGCGGCCCCGGCGCTAGCTGCCTTCAGCCTGCGACCTTCAGCGCCTTGCGGGCCGTTTCCGCGGTGTCGTTGCGGCGCTCCTTGGCCGCCTTCATGTCGAGGGTCAGCATGAAGTCGGCGATGCGCGGCGCGATCTCCGAGCGGAAGCGCGAGCCGTTGAAGACGCCGTAATGGCCGACGCCCTTCTGCAGGTACTCGACCCGCATATCGTCGGGGATGTTGACGCACAGGTCGTGCGCCGCCTTGGTCTGGCCGACGCCGGAGATGTCGTCGTTCTCGCCCTCGACCGTCATCAGCGCGACACTGCGGATCGCCTTGAGGTCAACCGGCTTGCCGCGATGCATCATCTCGCCCTTGGGCAGGGCATGCTTGACGAAGACGGTGTCGACGGTCTGCAAATAGAACTCGGCGGTCAGGTCCATGACCGCGAGGTACTCGTCATAGAAGTCGCGGTGCTTCTCGGCCGAATCGCCGTCGCCGGCGATCAGGTGCTTGTACATGTCGTAATGCGCGGTGAGATGGCGGTCGAAATTCATCGCCATGAAGCCCGACAGCTGCATGAAGCCGGGATAGACCTCGCGAAAGGCGCCGAGATGCGGGAACGGCACGCGGGTGATGCAATTGCGGCGGAACCAGTCGGTGCCGCGCTCCATTGCGAGCTGGTTGACCGCGGTCGGCGAGCGGCGCGTGTCGATCGGCCCGCCCATCAGCGTCATCGAGCGCGGCGAGGAGGGGTCGCCCTCGGCTTCCATGCGCGCGATCGCGGCGAGCACCGGCACGGAAGGCTGGCAGACGGCCATGACATGGCTGTCGGGGCCGAGCTTGTGCAGCATGGCGATGACGTAGTCGATGTAATCGTCGAGGTCGAAGCTGCCAGCCGTCAGCGGCACCAGGCGAGCGTCGATCCAGTCTGTGACGTAGACCTCATGGTCGGGAAGCAGGGTCTCGACCGTTCCGCGCAACAGCGTGGCGTAGTGGCCGGACATCGGCGCGACCAGCAGCACCTTGGGCTGCGGCTTGCGGCGGCCTTCGATCTTGCGGTCGAAATAGATCAGGTTGCAGAAGGGGCGCTGCCAGACGACGCGCTCCTCGACTGCGACCTTGACGCCGTTCATCGTGGTGGTGTCGAGACCGAAGGCCGGCTTGCCGTAACGGCGGGTGGTGCGCTCGAACAATTCGCAGGAGGCGGCGATCGTGCGGCCGAACGGGGNGTAGGTCAGCGGGTTCGCCGGATTCTTGAAGGCGAGCTGCATGGCGTCGGACATGGCCCGCGCCGGGCTGACCATCATATGAACCGCCTCATAGGCGTGGTAGGCGAACGACATGGCGGCCCTTTCGCTCTTTCGCAGCGCCGCATTCACGATGCAGTGCAGCAAGGGAATGCAGCCTAAGTAGAAATTGTTCCGATTCAATCGTCCAAAGGGATAAGATTTCCTTGTGATGCCGATTAGCCACAGTTTCGTCTTCCCCAGTCGGCCGCCGCATTGCGAAGATTGCGCGCCGTGACGATCACCGACCTCATTCCAGCGGCCCCCGGAGGTGCGCCGCGCCATCTGCGGCTCGACACGCTGGTGCGCCTGCGCTGGCTCGCAATCGCCGGGCAGAGCGCCGCCGTCGCCGGCGTGCATTTCGGGCTCGGCTTCTCGCTGCCCTTCGGCTGGTGCTTCCTCGCCATCGCTGTCTCGGCCTGGCTCAACATCGCCCTGCGCATCCGCTTCCCACTCAGCCACCGGCTGCGCGAGGGCGCAGCGACGGCATTGCTCGGCTTCGACATCCTCCAGCTCGCGGCCCTGCTCTACCTAACCGGCGGCCTGCAGAATCCGTTCGCGATCCTGTTCCTGGCGCCGGTGATGATCTCGGCGACGGCGCTGCCGCCGCGGCACACGCTGGCGCTCGGCCTGCTCGCCGCCGGGCTGGCGACGCTGCTCGTCTTTCTTCATTGGCCGCTACCCTGGGCCGGGAGCGAGCGCCCGCTGCTGCCGCCGCAATATCAGCTCGGCAACTGGATCGCGCTCCTGCTCGGGCTCGGCTTCACCGGCATCTATGCCTGGCGGGTCGCCAAGGAGGCGCGCGACCTGTCGGAAGCGCTGGCCGCGACCGAGCTCGTGCTGGCGCGCGAGCAGCATCTCTCGCAGCTCGACGGGCTCGCCGCCGCGGCCGCGCATGAGCTCGGCACGCCGCTCGCGACGATCGCGCTGGTCGCCCGCGAGCTCTCGCGGCTCGCTCCGCCGGAGGGCGAGATGGCGGAGGACATCNCCTTGCTGCGCGAGCAGGTCGAGCGCTGCCGCGGCATCCTCGGCAAGCTTACCTCGCTGCAGGACGACGATGCTGGCCCGCTCGATCAGCTCTCGCTCAGCCTGCTGATCGAAGAGGCCGCGGGGCCGCAGCGGCCCTTCGGGGTGCCCTTCGAGATCGCGCTCACCGGCGAGAAGCCGGAGCCGGTCTGCCGACGCAATCCCGGCATGATCTACGGGCTCGGCAACATCGTCGACAACGCCGTCGATTTTGCCAGTTCCAAGGTGACGATCACGGCACAATGGACGGATGGAGCCGTCATCCTGACCATCGCCGATGACGGGCCGGGCTTCACGCCGGAAGTGCTGCTGCGCGCCGGAGACCCCTATCTTTCGCGCTCGCATGCCAAGGAATCGCGCGCCGGCGGCGGCCTCGGCCTCGGCCTGTTCATCGCCAAGACGCTGCTGGAGCGCAGCGGCGCGACATTGGAATTCTCCAATCTGCCGCTNCCTGCGACCGGCGCCAGTATCCGGATCACCTGGCTGCGCGCCGTCTTCGAGCGCGACGATCGCCCCGCCGGACCTTCAAACGCGGAGCTTTTGGCCCCATATGCGACAGAATGAGGCGTTGCGGCGTTTCAGCGCGTCGCGCAATCGGTAGAATGGATAGTGAGCCGGGCAGCCACCCACCCGGCAGGAGATGATGGCGATGGACACGGCGCCGACAACAGGCGAGCTCACCGATACGACCGGCAGGGACATGACCCTTCTGCTCGTCGACGACGACAAGCCGTTCCTGACCCGCCTCGCCCGCGCCATGGAAGGTCGCGGCTATTCGGTGCGGATCGCCGAGTCCGTGCAGGCAGGGATCGCGGCGGTCGAGGAGGCGGCCCCGGCCTACGCGGTGATCGACCTGCGCCTTGGCGACGGCAACGGGCTCGACGTGATCGCCCGCCTCAAGGAGAAGCGCCCGGATGCGCGCGGCGTCGTGCTGACCGGCTACGGCAATATCGCGACCGCCGTCAGTGCCGTGAAGCTCGGCGCCTACGACTTCCTCGCCAAGCCCGCCGATGCCGACGAGATCCATTCGGCGCTGGCAGCCGGGCCGAATGCCCGCCCGGTGCCGCCGGAGAACCCGATGTCGGCCGACCGGGTGCGCTGGGAGCACATCCAGCGCGTCTATGAACTCTGTAGTCGCAATGTCTCGGAGACGGCGCGACGGCTCGGCATGCACCGGCGCACCTTGCAGCGCATCCTGGCCAAGCGCGCGCCGCGATGAGCGGAGCTGCGCTCCCCGAGCGCATCACCGAAGAGCTGATCGCCGAACTGGTCGATACCTTCTACGGCCGGGTGCGGCAGGACCCGCTGATCGGCCCTATCTTCCTTGACAAGCTCGGCGACGATTGGGACGCCCATCTCGCCAAGCTGCGCGACTTCTGGTCGTCGGTGACGCTGATGAGCGGGCGCTATCGCGGCAAGCCGCACCAGATCCACATGCCGCTCCCGCTCGAGATGCCGCATTTCGAGCGCTGGCTTGCGCTGTTCGAACAGACCGTCGCCGAGCTCTGCACCGGCCCGGCCAGGTTCCTGTTCATCGACCGGGCCCATCGCATTGCCGACAGCCTGCAGATCAGCCTGAACATCGGCCCGAAGGCGCTGGCCCTGCCGGAGCGCAGCTCCTCCGGCTGAGCTACTCAACACCGGAGTTTCGACAAGCGCCAGCGATGGCTCAGCGAGGCGATGTCGCCGATCTTCCAGAGTTCGCCGACACGCACGAAGTCGTAGCGGATATGGTTGGGCTCGCCGAAGTTCCGGAAACGGACGTCCACTGCGGCGCGGTTGTCGCCAGCCTTGGTCTCGATCCGTAGCGTGCGCGCGATTTCCTTGTCGTCGTAATCGTTTCCGCTGCTCGTAATGGCAAAATCGATGCAAAGGTTCTCGGTCTTGTCATCGGCAGCGAACAATCTGACAAGGCCGGGCTGGAAATAGCGGGCGCGATTCTCGGGCGCGCGCAGCCGCCCGATCGAGCTCTGCGTCAGGCCGCCGGCATATATGCCGCGCACAATCGTCTCGGGCGTCTCCGCAGAGGCCGCCCCGACAGCAAGAAAGCTGAGGGCAGCGGCCGAAACCATGAGCTTATACATCATTCCGATACCTGCAAACGGCCGGCGAGCCCGAACCTGCTAGCTCAGATCTTACCCAAGGTCACGTGCCCCCATGCGGTAACCCGGTCACGCGGAAAGACGCTGCTCTCAACCCAGCTCCGGATCCTCGATGCCGGAGAGACGCCCAGCCGCCAGCCTGGCGAAGGCGATGGTCAGCATCTTCCGGCGCGCCGGCGCCAGCTGATGGCGCGGCGGCTCGCGCAACAGCTCGCCGCCGAAGGCGTCGGCGACGATCAGGCCGACATCCTCGGGCAGGATCTCCAGCGGGAATTCAGGCGCGACCGCAAAGAGGAAGCCGTCGCAATAGTCGCGATAGTCCGGCCATTTGCCGTCGACGCGATAATCCTCGATCCCGGATTTTACTTCGACCACCAGCAGTTCGCCGGATGGCGAAAGCGCGACGATGTCGCCGCGCCGGCCATTGGCGAAGGTCATCTCCTTGACGATGGCATAGCCACGCTCGCGCAGATGACGCGAGGCGCCGCGGCAAACGGCACGGGTGATCTCCGGCCGCGCCGGCGGCGGATTGAGGACGGACAGGGCAATGGCCATACCAGGCATGTTCTCTTTTTGTGCTCGCCGATGCAAGAGCTGCTTGCGATGACCGTCGGCATGGCTATGGTCCGCCCGCCTTGGAACGCTTTGCCCCCCTCCTGCTGATCGCGCTCGCCGCCGGCCTCGCCTTCGCGCTGTGCCTGGCCCTGCGGCCCCTGATGATGCGCTATGCGCTGGCGCGGCCGAATGCCCGCTCCAGCCACCGCATACCGACGCCGCAGGGCGGCGGCATTGCCGTGCTCGCCGGTGCTTTCCTGGCCCTGGGGCTCGCATTGGCCTTCATTCCGATGGATGCGAGCGCCCGGCAGGCCCTCGTCCTGGTCATGGGGGCGTCCGCCCTGCTCGCTGTCATCGGCGCCTGGGACGATATCCGCCCGCTCTCGCCAGCCCTGCGCCTGCCGCTGCAGTTCGTCTGCGTCGGCATCGTCGTGTTCTATGCCGCGCCCGATGTGCGGCTGCTGCCGGAAACATTGCCGCTCTGGGCCGAGCGCGGCCTCGCCCTGATTGCTGGCGCCTGGTTCGTCAACCTCGTCAACTTCATGGACGGGATCGACTGGATCNCCCTTGCCGGGCTGGTGCCGCTTGCCGGCGCGATCGCGCTCGCCGGCGGCTGCGGCATCGTCGATCCTGCGACCGGGCTGCTGGCCGCGGCGCTGTTCGGCGGCCTCATCGGCTTCGCGCCGCTCAACAAGCCGGTGGCGCGCATCTTCCTCGGCGATGTCGGCTCGCTGCCGCTCGGCCTGCTCGGCGCCTATCTGCTCTATCGCCTCGCCGGCACCGGCGCGCTCACCGCGGCTCTGATCCTGCCGCTCTGTCATGTGATGGATTCGACGATCACGCTGCTGCGCCGCCTAGCCCGCGGCGAGAAGGTCTGGCAGGNGCATCGCTCGCATTTCTACCAGCAGGCGACCGATAACGGCTTCAAGGTCATCGAGATCGTCACTCAGGTCGGCCTGCTCAATCTTGCCCTGATCGGGCTCGCGGCGGTCAGCATCATAGTTCCGGCACTCTGGGCGCAGCTTGCCTNCCTGCTGGCGGCGCTGGCGCTGACCGGTGCCCTGCTCCGCCGCTTCTCGCGCAAACGGGCCCAGCCGTGAGCGGCGAGCGCGTCCTGCTCACCGGCGCGAGCGGCTTCGTCGGCCGCTATCTCCTCCATGACCTCATCGCACGCGGCTACCGAGTGCGCGCGGCAGGGCGCAGCTCGATATCGGCCATCACCGGCGCCGAACATGTCGCAATCGGCGACCTCGGCGCGCCGGTCGACTGGCAACCGCTGCTCGATGGCGTCGATCACGTCGTCCACAGCGCCGGATTGGCCCATGCCGACGGCGATATCCCCGAGGAGCGCTACCAACAGGTCAACACGCAGGCGACACTGGCGCTGGCGCGGGCGGCGCATGCGGCGGGCGTCCGGCGCTTCGTCTTCCTGTCCTCGATCCGGGCGCAGAGCGGACCGGTCAGCGATAGGCCGCTCAGCGAATCCGACACGCCCGCGCCGACCGACGCCTATGGCCGCTCCAAGCTGGCGGCCGAACAAGGGCTCGGCGGGCTTGATCTCGACTGGGTCGCCTTGCGGCCAGTGCTCGTCTATGGGCCCGGTGTGAAAGCGAACATGGCGGCGCTGGTGAAGCTGGCGCGGCTGCCCGTGCCGCTGCCGCTCGGCGGGCTTTCGGCGAAGCGCTCGCTGCTCGCGATCGAGAATCTCTCCGAGGCGGTCGCCTTCTCGCTGACCGAAGCCTGCCCGTCCAGGCGCAGCTACGTCGTTTCGGATCCGGAGCCCCTGTCGGTCGCGCAGATGCTGACTGCGATGCGGGCCGGCCTCGGGCGTAGTCCGGGGCTGATTCCGATCCCGTCATCCCTGCTCGGGCTGGCGGCGCGGCTAGCCGGGCGCAGCGATGCCTATGAGCGGCTGGCAAACGGGCTCGTCGCCTCGCCCGCAGGCCTGATCAAGGCTGGCTGGCGACCGCCTGCGGAGACGAAGGCCGCTCTGGCACGGCTGGCGGCGGACCCGGCTGGCGCCGGCTGAAATCCGGGATCGCCGCTTCCAGCNCCGCCTCGGCGCCGAGCCTGTCCTGCGCCGCCAGTGCCCGCTCGAGCTCGTCCAGCCAGCCCTGCATGCGCTCGCGACCGACGAAGATCGGCTTGGCCGCCATGACGCCGTCGAGCCCGGTCTCGGCCATCGGCTCGTCCTTGGCGAAGAGGATCTCGTTCAGGCGCTCGCCCGGCCGGACGCCGGTCACGGCGATTTCGATGTCGACGCCGGGTTCATAACCTGCCAGGCGGATCATCCGCTCGGCGAGGTCGATGATCTTGAGCGGCTGGCCCATCTTCAGAACGTAGACGGCAGCGCGATCCTCCTGCGCCTCATGCTCGGGCGCATGCGAGGCCGAAGTCAGCACGAGGTCGCAGGCCTCACGGATCGTCATGAAGTAGCGGATCATCTCCGGGCTGGTGACGGTGACCGGCCCACCGCGCTCGATCTGCGCCTTGAACTTCGGCACCACCGAGCCGACCGAGCCGAGCACATTGCCGAAGCGGACCGCGACGAGGCGCGTGCCGCGATTGCCGACGGCGAACTCGGCATCGCGGGCCTGCGCATACATCTCGGCGAAGCGCTTGGTCGCGCCCAGCATCGAGACCGGCTCGATCGCCTTGTCGGTCGAGATCATCACGAAGATGCCGGCGCCGGCGGCGATCGCCGCCTCGATGGCGACGACCGANCCGAAGATGTTGGTCTTGATGCCCTCGCCCCAATCGGCCTCGAGATAGGGCACGTGCTTCAGCGCGGCAGCGTGGATGACGATGTCGGGGGCGAAGGCCTTGAACAGCGGGCCGATCCGAGCCTCGTCGCGGACATCGGCGAGGGCGCCGGTGACCCGCATCGGCAGGTCCTGCGCCGCGAGCGCCTCGGTAACGTGGAACAGCGCCGGCTCGGAATTCTCGACGACGAGCAGTTCCGCCGCGCCGAAGGCGGCACAGCGCAGGCAGATCTCGGAGCCGATCGAGCCGCCGCCGCCGGTGACGATGACGCGCTTGCCCTTCAGGAAGCCCTCGAGCCGCTCGCGGTCGATCTTGACCGAGGGGCGCACTAGCAGGTCCTCGATCTCCAGCGGCGCCAGCTCGCTGCCGCGCAGCCCTTCGCCGAGCGAGTCGAGGCGCGAGATCGGGATGGCGAGCTTGCGGGTCTTGGCGAGCCATTTGTCCGGCTCGGCCTCAGGCGCGAGCGCGCTCGGCGTCGCGACGATGCGGCGGAACGGCTCGCCGCGCTCGCTGGCGTCGATCGCGATCGCTTCCATCTGCGAGAGCAGGCCGAGCACCGGCACCCCGCGGATGGACTGGCCGAGATCATCCGGACGCGGTGTCAGGATGCCGGCCGGGCGCATCTTGCCCATGGCGCCCGATTCCATGGCGCGGATCACCATCTCGATGTCGACGCCGCGGCCGAGCAGAAGCGCCGGCAGGCTCGCCTCGCGCGCGGCCTGATGCTTGGAGCGGGAGTATTTGAAGTAGCGATAGGCCAGGCGCGGGCCGCCGAGCAGCGCGACCTGCACCAGCCAATAGAGGACGATGGTGATCTTGCCGAAGAAATAATAGCCGTAGAGATTCGGCGCGACGAGCACGTAGTCGACAACCAGCAGGGTCAGGGTCAGAACCGTGACCGCCCGGACGATGTTCGAAAGGTCGGGCAGCGAGGCGAAGCGCCATTTCGAGCGGTAGAGCTGGAAGAACCAGTAGACCGCCCCGGCATAGGCAACGAAGAAGGGCAGGATCTTCGGCAACTGCCGCATCCGCTCTTCGAACAGCCAGCCATCGAAGCGCACGGCGAAGACGAAGACGATCGCGAGCGCGGTCATCGCCAGGTCGTGGACGATGACGGCGAGCTTCTTGGCGCTCTGTTTGTTGAGATTCAGCATGCGCGGCGGGGTATCCCGCTCCNCCGGCGCCTTGTCAACGCAGGTCGGAGGTACCGGTCAGGCGGCAGAGCGGGTGGCGCCCAGCCCGGCGAGGATGAAGTCGATCATCTCGTCGACGGTCGGGCCGGGGAGCTCGGCACATTGGCCAAGCAGGAGCGGGTGACAGAAGCGCAGCATCGCCATCCGCACGCAATGAGTCGCCGTGACCGGATCGCGGGCGGCGAACTCGCCCCTGGCGATGCCGTCGGCGACGACGGAGCGCAGGATCGCGTCATAGCGCTCGATGTGACCGCGGACGACGTCCCAGCTTTCCTCCATCGCGCAGGCGACCATTTCATGCAGGCGGTGATTGTCGAGATAGCGGGCCGCATTGATCCGGCAGGTCGCGGCGAGGATGTCGCGCAGACGTTCGGCGGCGGGGCGCTTCTCGGCGGCGATCGCGGCGACGGTCGCCTCGAGCTCGCTCATCGAGCGTTCGGCGACAGCCTCGTTGATCGCCTTCTTGGAGTCGAAGAAGCGATAGACATTCGCCGGGCTCATGCGCAGAGACTTGGCGATATCGGCGACAGTGGTCTTCTGATAGCCGATCTGGCGGAAGAACCGCTCGGCGACATCGATGATGTCGTGCCTTGTATCGCGTTCAATCGTGCTCATGCCAGAGCAACTTCCCGGTCTGATGACTTGTTCCCATAGGCCGTCTGCGGACGCCATCGTTGACTATGACGAATTTCGTCAGTCGTCAACAAATTGAACCGCAAAGCTTTATTTGTGTCCTCCTGACAGTTTTTCGCCGAACGCGGCTCATGTCAGGAGCGCAATCGCGCCAGTCCGAGCAGCGCGGCGGTGTCGAGATGGCGCTCCAAATGCTCGGCCAGCCGGTCGAGCGTCGCTTCGACGGCCGGTTCATAGGCCTCGCCCGCCGCAAGTGGCTTTCCCGCCAGGTTTTCGAGCCAGGCGCGGCGCAGCGGATCCGACGTCAGGACGCCATGCAGATAGGTTCCGACGACCCGTCCGTCGGCGCTGCGGGCGCCTTCCGGCCGGCCATCGATGCTGAAAGGCGCGCGTGCCCGGTCGGGACCGTCGCTGACGCCGAGATGGATCTCGTAGGCGCGGCCAGCCGTGCCGCTCTCAGGATGCTCGACCGCGACCTCCCTGACGGTCTTGTCGGGGGTGAGCTCGGTCTCGATGTCGAGCAGGCCGAGGCCAGGGGCGGCGCCGGCCGGACCTTCGAGCCCCAGCGGGTCGCGCACGCTCCTGCCCAGCATCTGATAGCCGCCGCAGAGGCCCAGCACATGGCCGCCGCGGCGACGATGGGCGAGGATGTCGATGTCCCAGCCCTCTTCCCGCAGCCTGGCGAGATCGCGCAAAGTTGTCTTCGAGCCTGGCAGGATCACCAGGGCGGCGTCGCCGGGCAGCGGTGTACCGGGGCCGACGAAAACGAGTTCGACCCCAGGTTCAAGCTTGAGCGGGTCGAGATCGTCGAAATTGGCGATACCGGGCAGGACCGGCACGGCNACTTTCAACACGCCAGCGCGGGCCGGCACATCGCGCGCCAGATCAAGTGCATCCTCGGCCGGCAGGCGCGTCGCCTCAGCGAACCAGGGCACGACGCCGAGGCTCGGCCAGCCGGTCGCGCGGGTGATCGTGTCGAGGGCCGGCGTGAACAGGCCGACATCGCCGCGGAAGCGATTGATGGCGAAGCCGCGGATCATCGCCCGGTCCTCGGCATCGAGCACGGCATGGCTGCCGACGAGACTGGCGATGACGCCGCCGCGGTCGATGTCGCCGACGAGGATCGCCGCGACGCCGGCCGCTCGTGCGAAACCGAGATTGGCGATGTCGCGGGCGCGCAGATTGGTCTCGGCCGGCGAGCCGGCGCCCTCGACCAGGATCAGGTCGGCGTCGTCGCTCAGCCGCTCGAAGCTTTCCAGCACCTTGGGCAGGAAGTCGCCGCGGCGGCTGAAATCGCCGGAGGAGAGATGGCCGGCGACGCGGCCCTGCAGGATGATCTGGCTGCCACGCTCGCTCTCGGGCTTGAGCAGCACCGGGTTCATGTCGACATGCGGGGCGATCCGGGCCGCGCGCGCCTGCAGCGCCTGGGCCCGGCCGATCTCGCCACCAGCGGTCGCGGCGGCATTGTTCGACATGTTCTGCGGCTTGAACGGACGCACCTTCAGCCCGCGATCGGCGAAGAGGCGGCAGAGGCCGGCGACGAGCAGCGACTTGCCGACATTGGAGCCGGTGCCGAGCAACATCAGGGCGGGGGTTCGATGGGAAGGACGCATGGAGCCTGCCTAGCCCGCTTCCAGCCCCGGAAAAAGCTCACCGATCCACGTCAGCGTCCCACGGTTCCAAAGGGGCGAAGAAACCGTGGAAGTGCTGTCGTGAACCGGCTGAGGGGTAGAAGATACTGACTGCTGACGAATGTCAATATTCATCACTCCGCATAATCTGCCGCTTTTTCGGGGCGATGCACACCGGCGTTGCGCGTGCTATGGCGGCATCCGAGCCTTCCCGCCCGCCTTTCCGAGCGAAGCCAGCCGCGATGAATCCGATCTTCTCCGCCCTTCCGACGACGATCTTCGAAACCATGTCGCGGCTCGCGCGCGAGCACCAGGCCGTCAATCTGGGCCAGGGCTTCCCCGACGATCCCGGCCCGGAAGACGTCAGGCGCAAGGCCGCCGAGGCCGTGATCGACGGTTGGAACCAGTATCCGCCGATGATGGGCCTGCCGGAGCTGCGCCAGGCGACGGCGACGCATTTCCGGCATTGGCAGGGCCTGGAACTCGATCCAGAGGCCGAGGTGATGATCACCTCCGGCGCGACCGAGGCGATCGCCGGCGCGCTGATGGCGGTGGTCTCACCCGGCGACGAGGTCGTGCTGTTCGAGCCGATGTACGACGCCTATCTGCCGCTGGTGCGCCGTGCCGGCGGCGTCCCGAAATTCGTGACGCTGACGCCGCCGCATTTCGGGCTGAGCGAGGAGGCGCTAGCGCAGGCCTTCTCGCCGAAGACCAAGGCGGTGCTGTTCAACAATCCGCTCAACCCGACCGCGACCAATTTCAGCGCGGCCGATCTCGACCTGCTGGCCTCGTTCTGCGTGCGGCACGATGCCGTCGCGATCTGCGACGACGTCTGGGAGCACGTCGTCTTCGACGGCCATCGCCATCAGCCGCTGATGAGCCGGCCGGGCATGCGCGAGCGCACGGTCAAGATTTCCTCGGCCGGCAAGATCTTCTCGCTGACCGGCTGGAAGGTCGGGATGGTGATGGCGGCGCCGGAGCTGATGCGGGTGCTGGCCAAGGCGCACCAGTACATCACCTTCACCACCCCGCCGAACCTGCAGGCCGCCGTCGCCTACGGCCTCGGCAAGGACGACGCCTATTTCGAGGGGATGCGGGCCGATTTCCAGCGCTCGCGTGATCGCTTCGCCGGCGGCCTCAGTGAGCTCGGCTTCAGCGTGCTGCCAAGCGCCGGCACCTATTTCCTCAATGTCGACATCGGCCCGCTCGGCGAGGGCGACGACGTCGCCTTCTGCCAGCGGCTGGTCGCCGAGCACGGCGTCGCCGCGATCCCGGTCAGTGCCTTCTATGCGGAAGGAGCGGTGCGCAACGTCGTGCGCTTCTGCTTCGCCAAGCACGACGCCACGCTGGACAGGGCGCTGGAACGACTCGCAGCGCTGCGTGTGAAGGGCTGAATCAGCCCTTTCTGAGGGTCTCGACGAGCACCGCGGCACGCCGCAGCGTCGGCTCGCGGCGCTTTGCTTCGGCGGCGAGGCCAAGGCCGCGCAGCGTCTCGATCGCCATGACGAGCTCGGTGGTCGCTTTTTCGGCCTCGGCGCGGTCGCGGATGCGCTCGGCCAGCTCCAGCCGCGCCTCGGCCCGATTGGCGGCGCTCTGCGCCCAGAGCGAGGGCACGATCTCGCGGCGTCTGACCTCCAGCGCCGCGTCATAGGCGGCGATCGCCTCCTCCAGCACGACCGGCTCGTTGTAATAGCCGGCGAGGCCGACAAGCGCGGCCCCGATCCGGTCCTGCACCTCGGCCCATTCGAGCGGCGCGCTCTCGCGCGGCCGATCGTCGAGCACCAGCTTGAAGCAGTTCACCGCGGCTTCGAAGGCGGAGACACCGCTGGCGCGCAGGCCGAGCGCGACATGGGCCTTGCCGAGCTCCCATTGCAGCCGGCCCCATTCGCGCGGCATGTCGGCACGCGTCATGCCGGAGAGCCCGGCGCGGAAGGCGGCGACGCCGTCCTCGAGCAGGCCGGCATCGTCCTCGATCTCGCCGAGCCGGGCCAAGGCTTCCCCGAGCCTGGTCTGCAGCGCGGTCCAGAGGCGCGGCGCCTTGGCACGCTGCAGGTCCTCCAGTGTCGTACGGTAGATCTCGACCACCTGCCGCAGCAGGGAGCTGCCGCCCTCGTGATGCGACAGGCCGGTCAGCGAGCGCGCCAGCCTGAGCTGCGTCTCGGCCCAGGGCACGGTCTGGTCGAAATTGTCGAGCTTGGCGAGCAGGCCGCGCAATTGGCCGATCGAGGCGACGAAGGCCGACTTGTCGGAAAAGTCGGCGCCGCGCCGCGCCAATGCATCGGCCTGCATCCAGGCATAGATCAGCCCGCTGCCAGCTTCAGCGGAGTCGGCGATCAGCGCCGCCTCGGCATAGCGTTCGGCGGCATCGCGATAAGCTTGCGGATTGAGGTGCAGCATCGCCACCGCACCACGATCGGCTCGGCCGGCAGCCGCGGCGAGCAAGCGGTCGCGCGACAGCTTATCAGGAGCGACCGCGCCATCGAGATTGCGCTGTTCGGCCAAAGCGAGCAGGCGGTCGGCTTCGACGAGCTTGCCATCGGCCAGCGCCTGCACCGCCTGTCCCTGCAGCCGATCGCGTTCGGGATCGTCGCCGGACGGCTTGGCGAGCCGGGCCTTCAGGCTGCGGAAATCGCCGGCACGGCGCGCCAGATTGTTCTCGATCCGGGTGAAGTCGGGCTTGCCGGAAGCGTCGCCCATCGAGGCGAGCACACCGAGCAGCAGCGCAGGGGGAACCCCCTCGCGCTGCGAGACACGAGCCAGGATGGTGGCGAGTTCCGGATTCACGTTTCCCGCCACCCCTGTTCCAACCGCTCTCAGATCGCGGCGATGACCGCGATCTCGACGGTGTATTGCGGGCCGGCGAGCTTGGCCTCGACGGTGGCGCGGCCCGGCGTGTTGCCGGCCGAGACCCAGCCGTCCCAGACCGCGTTCATCTCGGCGAAGGTCGACATGTCCGAAAGCCAGATGTTGACCATCAACAGCTTCGACTTGTCGGTGCCCGCCTCGGCCAAGAGGCCGTCGATGATCGAGAGGATGTCCTTGGTCTGCTCGGCAACGCTCTTGCCGGCCGCCTTGTCGGCGACCTGACCGGCGAGATAGACCGTGTTGCCATGCACGACGGCCTTCGACATGCGCGGGCCGGGGGCGATGCGCTTGATGCTCATGATCTGGTCTCCATCAGAAGGGGCCTCGCTGGTAGCCCGAGACCGGAAGCCGCGCAAATGCTTATGCAGCGGCCCAGCCCGCCCAGAGCAAGGCATAGCGCGCCGCCTTGCCGATGAACACCAGCAGGATGAAGCGCAGCAGCGGGTAATTCAGCGATCCCGCGACGAAGGTCAGCGGGTCGCCGCCGATCGGCAGCCAGGCGAAGAGCAGCGAAGGCCAGCCGAAGCGGGCGAACCAGCCCTGCGCCTTGGCGAAGCGGGCGGGATCGGGCCGCAGCCGCGCCGGCAACCGCTCGACGCCATCCGTCGCGATCAGCCGGCCGAGCCACCAGTTGAGCACCGAGCCCGCGGTGTTGGCGATCGACGCGACGATGAAGAGCAGCGTCGGATCGACCGATTTGGCCGCCAGCAGGCCGACGAAGACCGCTTCCGACTGCGCCGGCAGCAATGTCGCGGCGACGAAGGCGGCGCCCGCCATCAGGCCGAGGGAGGCGAAATCGAGGGGCATCAGTCCAGCATCGCGGCGAGCGCGTTGACGGTGTTGGCGTTGCGCAGCGTGCCGATGCCGAGCTTCTTGGTCGTCAGATGCGAGAGCAGCCTGGTCTCGCTCGGCTTGCGGCTGAAATCGATCCAGAGATCGCCGTCGGCGAGGGCGAGCACGATGCCGGGCGTCGCGATCCCGCGGAGCATGGACAAGGCTTCCAGGCCGAGCGGCTTTCGCATGACGCGGATACCGATGTCGGCGCCGTTCCCGCCCGGGAACGGATTCTGGGCGGCGAGCCGCCGCCATGCGTCAGCCGTCCGCGCGATGATATCGACATGCTTGCCGAAGCGCGCCCGGAAGCCGGCTTCCAATCGGCTTTCAATCGTTGCGACGGGCGCGTCCTCGGCCTCGAAGATCAGATTGCCGGTGGCGACCCAGCTGCGCACATCGCCAAAGCCGGCCTCTGCCGCCATCGCCTTCAGATCCGCCATCACCACGCGCCTGCCAGGGCCGAGCACGATCGAGTGCAGCAGGGCGACATAGGTCGTCATCGTGATTCCGGACCGGGCGGTTCGGTGCTCGTCCTAGAGCCGCCGCAGCGCGACCTGCTGGATGCGGTGGCTCGCGCCCTTGGTCAGGATCAGGCTGGCGCGCTGGCGGGTCGGCACGATGTTCTCGCGCAGATTGGGCAGGTTGATGCCGGTCCAGAGCGTCTCGGCGATCGAGAGCGCCTCCTCCTCGCCGATCTCGGCATATTTGNGGAAGAAGGAGCGCGGATCCCGGAAGGCGGTCTGGCGCAGGGTCATGAAGCGGTTGACGTACCAGCGGTGCAGGTCGTTCTCATCGGCGTCGAGATAGACCGAGAAGTCGAAGAAGTCGGAGACGAAGGGGATGATGGTGCCGTCCCTGGGCAGGCGGCTCGCCTGCAGCACGTTCAACCCCTCCAGGATCAGGATGTCCGGGCGCTCGACCGTGACCTGCTCGCCCGGGACCACGTCATAGACCAGATGCGAATAGACCGGTGCGCTGACGGCGCGCTTGCCGGCCTTCACCTCGGAGAGGAAGCGCAGGATCGCGGCGCTGTCATAGCTCTCGGGGAAGCCCTTGCGCTGCATCAGGCCGCGGCGCTCGAGCTCGGCATTCGGCAGGAGGAAGCCGTCGGTGGTGACGAGCTCGACCTTCGGCGTGTTCGGCCAGCGCGAGAGCAGCGCCTGGAGCACGCGCGCCGTCGTCGACTTGCCGACTGCGACCGAGCCGGCGACGCCGATGACATAAGGGACCTTGACCTCGGCCTCGGCCATCAGGAAGCGCTGCGTCGCCTTGAACAGCCCCTGCGTCGCGGCGACGTAGAGCGAGAGCAGGCGCGAAAGCGGCAGGTAGATTGCGACGATCTCGTCGAGCGAGATCGGGTCGTTGATCGATTGCAGCCTGGTGAGGTCGTCGACCGACAGCGTCAGCGGCGTGTCGGCGCGCAGGTGCGCCCACTCGTCACGCGAGAACGTGCGATAGGGCGAGACCAGATCGGGGGCGGAGGGCGCCGCAATCGGACGCTGGTCCATGACGCCCCCCGTCTTCCAGGCTTCGAGGTTCAACGCGACACTCGCCTCGACTTCAACGGGGCCGCGCCGCCTTCTCGGCCAGGCCGGAGCGCACGGTACGGGCCTCAAGCTGGCTCAAGACGTCTCGCAATGCAACATCGCGGGACTTCAGCACGACCAAAAGATGATAAAGCACATCGGCGCTCTCGGCGATCAGTTCCTCGCGATCCCCCTTCACGGCGGCGATCACGGCCTCGACCGCCTCCTCGCCGAACTTCTTGGCGGCGCGCTCGGGCCCCGCGGCGAGGAGCTTGGCCGTCCAGGATTCCTCTGGCGCGGCACTGGCCCGCTCCGCGACGATGCGTTCGAGATCGGCGAGGGTGAAGGCTGTCATCCCGGTCAATCCAGCCGCATCGCCAGGCCGGCAGCGGCCATATGCGCCTTGGCTTGCGGGATGCTGTAAGTGCCGAAATGGAAGATCGAGGCGGCGAGCACAGCCGAGGCATGGCCATCGCGCACGCCGGCGACGAGGTCGTCGAGATCGCCGACGCCGCCCGAGGCGATGACCGGCACCGAAACCGCGTCGGCAATGCGCTGGGTCAGGCCGATGTCGTAGCCCGACTTGGTACCGTCGCGGTCCATCGAGGTCACCAGCAATTCGCCGGCGCCGAGCGAGACGACCTCGCGGGCGAAGGCGATGGCGTCGATGCCGGTGGCATTGCGCCCGCCATGGGTGAAGATCTCCCAACGACCTGGCGTGACCTGCTTGGCGTCGATGGCGACGACGATGCACTGGTCGCCGAATTTCTCCGCCGCTTCCTTGACGAAGGGGCGGTTTGTCACCGCCGCGGTGTTGATCGCGACCTTGTCGGCGCCGGCCAGCAAGAGCGCGCGGATGTCCTCGACCTTGCGCACGCCGCCGCCGACCGTCAGCGGCATGAAGCAGGCCTCGGCCGTGCGGGTGACGACGTCGAGCAGGGTGCCGCGCGCCTCATGGCTCGCGGNGATGTCGAGGAAGCAGAGCTCGTCGGCCCCGGCCGCGTCATAGGCCTTGGCTGCCTCGACGGGATCGCCGGCATCGACGAGATCGACGAATTTCACGCCCTTGACGACACGGCCGTCCTTGACGTCGAGGCAGGGGATGATGCGGGTCTTCAAGGTCATCGGCGGGCCTGCCCGGGGCGGAACGACAAAACGATCGGCGCATATAGCGCCGCCGCTGCACCGCACGCAAACGCAGCCCGCAGCGGCCGGATTGATCGGCGTCACGATCCCTGCTCTCCTGCGCGCCACAAGCAAAACCGAGGGGATTTCCATGACGATCACATTGCCCTTCAAAGGCCTGAAACTGGCTGTGCTCAGTGCCGCTGCCGGGCTCGGTTTGAGCGCCGCCGCGCTGGCGCAGGCTCCGGCCAGCCAGCTCGAGACGATCCAGAGCCGCGGAGCCCTGCAGATCTGCACCACCGGCGACTACAAACCGTTCACGCTCGCCAAGGACGGCAGCTATGAGGGCATCGACATCGAGCTCGGAAAATCGCTGGCGAAGGCCATCGGCGTCGAGGCCAAGTTCGTGCAGACGAAATGGGCCGACCTGATGAACGACTTCACCGGCGGCAAATGTGACATCGCCATGGGCGGCATCTCGGTGACGCTCGACCGGCAGAAGCGCGCCTTCTTCTCCGCGCCCTATCTGATCAACGGCAAGGCGCCGATCGCCCGTTGCGCCGACGTCTCGAAGTTCCAGACCGTCGCCGACATCGACAAGCCGGAGACGCGCGTCATCGTCAATCCCGGCGGCACCAACGAACGCTTCGTGCGGGCCAACTTCAAGCAGGCCAAGATCGAGGTCTTCCCGGACAACGTCACGATCTGGGACCAGATCCTGGCCGGCAAGGCGGACATCATGGTCGCCGAGTCGATCGAGACCAAGGTCCAGGAGAAGATCCGGCCGGGCCTGTGCGCGATCAATCCCGACGCCCCCCTGCAATATGGCGAGATGGGCTATCTGCTGCCGCGCGGCGACATCGTCTTCAAGGCCTTCGTCGACCAGTGGCTGCATCTCGCCAAAGCCACCGGCGAGTTCGGCACGATCTACAACCAGTTCGTGCGCTGATCCTGCAACCTGGCTACGCCGCTCCGCTGGCCAATCGCGGCGCGGCGCAACCTGAAGCATGTTCTGGCACAGTGGGATGCAACGCCTGCTAGGCGAGCGATGCGTGCCCGGCACGGGCGCCCTCGCCCCGGCGGCAGTTGAACCTGCCTCCGCACGCTGCTCTCCTTGCGGCAACGACAAGAGAGGGGACGAGGGCTGTTCATGCTGTCGACGATCATCCGCGGTGCACTCGCCTGCGCCTGCGCAGGCTTCATCTCGATCGGCGCCGTCCAGGCGCAGGCACCGGCCAGCGCGCTCGATGCGATCCAGAGCGCCGGCGCGCTGCGCATCTGCACCACCGGCGACTACAAGCCGTTCACCAATGCCACCGGCGACAGCTTCGAGGGCATCGACATCGAGATGGCGAAGTCGCTCGCCCAGGCGATCGGCGTCGAGCCGAAATTCGTGCGGACGAAATGGGCGGAGCTGATGGCCGATTTCACCGGCGGCAAATGCGATGTCGCCATGGGCGGCATCGGCGTGACGCTGGAGCGGCAGAAGCGTGTCTTCTACTCGGAGCCGGCGCTGCGGACCGGCAAGATCCCGCTCGTACGCTGCGCCGACAAGGACAAATTCCAGAGCGTCGCGGATATCGACAAGCCGGGCGTGACCGCGATCGCCAATCCCGGCGGCACCAATGAGCGCTTTGCCAAGAGCAACTTCAAGCAGGCGAAGATCACGCTGCACCCGGACAATGTCGGCATCTTCGACGAGATCCTGGCCGGGCGCGCCGACGTGTTCGTGACCGAAGCGATCGAGGCGACGGTGCAGCAGAAACTGAAGCCGGGCCTCTGCGCCATCAATCCCGACAAGCCGCTGACCTTCATCGAGATCGGCTATCTGCTGCCGCGCGGCGACGTGATCTTCAAGGCCTTCGTCGACCAGTGGCTGCACATCGCCAAGGCGACTGGCGAGTACCAGCGCTATTACGAGCAGTATCTGCGCTGAGGCTCAGGCCGCCGCCAGCCGCGCCAGCGCCGCAGCCGGATCGATCCGGCCGTCATAGAGGGCGCGGCCGGTGATCGCGCCTTCGAGGATCGCCGCATCGGGTGCGCAGAGGCGCTCGATATCGGCCATCGAGGCGAGCCCGCCGGAGGCGATCACAGGGATCGTCAGTGCATGGGCGAGTGCGATCGTGCCGTCCCAGTTGATGCCCTGGAGCATGCCGTCGCGGGCGATGTCGGTGTAGACGATGGCGGCGACGCCGGCGTCCTCGAAGCGCCGGCCGAGATCGTCGGCGGCGAGCGCCGAGGTCTCGGCCCAGCCTTCGACCGCGACGAAACCGTCGCGCGCATCGATACCGACCGCGACCTTGCCCGGAAAGGCCTTCGCGGCCTCGCGCACGAAGCCGGGATCGCGCACCGCCGCCGTGCCAATGATGACGCGGGCGACGCCCTTGGCGAGCCAGCCCTCGACAGTCTTCATGTCGCGGATGCCGCCGCCGAGCTGCACCGGGAAGCGGACGCGCTGCAGGATCGCCTCGACAGCCGCCGCGTTCATCGGCTTGCCGGCGAAAGCGCCGTCGAGATCGACGACGTGCAGCCACTGGAAGCCTTGGCGCTCGAAGGTCGCGGCCTGGGCGGCGGGATCGTCGTTGAAGATCGTCGCCTGGTCCATGTCGCCCTGCTTCAGGCGCACGCATCGGCCCTCTTTCAGGTCGATGGCGGGGAAGAGGATCACGGCGTCCACCTCAGGAAATTGCCGATCAGCTTGAGACCGAGCTTCTGACTCTTCTCGGGGTGGAACTGCGTGCCGACGATGTTGTCACGGGCAACGATCGCAGTGACCGGGCCACCGTAATCGGTCAGCGCCAGCNCCTCCTCGGGCCTTGCGGCCGTCAGCGCATAGGAGTGGACGAAATAGGCGTGCCAGCCGGACGGGCCGGTCTCGATGCCGGCGAGCAGCGGATGCTCGTCCTGTGGGTGCAGCGTGTTCCAGCCCATATGCGGGATCTTGAGGGCGTCGTCCTGCGGGCGGATCAGGGCGACATCGCCGGCGATCCAGTTAAGCCCCTGCGTGGTGACGTATTCGAGGCCGCGGCTCGCCATCAATTGCATGCCGACGCAGATGCCGAGGAAGGGCCGGCCCTTGCCGCGGACGGTCTCCTCCAGCGCCTCGACCATGCCGGAGACGGCGTCGAGCCCGCGCCGGCAGTCGGCGAAGGCGCCGACGCCGGGGAGCACGATGCGGTCGGCGGCGCGGACCTCGGCCGGGTCGCTCGTAACGCGGATGGTCGCGGCGATGCCGGCTTCTGAAGCGGCGCGCTCGAAGGCCTTGGCGGCCGAGTGCAGATTGCCCGAGCCGTAGTCGACGATGGTGACGGTCTGGCTCATCGTCCGTTCGCCTCGGGGAAGAGGCCGATCACCGGCGCGGAGCTCGATGCGAAGCGCGCGGGAGCCGGCACCGTCTCGACGATCCGCGGCGGCGCGCCGACCGGGAGGGCCCGCTCGAAGAAGCGACGCTCGGCGCTGGACAAATCCGGCGCCTCGACCACGTCGACCAGCCGCCAGCCCTTTCGCAGCAGCTTGCGCGCGATCAAGTTCTGGCCCTCGAAGCCGAGGAAGAGCCCGAGCGCCAGCTGCGACAGGACGACCGCGCCGACCGCGAAGCCGAGCTGGCGCTGGGCATAGACCAGCCCACCCCAGACCAGCGCATAGAGGATGAAGGCGAGCCAGAGCCGCTTGTAGAGCAGCCAGACCCCACCGAAGACGAAGGCCGAGAAGGTGAAGCTCTCCGGCAGCAACCGGGCCTGCTCGACCTCCTCGCGCAGGCCGCCGGCACCCGGCGGCGGGATCAGAGCCTGATAGAACGCCATGGCAGCGATCCCTTACAAAGCGCCCTTGGTCGAGGGCACGCGGCCGCCCTCGCGCGGATCGACCTCGAGCGCCTGGCGCAGCGCCCGCGCCAGGCCTTTGAAGCAGCTCTCGGCGATATGGTGGGCATTGTCGCCATAGAGCGTCTCGACATGCAGGGTCAGCCCGGCATTGATCGCAAAGGCCTGGAAGAACTCGCGCACCAGCTCGGTGTCGAACGTGCCGATCTTCTCCGCCCTGAACTGCGTCCGGAAGACCAGGAAGGGCCGGCCGGAGACATCGACCGCGACGCGGGTCAGCGTCTCGTCCATCGGCAGGTGGACATCGGCATAGCGGCGGATGCCCTTCTTGTCGCCGAGCGCCTGCTTCAGGGCTTCGCCCAGCGCGATGCCGGCATCCTCGACCGAATGGTGGTCGTCGATATGGGTATCGCCCTTCACCTTGACCGTGGTGTCGATCAGCGAATGGCGGGCGAAGAGATCGAGCATATGGTCGAAGAAGCCGACGCCGGTCGAAATCTCGGCCTTGCCGGTGCCGTCGAGCACGAGCTTGACCGCGATGTCGGTCTCGTTGGTGCGGCGCTTCACTTCGCCCGAACGCATGCTGACCTCTGTCACTCCCGGGAAAACCGTGCCCGCTTTAGCAGGCGCGGACGCGGATCGCTATCCCGGCGGCGGACCAAAGCGGCGCAGGAAGGCGCGCGCCCGCGGCAAGGCGTCGTGCAGGAACTGGCCGGGCTCGCGCAGCCAGAGGCCGTCATAGCTCTTCGATTTGGCCTCGCTGACCAGCACATCCTGCGGCAGGGGCACCAGCGTTCCGTCCCAGCCCGGCCACCAGAGCCGGCCCTTGGCCCAGTGATGCGCCACCAGGGCCTCCTCGCAGCGATAGCCGTGAAAATCGAAGGCCGTCTTGCCGTCGGTGACGAAGACGTGGTTGCCGGTGAAGCCCTCGGCCGGCCTGATCCAGACGGCATGGAAACCCTGCTCCGGATAGGCCTCCAGAAAGGCGTAGGCGAGGATGTGGCAGGCGCCGCAGGCGAAGAAGACCCGCTCGGACAGATTCCAGCGTTTGACCGGGTCGCTCTTGATACCGGGCTTCAGCCTGAACATCTTGGCGGTTCCCGTTGACCGTTTTTCCGAGACCGAATCGCAATGTCAGAGACTAGCAACGCCCCCGTGATGCACGCGACCACCATCCTGATGGTGCGCAAGGGCGGCCGGGTCGTGATCGGCGGCGACGGCCAGGTCTCGCTCGGCCCGACCATCATGAAGGGCAATGCCAAGAAGGTCCGCCGCCTCGCCAAGGGTGCGGTGATCGCGGGCTTCGCCGGCGCGACCGCCGACGCCTTCACCCTGTTCGAGCGGCTGGAGGCCAAGCTGGAGCAGTTTCCGACGCAATTGCTGCGCGCCTGCGTCGAGCTCGCCAAGGACTGGCGCACCGACCGCTATCTGCGCCGGCTCGAAGCCATGCTGCTCGTCGCCGACAAGGAGGTCTCGCTGCTGATCTCCGGCACCGGCGACGTGCTCGAACCCGAGCCCTCCGAGCATGGCTCGGTGATGGCGATCGGCTCCGGCGGCAATTACGCGCTCGCCGCGGCCCGCGCCCTTGTGGACGGCGACGCCGATGCCGAGACGATCGTGCGCAAGGCGATGAAGATCGCCGGCGACATCTGCGTCTACACCAATCACAGCCTCGTCATCGAGAGCCTGGAGACCCCATGAATTTCGTCGCCGACGGCTATTCCTTCGTCCCCGCGACGCCTGACGACTTCCCGATGCTGGCGCGCTGGCTCGAACAGGACCATGTCCGGCGCTGGTGGGGNGATCCGGACGAAGAGCTCGCCGAGATCGCGCGCATCTTCGGCGACCCCAGCATGGAGGCGCTGATCGTCTGCCATGACGGGCGCCCATTCGCCCATCAGCAGAGCTGGGATCCCGCGCTCTGGCCCGATTATCCGCTACAGGATCAGCCGGCCGGCACGCGCGGCATCGACCAGTTCATCGGCGAGGCCGACATGCTCGGCCAGGGCCATGGCACCCGCTTCATCGGCGCCTTCACCCGGCATCTGCTCGCTCAGGGCGCGCCGCGGGTGGTGATCGACCCCGATCCGGAGAATCTCGCCGCGATCCGCGCCTATGAGAAGGCCGGCTTCACGGCCCTCGACATCCGCGAGACCGGCGACGGCCCCGCGCTGATCATGTTCCAGGAACCTGTTTGATGACGTCGTTTTCCCCCCGCGAGATCGTCTCCGAGCTCGACCGCTTCATCGTCGGCCAGAAGGACGCCAAGCGCGCCGTCGCGATCGCGCTGCGCAATCGCTGGCGCAGGNAGCAACTCCAAGGGCCGCTGCGCGAGGAGGTCGCGCCCAAGAACATCCTGATGATCGGGCCGACCGGCTGCGGCAAGACCGAGATCGCCCGCCGCCTCGCCAAATTGGCGAACGCGCCCTTCCTCAAGGTCGAGGCGACCAAGTTCACCGAGGTCGGCTATGTCGGCCGCGATGTCGAATCGATCGTGCGCGACCTGGTCGAGGTCGCGATCGGGCTGGTGCGCGAAAGCCGGCGCAAGGATGTCGAGGCCAAGGCGCATGTCGCGGCCGAGGAGCGCGTGCTCGATGCCCTCGTCGGACCGACCGCGAGCGCGACCACGCGCGACAGCTTCCGGCGCAAGCTGCGCAACAACGAGCTCGACGACAAGGAGATCGAGGTCGAGATCGCCTCGGCGGCCTCCGGCGCGCCGATGTTCGAGGTACCCGGCATGCCCGGCGCCTCGATCGGTGCGATCAACCTCTCCGACATGCTCGGCAAGGCGTTCGGCCAGCGCGGCAAGCCCAAGCGCATGCTGGTCAAGGACGCCTACGCACCGCTGCTCGCCGAGGAGAGCGACAAGCTGATCGACCAGGACGCCATCGTCCAGGCGGCGATCCGCGAGGTCGAGAACAACGGCATCGTCTTCCTCGACGAGATCGACAAGATCTGCGCCCGCGAGGNCCGCGGCGGCGCCGATGTCTCGCGCGAAGGCGTGCAGCGCGACCTCCTGCCGCTGATCGAGGGCACCACGGTCGCGACCAAGCACGGGCCGGTGAAGAGCGACCACATCCTGTTCATCGCGTCGGGTGCCTTCCATGTCTCGAAGCCGTCGGACCTGCTGCCGGAGCTGCAGGGGCGCCTACCGATCCGGGTCGAGCTTTCGCCGCTCGACGTCGAGGATTTCAAGCGCATCCTGACCGAGACCGAAGCCAGCCTGATCAAGCAGTCGGTGGCGATGCTGGCGACCGAGCAGGTCGCGATCGACTTCACGCCGGATGCGATCGCGGCGATCGCGCGCATTGCGGTCGAGGTCAATTCGAGCGTCGAGAACATCGGCGCCCGCCGGCTCCAGACCGTGATCGAGCGCATCCTCGACGAAATCTCGTTCACCGCGACCGATCGCGGCGGCGAGAGCGTGACGATCGATGCTTCTTATGTCGAAGCGCGCATCGGCGACCTCGCCAAGAATGCGGATCTCAGCCGGTTCATTCTGTAGGGCGGGCTTTCGCCAAGCCGGAAGCCCAGATCGTGACAGGTTCAGTACGCTCGAAATAAATGCGGAGATTTTGGTCTCGGCCGAGCGACAATATCGTGACGAACAGGTNTCTGCCCGGCATGTGCTCAACCGGCCGCGAGGGCATATGGGCCGACGTGGCGAACCGGATATTGATACTTGATTTGATGCTTTCGAGCTTCAATTGCGCGTCGCGCGCGGCACGAGCAAGTCCGGCAGAGGCAAGTTCCCGCCAAATCGGTACAGTTCCCATAGCCGACGCGTCATGACGCCAGAGCGATCGGCTGGGCCTTGGCCCATTCGACATCCTCGTCGGNGATTTCAACCGGGACGAGCCAATAGGCCGTCTCGTAGGGAATCACGTCACCAATCCCGAACGCAAGCCAAGCTTCGTTGTGGCTGAGTTCTGAAATGGCGGTAGCGCTGAAGTTGCGGACGAATTTCAAAACCTCGTCCAACAGAGTTCGATCATCGTCCGACAGGCGATTGCTCGCAGGCTCGCGCACCGAATGAAATACGTATTTCGGCAAGCCGAAATAATTCTCCTGCGCGACACGCATCGCCCCGTCCCGCGCAAGCTCGTCGAGAGCCCATTTCAGGTGCCGTGCCGTCGGCCCGAATTGCTGCTTGACGTAGTCGACGCCGGTCAGCGGCTCGTTCTTGTCGATGAAATGCAGCATGTCGGCAAAATAGAGCGCCTTATGCAGCTTCACGCGACCGAAATCGTCGCCAGCATGCCGACACAGATAATGAACGACAGCCTTGAACTTCTCCCGATCAAATTCTGGCTTCATCGCAGCCTCCGGTCTAACTGGAGTGAATCAGCAACTGAACAAAAGGGCAACGGCTAAGTTGTGACGGCCGCCTTCAAGCCTCCGGAGTCTGTTTCCCCATCCTCCCGCCTCGCCCGCGATTCCATGATCGTCGGCGTGGCGACGATCCTGTCGCGCCTGCTCGGCTTTGCCCGCGACGTGCTGATCGCGCGGTTGCTCGGGGCCGGGCCGGTGGCGGATGCCTTCCTGGCGGCGTTGAGGCTACCGAACCTGGTCCGGCGCGTGCTCGGCGAAGGCGGGCTGAACGCGCCCTTCGTGCCGCTCTACCTCGCGATCAAGGCCGAGCGTGGCGAGGCCGACGCCAAACGCTTCGCGGGGGCAGCCGCAAGCCAGCTTGGTCTGCTGCTGGTCGGCTTCGTCGTCCTGGCCGAGCTCTTCGCGCCCTGGGTCGTGCTCGGACTGGCCGGCGGCTTCGCCGACGAACGGCAGACGCTGGCGCTCGCCGCCTTCTACACGCGGCTGATGCTGCCCTTCGTGCTGCTGACCACGCTCGCCGCGCTGCTCGCGGCCCTGCTCAACGCCGAAGGACGCTTCACCGTGGCTGCGCTGGCGCCGGCCCTGATGAACGCGATCCTGCTTGCGGCCCTGTTGGTCGAAACGTTCCGCGGTGGCGACAGCCATGCCAGTGCGACCCTGCTCGCCGCCTGCCTCAGCCTGACCGGACTCGCCCATCTCGCGATGATCCTGTGGCGACTGCGCGGCATCGGCCTGCCGCGTCCCAGCCTGCACTGGTCGCCGGACATGACGCGGCTGGTCAGAACAGGCGGAGCGACCTTGCTCGCCGCCTCGGCGGCGCAGCTCGTGCTGCTGATCTCGACGCAGATCGCCTCGACCGAACCCGGCTCGGTCTCGGCGCTGTATTATGCCGACCGCATCTTCCAGCTGCCGCTATCCTTCTTCGGCGTCGCCATGGGCACGGTCGTGCTCTCGGCCATGGCCGGCGAGATCTCGCAAGCGAACCACGACGCCCTGCTCGGCCGAGCGCTGGCGCTCGGCCTGGCACTGGCGATCCCGGCCGCCGCGGCCTTGTTCGTGCTGGCCGAGCCGATCGTCTCGGTGCTGTTCGAGAACGGGCAGTTCAACGCCGCCGACCGCGAGCGTACGGCCGGCGCGCTCGCCGCCTTCGCCTGCGGCCTGCCCTTCGCGCTCGCCGCCAAGGTGTTCGGGCAGGTCTATTTCGTGCGCCGCCTGCCGTGGCTGCCGCTGATCGCTGGCTTTGCCGCCGTCGCGGTCGCGGCGTTTGCCGGCTATGTCCTGCTCGGCTGGCGCGATGCGGCGATGATCGGCGCGCTGGCCGCAAGCCTCGCCTTCATCGTCCAGGCGGGACTGCTCGCGATCGATCTGTTGCGATCCGGCTTATGGCGGCCGCGCTGGGCCGATGCCAGGACGATGCTCGCCATCGTCATGGCCGCCGTGCTCATGGTCGCGGTACTCGAGGCTATGATCAGGCCGCTCCTGTCCGCTTTGACCCCGACCCAGCCGGCGCTGTGGCGCGCTGGCGCACTGGCCGTGCTGTGCTGCGCCGGCGCCCTGACCTACGCCATCGCTGGCTTCCTGCTCGGCGCTTTCGACGCTGTCTTGCCGTCGCGGCTCTTGCGCCTTCGCAGCGCTTCCGTCAGAACGCCGCGTTCCTGAGCGGATCGCCCTCGACTCTCTGGAATTTTTTCGCCCTGACGACGGAGCGCCCCATGGCCGCTTTCACTCCCCGCGTCTTCTCCGGCATGCAGCCGACCTCGACGCTCCATCTCGGCAATTATCTCGGCGCCCTGGTGAACTGGGTCGCGATGCAGAAGACGCATGACTGCATTTATTGCGTCGTCGACATGCACGCGATCACGCAGGGGCTCGACGTCTGGGGCGGCCCGGCCGAGCTGACCCGCGCCACGCGCGAGGTCGCGGCGGCCTATATCGCCGCCGGCGTCGATCCCAAGAAGAGCATCATCTTCAACCAGAGCCAGGTCTCCGGCCATGCCGAGCTCGCCTGGGTGTTCAACACGATCGCCCGCCTCGGCTGGCTCAACCGCATGACCCAGTTCAAGGAGAAGGCCGGCAAGGACCGCGAGAACGCCTCGGTCGGGCTCTACGACTATCCCGTGCTGATGGCCGCCGACATCCTGCTCTACAAGGCGACACATGTCCCGGTCGGCGAGGACCAGAAGCAGCATCTCGAACTGACCCGCGACATCGCCCAGAAGTTCAATAACGACTTCGCCGAGCGCATCGCCGAGCTTAACCTCGGCACCGGCGATCTCGGCTATTTCCCGCTGCCCGAGCCGATGATCCAGGGCCCGGCGCCGCGGGTGATGAGCCTGCGCGACGGCACCAAGAAGATGTCGAAATCGGACCCGTCGGATTATTCGCGCATCAACCTGACCGACGATGCCGACATGATCGCCCAGAAGATCCGCAAGGCGAAGACCGACCCCGAGGCGCTGCCCTCCGAGGAGAAGGGGCTGGAGAGCCGGCCAGAGGCCGAGAACCTGGTCGGGATCTATGCCGGACTCTCCGGCGAGACCAAGGCGCAGGTGCTGGGGCAGTTCGGCGGCAGCCAGTTCTCCGGCTTCAAGGCGGCGCTGGTTGAGCTCGCCGTCGGCAAGCTCGCGCCGATCGCCGGCGAGATGCGCCGGCTCCTGGCCGATCCCGGCCATATCGACGGCATCCTCAGCGACGGCGCCGACCGCGCCGCTGCGATCGCCGCGCCGATCATGCGGGACACCAAGGACATCACCGGCTTCGTGCGCCGGCGCTGATCCGGCAGGCGATGTGAGGGAGGCTTGCGCTGACCTTGCGACGCCTGTCACCATGAGAAGTCCTGAAACCGGCAGCAGGCGACGGCAATGGTGAAGAGACGGCGGTCCTATGAGACGGGCCATCGCCCGAAATTCCTCGCTGTCGTCGACGACAGCGAGGAATGCGCGAAGGCGGTGCGCTTCGCGGCGCGGCGCTGCGCGCGCCTCGGCGCCTCGATCGTGCTGCTCGGGGTGGTGACCCCGCCGCCGGACGAGACCTGGCTCGGTGTCGGCGAGATGGTGCAGGCCGATGCGGAAGCCGAGGCGCAGGAGCTGATCGACGCAGCCGCCGCGGCCGTGCGTTCGCTGGCCGGGCTGGAGCCGGAAAAGGTCGTGCGCACCGGCGTCAAGGCCGACGAGATGGTCAAGCTGATCGAGGCCGACGAGGACATCTCGCTGCTGGTGCTCGCCGCCGGCACCGGCCGCGACGGGCCGGGCCCGCTGGTCGCCGCGCTCGCCGGCAAGGGCGCCGGCAGCTTCCCGATCCCGGTCGCGATCGTGCCAGGCCATCTCGCGGACGAGGAAATCGACGCGCTGGCCTGATCGGAAGTCGCAGCTGCTGGAATGATTCCAGCGTCCGGCCTATATCGGGATCAGGAACGGCGGCCTTGACCCGCCGGCGCCGGAGGCAAGACCATGTTCATCCAGACCGAAGCCACTCCCAACCCCGCCACCCTGAAGTTCCTGCCCGGCCGCAGCGTCTCGCCGCAAGGCCCGATCGAATTGCGCGACCCCGCCCTGGCTGAGCGCTCGCCGCTCGCCACCCGCCTGTTCGGCGTCAAGGGCGTCTCGGCCGTGTTCTTCGGCTCGGATTTCATCACGGTGACCAAGGCCGAGGGCGAGTGGCCGCATCTCAAGCCCGCCATCCTCGGCGCGATCATGGAACATTACATGTCGGGCGCGCCGCTGATGAGCGACAGCGCCCCGGTCGACGAGCTCGCTGAGAACGAGGACGAGTTCTTCGCCGAGGAGGACGCCGCCACCGTCGACACCATCAAGGAGCTGCTGGAGACCCGCATCCGCCCGGCCGTCGCCGGCGATGGCGGCGACATCACCTTCCGCGGCTACAAGGACGGCACCGTCTACCTCGTCATGAAGGGCTCCTGCTCGGGCTGCCCGTCCTCGACGGCGACGCTGAAGCACGGCATCCAGAACCTGCTGCGGCATTTCCTGCCGCAGGTGCGCGAGGTCGAGGCGGTTTGATCGCCATCCGCATCGCACCCGACCGGACCTGAGCCCTGATGCGCATCCTCGCGATAGACACTGCGCTCGGCGCCTGCTCGGCCTGCGTGCTCGATAGCCGCGATCCCGCTCCCCTCGCGATCGAGCAGACCGCGATGGAGCGCGGCCATGCCGAGGCGCTGATGCCGATGATCGAGCGCGTCATGGCCAAGGTCGAAGGCGGATTCTCCTCGCTCGACCGCGTCGCCGTGACCATCGGTCCCGGCAGCTATACCGGCCTGCGCGTCGGCATCAGCGCGGCGAGGGCGATCGCGCTCGCCGCAGGCATCCCCGCCATCGGGATTTCGACATTGGCCGCCAGCGCCGCGCCCTTCATCGGCCGCGAGGGCGGGCGCGTCGTTGCCGCCGCGGTCGACGCCAAGCACGGCCAGGTCTGGTTCCAGGCAATGAACGCGCAGGGCAAGCAGCTGGTCTCAGTGCGCCAAGTCAACCATCGCGACGCCGCCCGCGCCATCGGCGCCGGCCCGGTCTCGCTGGTCGGCTCGGCTGCACTCGCCGTCGCCAACGAGGCCTGGGCGATCGGCCTCGACGCGCTCGTCGTCGACGACGCCAAGGCGCCGGACGTGACCTGGGTGGCACGGCTCGGGATGATCGCCGATCCCGAGAGCGCCCCGCCGCGCCCGCTCTATCTCAAGGCGCCGGAAACGACGCCGCAGGACCGCGCCCGGCTGCCGCGGCGCTAGCTGGCGATGGACTGGTTCCGATCCCTGTTCCGGCGCCGGCCGAAAGCGGNCCGTACCGGCCCACTCGACGTCAGCCATGCCCGCCAGGTCGCGGCCCTGCATCACCAGGGCGGCTTCGCGCGGCCATGGGAGCCCGGCGAATGCGCAGCCTTGCTCGCCGACCGGGCCGTGGTGACCGACGGCATCTTCATCGGCCGTGCCAGCGAGCCCTGTGGCTTCGTGATGTCGCGGATCGCCGCCGACGAGGGCGAGATCCTCAGCATCGTCGTCGCCGGCGGGAAGCGCCGGTCCGGCCTCGGGCAGGCCCTGCTCTGCGCCCATCTGGCGCAACTGGCAGCGCGCGGCACGGCGCGGCTTTTCCTCGAGGTCGAGGAGGGCAATGCGCCGGCGATCGGCCTCTACCGGCGTCTCGGCTTCGACACCGTCGGGCGCCGCGAGGGCTACTACCCCAAGCCGGACGGCAGCCGCGTCGCTGCCCTGGTGATGCGGCGCGAGCTCGGCTGAGCCTCGCCGCGCCGGCGGCGTAGACGGCTGTCGGAGGTCCGATTATAGCCGGTCCCGCAAAACTGGAGCGTCCGCGCGCAGAATGAACGGCCCAGCATGAAAGGCCTCCGTCCCGGCGCCATGGCGCGGCTTGCGCTGATCGCCTTCGGCACGCTCGTCCTGATCCCGCCGCAGCTCGTCGCAATGCGCTTCGGGCGGCCGTTCTATTTCACCCGTCTGTTCCAGAAGCTGGTCTGCCGCGGCTTTTGCGTGCGAATCACCACGCGCGGACAGGCGCCTGCGCCCGGAGAGGGCGGGCTGATCGTCGCCAACCACATCTCCTGGCTCGACATCCCCGTCATCGGCACGACCGGCCCGCTCTCCTTCGTCGCCAAGGCCGAGGTCGCGACCTGGCCGGTGATCGGCTGGCTCTCGACGCTGCAACGGACGGTCTTCATCGACCGCATGCGCCGCGGCGCCACCGCCGGCGTTGCCAGCGAGATGGGCAAGCGGCTGCAGGACGGGCAGTCGGTGGTGCTGTTCGCCGAGGGCACGACCGGCGACGGCACGCGCATCCTGCCGCTGCGCTCTTCCTTGCTCGGCGCCGCTCACGAAGCCGTGCGCGGCGCCGAGGAGGCCGAGACGACGGTCTATCCGCTCTGCATCACCTATACCGGCTTTCACGGCCTGCGTGGCGGACGCGTCGAGCGCTCGGCTTTGTCCTGGTGCGGCGACACCGAACTCGCGCCGCATTTTCAGGCGATGATCAATTCCGGCGCCATCGATGTCGAACTCGCCTGGGGCGAGCCGATCCGGATGGGCCGCAAGCTCTCGCGCAAGGAAGCGACGCGCCTCGCCGAGATCGCGATCCGGCGGGCCCGGCAGGAGGCCGTCACCGGCCGGTCACGCGGCTGAGCCAGATACGAACGGCTTGGACTGTTGCGGCCCGGATATTGCGTGGCCGGGGCTGGCGGCGATATGATTCCCATCCTCGGGGCGATTGGGATAAGGAGACGCGGTTGAGGCCGGATCAGCGTTGATGAAGAAAGTCCACATCAAGTCCTATGGCTGCCAGATGAACGTCTATGACGGCCAGCGCATGGCCGACGTCCTGGGCCAGGAGGGTTATGTCGAGACTGCGACGCCGGACGACGCCGATCTCATCCTGCTGAATNCCTGCCATATCCGCGAGCGGGCGGCGCACAAGGTCTATACCGAGCTCGGCAAGCTGCGCGACCTGAAGCGCGAGCGCAAAGCGCAGGGACGCGAGACCCAGCTCGTCGTCGCCGGCTGCGTCGCGCAGGCCGAAGGCGCCGAGATCCAGCGGCGCCAGCCGGCCGTCGACCTCGTCATCGGCCCGCAGACCTATCACCGCCTGCCGGAATTGCTGGCGCAGGCGAAGGGCGGCCGCGTCGTCGATACGGAACTGCCGCCCGAGGACAAGTTCGGCCATCTGCCGGCGCCGAAGCCGGCGGCGATCCTCGCCCGCGGCGTTTCGGCCTTCGTCACCGTGCAGGAAGGCTGCGACAAGTTCTGCGCCTTCTGCGTCGTGCCCTATACCCGCGGCGCCGAATTCTCGCGCCCGGTCGCGCAGGTGATCGCCGAAGTCGAGCGGTTGGCGCAGGCCGGCGTGCAGGACGTCTCGCTGCTCGGCCAGAACGTCAACGCCTATCATGGCGATGGCCCCGATGGCCGGGTCTGGACGCTGGCGCGCTTGATGCGGCGCATTGCCGAGGTGCCGGGCATCGCCCGCATCCGCTATACGACCAGCCACCCGCGCGACATGGACGAGGAGCTGATCGCCGCCCATCGCGACCTGCCGCAGGTGATGCCGTTCCTGCACCTGCCCGTGCAGGCGGGCTCTGACCGGATCCTGGCGGCGATGAACCGCAAGCATACCGGCGACGAGTACCGCCGCCTGATTGACAGGATTCGGGAGGCGCGGCCCGATATCGCGCTATCCTCCGACTTCATCGTCGGTTTCCCCGGCGAGAGCGATGCCGATTTCGAGGAGACGATGCGGCTGATCGCCGATGTGCGCTTCGCCTCGGCCTATTCGTTCAAGTATTCGCCGCGCCCCGGTACGCCGGCGGCCGAGCTCTCCGGGCAGGTCCCGTCCGCGGTGATGGACGAGCGGCTCTACCGGCTGCAGGCCTTGGTCGAGCAGCATCGGCAGGAGTTCAACCACGCCATGGTCGGCCGCACCGTCGAGGTGCTGCTCGAGCGGACCGGCCGCCATCCCGGCCAGCTCGCCGGCAAGACGCCCTATATGCAGGCGGTCCAGATCGAGAGCGCGACGCACCGGATCGGCGATCGCGTCCTGGTCGAGATCGAGCGCGCCGGCTCCAATTCGCTGTTCGGACGTGCGATCGAGCAGCCGGTGCTGGCTGCCTGAACAAGTTCGGGGTGCGTAGCGTCATGATGGCGTCGGCGTTGCGGTGAAGGTTCTTGGCGGTGAAGTTTCTAGACTGCGCCTGTCCGACTCATTCCCAGTGGAGACAATGGCATTGGCCCAGGCCGATCATTTCAATCCGAAAGNCGAGCGCGGCCCACGCCGCGACGAGACCCTGACGCGCGAGGGCCTGCCCGGCGCTGAGGTCGAGCTCACCTTCGACAACAACCAGACCGCGGGCCTGGTCTTCGGCCATTACGACCAGAACCTGGCGCATCTGGAACGTCGCCTTGGCGTCGTCGTCGCCCCGAACGGCAATCATGTCACCATCAAGGGCCCGCGCGAGACCGCCGAGCAGGCGAGCCGCGTGCTGCGCACGCTCTATGCCCGTGCCAAGACCGGCGCCGCCGTCAATCTCGGCGAGGTCGACGGCGCGATCGAGGAGAGCAATGTGCAGCGCTCGCTCTTCCCGGCGGACAATGCCGGCAAGGCCGCCTTCGACGCGATCATCACGCGCAAGCGCGGTCCGGTGCGGGCGCGCAATGCGGCGCAGGACGCCTATCTGCGCCAGCTCAAGCGCCATGAGCTCGTCCTCGCCGAGGGCCCCGCGGGCACTGGCAAGACCTGGCTCGCGGTCGGCCACGCCGTCTCGCTGATCGAGCAGGGCGTCGTCGAGCGCATGGTGCTGTCGCGACCGGCCGTCGAGGCCGGCGAGCGCCTGGGCTTCCTGCCCGGCGACATGCGCGAGAAGGTCGATCCGTACCTGCGGCCGATCTACGACGCGCTCAACGACTTCATGGAGGCGCGCCATGTCGAGCGCGCCTTGCAGACCGGCATGATCGAGATCGCTCCGCTCGCCTTCATGCGCGGGCGCACCTTGACGAATGCCGTCGTGCTGCTCGACGAGGCGCAGAATGCCACCTCGGTGCAGATGAAGATGTTCCTCACCCGCCTGGGCGAGGGCTCGCGCATGATCATCACCGGCGACCCCTCGCAGGTCGACCTGCCGCCGGGCCAGCGCTCGGGCCTCGTCGAGGCGGTCAGGCTGCTCTCCGGCGTCGAGGGCGTCGGCCATGCCCGCTTCGAGGAGGGCGACGTCGTCCGCCACGCGCTCGTGCGCCGCATCGTCATGGCCTATGAGGACGCCGCCCGGAAGGAGCGCGATGAGCGCGAGGCCCGGCTCGCCGCCCTGCCCGCGCCGGACGCTCCCGTCGAAGGCGATGCCGACGGGCTGAAGCGCATGTTGTCGCGGGAGCGGCCGCGATGACCGATCGACCTCGTTCGCGGCGCCCGGCGCCGCGAACCGAAACGCCGGAGCCCGACCCAAGCGGGCCCTCGCTCGATATCCGCATGCAGTCGCGGAAATGGCGCGAGATCGCGGATTTGCGACCGCGGATCCTCGCTGCCGTCGATGCCGGGCTGGCGCTTGCTCCGGTCAGACCGATGCCGGGCGCCGAACTCAGCCTGCTGCTGACCGACGACAAGCGCATCCGCATCGTCAACCGCGACTGGCGTGGCTTCGACAAGGCAACAAACGTCCTCTCCTTCCCCGCCGCACCGCGGGAGCGGATCGCAGCGAGCCCAGTGATCGGCGATATCGTGATCGCCCTGGAGACGGTCACCCGAGAGGCCGAGGCCGAGGAAAAATCCTTCGGCGATCATCTCAGCCATCTCGTGATCCACGGCCTGCTGCACCTGCTCGGCGAGGACCACGAGACGGAGGCGGAAGCCCAGCGCATGGAAGCGCTGGAGACCGCAGCGCTTGCCCGGCTCGGCATCGCCGATCCCTATGCCGGCTCGGAGCCGGAACCCATGCAGCCCAGCCCCACGGCCAAGACCAAGAAGCCCCAGCCAGCGTCATGAGCGACGACACACGATCTTCCTCTTCGTCGGAACCGACAGGCCGTGGCCTGTCGCACTGGCTCGGCCAGTTCCTCGACAAGCTCGGCCTACGCCATGGCGGCTCTATCCGCGAGGACATCACCGAGGCGCTGGCTCAGGACGGTGGCGGGGTCACCGACCTCTCGCCGCAGGAACGGGCGATGCTCTCGAACGTGCTGAGCCTGCGCGAGCGCCGCGTCGCCGATGTGATGGTGCCGCGTGCCGACGTCATCGCGGTCTCCTCGGAGGCGACGCTCGGCGACCTGCTGGCGCTGTTCCGCACCGCCGGCCATTCGCGCCTGCCGGTCTATGGCGAATCGCTCGACGATCCCCGCGGCATGATCCACATCCGCGACTTCCTGGACTTCATCGCCGCCCGGGCCAAACCAGGCCGGAAGCTGCGCGGCGAGGCGGAAGCCCCGCCTGGGCCGAGCCTGGGGGCCATCGACTTGTCGATGACGCTGGCGCAGGCCAAGATCCTGCGGCCGGTGCTCTATGTGCCGCCCTCCATGCCCGCGGTCGACCTTCTCGTCCGGATGCAGGCGACGCGCACCCATATCGCCCTGGTGATCGACGAATATGGCGGCACCGACGGGCTGATCTCGATCGAGGACCTCGTCGAGATCGTCGTCGGCGACATCGAGGACGAGCACGATCTCGACGAGGCTCCGGCGATCGCGCCGGCCGGCGAGAACCGCTTCATCGCCGATGCCCGCGCCACGCTCGACGAGCTGAAGGAGGCGACCGGGATCGACCTGTCGCGTGCCGAGGTCGCCGAGGAGGTCGATACGCTCGGTGGGCTGATCGTGACCCTGGCCGGCCGCGTGCCGGTGCGGGGCGAACTGATCAAGGGGCCGGAGAACCTCGAATTCGAGGTGCTCGACGCCGATCCGCGCCGGGTCAAGCGCCTGCGCATCCATCGCCGCGATCAGGTCGCAGCCGAGCCGCCAGCCGAACCGGACGCCGCATGACCATGCTCTCGGCGCTGGCCGACCGCGTCATCCTCGCCTGGGGCTGGCCGCGCCGACTGATCGCGCTCATCTGCGGTGCCTGCGGGGCGCTGGCGCTAGCCCCCCTCGACCTCTGGCCGCTGCTGGCCGTGCCGATGACCGCCGCGGTGTGGCTGATCGACGGCTCGGTCGCGCAGAGCCGGCGCGGACGCCTGTGGGCCGCCGCGAGCGCCGGCTGGTGGTGGGGTTTCGGCTATCATCTCGCCGGGCTTTGGTGGCTCGGCGCCGCTTTCCTCGTCGAGGCCGACAAATTCGCCTGGGCGATGCCGCTCGGCGTCGTGGCGCTGCCGGCTTTCCTGGCGATCTTCCCGGCCGCCGGCTTCGCCATGGCGCGGATGCTCTGGCCGACCGGCGCCGGCCGCCTCCTGGTGCTGGCGGCCACGCTGGCGCTGAGCGAATGGTTGCGCGGCCATGTCCTCACCGGCTTTCCCTGGAACGTCTACGGCATGATGCTGGCCGGACCGAGCTGGTTCGCCCAGAGCGCCAGCCTGATCGGCCTTTATGGGCTGACGGCGGTGGCAATCGCGATCGGCGCCGCGCCCGCCGTGCTCGGCACGGGCGAGGCGGGGACAGGGCGCTGGCGCGCTCCGGCGCTGGCCGGGCTCGCGCTGGCGGCGCTGGCCGGCTTCGGCGCCTGGCGGATTCCGGCAGAGCCGGTTCCGGCGGTGAGCGGGGTCAAATTGCGGCTGATGCAGCCGAACCTGCCGCAGGATGCCAAGTTCAGCCCGCGCAACAGCGAGATGATCCTGTCGCACTATCTCGCATTGAGCGACCGGGCGACCGGCCCGGCGACCTCGGGCGTGCAGGATGTGACGCATCTGATCTGGCCGGAATCGGCCTTTCCCTTCCTGCTCGGGCGCACGCCGCAGGCACTGGCGCGGATCGCCGCCCTGCTGCCGCCGAACACGACGCTGATCACCGGCGCCGCCCGCGCCGGCGAGACCCTGCCGGGCGAGAGCCGGCCGCCGATCTACAATTCGATCCAGGTGGTCAACGACGAGGGCACGATCACCGGCAGCTACGACAAGGTCCATCTCGTCCCGTTCGGCGAGTATCTGCCACCTGTGCTCGAGCGGCTGATCCGTGCGGTCGGCCTGTCGGAGTTCGTCTCGATTCCCGGCGGCTTCGCCTCGGGCAGCCGGCGCACGCCGCTGGCGATCCGCGGCCTGCCGCCCGCCGCGAGCCTGATCTGCTACGAGGTGATCTTCCCGGGCGAGGCGATGCCGAGCGGGCCGCGGCCGGGCTTCATCCTCAACCTGACCAATGACGGCTGGTTCGGGCAGACCAGCGGCCCCTACCAGCATCTCGCCCAGGCCCGCTTGCGCACCATCGAGGAAGGCCTGCCGCTGGTGCGTGTCGCCAATACCGGCATCTCGGCGGTGGCCGACCATTACGGCCGCATCCGCGCGGCGCTGCCGCTCGGCGAAACCGGCGTGATCGATGCGAGCCTGCCGCGCGCCGGCGTGGCGACGCCCTATTCCCGCTTCGGCGATCTTTTCTTTGCAGGTGTAGTTGCCAGCTTCTTGCTCGCTGGAGTATTAGTGCGGAGACGGTGATCCCATTTGGAACTTTCTTCCGGGAAGGCCGCCAATGGCCGGCCGGAGCGGGTCTTCAATGGGCCACCGGCAGGTCTGAACGGACAAAAAGGGGACCGGCAGCCATGTTGAAGAAAGTACCGAACCCGATCGACCGGCATGTCGGCAGCCGCGTCCGGATGCGCCGCATGCTCGCCGGCGTCAGCCAGGAGCGGCTCGGCGAGGCGCTGGGGCTGACTTTCCAGCAGGNGCAGAAATACGAGAAGGGCACCAACCGGATCAGCGCGAGCCGCCTGCAGCAGATCGCCAAGATGCTGGGCGTGCCCGTCGCCTTCTTCTTCGACGGCGCCCCCAGCGATGAGAGCATCGGGAACGGCTTCGCCGACGCATCGGCCACGACCTATGTCGCCGATTTCCTCGCCACCAGCGAGGGCGTGCAGCTGACCAAGGCTTTCGTGCGCATCAAGAGCCCGCGCGTGCGCCGGCGCATCGTCGATCTCGTCGAATCGCTCGGCGAGACGCCGATCGAAACCATCGAGCAGTAACATCCTCGCGAGCTCGGGCCGCGTTCCCGCAAGCGGATCGAACGCCGTTCCGGACAAGCCGCCTGGGTGGTGCGACACCGGCGTCCATCGCAGCGCAGGAGCTCTGCATGGATGCCGGCGTTCTGTCTTGGCCTGGATCTAGTGCAGGGACGGTGCCGCGTCCTGAGTCAGGACGAGGGTGTTCCGGTTGAGCCGCTGCAATTGCGGGCTGGGATTGACCAGCAGGAAATCCCTGAGCTTCACCTGGTCCGGCTCCGACATGGACAGGATCTGCACTGCAAGCCAGAGCTCGTCCGGCAGGTCCATCCGGTAGGCGACATCCACGAGTTCCTGATGCACCGGCTGATTGCGCAGCAGGGTGGTGAGCAAGCCGAGCGCATATTCGATCTTGTCGCGACTGCTGCCGGTATCATGCTGACTAGCCATGCGAGATCCTCCGCTCGCCCGGAGCCCGCTTCGCGCGATGCGACAGGATCACCGGCGCGTCGATATCCTTGAAGGCGAGGGTGCGGCGATAGGCCTCCTCGCTCACCGTGATGATCGTGCCGACGCAGTTCATGCCGTCGATCATCGTCGGCAGTCCAAGCGGCCTGACCTCCCAGCCCAACTCCAGGAAGCGGGGCATCCACCAGGTCTCCATCACCACCGTGATCGCCGCGATGTCGTTGGCGAGGCAATACTCGAACATGCCCGCGAGAACCGTGTGCAGGATCTTGCTGTCGGTGCCGCGCCGCTCGGGCACGACAAAAATTCGCGTCCATTCGACGATGTCGCTGCCGCGCTGGAGCCCGCGCACATCGGCCAGGAACGGGAAGACATCCGCCATCAGATGCGGACAGATCGTCGGAACGAGCCGCGTGCCGCCGACCACACGCCCGTTCTCGATCGCCAGCAGATAGGTCGCGTCGGCAGTGTCGAACTGGTCGATCTCGCGGCCATCGGGCCGTTCGAGCGCCATCCATTTGCGCTCGCCGACATAGATCTGGTGCCGGATCTTGTAGTGCTGCTCGAGCTCGGCACCGTAGAGGTGCCGGTTCCCGGCATCGATAACGTGGATCATCGCCGCCTCCCCTTCCTAGAGGGACGCAGGCTGGCTCCATTCAGGTTTCATGGGTATTCCGGAATTCCGGAAGATGCGGCCGAAATCAGCGCGATTCGAACGGTTGTTCCTATCGCAAAAATGGTCCTGCCTCTATCGAACACGCATAGAGACTGTGGTCACTGACGGCCTCTAGATGCTGATCTCGCCGCGGCGATACGCTTCGATAACCGTGCGCGTGCGCCCCCTGACGCCGAGCTTGCGGGCCGCATTCTCGAAATGGGCCTCGGCCGTGCCGGCCGAAACGCCGAGGCGCTCCGCCACNCCTTCCGTCGTCTTGCCGATCGCGAACCAGGTCAGGACTTCGCGCTCGCGCACGGTCAGGACATGCTCACGGCGGGCCGGCCGCATGCAGTCGGCCGCCTTGCCATGGGCGTAGATCGACATCAGGTGGATCGCCGATCTGGCTTGGCGCGACAGGTCCGGCCGGTCNCCTGCCATGGTGACCACCGCCTGGAAGCCCGCCTCACCGTGAATGGGTACGCAGAAGCCCTCGATCATGTTGAAGTCGCGCGCCCGGTGCATGACCTCGCGCTGGCGCGGCAGTGCCACGCCTTCCTGATAGACGTCGTTCCAGGCGAAAGGATCGATCGTCGTCTTGCAATGGGCTGCGATCGGGTCCCAATCCGAGAACGACTTCTCCAGATAGAGCTCGAACCAGCCCGGCGGCCAGCCATTGAGGAGGACGAGCGGGTCGATCCGATCGCCGATTTCCGGCAGGCCGGTGATCAGGAAGGCGTGGAAGCCATAGCTCGCGAGCTTGTCGCGCAAGGCAGCAACGACCATCGTCGGATCGGCGAGGGNGCTCAGCCGATCGATGAAGTCGAGCGCGTCTCGTCCCGCGTTGAAATGTCGTCCCGACATGTCCCGTCTTTTTCCGACCTTAGCAGTTTCAACGCAGAACCGCCAAGAATCAACGCATACCAATGCATACCCATCCAATGCCTGCCAGAGCCGGCGGTAGACGCGAGGCCGGAAGTGCGGTTGAGTGGGACATGAGGTGAATGGTCCATGCTCAAGAAACTCCCGAATCCGATCGACCGTCATGTCGGCAGCCGGGTACGCATGCAGCGCATGCTGGCTGGCATCAGCCAGGAGAAGCTCGGCGAGGCACTGGGCCTGACCTTCCAGCAGGTGCAGAAATACGAGAAGGGTACCAATAGAATCAGCGCGAGCCGCCTGCAGCAGATCGCCAAGATGCTGGGCGTGCCTGTCTCCTTCTTCTTCGAGGGCGCGCCGTCCGGCGAAGCGGCCGCCCCTGGCTTCGCCGATGCGTCGAGCACGGCCTATGTCGCCGACTTCCTCTCCACCAGCGAGGGCGTGCAGCTTTCCAAGGCGTTCGTGCGCATCAAGAACCCGCGGGTGCGCCGGCGCGTCATCGATCTCGTCGAGGCTTTGGCGGACGATCCCGGCGAATTGCCCTGATTTCGCACTTTTTCGTTTGTCTTAACGAACGATCCATCTGCGAAAAGAATTTCTGGCCTTGACGGCGAACCCTTCCGCTGCGAAAGACGCTGCGCATTTTTTCGTGCGGGCGCAGGTTTCTGCCCCGCCATTTCCAGTCACCTGAGAAGGATCCCCCGGTCGTGTCGCGCCAGAACTACCTCTTCACCAGCGAATCCGTCTCCGAAGGCCATCCGGACAAGGTCTGCGACCGGATCTCCGACGAGATCGTCGACCTGTTCTTCAAGGAGGCGATCAAGGCCGGCCATGATCCGGCGCAGGTGCGTGTCGCCGCCGAGACGCTGGCGACCACCAACCGCATCGTCGTCGCCGGCGAGGTCCGCACCCATCTCGACGAGAAGCAGATCAAGTCGAAGGTGAAGTCGGCGGCGCGCAAGGCGGTCCGCGCGATCGGCTACGAGCAGGACGGCTTCCACTGGAAGAAGGCCAAGATCGACGTGCTGCTGCACCCGCAGTCGGCCGACATCGCCCAGGGCGTCGACGAAGGCAGCAACAAGGATGTCGGCGCCGGCGACCAAGGCATCATGTTCGGCTATGCCTGCCGCGAGACCCCGGAGCTGATGGCCGCTCCGATCTATTACGCCCACAAGATCCTCGAGGTCCTCGCCAAGGCCCGTCATGCTGGCGAAGGCCCGGCCGCCAAGCTCGGCCCCGACGCCAAGAGCCAGGTCACCGTCAAGTACGAGAACGGCAAGCCGGTCGGCGTCACCCAGATCGTGCTCTCGACCCAGCATCTCGACGAGAAACTCACTTCGGCCGATGTCCGCAAGATCGTCGAGCCCTATATCCGTGAGACCCTGCCCGATGGCTGGATCTCGAAGGACACCGTCTGGCACGTCAACCCGACCGGCAAGTTCGTGATCGGCGGCCCCGATGGCGATGCCGGGCTGACCGGCCGCAAGATCATCGTCGACACCTATGGCGGCGCGGCTCCCCATGGCGGCGGCGCCTTCTCGGGCAAGGACCCGACCAAGGTCGACCGTTCGGCCGCCTATGCGGCGCGCTACCTCGCCAAGAACGTCGTCGCCGCCAAGCTGGCCGATCGCTGCACGATCCAGCTCTCCTACGCGATCGGTGTCGCCAAGCCGCTGTCGATCTATGTTGACCTGCACGGCACCGGCAAGGTCGACGAGGCCAAGCTCGAGGGCGTGCTCGGCGAGGTGATGGACCTGACGCCGCGCGGAATCCGCACGCATCTGGGCCTCAACAAGCCGATCTATGCCAAGTCGGCGGCCTATGGCCATTTCGGCCGCAAGGCCGGCCGCGACGGCAGCTTCTCTTGGGAGAAGACCGATCTGGTCGACGCGCTGAAGAAGGCCGTCGCCTGATCCACGCCGTCCGCACGGACATCGAGGCCGGGGCGACGCCCCGGCCTTTTTCTTTTGCTCGAACCGACATAGAGCAACGCTCATGACAGAGCAGCACGATCCAGACCGGGCCTTCTTCGGCCGCCGCAAGGGCAAGGGCCTGCGCCAGGGCCAGGCCGAGCGCATCGCCGAGAGCCTGCCGGCGCTGCGCCTGCCAGAGGGCCCGATCGCGGATCTGAAGGCGCTCTTTCCGATCCCGGTCGAAGCTGTCAGGCTCGAGATCGGCTTTGGCGGCGGCGAGCACCTGTTGCACCGCATGCGCGAGAGCCCGCAGATCGGCTTCATCGGCGTCGAGCCCTTTGTCAACGGCATGGCCAAATTCCTGGCCGTGATCGAGCAGGAGGGCCTGCGCAACATCCGGCTCTGGGACGGCGATGCGGCGCTGCTGCTGCCGCAGTTCCCCGAGGGGAGCGTCGACGCGGCGGACCTGCTCTATCCGGATCCCTGGCCGAAGCGCCGTCAGCGCAAGCGCCGCTTCGTCTCCGAGCGGACGCTCTCCCTGCTCGCCAGGGTGCTGCGGCCGGGCGGTCGCTTCCGCTTCGCCAGCGACATCGACGACTATGTCGGCTGGACCCTGGCGCGTCTCGCCNCCTCGCCCGATTTCGACTGGGTCGACGAGAACGCAGACGACTGGCGCCGGCCCTACCCCGGCTGGGTCCGCACCCGTTACGAGGCGAAGGCGGTCAAGGCCGGGCGGGTGCCGAGCTATCTGACTGCGCGCCGTCGCGCATCCTGAGGAAGCCGAGGACGCGCTGCGCCGTCGTCGGCGTCAGATTGCGGAAGCTCTGTTTGGCCCGCTCCAGCACCGGGGCGGACTTGCCGTCGCCCTTGCGCAGGCCGATCAGCGCCCTGGTCGTCTCCCAGGACCAGCCCATGCCGCGCGCCACCAGGAGCACCGCATCGCGATCGGGACCGAAGACGATCTGCTCGGTCGCCGGCAAGGTCAGGCGGGCGAGGGNGGCGACGCCGCAGATCGCATGTTCGACCGCGCCGGAGGTGGCGTATTGCGCGACCACGGATTCATCGAGCTTGCCGGCCTCGTCCAGGGCCTTGACGTCCGCCAGCGCCTTGCCGAACCGGCCGAGTTCGTCGCCGATGGCCGTCTGGGCCGAGACCGCTTCGGCACCGCGCTCGACCGCGCCGGCGACGGCACCCATCAGGGACGGCTCCAGCGAGGCTTCGAGTCGGCGGCGGGNCGAGCTTTTGGCGGCCGCCAGCAGTTGCTCGGCGAGATCGGCCGGGATGTCGGCGCGGGTGCCGAGCGTCGCCTGCAGGGCGTCGTCCTGGGCGGCGCGCATGACGAGGACGCCCATGCCGTGGCGGGAGAAGCGGGCGCTCTGATTGGCGGCGACGGCGTGGGTCACGACGCGCCCGCCGCGCAGGATCAGGAAATCGGTAACCGGCTCGCCGAGATCCGGACGCTCGGTGATGGCGAGCATGTGATCGCGGCCCTTGGCGGCGGCGATGGCGACGAGGTCATGGTCGCTGAGACGGGGCGAGGCGACGAGGACCGGGCGCGCCACCGCGATCTCGTCGAGCGCGAGCTGGCGCACGACGCCGCTCGGCGCATTGGGAACGGGAGCGAGCCGCTCGGCCAGTTCGATGCGCGCCCTCATCTCGATCGCGCGGGCGAGGCGGCCGATGACCACGTCGAAGACGCCGACCTGATCCTCGCCCATCTCGTTGGCCGTGGCCAGGAAGAGGTCGGTCAGGCGCGACAGGATGACGGCGCGCTCGTCGGTCGAGCCGCGTGCCATCGTCGCCTCGAGATCGCGCAGCAACGCGCCGACAGGACTCATTACGCAACCTCACCACTCAACTATCCCCCAGCCTAGCAATGAAGAATGACCAGCCGGTTAGCAGCATCGTCGAAATCGAGGACAGGCTTGCAAGATCGCTGAAACGGGACTAGATAGCGGCCAACAGCTCTGGTTTCGGTGTAAGCCGGCGATCAAGAGCGGGCCCGCCGGCCCGCTCTTTTTTATTGGCCGAACCGCCCGTGAGCGTTTTTTTGCAGCCGGCGGGAGACGGGCGAGCCATACGGATGGTCGAGCAGAACAGCCAGGATCAGGAAACGCGCATCGTCGTCGAGAGCGGCGTCGCCGCACGTGTCGCGGCAATCGTCGAGCCGGCGATCATGGATCTCGGCTACCGGCTGGTGCGCGTGCGCGTCACCGGCCAGAACGGCTGCACCGTCCAGATCATGGCCGAGCTCCCGGACGGCACGATGAACGTCGAGGGCTGCGAGGCGGTGAGCCAGGCGGTGTCGCCGGCGCTGGACGTCGACGATCCCGTCCAGACGGCCTATCATCTCGAGGTGTCGTCGCCGGGCATCGACCGGCCGCTGGTCAGGCCGAGCGATTTCGAGCGCTGGGCCGGCCACCTCGCCAAGATCGAGACCAGCGAGCCTTTCGCCGGTCGCAAGCGCTTCCGCGGTATTCTGCGCGGCGCCGAGGGTACCGATGCCCTGCTGAGCCGCGACGACGCCAAGGCCGACGAGGAGCGCGACGTCGCGATCCCGATGCGCCTGATCGCCGAGGCGCGGCTGGTGCTGACCGACGCGCTGGTCACCGAATCGCTCCGGCGCGGCAAGTCCGGCCTGGCGCCACAGATGCCGCCCGCCGACGAGATCGCCGAGCCCGTACCCGGGCGCGGCAAGTCGCTCGGCCCCCGTGACCCCAAGGCCCGCAAGCCGGGCAAGGGCGCCAAGGGGCTGGTGAAGAACACACAGGAAGAGGAGTGAGCGCCATGGCCGTCAGCGCCAACCGGCTCGAGCTGTTGCAGATCGCCGACGCCGTCGCCCGCGAGAAGTCGATCGACCGCCAGATCGTGATCGACGCGATGCAGGACGCGATCGCCAAGGCGGCGCGATCGCGCTACGGCGCCGAGACCGACGTCCATGCCGAGATCAACCCGAAATCGGGCGAGCTCCGGCTGGCGCGCCATCTCCAGGTCGTCGACCTCGTCGAGAACGGCGCCGTCGAGATCACCGTCGACGAGGCCAAGCGCCACAACCCTGCCGCCCAGGTCGGCGACGTGATCGCCGATCCCCTGCCGCCTTTCGACTTCGGCCGCATCGCCGCCCAGTCGGCCAAGCAGGTCATCGTGCAGAAGGTGCGCGAGGCCGAGCGCGACCGGCAGTATGACGAGTACAAGGACCGCATCGGCGAAATCGTCAACGGCGCGGTCAAGCGCGTCGAATACGGCAACGTCTTCGTCGATCTCGGCCGCGGCGAGGCGATCATCCGCCGCGACGAGATGATCCCGCGCGAGACCTTCAAGGTCGGCGACCGCGCCCGCGCCTATGTCTACGACGTGCGCCGCGAGCCGCGCGGCCCGCAGATCTTCCTGTCGCGCACCCATCCGCAGTTCATGGCCAAGCTGTTCGGCCAGGAAGTGCCGGAGATCTATGACGGCATCGTCGAGGTCAAGGCCGTCGCCCGCGACCCGGGCTCGCGCGCCAAGATCGCGGTGATCTCGCGCGATTCTTCGATCGATCCGGTCGGCGCCTGCGTCGGCATGCGCGGCTCGCGCGTGCAGGCCGTGGTGGGCGAGCTCCAGGGCGAGAAGATCGACATCATCCCGTGGTCGCCCGATGTCGCGACCTTCGTTGTCAACGCCCTGCAGCCGGCTGAGGTCGCCAAGGTCGTGCTCGACGAGGAAGCCGACAAGATCGAGGTCGTGGTGCCCGACGAGCAGCTCTCGCTCGCCATCGGCCGCCGCGGCCAGAATGTCCGGCTAGCGTCGCAGCTCACCGGCTGGGACATCGACATCCTGACGGAGCAGGAGGAGTCCGAGCGCCGCCAGAAGGAGTTCGTGCAGCGCACCGAGCTGTTCATGAACGCCCTCAATGTCGACGAGACCGTCGGCCAGCTGCTCGCCTCGGAAGGCTTCCGCTCGGTCGAGGAGGTCGCCTATGTCGAGCCGAGCGAGCTGTCCTCGATCGAGGGCTTCGACGAGGACACCGCCGCCGAGATCCAGAACCGCGCCCAGGAGTATCTGGCCACGATCGAGGCCGAGCTCGACGACAAGCGCAAGGCGCTGGGCGTCGAGGACGAGCTGCGCGAGGTCGAGGGCGTCACCACCGCGATGATGGTCGCGCTCGGCGAGAACGACGTGAAGAGTGTCGAGGACCTCGCCGGCTGCGCCACCGACGACCTGGTCGGCTGGACCGAGCGCAAGGATGGCGAGACCNCCCGCCATTCCGGCTATCTCGACGGCTTCGACCTGTCGCGGCAGGATGCCGAGGCGATCGTGATGGCGGCCCGTGTCAAGGCCGGCTGGATCGAGGCGCCGGAGCCGGAAGTCGAGGCCGAGGTTGAAGCTGAGGAGTCGCAGGCCTGAGTTCGGAGCCGCGCAAGATGAACCGGCGCGCCGAACGCGAGGGTCCGGAGCGGACCTGCGTGGTGACGCGCCAGGGCCGGGCGCCGGAGGACCTGATCCGTTTCGTGGTCGGCCCCGACGATGTGCTGGTGCCCGACATCCGGCGCAAACTGCCGGGACGCGGCGTCTGGGTTTCGCTCAGCACCGCCGCGGTCGGCGAAGCGGTGAAGCGGCGCGCCTTCGAGCGCTCGCTGAAGACGAAGGTCACGGTCTCGCCGGAACTCCCGGCCGAGGTCGATGCCCTGCTGGCCAGGGACGCCGTCCAGGCGCTGGCGATGGCGAACAAGGCCGGCCTCGTCGTCAGCGGCTTCGCCAAGGTCGAGGCTCTGGCGCAGGCCGGGCGCGCCGCCGCGGTGATCGCCGCCAGCGACGGCGCCGAGGACGGAAAACGCAAGATCGGCCAGGCGCTGCGGCGGGCGCCCGTGGCGAAAGAGATACCGGTGGTGGCGATTTTCGCTGCGGCCGAACTGGAACTGGCGCTCGGGCGTGAGCATGTGATACATGCAGCGCTTGCTCCGGGTCCGGCGACTGAGGGTTTCCTCGCGCGCTGGCGTCGGCTCGTCCGTTTTCGGACGAACGATGCTGGCGAAACGGCGTCTATCGACCCGGTCGAATCCGATACGCGAGATCAGACGAAGACCGAACCGGCAGGACCGAAAGCGGAATGAGTGACACCAAGACCCCCGGCGACAAGACCTTGAGCGTGACGCCCCCAAAGACGTTGTCGCTGAAGCGCCCTGTCGAACAGAGCACGGTTCGGCAGAGCTTCTCGCATGGGCGCTCGAAGCAGGTGGTCGTCGAGGTCAAGCGCCGCGTCGCCCACGAGCCCGCCGCGGCCCCCGTCGCGCCGCGCGCCCCGCAGCCGCCGCAAGCCCCGGCAGCGCCTCAGGCTCCGCGGCCGCCCCAGCCTGCGCCGCAGGCCGCCCGGCCCGCCGGCGGGATGCTGCTGCGCACGCTCTCCGACGACGAGAAGGACGCACGCCAGCGCGCCCTGACCGACGCACGCGCCGTCGAGGCCGAGGCCCGCGCCCGCGCTGAGGAGGAGGCCCGTCAGCGCGCCGCCCGCGAAGCCCGCGAGCGAGCCGAGCGCGAGGCCGCCCAGGCCCGCCAGCGCGAGGAAGAGGACCGCCGCCGCCAGGAGGATGAGCACAAGCGCCGGGCCGAGAGCGCCGCCCGCCAGCGCATGGGCGAGGAAGCCGCCCCGCCGCGGCCGGCGCCGCCGGCGCGCGATCCTGCGGCTCCCTCCGCGGCTGCCCCGACCCAGACCTACAGCCAGCCGCCGCGTCCGGCGTCGTCCGGCCCGCGCGAGCAGCGTGAATCCCGTGACTTCGGGGGCCCGCGCCCGCCGATGCGCGATGCCCGCGATGCCGGGGCTCGTCCGCCGGTGCGCGATGTCGGCGCCCGGCCGCCGCGGCTCGACTTCCGCCCGCCGCGCTCGGATTCGCCGCGCGCCCCGCGTCCCGATCCGAATGCGACCGCCGAGCCGGTCGTTGCCCGGCCGACCCGCCAGGCGCCGTCCTCCGGCGCGCCGCGTAGCCGCCCGGATGACGGCGAGGCGCGTCCCGCCTTCCGGCGTCCCGGCGGAGCGCCCGGCGCTGCCAATCGTGGTGCGCCTGCCCCGGCGCCCAAGACCCCGAAGGTCGGCGACAAGCCGCGCGGCCGCCTGACGCTGTCGACCGCCACGGGTGGAGATGACGAGCGCACCCGCTCGCTCGCCTCGTTCCGTCGCCGCGTGCAGCGCATGACCGGCCATCGCGCCTCCGATGTCGCGAAGGAGCGCGTGATGCGCGAGGTGATCATCCCGGAGACGATCACCATCCAGGAGCTCGCCAACCGCATGACCGAGCGGGGCGTCGACGTCATCCGCCTGCTGATGAAGCAGGGCGCGATGCACAAGATCACCGACGTGATCGACGCCGACACCGCCCAGCTCGTCGCCGAGGAAATGGGCCATACCGTCAAGCGCGTCGCTGAATCCGACGTCGAGGAAGGCTTGTTCGACACGCCGGACACCGACGAGACCCTGGTCTCGCGGCCGCCGGTCGTGACGATCATGGGCCATGTCGACCACGGCAAGACCTCGCTGCTCGACGCGATCCGCAAGACCCATGTCGTCTCCGGCGAGGCCGGTGGCATCACCCAGCATATCGGCGCCTATCAGGTGACGACGCCGGCCGGTGCCAAGGTGACCTTCATCGACACGCCCGGCCACGCCGCCTTCACGGCGATGCGCGCCCGCGGCGCCAAGGTGACGGATATCGTCGTGCTGGTGGTGGCGGCCGATGACGGCGTGATGCCGCAGACGGTCGAGGCCATCAACCACGCCAAGGCGGCGAAGGTGCCGCTGATCGTGGCGATCAACAAGATCGACAAGTCCGACGCCAATCCGGACCGGGTCCGCTCCGAGCTGCTGCAATACGAGATCCAGGTCGAGTCGCTCGGCGGCGAGACGCTGGAGATCGAGGTCTCGGCCAAGACCGGCCAGGGGCTCGACACGCTGCTCGACGCGATCGCGCTGCAGGCCGAGGTGCTCGACCTCAAGGCCAACCCCGACCGCGTTGCCGAAGGCACGGTGATCGAGGCCAAGCTCGACCGCGGCCGCGGCCCGGTCGCGACCGTCCTCGTCCAGCGCGGCACGCTGCGCACCGGCGACATCATCGTCGCCGGCGCCGAATGGGGCCGCGTCCGCGCGCTGATCTCCGACACCGGCGCTCAGATCAAGGAAGCGGCCCCGTCGCTGCCGGTCGAGGTGCTCGGCTTCAATGGTACGCCGGAAGCCGGCGACCGCGTTGCGGTCGTCGAGTCGGAAGCCCGCGCCCGCGAGATCACCGACTACCGCGAGCGCCAGAAGCGCGATCGTCTGGCCGCGCGTGGCGCTGGCTCGGGCGCCGGCCGCTCGCTCGCCGAGATGATGCGCGAGCTCAAGGAAGGCGCCGGCCGCAAGGAGTTCCCGCTCGTCGTCAAGGGCGACGTGCAGGGCTCCGTGGAAGCCATCGTCGGCTCGCTCGAGAAGGTCGGCAATGACGAGGTCCGCGCTCGCGTGCTCTCGTCCGGCGTCGGTGCGATCACCGAATCCGACGTCACGCTGGCCCAGGCTTCGGGCGCGGTGGTGATCGGCTTCAACGTCCGCGCCCATAAGGAAGCGCGCGAGGCGGCCGAACGGGCCGGCGTCGAAATCCGTTACTACAGCATCATCTACAACCTGATGGATGATGTGAAGGACGCGATGTCGGGCCTGCTGGCGCCGACCCTGCGCGAGACCATGCTCGGCAACGCGCAGATCCTCGAGATCTTCAACGTCTCGAAGGTCGGCAAGATCGCCGGCTGCCGCGTCACCGACGGCACGATCGAGCGCGGCGCCAATGTCCGCCTGATCCGCGACGGCGTCGTTGTTCACGAGGGCAAGCTCGCTCAGCTGAAGCGCTTCAAGGACGACGCCAAGGAGGTGGTCGCCGGCCAGGAGTGCGGNATGTCCTTCGAGAACTACCAGGACATGCGCGCTGGCGATGTGATCGAGTGCTTCCGCGTCGAGGAGATCAAGCGCAGCCTCTGACAGGCTCGCTTCCTCCCCGGATACCAACAGATGGCCGGGCTCTTGCCCGGCCATGACGTTTCAAACCCGTCCGTCCGGTCCGATCCCGGAGAACGAGAACCATGGCGAAGAAACCCAATTCACAGGGCTCTGGGCCCTCGCAGCGGCAATTGCGCGTCGGCGAACTGATCCGACACGCCCTAGCCGAGATGCTGGCGCGCGGCGACATCCATGACGATGTCCTGGCCAAGCACGTCATCACCGTACCGGAGGTCCGGCTCTCGCCCGATCTCAAGCTCGCGACCTGCTATATCATGCCGCTCGGCGGCCAGGATGTCGCCCCGGTGCTGAAGGCGCTCGACGCCAACAAGCGCTATATCCGCGGCGAGGTCGCCCATCGGGTCAACCTGAAATACGCGCCCGATCTGCGCTTCCGCCAGGATGAGAGCTTCGACGAGGCTGCCAGGATCGACGCTTTGCTCGATTCCGAGGCCGTCCGGCGCGATACCGATCGCAGGCCGCTACGTGTCGACCAAGATTTTGATCAGCAAGACAAGCATGATGACGACGACTGACGAGAACCGTCCGGCAGAGGCCGATGGCGGCCGGCCGCCGCGGCCGAAAAAGCGCGACGTGCATGGCTGGGTCGTGCTCGACAAGCCGGTCGGCATGACCTCGACCCATGCGGTCAGCGTGGTGAAGCGCGCCTATGCCGCCAAGAAGGCCGGTCATGCCGGCACGCTCGACCCGCTCGCATCGGGGCTGCTGCCGATCGCGCTGGGCGAGGCGACCAAGACCGTCCCCTTCGTGATGGACGGCCGCAAGGCCTATGAGTTCACCGTCGCCTGGGGCTCACAGACCGACACGGACGACACCGAGGGCAAGGTCGTCGCGACCTCGGAGCTCCGGCCCGACGAGACCGCGATCGCCGCCTTGCTGCCGCGCTTCACCGGCACGATCCAGCAGGTGCCGCCGAAGTTCTCGGCGATCAAGATCGCCGGCGAGCGGGCCTATGACCTCGCCNGCGACGGCGAGGAGGTGACGCTCGAGGCGCGCCCGGTCGAGATCACCGCGCTGCGCATCGTCCGCCATGACGGCCCGACCACGACCTTCGAGGCCGAATGTGGCAAGGGCACCTATGTCCGCGCCATCGCCCGTGACCTCGGCCTGGCNCTGGGCTGCCTCGGCCATGTCGCGCATCTCCGGCGCACGCGCGTCGGCCCGTTCGCCGTAGCGGATGCGGCGACCGTCGAAGCGCTGCGCGAGGGCAACGGCGCCGCGGAGGCGCTGCTGCCGGTCTCGGCGGCGCTGCAGCTGATCCCGGAGATCGTGGTGCATCGCGACGCCGCGCTCCGGCTCAAGCGCGGCCAGAGCGTGTTGTTGCGCGGCCGCGACGCCCCCCTGGACACCGAAGCCGTCTACGCGGTGAGCGGCGGCGTCCTCATCGCCACTGGCTCGATCATGCAGGGCGAATTCGTCCCCCATCGCGTATTCAACCTGTAGAAGAGCAATCTACAAAGCACACGCATGTCGTGGCCGATCTCGTACTGAATGGAACAAGATTCTTGGAAAAAGAGCCCATTCCGGGTGATTCTGGCTCTGTTTAAGCCGAAATTTACCAGTTTGGACGGGTTCTTGAGTGCTGGTCGNCCTCAGCCGCCTCAAGGAGCCGCCCGTGAAGAAGCTCGCCTCCCTCTGGCTACCCATCTCCAACCGGCTCGCGATCGTCGGCCTCGCCATCTTCGCGGCCGCGATCGCGGCATCGGTGACTGTCTCGATCCGCGCCGCCGACAGCGCCATGCGCGAGCGGGCTCAAGCCAGCCTGACCGTCAACATCAACCTGCTGCGGGACATCCTCACCGCCAAGGGTGAGCCCCGGCTGGAGGGCGACAAGCTCTATTTCGGCTCGGAGCTGATCAACGGCAACTTTGCCGCCGTCGACAAGGTCAAAGCGCTCTCCGGCGGCACCGCGACCGTGTTCATGGGNGACACGCGCGTCTCGACCAACGTCCAGAAACCGGATGGCGGGCGCGCGGTCGGAACCAAGCTGGCGCAAGGCGCAGCCAATGACGCCGTCTTCAAGGAACGCCGCACCTATTCCGGCGCCGCCGACATCCTCGGTGTCCCCTATTTCACCATCTACGAGCCGATCGTCCAGAAGTCGAACAATGCGGTGATCGGCATCCTCTATGTCGGCATCAAGCAGTCGGACTTCCTCACCGTGATCGACGAGATGATCCGCAACAACGTCATAGCCGGCCTCGTGATCGCCGCGATCGGCGGTGCGCTGCTGTTCTGGCTGACGCGCCGGACGCTGAGGCCTCTGGGCCAGCTCAAGAACACGATGCTGAAGCTGGCCGCCGGCGATCTCGCCAGCGAGCCGCCGAAGCTGCGCAGCGGCGACGAGGTCGCGGCCATGGCCGATGCAGTCGCCATCCTGCGGGAGGCGGCGATCGAAAAGGCGCGGCTGGAGACCGAAGCGACGCAGCAGGCCGAGCGCAGCGACGCCGAGCGCCGCAGCAACCAGGCCGAGCGCGAACGCACGGCCGAGCAGCAGCGCGACCATGCACGGCAACAGGAAACGATCGTCCGTGCCCTCGCAACCGGGCTGGAGCGCCTCGCTCAGGCTGACCTGACCTGCCGGATCGAGGATGCGTTCCCGGCGGAGTACGAGCAGCTGCGCGCCGATTTCAACGAAGCGGTCGACCGCCTCTCGGCGACGGTTTCGACGATCCAGGTGACGGCGGCCGATGTCGGGATCGCGGCGCGCGAGATCAACACGGGCGCCGACGATCTGTCGAAGCGCACCGAGGAGCAGGCGTCGTCGCTGGAAGAGACCGCGGCGACGACCGAGGAGCTCGCGGCTTCGGTCAAGGCCTCGGCCCAGGGCGCGCGCCAGGCGGCGGCGGTCGCCGAGGAGGCGATGAAGGCGGCGCAGGCCGGCGGCGCCATCGCCGGCGAGGCGGTCAGCGCCATGGCGCGGATCGAGGACGCCTCGCGCAAGATCTCCGACATCATCCGCGTCATCGACGACATCGCCTTCCAGACCAATCTGCTGGCGCTGAATGCGGCTGTCGAGGCCGCCAGGGCAGGCGATGCCGGCAAGGGCTTCGCGGTCGTTGCCAGCGAGGTGCGCACGCTGGCGCAGCGCTCGGGCGAGGCGGCCAAGGACATCTCGACGCTGATCTCGTCCTCCAATGCCGAGGTCGAGGCCGGGGNGAAGCTGGTACGCCGGGCCGGCGAGTCGCTGGAGACGATCCTGGCGGCTTCGCAGAAGGTCACCGGCACGATCCAGGAGATCTCCGCCGCCTCGGCGGAGCAGGCGCATGGCATCGACGAGATGAGCCAGGCGGTCGCCCATCTCGACGAGATGACCCAGGCCAACGCCGCGCTGGCCGAGCAAAGCGCCGCCTCGGCCGGGGCATTGTCGGGCCGGATCGGCGAGCTCAACACGCTGGTTGCGAGCTTCCGCACCGGCAGCGGGACCAGCCACGCCATGGCGGCCGCGCCGGCCTTCGCCGGCTCCGGGGCGCGTCCGGCTGCCCGGCCGGCGATGCGCACGCCCGCACGCCCCACAGGCGCCACGCCGCATGCCGCCAGCCCGGCCGACCGCGGCACCGGCCAGGCGCCCGAGCCGGAGCGGCTGCGCCAGCTCGCCGAAGCCGCCTTCGCCCAGAGCAAGGCCGCTGCGCCCCAGCCCCGCAAGGCCGCGAACGGACGCGCCGGCGATGCAGGATGGGAGGAGTTCTAGAGCATTTCCGAGCGAAGTGAATACCGGTTCGCGTGAAGAAAATGCGATAAAACAAAGGNCTAGAGCATTTCCGTGATTCGGAGAAAGACGGAAATGCTCTAGGCGGCGTCAGCAGCCGAGGCACCGCGCAAGCGCGCGACGTCGCGCAGGGGCGGGGCTCCGAACAGGCGGCTATACTCCCGGCTGAACTGCGAGGGGCTCTCATAGCCAACCTGGAACCCGGCCGAAGCGGCATCATGCGCCTTGGCCAGGATCAGCCGGCGGGCTTCCTGCAGCCGCAGCTGCTTCTGGTATTGCAGCGGGCTCATCGCCGTCACCGCCTTGAAATGCTGGTGCAGCGCCGAGGGGCTCATGCGCGCCTCGGCCGCAACGACCTCGACGCTGAACGGCTTTCGGTAATTGCGCTTGATCCAGCCGATGGCACGGTTGACCTGCTGCAGCTTGCTCTCGGCCACCGCGATCTGTCGCAGCCGCGCCGCCTGGTCGCCGGTCAGCAGGCGATAGAGGATCTCGCGCTCGACCAGCGGCGCGAGCACCGCGATGTCCGCGGGAGTCTCCAGCAGGCCGGTCAGTCTGATCACGGCGTCGCGCAGGGCCGGCGTCATCGGGCTGATCGTCAGCCCCGGACCCGATGACGGCTCCGTCTCGGCGAGCGGCGGCGCTTCCAGCATCAGCGCGCCAATCGCGGCCGGATCGAGCTCGAGCTTGACACAGAGATAGGGCTCGTCCGGCGTCGCCTCGATCACCTGGCCGATGACCGGCAGGTCGAGCGAGACGACGAGGCAATGGGCGGCATCATAGCGATAGATCCGGTCGCCCAGGATCACCTGCTTGGCGCCCTGGGCGATAATGCAGAGCGCCGGCTCGTGCAGGCCATGCATCGGCTCGCTGGGTTGCGAGAGACGGACGACCTTCAAACGCGGGATCGCGGTCTGGTGGACGCCGTCGCTCGGTGCAAAGCGCGCGATCAACCTGGCGAGTTCCTCGACCTGGGACATGTGCCGGCCTCCATGGCAGATCCCTGAGAGACAACCCAGCTGCCTGGAGTTCCATATAAGGAACTGGCACTGCTTTGCCATGGGTGGGCAGCAGCGCTGGAGGATCAGGCAATGATCGCGGCGGATCGGTCTACCGCTCCCGGCTCGCTCCAATGCATTGTCCCGGCATACCGGCAGCGTCGTCGACCAACGGACCCAAGGGCGAAGCGCCCTGGCGCCCCGAGCCGGTTGCTACTGACATATTCCTGTCAAAGGCGGCGCTATCTGCACCGCCCAACAACCTGAACGAAAGGAGATCATCATGCCCTTCAGCCAGGTCTTCCAGTCGCTCGGCGCGATCGCGTCCATCATTGTCCCGGCCAAGCCGTCGGTTCGCCCGCTCGAGATCGATCTCGAGCGTCCCGAGCCGCTGACCAAGGCCGAGCTCGCGGTGCTCGGCCGCTGGGTCAGCGAAGACGGCGCCATCCGGCTTGATCTTCGGCCCAATGGCCGCTTCGGCAAGCAGCGCGACCAGGCGCCGGGCCATGGCGGCCGCTACGAGGTCGATGCGTCGCAGCTCTATTTCGAGAGCGACGCCGGCCATGTCTGGAGCGGCGAACTGCGCCGCGGCCAGCTCGCCTTCGGCGAGAAGCGCTTCCGCCGGACCCTGCAGCTGGATCCGGCCAGACTGATACGGTCTGACCGGTAAGCTCACGCGACGCTGAGACGGGACGCTGGCATCCCGTCTCAGTAGCCGACCGTGAAGCGCTGGCGCGAGTGTGCCGGCGTTTCCAGTTCGTCGCCCAGAGCAATGGCGTAGTCCTCGGCCGAAATCCGGCTCTGGCCCTTGCCGTCGACCAGCAGCTGATCCTTGCCGAGGCGGAACTTGCCGGTGCGCTCGCCCGGCTCGATCAGGGCGGAGGGCGAGAGGAAGGTCCAGTCGAGGCCGGCCTCGCCCTTCAGCAGATCGAGGAAAGCGCCGCCCTTCCTGGCTTCGTCGAGATAGAGCGCCGGGAATTCCGGCGTGTCGTACAGCTTCACGCCCGGCGCGACCTCGAGGCTGCCGGCGCCGCCGACGACGAGATAGCGCTTCACGCCGGACTGCTTGACCGCCGCGAGCAAAACCGCCGGATCGCTGGNGGTGTAGTGCACCGCGCTGATCACCGCATCGTGGCCGGCGAGCAAGGCGGCGAGCCCGTCCTTGTCATAGACATCGCCCTTCTTCGCAGTGATTCCGGCACCCTGCGGCACCTTCTCGGGATTGCGAACGATGGCGGTGACCTGATGGCCGCGGCTGGTCAGTTCGGCGAGCAGGCGCGAGCCGATGAAGCCGGTGGCGCCGATGAGAGCAATCTTCATGGTGATCTTCCCTGGTATCTTATGGGAACCTACATCCCGATGGACACCAGATGGCGCATATGAGATCTTTGCTCAAGAAGGCACTTTAACGCCACAAGGTCACCTGCCGGAAACCGCCATGCTCCACCGCCCCGACCCATTCAACGCCCAGTGCCCGACGCGGCAGGNGCTCGACCGCATCGGCGATAAATGGGCGGTGCTGGTGCTGATCCTGCTGGAGCAGGAGACCTTGCGCTTCAACGAATTGCGCCGTCGGATCGACAACATCTCGCAAAAGATGCTGTCGCAGACGCTGAAGAGCCTAGAGCGCGACGGGCTCATCTCCCGCCGTGCTTTCCCGACCGTTCCCGTCACGGTCGAATATTCGCTGACGCCGCTCGGGCGCACGCTCGCCAGCACGGTCGCGGCACTGACGCAATGGGCGGAAGCCCATATCGGCGAGGTCGAGGAAGCCCAGCGCCGCTACGATCGCGGCGAGATCGCCGCCTGATCAGCGCTTGAGGGAGCGCTTCGGCTTGAAGAAGGCGGCCCAAGCATCGTCAGGNGCGCCCTTCTTCGTGACGTCCGGCGCCTTGAAGGCATCGGGCGCCAGATCCTTCTCCAGCAGCTCCCAGGCGACCGGCATGGCGACCGCGGCGCCGGGCCGGGCCCGCGTCGAGAACGGCGCGATCGCGGTCGAGCCTCGACCATTGCGAAGATAGTCGATGAAGATGCGGCCCTTGCGCGCCTTCTTCGACAGGGTGGCGGTGTAGAGCTTCGGCTCGGCCTGTTCCATCGCCTTGGCGAAGTCGCGGGCAAAACCCTTGACCTCGTCCCACCCCGCCTTGGGCCGCAGCGGCAGCACGACATGGAAACCCTTGCCGCCGGAGGTCTTGAGGAAACTCTCGAAGCCGAGTTCCTCCAGCCGCTGGCGGACCGTCAGCGCCGCCTCGCGCACGCGTTCGACCGGCACGCCCGGATCAGGATCGAGATCGAAGATGACCTGATCAGGTGTCTCGATCGCGCCGACTTTGGCGCCCCAGACATGGACTTCGACCGTGCCCAGCTGGACGAGGGCGGCGAGCCCGTCGAAATCGCGGATGAAGAGCAGCTCCTCGCCGTCCCTGTCCCTCATCCGGGACACGGATTTGTGCAGGCCGGCGCCGGCATGCTTCTGGAAGAAGACCTGNCCGCCGACGCCGTCCGGCGCGCGCAGCAGGCTCAAGGGGCGTTCGACCACGAAGGGCGCCATGCGCTCCCAGACCCCGGCGTAATAGTCGAGCAGATCCTGCTTGGTGAAGCCGATATCGGGCCAGAGCGGCTTGTCGGGATTGCTGAGCGTCACGCTGGTCTCCGCTCCTGCCTTGCGCCCGGCCCTCGTCGCCGCCGACGGCTTGTTCGCCCTGGGCTTGACCGACTTCTCCTCGACGACCTCATTGGCCGGCTTGTCCTCTCGCAGGCCGAGGAAGGACGCGTGCCGCAGCGTCTTCGAAGCCGTCCAGGAGCCGAAGGCGATCTCGGCGACGAGTTCGGGCTTCACCCAAACAATACCACGCTCACGCCCGGCGTCGCCGGGGAAAGGCGAGGCCTTGGCGGCGATGGCGTCGAGCTTCTTCTTCAACGCGGCGGCAGAGCTGCGCGTGAAACCGGTGCCGACGCGGCCGGCCGGCTTCAGCTCATCGCCCTCGTGATAGCCCAGGACGAGCGAGCCGAGCTGGTTGCGCGAGGCTTTCGACGGGACATAGCCGGCGATGACGAATTCCTGGCGCTGCGTGCATTTCGACTTGATCCAGTCGCGGCCGCGACCGCTGCGATAGGGCGCTTCGGCACGCTTGGAGATCACGCCTTCCAGCCCCATGCGGCAGGCATGGCGCAGCATGGTCTGGCCTGGCTCGATGAAATGCTCGGAATAACGCAGAGGCGAATCCGCTTCGGCAGCCTTGAGCAACTCCTCCAGTCGCTCCTTGCGGGCGAGTAACGGCTCGCGCTGCAGATCCTCACCATCGAGATGAAGCAGATCGAAGGCGTAGAAGACGAGATTCTCGGCCTTCCCCTCCGACAGCGCGGCCTGGAGCGCGGAGAAGGAGGAGATGCCGCCCTCGCCCAGCGCCACGACCTCACCATCGATCAAGGCCGTTTCACAAGGCAGTGCAGTGAGTGCGGCGGCGATCCGCTTGCCGAAACGCTCGGTCCAGTCGAGCCCGGTCCGGGTGAGCAGCTTGACCTCGCCACCGGAAATCCGGGCTTGCAGCCGGTAGCCATCGAACTTGACCTCATGCAGCCAGGCGTCGCCGGCCGGGGGCTTGTCCTGCAGAATCGCCAGGCAGGGCTCGACAAAGCGCGGCAGCGGCTCGGCTTCGGTCTTTTCCGAACGGCGGGCCGGCTGGGCAGGGTTGGACTTGGCTCTCGCGGGTTTGCGCCCCTTCGCGGGCTTTTTGTCGGTCGACCAGACGTCGCCTTTAGGATCTTCGCCAACCTCCTCGACGCTCCTGCCCGACTTCACCGAATCCGGCGCAGTCTCCAGGATATCCTCGTCATCGCGGGCGAAATCGTCGTCGACCTTGATCAGCAGCCAGTTGTCGCGCTTCTCGCCGCGGCGCGGCTTCAGCCTGACGAGATGCCAGCGGCCGCCGAGCTTGTGGCCTTCGAGCGTAAAGGCGATATGGCCCTTCTCCATGCCACGGACCGGATCGCTTTCAGGGATCCATTTGCCCTCGTCCCAGACGATCACCGAGCCGGCGCCATACTCGCCCTCGGGGATCGTGCCCTCGAAGGCGCCGTATTCGAGCGGGTGGTCCTCGACATGGACGGCAAGGCGCTTCTCGCCGGGATCGAGGCTCGGGCCCCGCGTCACCGCCCAGGACCAGAGCACGCCGCCATGCTCCAGCCTAAGATCGTAGTGGAGACGACGCGCGGCATGCTTGTGGATGACGAAGGCGCCGCTGCTCTGCGCTGCCTTGCGGCGGCTGGTGGCGCCTTTCGGCTCGCGGGTGCGGGAGAAGTCGCGTTTCGAGCGGTAGAGATCGAGATTGGCCATGGCGTCCTCCGACGCGCGTCAGGCGCTCTTTTTGGCCTTGCCGGCAGCAGGCTTCTTCGCCGGTTTGCCCGTACTCGCCGGCTTCTTGCCGCTGGAGGAGGAGGATTTGCCGGACGCCCCGCTCTCCTCGCCGAGGCTCTTCTTCAGGGCCTCGAACAGGTTGACGACGTTGGACGGGCGCTCGGCCGGTTTGGCGACCGGCGGCTTCTTGCCCTTGCGCTTGGCCGCGATCAGCTCGAGCAGCGCCTCTTCATAGCGATCCTCGAAGCCGCTGGGATCGAACTTCGCCTCTTTCTTCTCGATGATGTGCGTGGCGAGATCGACCAGTTCCGCGTCGAGCTTGCCCTTGCGCAGCCCGTCGAAGACCTCGTCCGGCTGGCGCACGGTCTTGTCGTAGCGCAGCGTCGTCAGCAGCAAGCCCTTGTCGAAGGGCTCGATCATCACCGGCCGCTCGCGGCGATAGAGCACGATGCGGGCAATGCCGGCCTTCTTCTGCTTCGCCATCGCCTCGCGGATCACGGCGAAGGCCTCTTCCGAGACTTCGTCGGAGGGGCTGAGATAATAGGGTTGGTCGAAATAGATCTGCGGGATCGCGGCGCGGTCGACGAACTGCTCGATCGAGAGCGTGTGCGAGCTCTCGATCTGGACCGCGTCGATCTCGTCCTCCTCGATCAGCAGGTATTCGTCGCCGCCGATCTCGTAGCCCTTGACCTCGTCATCGGGATCGACCGGCTTGCCGCTGACGCTGTCGATGTACTGACGGCGCACGGTATTGCCGGTCTTGCGGTTGATCACGCGGAAGGAGACCTTCTCGCTATGGTCGGTCGCCGAGGTCAGCTCGACGGCGCAGGAGACCAGCGAGAGCTTGAGATAGCCCTTCCAGGCCGGCCGGGGCGCCATCAGGCCGCCCTCAGCTTGGGCCGGGCCGGAAGGGCCGGCGGCAGGCCGCGCAGCCAGGCTTCAGCGCGGACGATCTCGTCGCGGGTCACGACCGGCACGGGATCGCAGAGAATTGCCAGCAGCACCTCGCGATCGATCTGGCCGTTGGCGATGACGTCGGCAAGTGCATCGCGGGTCTCGCGCTCGGCCCTGAGCTGGGCGCCGAGCGCGGCGATGAGGCGGTCTTTCGGCATGGCGGACATGATACGCGACCCCCGGGTTCGGAAACCTGCGGCGAGTCAACCGGCGGAGCCGTCAGAGGTTCCGAGAGCTCCGCTTCCTCCATGCTGCGATGCAGCGCCCTAGCGTTTCGTCAGATTTCGTGTATATGCCCGGGCAACCGGCCGCACAGCCGGCTGCGCATCCCTTCCGCGATGAGGCGGATGCGGGCTTCGGACCTTGCTGGACGACATCCCGGCCTGGCCCGCCAGATCAACACCCAACCGAAGGACATCACGATGTCGATCACTGCCGAGCGCAAGAACGCGCTCATCAAGGAACATGCCACCAAGCCGAACGACACCGGCTCGCCGGAAGTCCAGGTCGCGATCCTCACGGAGCGCATCAACAACCTGACCGGTCACTTCAAGTCCCACACCAAGGACAACCATTCGCGTCGCGGCCTGCTCAAGCTGGTCTCGCAGCGGCGCTCCCTGCTCGACTACCTCAAGGGCAAGGAAGAAGCGCGCTACAAGACCCTGATCGAGAAGCTCGGCATCCGCCGCTGATCGAACCGAATTCCCGCCCGGTGCCTCGCTGCTCCGGGCGGTTCTACGAGGGGCCAGCCTATGGCCTCGCTCCGGGAGCGCCGCAATGAGGCGACGTTCCCTCTTCAATGCGGCAACCGCATGGGGCGGCTTGCCGCATGATCCGCCGGCGTCAGTGACGTCCATGGCAGGATCGCCGAGCGCCCGGGCGCGCTTCCTGCAAGCTCATCCCGGACGTTTAGCCGTCTTGCCCATGGGCACGATCGACGCCGGACGGATCGCATCCGACCGAAAGACAATCCTATGTTCGATGTTCAAACCGAAGAGCTGATCTGGGGCGGGCGCAAGCTCGTGCTCGAAACCGGCAAGATCGCCCGCCAGGCCGACGGCGCCGTGCTCGCCACTTATGGCGAGACCGTCGTGCTCGCCACCATCGTCTCGGCCAAGGAGCCGAAGCCGGGCTTCGACTTCTTCCCCCTGACCGTGAATTACCAGGAGAAGACCTTCGCCGCCGGCCGCATTCCTGGCGGCTATTTCAAGCGCGAGGGACGCCCGACCGAGAAGGAAACGCTGGTCTCGCGCCTGATCGACCGGCCGATCCGCCCCCTCTTCGTCGAGGGCTACAAGAACGACACCCAGGTCATCGTCACCGTCCTGCAGCATGATCTCGAGAACGACCCCGACATCGTCGCGATGGTCGCGGCCTCGGCGGCGCTGACGCTCTCGGGCGTGCCGTTCATGGGCCCGGTCGGTGCGGCCCGCGTCGGCTATATCGACGGCGCCTACAAGCTCAACCCGCTGATCGAAGAGGTCAAGGAATCGCAGCTCGACCTCGTCGTCGCCGGCACCCAGGACGCCGTGCTGATGGTCGAGTCCGAGGCCAAGGAGCTGACTGAGGAGGTCATGCTCGGCGCCGTGATGTTCGGCCACAAGCATTTCCAGCCGGTGATCGACGCGATCATCCGCCTGGCCGAGAAGGCCGCCAAGGAGCCGCGCGACTACACCCCGGCCGACAACTCGGTCGTGCTCGACGCTGTCCTCAAGCTGGTCGACGCCGATCTGCGCGCCGCCTACAAGATCACCACCAAGGCCGAGCGCTACAAGGCCCTCGACGCCGCCAAGGCCAAGGTCCAGGCGCTGGTCTCGGCCGAGCCGGACGGCAAGACCACCTTCACCAAGGAGCAGGTCGCCGGCCAGTTCAAGGAGGCCCAGGCCAAGGTCGTGCGCTGGACCATTCTCGACGACGGCGTCCGCATCGACGGCCGCGACGTCAAGACGGTCCGCAAGATCGTGGCGGAAGCGGGCATCCTGCCCCGCACCCACGGCTCCTCGCTGTTCACCCGCGGCGAGACGCAGGCGCTGGTCGTGACCACGCTCGGCACCGGCGACGACGAGCAGTTCATCGACTCGCTGGAAGGCACCTACAAGGAAACCTTCCTGCTGCACTACAACTTCCCGCCCTATTCGGTCGGCGAGACCGGCCGCATGGGTTCGCCCGGCCGCCGCGAGATCGGCCATGGCAAGCTCGCCTGGCGCGCCATCCGTCCGATGCTGCCGGCGAAGTCGGAGTTCCCCTACACGATCCGCGTCGTCTCGGAGATCACCGAGTCGAACGGNTCCTCCTCGATGGCCACCGTCTGCGGCACCTCGCTGGCGCTGATGGATGCGGGCGTGCCGCTGAAGTCGCCGGTCGCCGGCATCGCCATGGGCCTGATCCTCGAGGGTGAGCGCTTCGCGGTGCTCTCCGACATCCTCGGCGACGAGGACCATCTCGGCGACATGGATTTCAAGGTGGCCGGCACCGCCGCGGGCATCACCTCGCTGCAGATGGACATCAAGATCGCGGGGATCACCGAGGAGATCATGAAGGTCGCCCTCGGCCAGGCCAAGGGCGGCCGCGAGCACATCCTCGGCGAGATGAGCAAGGCCCTCTCGGCCTCGCGCAGCCAGCTCGGCGAGTATGCGCCGCGCATCGAGACGATGAAGATCCCGGTCGACAAGATCCGCGAAGTCATCGGGTCGGGCGGCAAGGTGATCCGCGAGATCGTCGAGAAGACTGGCGCCAAGGTCAACATCGAGGACGACGGCACCATCAAGATCGCCTCGGCCGACGGCAAGTCGATCGAAGCGGCGATCAAGTGGATCAAGTCGATCGTCTCCGAGCCGGAAGCCGGCCAGATCTATGACGGCTCCGTCGTCAAGGTCATGGAATTCGGCGCCTTCGTGAACTTCTTCGGCGCCAAGGACGGCCTCGTCCATATCTCGGAGCTGGCCCCGCGCCGCGTCCAGAAGGTCCAGGACGTCGTCAAGGAAGGCGACAAGGTCAAGGTCAAGTTCCTCGGCATGGACGAGCGCGGCAAGGTGCGCCTGTCGATGAAGGTGGTCGACCAGGCCACCGGCGAGGACATCACCGAGAAGTTGAAGGCCGAGCGCGAGGCCGAGAAGTCCCGCGAGCGCCAGGGCGCGGAAGACTGATACGACGAGCTTTGTTTGCGCGAATTCTGATCGTGCGGCCGCAAGCGGCCGAACGGAAAGCGCGCTAGCGTTTCACGTGAATCAGACGCCCCGCATCGCAGGATGCGGGGCGTTTTCTTTTGGTCGGCCTCTGGTGCGTTGCAACGAAGTCAAATAGTCTAGACTTATTATCTTCGGAGACTGGCATGACCGCGCACCGCATCACCTCGCCAGAGCAGCTCGCCGCGCTCTATCCGAACCCGATCGCACCGGCCTCAATCATCAAGGAGATCGATCACATCGACGCCAACTACGGCGCGCTAATCTCCGCTTCGCCGTTTTTCGTGCTCGCGACTAATGGTCCTGACGGGCTGGATTGCTCACCGCGTGGGGATCAGCCGGGCTTTGTCACCGTCAGCGACGCCAAAACGCTGCTGATTCCGGATCGAAGAGGCAATAACAGACTGGATTCATTGAAGAATCTTCTGTCTGACAATCGAGTCGGAATGCTCTTTCTGATCCCCGGTTATGGCGAAACGCTGCGCGTGAACGGCAAAGCGGTGCTCTCGACCGATCCCGAGCTGTGTGCGCGCTTCGAGATGGCCGNGAAACTGCCGGCCTGCGTGATCGTCGTCACCGTCGAAGCGGCGTACTTCCAATGCTCGCGGGCGGTGGTGCGGGCCGATCTCTGGAACCCGGCTGTGCAGGTCGACAAGCGCTCGCTACCGAGCGCCGGCACGATCCTGCGCGACATCTCGGCGCGGGCCGCGACGGAAGCGTTCGACGGCGAGGCCTATGACAAGGCGCTGCCGGAGCGGGTCCGGGCGACATTGTACTAGCAGGCGTCATTCTCGGGCAGCGCGAAGCGCAGACCCGAGAAACTCGTGACGAGAACACTCTGACCGGAGCCTCCTCCGGCCTGAGATGCTCGGCTCAAGGCCGAGCATGACGTGCGCTGCCCAACTGCCGCTTACTCCAATCCCCCCACAGCAGCCTCGACCGCCTCGACGATCGCGCCGGAGCGGATCAGCGCCGTCGCCTGGTTCATCTCGGCGGCGTACCAGCGATCGCCGTCCAGCGCAGGCGGGATCGTCTCGCGCAGCGCGTCCAGCGCCGCCTGCGTGCCCTTGCCGAGCGGATGGGCCTTGGCGGTCTCGGCGATCAGCGAGAGCGCCTGGCAGGCCATCAGGATCTCGGCGGCGATGATCATCTCGACATTCTCGACGACGGTACGCGCCTTGCGGCCGCACCAGGTCGAGTTCGAGACATGGTCCTCGGCATTGGACTTTCCGGGGATCGAATCGACCGAGCCCGGCGAGGACAGGGTGCGGTTCTCCATCACCAGCGCCGACATCGAGCACTGCACGGTGGCGAAACCGGTGTTGAGCCCGCGCTTGCCGGCGAGCAGGTTGCGCGGCAGGCCGTAGCTCAGGGTCGGGTCGACCAGGCGGGCGAGGCGGCGCTCGCAGATCGAGCCGAGATCGGTCATGGCGATGGCGAGCAGATCCATCGCCTGCGCGACATACTGGCCGTGGAAATGGCCGCCGGAGATGACACGGTAGCCGTCATCCTCGGGGAAGATCAGCGGGTTGTCGGTCGCCGAATTGGTCTCGGTCGCGATGATCCGGCTGACATAGTCGAGGGCCTCGCGGGCGGGCCCGTGCACCTGCGGGGCGCAGCGCAGCGAATAGACGTCCTGCACGCGCGGGGCCGGCGGCTTGCCGGGCGTGCGGCCGATCTCGTCGGGATAGATCGTCTCGCGGGCCGAGGCCGAGCAGCGCTTGCTGCCCTGCGTGATCTTGAGCAGGTTGCGCGCCACCAGCGCCTGACCGGGATGCGGGCGGGCGGCATGGACGCGCGGATCGAAGGCGGCAAGCTCGCCGCGCATCGCTTCGAGCGAGAGGGCAAGGCCGATATCGGCGGCCTTGATCAGGCGCCTGGCGTCCTCGGTGGCGAGCACACCGAGCGCGAGCGACACCGTCGAGCCGTTGATCAGGGCCGAGGCATCCTTGGCGCCGAGCTTGAAGTCCGGCTCCAGCCCAGCCCTGGCGAGGGCCTCGCGAGCCTTCATCCGCTTGCCCTTGTAGACGGCTTCNCCCTCCTCGAAGCCGCAGACCGCCGCCGACATATGGGCGAGCGGCGCGAGATCGCCGGAGGCGCCGACCGAGCCCTTTTGCGGGATCACCGGATGGATGCCGGCATTGAGGCAGGCGAGCAGGCGCTCGACGAGAGCGACCTGCGGGCCGGAATAGTTCGAGGCGAAGGCATTGGCGCGCAACAGCATGGTGGCGCGCGTCACATCCTCCGGGAAGGGCTCGCCGATGCCGGTGGCGTGGGCATAGACGCTCTTGCGCTGATATTCGGTCATCTCCGACATCAGCACGCGCTGGTCCTTGAACAGGCCGACGCCGGTATTGAAGGAGTACATGAACGGCGCTTCGTCGTTCATGAAGTTGGCGTCGATATGAGCGCGCGTCGCCGCGATCGCCTCGCGCGCGGACTTGGCCAGGCTCGCCTTCTCATAGCGGCCGGAGGCGCCGGGCCGGGCGACGCGCAGCACCTGCTTGCCCTTCAGGGTCCGTCCGTCGATCGTTACCGCCATGGCCTGCTCCTCGTCAGCTTTGCCGACGATCTAAAGGGCCGGCGCGGTAAAGGGAAAGAGCCTTTCCCTCCCGGAAACGAAAAGCACCTTGCACGATGCGGCGCTGCCGGCGCCGGGATCGATCCGCTGCGTCCATGCTGCGGCGCGACATCGGCGCGCCTTTACCCTGCGCCTGGAATCCCTCAAAGGTGGCGCCAGGAGGCTCCCTTATGGATTTCCAGNCCTTTTTCCGCAGCGAGCTCGATGCCCTCAAGGCCGAGGGCCGCTATCGCGTCTTCGCCGACCTCGAGCGCCGCGCCGGCCGCTTTCCGCGCGCCGCCTTCCATGGCCCGAACGGCCCGCGCGAGGTCACCGTGTGGTGCTCCAACGACTATCTCGGCATGGGCCAGCACCCCGCCGTGCTCGCCGCGATGCGCGAGGCGCTCGATGCCTGCGGCGCCGGCGCCGGCGGCACCCGCAACATCGCCGGCACCAACCACTACCACGTCCTGCTGGAGCGCGAGCTCGCCGACCTGCACGGCAAGGAGGCAGCCCTGCTGTTCAACTCCGGCTACATGTCGAACTGGGCCTCGCTCTCAACGCTGGCTTCGCGCATCCCCGGCTGCATCGTCCTGACTGATGCCGCCAATCACGCCTCGATGATCGAGGGCATCCGGCATTCGCGGGCCGAGAAACTGATCTTCGCCCATAACGACCCGCAGGACCTGCGCCGCAAGCTTGCGGGCATCGCCCCCGCCCGGCCGAAGCTGATCGCCTTCGAATCAGTCTATTCGATGGATGGCGACATCGCCCCGGTCGCCGAGTTCTGCGACCTCGCCGAGGAATTCGGCGCATTGACCTATATCGACGAGGTCCATGCGGTCGGGCTGTACGGCGCCCGCGGCGGCGGCGTCAGCGAGCGCGAGGGCTTGAGCCATCGGCTCGATCTGATCGAGGGCACGCTGGCGAAATCCTTCGGCGTGATGGGCGGCTATGTCACCGGCTCGGCTGATCTCTGCGACTTCATCCGCAGCTTCGCCTCCGGCTTCATCTTCTCAAGCTCACTGCCACCCGCGCTGGCGGCAGGTGCGCTTGCGGCGATCCGGCATCTCAAGACGAGTTCGGCCGAGCGCGAGGGCCAGCAGGACCGGGTCCGTAAGCTGCGTCACCAGCTCGATCAGGCCGGCATCCCGCATCTGGCCAACCCCAGCCATATCGTGCCGGTGATGGTCGGCGATGCCGGGCTGTGCAAGCGCATCAGCGACGAATTGCTGGAGCGCTTTGCGATCTACGTCCAGCCGATCAACTNCCCGACCGTGCCGCGCGGCACCGAGCGCCTGCGGATCACGCCGACGCCGCTGCATTGCGACGAGGACATCGCCGCCTTAGTCTCCGCGCTCAGCGAAATCTGGAGCGCAACGGGGCTGAAGCGGGCTGCCTAAACGGCCGCCCTCTTCCTCAGAGCAGACCGTTATTGCCGGCGAGCGTCTTCAGGTTGACGTCCGGGCGTGCGCCGACATGGCTGATGATCTCGGCGGCAGCGAGGGCACCGAGGCGCAGGCAGTCGCGCGCCTCACGGCCCGAGGTCAGGCCGTACAGGAAGCCGGCGGCGAAGAGATCGCCGGCACCGGTCGCATCGACGACGCGCTCGACCGGGAAGACCGGCTCTGCCACGACGCCGTCCGGCGTCAGCGCCAGCGCGCCGTTCTCCGAGCGGGNGATGACTGCGAGGATGTTCTCCGCCCGCATCGCTGCCAGCGCCGTGTCGAAATCCGCGCTCTGGTAGAGGCTCTTCAGCTCGTGCTCGTTGGCGAAGACGAGATCGACCATCCGATTGCGGATCAGGCCGAGGAATTCGTCGCGATAGCGGTCGACGCAGAAGGAATCCGAGAGGGTGATGGCGACGCGGCCGCCGGCCTTGTGGGCGAGCTCGGAGGCCTTGCGGAAGGCGTCCTTGGCCGCCGGCGGATCCCAGAGATAGCCTTCGAGATAGACGATGTCGGCGTTCTCGACCGTGGCCGGATCGACATCGGCCGGCGACAGACCCTGGCAGGCGCCGAGATAGGTGTTCATCGTGCGCTCGCCATCGGGCGTGACGATGATGAAGGAGCGGGCCGTCGCCGGGCCCCCGGTCGCCGCAGCGGTGTCGAAGGCGACGCCCAGCGAAGTCAAATCGTGCCGGTAGAGCTTGCCGAGCTCGTCTGCCTTGACCTTGCCGATGAAGGCGCCCTTGCCGCCGAAGGAGGCGAGGCCGGCGATCGTGTTGGCGGCCGAGCCGCCCGAGACGACCTTGCCCGGACCCATCGCGCCATACAGCAATTCAGCCCGCGGCTCGTCAATCAGCGCCATCGAGCCTTTGACCAGCTCGTACTTAACCAGGAAGTCTTCCTCCGCCGAAGCGAAGACGTCGACGATGGCGTTGCCCAGGGCGAGCACGTCATAGCGCTTGGAGGTCATTGAACGATCCGTGATGGCGGGAGGATGGCGGCGTGTCGCATCTGACGGCAGGTCCGGTCAAGCGCCGCCGCGACGACGCACGGCACTGTCGAGAATCGAGGTCAGCGCTGCCAGGTCGGACGGGCCGAGCCATTGCACCTCATGGGCGAGGCGATTGGCGAACAGGGTCGCTTCCGGTTCGAGGCCGGCGGTGTCGATGACGATGCGCGGGTGAGAGAGCTCGGCGAGCCGGATCAATTCGTCGGCCTCGTCCCAGATCACGCCGAGATGATGGATCGCGCCCTGGATCAGGGTGAAGGTCGGCTGGCCGCGTTTGCCGTGTTCCAGCGCCGAGAGATAGGCGGGGGNGACGCCGAGCGCCTCCGCCATCTGGGCCAGGGTGACGCCGCGAGCGGCGCGCAATTCGCGGACGCGGCGGCCAAAGGGCGTCATCAGCCGGCCTCCCGGCTGCGGCGCAGGCGGATATAGAGCGCGCCGGTGCCGCCATGTCGCTGCTCGGCCTCGTCGAAGCCGAGCACCAGCGGGCGCAGGTCCGGCAGGCGCAGCCAATGCGGCACGTTGCGGCGCAGGATGCCCCTCTCCTCGCCATAAGTGACGTCGCCGGCGATGCCCTTGCCAGTCACGACCAGTACGAGTTTCGCGCCGCGCTGTTGCTGCAGGCGCAGGAAGCCGCGCAAGGCCGAATGCGCCTCATCCTGGCGCAGGCCATGCAGATCGATGACGGCCTCGACGCTCTGCTGGCCGCGGCGCAATTGCGTGCGCATGCGCCGCTCCAGCGGAACCAATGGCGGCGGTGCGGGCTTGGTGGGCCGGACAGGCGTCGGCATTGCAGGGGGCAGAACGCCTTCCGCAACTGCAGCAGGCTTGGCCTGCTCCACTTCCGGTTCGGGCTCGACCGGCGCGCGGCCGGCCAGCGGCTTGACCGTGCGCGCGACTTGGCGCCAGAGCGCGAGTTCCGCTTCGGAGAGGAGCTTGCCGCGCCGGCGCATGGCTCAGCGCGGCCAGAGCACGATGAAATCGACAGGGTGCCGGATCAGGCCGGCGCGATGGCCCGCTTCCGCCCCAGAGCCGACAAAGAGGTCGATCCGCGCCGGCCCGACGATCGCGGTGCCGGTGTCCTGCGCCAGCATCAGCCGGGCCAGTTTCTCGCTGCCGCCCTTGCCGTCGGGGATCTCGGTCTCGATCCAGGCCGGCATGCCATAGGGCCAGAGCGAGCGATCGACCGCGACGCTGCGCAGCGGAGTCAGCGGCAGGCCGGCCCCGCCGATCGGGCCGGATTGGGACGGAAGATCGTCGTTGCGGCCGTAGAAGACGAAGGAGCGGTTGAGCCGGATGAGGTCGCGGGCGAAGCTGGCATCGGCCTTGAGCCGAGCGATGAGCTTGTCCATCGTCATCTGCTCGGGCGGGATGTTCTCGCGACGGCTGAGCTCGCGGCCGAGCGAGGTATAGGGGTGGCCGTTGCGCCCGGCATAGACCAGGCGCGTCACCTTGCCATCCGGCAGGCGGATCCGGCCCGAACCCTGGACCTGCAGGACGAAGCGATCGACGGGATCGCGCATCCAGAGGATCTCCAGCCCCTGGCCGGCAAGTGCGCCTTCGTCGATCGCAGTGCGGTCCGGGAACGGCTCCAGCCCGTTAGCCGTGCGGCGGGCCGAGGTCAGGACGGGGTCGAGACCGGGCCAGTCGTCGCCCGGCATCTTGGTTACCAGGTCGGCAGGGCGGCCGTAGAGCGGTGTCGGGAAGGCATCGGAGCGGGTCAGCGAGCCTTCGAATTCCGGCTCGAAATAGCCGGTCATGAAGCCGCGCTCGGCGCCGGCCGGGCGGATGCGCCAGAAGGCGAAATTATCCGCGAAGAAGTTGCGGGCCGAGTCGGCAGTCACACCACCCGCGGCGAGCAGGGCCGCTGCCTTCAAGCACAGCGCCGGCAGGCTCGCTGGCATTGGAGCGCCCTGGCGCAGCGGCGGATCGGTCTCGCAGCCCTGCGCGAACAGGCGCAACACGGAAAGCTGGTCGTCGGCACTCCAGCCGGCAAGCGAAGCGGGCGCCACGGGTTCGGCCCGGGCGCCCTGCGGCAGAGATGGGGGAGAAGCGTCTGCGCCCGTCATCGATAGGCCTGCGACCAGTAGCCCCAGAGCGAGACCGGCGACACGGATCACGCGGCCGATTCGGTGGCGACCAGCAGCCAGTTCGGATCGCGGCTGCCGAGCTGGCGCGCGAAGGTCCAGACGTCGTTGACCTCGGAGACCGCATCGGCGCTGCCGTCGACGACATTGCCCTGCGCGTCGCGGACGGCGCTGATCAACTGCGAGACGAACGCAATGGTGACCTGGGCGGCCTTGCCCTTGACGTCGACGCCGACGATCTCGGCCTTGTCGATCGAGACGAAATTGGACTCGGCCTTCTCCCCGCGCTTCTCGCGCTCGGCGATCGCCTGCTCGAAGCCGTCATAGACCTCCTTGGCGAGCAGACCCTTCAGGGTCTTGCGGTCGCCGCGAGCGAAGGCGGTGACGATGGTCTCATAGGCCGATTTCGCGCCAACGAGGAAACCCTGCGGCTCGAAGCGCGGCTCCTGACGGACGATGGCGTCAAGACCGACGGCGATAGCTGAGCCCGGCGCGGCGATGTCCTTCCAGCGCTCGGCGTCGGCCACAGGCGCAGCTGCCGCATCATTGGCGGCGCCCGGTAGGCGGACGACATTGTCGCGGCGCTCGCCATTGGCCGGCTGGTCCGGGCGCAGCGGCGGGGTCTCGCGGCGAGCGAACGGGTCGGCCGGTGGCTTCTCGTGCCCGGTCTTCTGGCCCAGAACCGAGCGCAGTTTCCAGGCGACGAAAACGGCCAGGGCCAGGAAGACCAGGGTCGTCATATCGAAATTCTGCATCGCCGGCTGATCCGAACCTCGAAAACTCGTTCCCGCGCGGGCGCGCTCCTGCGGCCCGTCATCGAACGGATATGGTGAGGGAGGCTCGTAACATCCACCCCCGGGGCGCGACAAGGGCGCGAAAGCGCGCTTCGCTTGTGCCGGCCCCGCCGCCATGATAGCCGACGCGAGCCCGGCGCCGCCGCCTTGCCGGGCAATTCCGGCCACGGCACGGAATTCCCGATGGTTTTCTAGACAATGATGATGGGACCCATGGCCAACGAAAACGGCAACGGCGCCGGCGCCGCCGACCAGCAGGCGCCCAGCCTCAATACGCTGGTCCAGTACATCAAGGACTTCTCCTTCGAGAATCCCAATGCCCCGCGCTCGCTGATCCAGCAGCAACAGCAAGGCGGACCGCAGATCGGCTTGCAGGTCAACGTCCACGCCAACGCCCTCGGCGAGAACGACATCGAGACGATCCTGACGCTCGAAGGCAAGGCGACGCTCAACGACGAGACGCTGTTCGCCTTCGAGCTGAGCTATGCTGGCGTCTTCCGCATCTTCGGCGTGCCGCAGGAACAGGTGCATGCCGTCGTGATGATCGACTGCCCACGCCTGCTCTTCCCGTTCGCCCGGGCGATTGTCGCCGAGGCCGTCCGCAATGGCGGCTTCCCCCCGCTCTATATCGACCCGATCGACTTCGCCGCGCTCTACCGCCAGCGCCTCGAGGAGATGCAGGCCCAGCAGGGCACGCCGAACGCCTGAATCGCGGCCGGCATCACGAATTCGACAGGAAAGAGCCCTTCGGGNCTCTTTTTTATTGGACGACCCGTTGCAAATCGCCCGGGCGTTTCCATCTCCCGCGGGCCAGAGGCCGCCATTCCGGCGCGCCGTTCCCGCGAGGTACACGACGTCCATGGATTCCCTTATGACGCTCGCCGCCGACCCAGCAGTCTGGGTGGCGCTCGGCGCCCTGATCGCCATGGAGGTCGTCCTCGGTATCGACAACCTCATCTTCATCTCGATCCTGACCAACAAGCTGCCTGAGCATCAGCGCTCGCGCGGCCGGCGGATCGGCATAGGCCTGGCGCTGATCCTGCGCCTCGGCCTGCTCTCGACCGTCGCCTTCATCGTGCAGCTCACCGCGCCGGTGTTCTCGGTCTTGGGCAAGGCCTTCTCCTGGCGCGACATCATCCTGATCGCCGGCGGCCTGTTCCTGGTCTGGAAGGCGACGAAGGAGATCCATCACAAGGTCGATCCCGATCACGGGCCCGACATGTTCGATGGCAGCGCGGCCGCGGCCGTGACCTTCAGCGGCGTGATCTTCCAGATCCTGCTGCTCGACCTGGTCTTCTCGATCGACAGCATCATCACCGCCGTCGGCATGACCGAGCATATCCCGGTGATGGTGATCGCCGTCGTCGTCGCCGTCGCGGTGATGCTGCTCGCGGCCGATCCGCTCGCCCGCTTCATCGACAAGAATCCGACGATCGTGATGCTGGCGCTCGGTTTCCTGCTGATGATCGGCGGCACCTTGATCGGCGAGGGCTTCGGCGCGCACATCCCGAAGGGCTACATCTACGCCGCCATGGCCTTCTCGGCCCTGATCGAGGGGCTGAACATGATGTCGCGCCGCGCCAGCCGGAAACAGGGCGAGTAGCAAGTGCGTCCGTCATGCTCGGGTTGGGCCCGAGCATGACGCTAGGCCTCAGGCCTCCTCGGGCACGCCGAGATAATCGCGCCAGAGCGGCCCTTTGAGCTTCAGCACGAAGGCCTCGTGGGCCGCTCTTTCCTCAGGCGTCAGCCGCGGAGCGAGCGCCCGCTGACGCACCGGGCGTTCCATCGCGACCGCGAGTCCCACTCCGGCCTTGCCGGCGGCGGCGCTGCCAAAGCCGAGGCTGGTCTGCTTGCCACCGATCAGCTCGATATAGACCTCGGCCAGGATCTCGGAGTCGAGCAGCGCGCCGTGCTTGGTGCGGCGGCTGTTGTCGATGCCATAGCGCGAGCAGAGGGCGTCCAGGCTGTTGCTGGCGCCGGGATGCTTGCGCCTCGCCATGGAGAGCGTGTCGACCACCAGCGACGGCATGATCGCAGGCAGGCCGACCCGGCCGAATTCCATATTGATGAAGCCGACGTCGAAGGCCGCGTTATGGATGACCAGCTTGGCATCCGCGATGAAGGCAGCGAACTCGCTGGCGATCGCGGCAAAGACCGGCTTGTCGGAGAGGAAGGCCGCGGACAGGCCGTGGACCTTGAAGGCGCCCTCCGGCATGTCCCGCTCGGGATTGATGTAGACGTGATAGGTGCGGCCGGTCGGGCAGTGGTTGAGGAGCTCGACGCAGCCGATCTCGACGATGCGGTCGCCCTTCAGCGGTTCGACGCCGGTGGTCTCGGTATCGAGAACGATNTCGCGCATGTCAGCCTGCCCTTTCGGCCCGGCCGAAGCGGCCGGCGACGGCATTCAGGATAGAACGGACCTGGCGCTCAGCCGCCACGAGCCCCCGCGAAGTGTCCACAAGGAAGTGGGCCCGACGCCGCTTCTCCGCATCCGGCATCTGGCGGGCGAGGATCGCGGCGAGCTTCTCCTCGGTCATGCCGGGGCGGCCGAGGACGCGCTTGCGCTGGACCTCGACCGGAGCCGTGACGACGACGACCGCGTCGCAGCGCCCTTCCCCGCCGGTCTCCAGCAGCAATGGCACGTCGAGCACGGCGACCGTTGCGCCGCTCTTGCGAGCCCGTGCCAGGAAGGCCTGCTCCTCGGCGCGCACCAGCGGATGGACGATCGCCTCGAGCTTGGCCAGCGCCTCGGGGCGACCGAGCACGGCGGCGGAAAGCCTGGCGCGGTCGACCCCGCCATTGGCTGTCGTGCCCGGAAACGCCGCCTCGATCTGCGGCGCCGCGGCACCGGCGTAGAGATCATGGACCGTCTGGTCGGCGTCGTGGACAGGCACGCCGGCAGCGCGGAACATCTCTGATGTCGTCGACTTGCCCATGCCGATCGAGCCGGTGAGGCCGAGCAGGAAGGTCATGGCAGTACCTCCTCCATCGCGCTCACGCGCGGGGAATGTCGACTTCGAGTTTCGCGCGCAGCTCCGCCGTCACCTGCGGACGGACGCCGAACCAGCGCTCGAAACCCGGCACCGCCTGGTGCAGCAGCATGCCGAGACCATCGACCGGGATACCGCCGCGGCGCCGGGCCTCGGCGAGCAGCGGCGTCTCCAGCGGGACATAGACGATGTCGTCGACGATCGTGCCGGAGCGCAAAGCGGAGAGATCGATCTCCAAAGGCGGCTGGCCATGCATGCCGAGCGAGGTGGTGTTGACGATCAGGTCGCTCTCGCCGACGAGCCGAGCGACGTCTTGCCAGGGCCGCGCTTCGACCGTCCCGGGGAAGGAAGCCGCCAGCTCGACCGCGCGCTCCGGACTGCGATTGACCAGCAGGATACTGCCGAGGCCGCGTTCGACGAGGCCATGGATCACGGCGCGGGCCGCGCCGCCTGCACCGAGAATAAGAGCCGTATTACTCCGCCCGGCCCAACCGGGCACGCAGGCATCGAGATGGGCCAGAAAGCCATAGGCGTCGGTGTTGTCGCCGCGGAGCGTGTCGCCATCCATCCAGAGCGTATTGGCCGCACCCATCGCCAGCGCCGTCCCGCTGGCCTCGTCAAGCAGAGGCAGCACGACCTCCTTGTTCGGCACGGTGACATTGCCGCCGACGAACTCGCCGGAGCGCAGCCGGGCGATGAAGCCCGCCACCTCTGCCGGCGGAACGTCAACACGCTCATAGCTGCCGGCAAGGCCATGCTCGGCCAGCCAGTGGCCATGGATCAGCGGCGAGCGGGAATGCGCCACGGGGTGTCCGATGATGAAGCAGCGTTTGGCCATGGCAATCGTGGAGCTAAGGATCATGCAACGAGGTCAAGCTCGCGCAGCGTCGCGAGCAGGCTCAGCATCGGCAGGCCAAGGATGGTGGAGTGATCGCCATCGATCGCCTCGAACAGATGGATGCCGAGACCTTCCAGCTGATAGCCACCGACGCTGCTGGTCGCAGCCGGACCGGCGAGCGCGACATAGTCCCTGATGAAGCCCGGGGTCAGCGGGCGCATGGCGAGCACCGCGCTGCTGGCGCTGCGGCCAATAATCCGGCCATCGCGAGCCAGGGTGAACGCCGAGGTGAGCTCGTGCTTGCGGCCGGCGAGCATCGCGATCTGCCGCTCGGCTGCCGCCGCGCCCTCCGGCTTGTGGAACGGACGGCCTTCGCAGATCAGCATCTGGTCTGCAGCAAGGACGATGCGGCCAGGATGTGATGGCGAAACCGACAGGGCCTTGGCTTCGGCCAGCGCGGCAGCGACGCCGGCGGGCGGACCACCCATGGCGAGGAAGTCGGCCTCGATCGCGCGCTCATCGACATCGGGCCTGATCGCGTCGACCGGAATGGCTGCTGCTTCGAGCAGTTGGCGTCGCGTCGCGCTGCCGGAGGCCAGGACGAGTGGCGCCCCTCCCCGCCAGAATGTGGCTGGACCGGTCACGTCGCGATGAACTTCATGCGGTGGTCGCGCAGCAGGTCGAGGATCGCGGCAGCGGTTTCCTCGATCGAGCGGCGGGTGACGTCGATCACCGGCCAGCCCCGGCGGGCGCAGAGCCGGCGCGACTGGGTGAGTTCGTCAGCGACCGCATCGGGATCGACATAGGGCGTCTCGTCATCCGCCTTCAGCGACAGGAGCCGGTTCTGGCGGATCTGGATGATGCGTTCGGCGCTGGCGACGAGGCCAACGATCAGCGGCTTTTTCAGGCTCTCGATCTCGGCCGGCAGCGGCACGTTCGGCACCAGCGGGATATTGGCGGTCTTGATGCCTCGATTGGCGAGATAGATGCTGGTCGGCGTTTTCGAAGTCCGGCTGATGCCGAGCAGGACGACATCGGCGCTTTCGAGATCGCCGCCGAGCTGGCCGTCATCATGCATCAGCGTGTAGTTCATCGCGTCGATACGGCGGAAATAGTCGGCATTGAGCGTGTGCTGCGCGCCGGGACGTGGTGCCGAAGCCTGGCCGAGATAGGACTGGAACAATGAGTGCACGGGTTGCAGGACCGAAAGGCAGGGGCAACCGATGTCGCGGCAGAAGGCTTCCAGTCGCTCGGCCCATTCCGGTTCGACCAGGGTATAGAGCACGACGCCGGGCGAGGATTCGATTTCGGCGAGCACGCGCGACAACTGGTTCTCGGAACGGACGAGCGGGTAGACATGCTCGATCGCCGAGACCGCCTCGTACTGCGCCACGGCGGCACGGCTGACTGCGATCAGAGTCTCGCCGGTCGCGTCGGAGACCAGATGCAGGTGAAAATAATTGCGCGCCACGGCTTCCGTCNCCCCCGTCGGCCTTGTCTTGCATCCAGCTCTAGAGCTGTTCCGCCAGCCTGGGAATCCCTTTTCGATCCGCCGGACATGACCGGACCCACGCGTTTGGAGCCTGGGATGACTGGGGATAACCCCGCCCTGCCGGAGACCTCTTCCGAGGGGGCGGGATAACCCCGGCCAAAGCTCAACAGGCATCGGCCTGTGGGTTGAATCGGGATNTTTCACGTGAATCATTTTTGGACGTGGCGCCAAGCCGCGCCGCCGGGCGAAATCCAATTCGTTAAGAAACCCTTAAGGGCTGGTCGGCCTGATGGAGGCCATCCTGACGGCCGACGTGCGACCTGTGGAGCGGTTGTGGACAATCTTGGGGCGGGCTATGTGCCCCCATCCAGGAGTCAAAACAGAAGACTCTCTTAGAAAAGAATCTTTTTAGGACGATGGCCGGGATAGCCCGGTGCGCTTCATGACCCAGAACCTTTACCTGCGTGCTCTCTCTGGCGAGACCCTGCCCAAGCCTCCGCTCTGGCTGATGCGGCAGGCTGGCCGATATCTGCCGGAGTATCGTGAGCTTCGCGCCAAGGCGGGGGGCTTCCTCGACCTTTGCTACAATCCGCAATGGGCTGCCGAGGTGACCCTGCAGCCGATCAGGCGATTCGGCTTCGACGCGGCGATCCTGTTCTCCGACATCCTGGTGATCCCGCATGCGCTCGGGCAGAAGCTCTGGTTTGCACAAGGCGAGGGGCCAAGGCTGGAACCCGTCGCCGATGAAGCACGGTTCGGCGAGATCCGTGAGGAGATCGATCCTGATGTGCTAGGGCCGGTCTACGAGACCGTCAGGCGCGTGAAGGCCGCCCTTCCCGCCGGCACGGCGCTGATCGGCTTCTGTGGCGCGCCCTGGACAGTCGCGACCTATATGGTCGCCGGGCGCGGCACGCCGGACCAGGGACCGGCCAAGGAGCTGTTCCGGCACGACCCGTCCCTATTCGCAAGGCTGATCGATCGGCTCGTCGTCAATTCCGCTGCCTATCTGAGCGCGCAGATCGATGCCGGCGTCGACGCCGTCCAAATCTTCGACAGCTGGGCCGGCTCGCTCGGGCCGGACGATTTCCAGCGCTGGTGCATCGAGCCGACCAGGCGGATCGTCGATCTCGTCCGCGCACGGCACCCCCAGGCAAAGATCATCGGTTTCCCACGTGGCGCCGGTGCCGGCATTCCGGCTTACGTCCGCGAAACCGGCATCGATGCGGTCGGTCTCGAAACGGAGATCGATCGAAGCTTCGTGCGCGAGGCGATCCAAAAGCTGGTGCCGGTGCAGGGCCATCTCGATCCGCAGCTGCTGCGAGCCGGCGGACCCGAGCTCGACCGTGAGATCGAAGCGATCCGTGCGGCATTCGGCGATAGCCCATTCGTCTTCAATCTCGGGCATGGCATTCTGCCGGACACGCCGATCGCTCATGTCGAGCGACTGGTCGAGCTGGTTCGCGCCTGAAGCCTGAAGGACTACCGCCATGGCTTATGAATGGATCAAGGCTTTCCACGTCATGGCGGTGATCGCCTGGATGGCCGGAATGCTCTATCTGCCGCGGTTGATGGTCTATCACGCCGAGGCGCAGGTCGGCTCGATCCAGTCCGAGACCTTCAAGATCATGGAGCGCCGGCTGCTCAAGGGGATCATCAATCCCTCGATGATCGCGACCTGGCTGCTCGGGCTCTATCTCGCCTGGAGCGGATTCGCCTTCAAGGGCGGCTGGCTGCACGGAAAGATCGCGCTGGTCCTTGTCCTCTCGGGCATCCATGGCTATCTCAGCGGCAGGGTCAGGGCCTTCGCCGAAGACCGCAACGACAAGCCGGCGCGGTTCTACCGCATCCTCAATGAGGTGCCGGCTCTGCTGATGGCCGTTATCGTCATCCTGGTGATCGTCAAGCCGTTCTGAGATCGCGGTGGTTTCCCGCTTGAGCGATTCAGGGAAAGCGGTTATCAAGCCTCTGCGCTTTTCGTACGCGTCCTCCCTATCGTCGACGGCTCGTGCCGCGGCTGCTTTCTCGGCCGACACGACTTCCTGACAAGTGGGCCTTCAGGCCCTTCGTCCCGTCNATCCCCCAACTGCCGTCCGGCCTGCCAGATTGCGGGCCTGTTACTTCGGGTACCCCATGCGGGAAATCAAACTCCACGAACTCAAGGCGAAGTCGCCGACCGAACTGCTCACCTTCGCCGAAGGCATGGAGGTCGAGAACGCGAGCACCATGCGCAAGCAGGAGCTCATGTTCGCCATCCTGAAGCAGCTCGCTTCCCAGGAAACCGAAATCCTNGGCGAAGGCGTCGTCGAGGTGCTGCAGGACGGCTTCGGCTTCCTGCGCTCCTCGGATTCGAACTACCTGCCGGGTCCTGACGACATCTACGTCTCGCCCACGNAGATCCGGAAGTTCGGCCTGCGCACCGGCGACACCGTCGAAGGTCCGATCCGTGGCCCCAAAGATGGCGAGCGCTATTTCGCCCTGCTNAAGGTCAACACGATCAACTTCGAGGATCCCGAGAAGATCAAGCACAAGATCCACTTCGACAACCTGACCCCGCTCTATCCCGACGAGCGGCTGAGGCTCGAGGNGCAGGATCCCACGAAGAAGGACTTCTCGCCGCGCGTCATCGACATCGTCGCGCCGATCGGCAAGGGTCAGCGCGCTTTGATCGTGGCGCNGCCCCGCACTGGCAAGACCGTGCTGCTGCAGAACATCGCGCAGTCGATCACGACCAACCATCCCGAGTGCTATCTGATCGTGCTGCTGATCGATGAGCGGCCCGAGGAAGTCACCGACATGCAGCGTTCGGTGAAGGGCGAGGTCGTGTCCTCGACCTTCGACGAGCCGGCGACCCGCCACGTCCAGGTCGCGGAGATGGTGATCGAGAAGGCCAAGCGCCTGGTCGAGCATGGCCGCGACGTCGTCATCCTGCTGGATTCGATCACGCGCCTCGGCCGTGCCTACAACACCGTGGTGCCGTCCTCTGGCAAGGTGCTGACCGGCGGTGTCGATGCCAACGCCCTGCAGCGGCCCAAGCGCTTCTTCGGCGCCGCCCGCAATATCGAGGAAGGTGGCTCGCTGACCATCGTCGCGACCGCCCTGATCGACNCCGGCAGCCGCATGGACGAAGTCATCTTCGAGGAGTTCAAGGGCACCGGCAACTCGGAAATCATCCTCGACCGCAAGGTGGCCGACAAGCGCATCTTCCCGGCGATCGACATCATCAAGTCGGGCACCCGCAAGGAGGAGCTCATCACGCCGCGCTCCGATCTGCAGAAGACCTATGTGCTGCGCCGCATCCTCAACCCGATGGGCCCGCAGGACGCGATCGAGTTCCTCTTGGACAAGCTGCGCCAGACCAAGCAGAACTCCGAGTTCTTCGATTCGATGAACACCTGATCGGCGATTATCGTTCAGCGACAACGAAGGGTCCCGGCGCGATGCCGGGGCCTTTTTTATGGTCGGTATCAGTGGAGGCCTAACGCGCGCGCGACCTCCTCAGTCAATCGATTCGGGTCCGTGACGGGCGGCAGGCAGCGGCCTCGCAGGCAGACGAAGGCGGCGCCTTTCCCGCTTGCCTGGCGTAGGCGCGGGCCGGGTGTTCGGGATCTGCTTCTTCCCGGGTCGGGGCAATCGACCCTATCGTCGTCAGATTCGGTAATGCCAGCGCGGTCTGCCTGAAGGATTCTCGAGTCGGACCGGCGAAGATGATCTCCGCGCCATTGCGGGCGAGGTGGTAAGCATTCAGGATCGAGCTATGGAGCCATCGGGCATGCGCGCTGCCGGAGCGATGATGCAAGTCGTTGGCATTGGTACGGCATCGCCATGAGTCGGGGCGGGTACGACCGCTGACCGGTGGAATCGGTCTGAGTCTTCCACGGCGGTCCTGAGTCACCCTCGCGGTAGTGCCGATCATTATGCGAGCTTCACCGCCTCGCGACGCCGAGGTCGTTCCGTTCATCGGTTCTTCGAGAATGGGCCAAGAATCGCGTCGGTAGCGAAACAAAAGCCATGAATGAGCTCGACCCCGCCCTTACGCCCGGGGATCCGCGATGCAGATATAGGCGCTGCCCGGCCGTTTGTTGCGATCGGTCTTGATGTTCACGAAGAGCTCGTTCATCACCGCGGCGATAGCTGGGTTCTCGAAACTCTCATGCGCCCTGACATGGCTGCAACAGATAGGAACTGGCGGCGTGCTCCAAGCAGTTCATCGACGGAACTCCGGCCCTGGCGGCAACAAGCGGTGAAAGCCCATCCGACGATTGTGGCGCTGTCCTCCGGTGCCGGGCGTGCTGGCGTCGCCGTGGTCCGGGTATCCGGCAATCGCGTCCGATTCGTTGTCGAAACGATCGCCGGGTCTATGCCGGAGGCGCGCAAAGCGACTTATCGTCCGTTGCGTGATCCTGATGGCGCGATCATCGACCACGGGCTCGTCCTGTTCTTTCCCGCGCCTGCCAGCTTCACCGGCGAAGACGTTGCCGAGTTCCATATTCACGGCTCGCGCGCGGTGCTGGCGCGGCTGCTTTCTGTCCTCATGGCGGTGCCTGGCCTGCGCCTGGCAGAAGCCGGCGAGTTCACCCGTCGCGCCTTCGAAGCCGGCAAGCTTGATCTCGCCGCGGTAGAAGGCCTTGCCGACCTGATCGATTCGGAAACGGAATGGCAGCGCAGGCAGGCGCTGCGCCAGATGGAAGGGGCTTTGGGTCAGGCCGCCGGCGAATGGCGCAGGGCGCTGATCAAGGCGATGATGCTGCTCGAGGCCGAGATCGATTTTTCCGACGAAGGCGATGTCGGAGGCCCGCTGATTGCCGAAGCCGTCGCCGGGGCGCAGGGTGTCCTTGGGAGCCTACAGGTAGCGCTTGGTAGTTTTGCGGCGGGAGAACGAGTTCGCGAGGGCTTTGTCGTAGTTCTCGCCGGGCCACCCAATGCCGGTAAGTCGAGCCTGCTCAATGCGCTGGTGCGACGCGACGTCGCGATCGTCTCGCCGATCCCCGGCACGACCCGGGATGCCATCGAGGTCAGGCTGGATCTGGGCGGTATTCCCGTCGTGCTGGTCGATACCGCCGGCTTGCGCGAGAGCTCTGACGAGATCGAGGCTGAAGGTGTGCGGCGCGCCCGCCAGAAAGCGGCCCATGCCGATCTGGTCTTGCGTCTGCGCCCGCCCGATTCGGGGCCGGAACGAATCGATGCAGGCACTACCGAAATTGCTGTCGCCACGAAGCTCGACCTCGGTGGTAGTGCTTGCCCTGGTGAAGTCGGTGTGTCCGCCGTCACCGGTGCGGGACTAATGGAACTGGTCGAGCTCATTGCGTCTCGTCTCGGCAAGCTCGGTCAGGCGGAGCCTGCGCTGGTTACGCGTGAGCGCCAGCGTGTCGCGGTGGCGGACGCCGCGACTGCGATCGAGCGCGCCGCTCTGCTCCCCCAGGAGCAGCCCGAGCTCATCGCGGAGGAGTTGCGCCTCGCTGTCCGGGCTCTGGAGCGCCTGATCGGCAAGGTCGATGTCGAGGATGTGCTCGACAGCCTGTTCTCCGGCTTCTGCATCGGCAAGTAGGCGGTTTTCATTGACCTCGCGGCCCGGCTTGGCTAGCGAATTGGTCATGTCGGATGCACAGGCGAACCAGCACTACGATGTCGTCGTGGTGGGCGGCGGCCATGCCGGGGCGGAAGCTGGGGCTGCGGCGGCGCGCGCCGGCGCCAGGACAGCGCTGATCACCCAGCAGATCGCCACCGTCGGCGCGATGTCGTGCAACCCGGCGATCGGCGGGCTCGGCAAGGGCCATCTGGTCCGCGAGATCGATGCGCTCGACGGGATCATGGCGCGTTGCGCCGACCAGGGCGGTATCCAGTTCCGTATGCTCAACCGGCGCAAGGGGCCGGCGGTGCGCGGTCCACGGGCCCAGGCCGATCGCAAGCTCTACCGCGAGGCGGTGCAAGCAGCGTTGGCGGCTCAGGCCGGGCTGACCCTGATCGAGGGCGAGGCGTTCGATCTTGAGATCGTGGGTGGGGAGGTCGCCGGCGTCGTGTTGGCGGATGGTCGTCGATTCGCCTGCGGAACGGTGGTGCTGACCACCGGCACTTTCTTGCGTGGCCTGATCCATATCGGCGAGACCAAAATCCCGGCCGGCCGTGTCGGGGAGGCGCCCTCGCTTGGTCTGTCGGCAACGCTGGAGCGGCATGGCTTCCCGCTCGGGCGGCTGAAGACCGGAACNCCGCCGCGGCTGGACGGCCGGACGATCGACTGGGCCAGCCTGGAGATGCAGCCGGGCGACGATCCGCCGGAGCCGTTCTCGGCGATGACTGAGGCGATCACCACGCCGCAGATCAGCTGCGGCGTGACCCGGACGACTTTGGCGACGCATGAGCTGATCCGCGCCAATCTGCACCGGGCGCCGATGTTCTGCGGTCAGATCGAGGGGCGCGGGCCGCGCTATTGTCCCTCGATCGAGGACAAGGTGGGCCGTTTCGGCGATCGCGACGGCCATCAGATCTTCCTCGAGCCCGAGGGTCTCGACGATCGCACGGTCTATCCGAACGGGATCTCGACCTCGCTACCGGAGGATGTCCAGCTCGGTCTGCTCAAGACGATACCGGGCCTGGAACGCACCGTGATGCTGCGGCCGGGCTATGCGATCGAGTACGACTATGTCGATCCGCGCGCGCTGACGCCGACACTTGAGACGCGGGCGATTGCAGGCCTCTTCCTCGCCGGCCAGATCAACGGTACGACGGGCTATGAGGAAGCGGCGGCGCAGGGTCTGCTCGCAGGCCTCAATGCAGCACGCCGCGCCGGGGGCAGCAAGCCCGTCAGCCTCGACCGGACGCAATCCTATATCGGCGTGATGGTCGATGATCTGGTGACCCGCGGCGTTACGGAGCCGTATCGGATGTTCACCTCGCGTGCCGAGTTCCGGTTGTCGCTGCGCGTCGACAACGCCGATGAACGCCTGACGCGCCTCGGCATCGCGCTTGGAGTCGTCTGCAGCGCTCGCCAAGAGCGTTTTGAGCGCCGGCAGTCAGAAATCGTTAAGCTTACCGAACTCTTGTGCGAACGGACGCTCTCACCGAATGAAGCAGCGGCGGCCGGGCTGGAGCTCAACCGCGATGGGATCCGGCGCCCAGCGTTCCAAATTCTATCTTATCCCGCTATCGATTTCGAAGCTCTGCTCCGAGTCTGGCCCGATCTGGCGGCGTTCTCCGAGCCGGTGCGGGCGCGGGTCGCAGCGGACGCGACCTATGCGGTTTATCTCGGCCGGCAGGCGGCCGAGATCGAATCCTATCAACGGGATCAGGCGCTGGCGCTGCCCGCCGATCTCGATCTCGACGGTATCTCAGGCCTATCGAACGAGTTGCGGCTGAAACTGCGCGCGGCTTGGCCGAGCAACCTGGCGCAGGCGGGCCGGATCGAGGGAATGACGCCGGCGGCCTTGACCCTGTTGGCTGCTCATGCTCGCAAGCATCAGGCCACGCGCTTGGCGGATGCAGAGGCATGACCCTGTGACTTATGTTGATAAGGCGGATAACTCCGACCGCCTCCACGCTTTTCGCTTGACGCCTGTTTCACGTGAAACACAGGAGCGCCTCGCCATTCTGGTGGCGGAGCTCAAGCGCTGGCAGCAGGCGAAGAATCTGGTCTCGGGGGCGACGCTTGATGCGGTCTGGACCCGGCACGTTGCCGATTCCCTGCAGTTGCTCGACCATGCGCCACAGGCGCGGCGTTGGCTCGACCTCGGCTCGGGTGGCGGTTTTCCCGGCCTGGTGCTCGGCATTCGGTTGGCGGAACTGGGCGGGCATATCGACCTGGTTGAAAGCAACGCCCGCAAATGCGCCTTCCTGCGCCATGCTGCGCGGCTGACCGGCTCACCTGTCACCGTCCACAATGCCCGGATCGAGGATGTTGTCGACGGTTTCGTCGGCAAGGTGGAGGCCGTAACGGCACGAGCGCTGGCACCGCTGCCCTTGCTGCTCGACTGGTGTAAAGAGCTGTTGAGAACCGGGGTGACAGGAGTCTTTCCCAAGGGACAACATCTAGAGGCGGAATTGACCGCCGCGGCTAAATATTGGAAGATTCAGGCCACAACGTTTCCATCCTTGACGGATTCGGCGGCCGCTATCCTGGTGATCGGTGGCGCCGAGAAACGGGCCGATTGATGACCGATCCTCGTCCTATCTCCATTCCGGCGCGGCCGCGTGTGCTGGCGCTCGCCAATCAGAAGGGCGGGGNCGGCAAGACCACGACCGCGATCAACCTTGGTACCGCCCTCGCCGCCATCGGCGAGAAGGTGCTGATCATCGATCTCGACCCGCAAGGCAACGCTTCGACCGGGCTCGGCGTCGACCGGAAGAGCCGCAAGGCCTCGACCTATGACGTGCTCTGCGGCGATATCGGCCTGGGCATGGCGATGCAGGCAACGGCCGTTCCCAATTTGTCCCTGGCGCCATCGACGCTCGATCTTCTGGGCGTCGAGCTCGAGATCGCCGGCGCCAAGGACCGCGCCTTAAGGCTGAAGAAGGCGATCGATGAGCTGGTCCACGACCAGCGTTGCAACGACCTGACCTATATCCTGATCGATTGCCCGCCCTCGCTCAGCCTCATCACCATCAACGCGATGACCGCGGCCGACGCGGTGCTGGTGCCGCTGCAATGCGAGTTCTTCGCGCTGGAGGGTCTCAGCCAGCTGCTCAAGACGGTCGAGCAGGTCCGTGCTGGCCTCAATCCGCGCCTGATCATCCAGGGCGTGGTGCTGACCATGTACGACCCCCGTAATAACCTCTCCGGTCAGGTCATGGCCGATGTTCGCCATTTTCTCGGCGACAAGGTCTACGACACTGTGATTCCACGTAATGTGCGAATCTCGGAGGCGCCGTCCTATGGCAAGCCGGCACTGCTCTACGATCTGCGCTGCGCCGGTTCGCAGGCCTATCTCAAGCTGGCCTCGGAGGTGATCAAGCGCGAGCGCACGCTGCGCGCCGCCTGATCGGTAGAAGAAGGTTCAAGAGGAATGGCAATGGTCGAGGAACAGGGGCGCTCGCGTCTTGGCCGGGGTCTGGCTGCGCTGATCGGCGATGTCGGCGAGGAGATCGGCGCGATCGAGCGGGCGCGCGGACAGCGCAAGGTGCCGGTCGAGTTCCTGCGTCCGAATGCGCGCAACCCGCGCAAGGCCTTCGCGGAAGCCGAGCTCGAAGACCTTGCCGCCTCGGTGCGCGAGCGCGGCATCCTGCAGCCGATCATCGTGCGCTCGATCCCCGGGATGATCGATGCCTATGAGATCATCGCTGGCGAACGGCGCTGGCGGGCGGCGCAGCGGGCCGAGCTGCACGACGTCCCCGTCATCCTGGTCGAGGCCAATGATCGCGAGGCGCTCGAAATCGCCATCGTCGAGAACGTGCAGCGCGCCGATCTGAACGCGATGGAAGAGGCGGCCGGCTATGAGCGCCTGATCGCCGAGTTCGACTATACCCAGAACGATCTCGCCAAGGTGATCGGCAAGAGCCGCTCGCATGTGGCGAACNCCCTGCGCCTGAGCAAGCTGCCCGAGCCGGTCAAGCGCATGGTCGGCGAGGGCGCGGTTTCGGCTGGTCATGCGCGGGCGCTGCTTGCTGTTTCGGACCCGGAACAGGTCGCCAAACGCATTGTCGAGCAAGGGCTTACGGTCCGGGATATCGAACGGCTCGGCCAGGACGAGGCGCGTAGCGAGAACAAGCCCGTCAGGGCGGCCGCGCCGAAGCCCGAGAAAGATCCTGATACGCGCGCGGTCGAGAAGGCGCTGGAGGAGGCGCTGGGCCTCAGCGTCGCGATCCAGCACCGTGCCAGCGGGGGCGGTGAATTGAAGATCAGCTACAAGACGCTGGAGCAACTCGACGCNCTCTGCCGTCGGCTAAAAGCTTGATCGTCTTCAGCTGCACTTGTACTCATCATTGCAAGCAGAACGGTCCAGAGCTTAGCCTTGGATTGCTTTGCCGTATTCGCTGGCAATGATTTAACCGCCAGATCTGGAAAAGCCTAACCGCGACTCCTGCCGCCCATCCGGCTGAGCGTCCAGAGCGCGCGGGCAGCGATCGGCTTGGCCATGTCGCCGTCGCGGCGCACGGCCAGCATCGCTGTTCCCAGAATCGTCACGGCATCGCGCAGCTTCGCGGTCGGCCAGGCGTTGAGCGCGGCTTCGGCGGCGGCGATGCGCGGATAGGGCAGGCGCATGGCGCCGACAGCCTCGCGCGGCGGCTTGCCGCCTTCGATGGCCAGCTTGGCCTTTAGCAAGGCGAGCGCGTGGCGCAGGACCGCGCCGAGCAGAACGCCCTGGTCGAGCCCTTCGCCGGCAAGCTTGGCAAGGGCGAGGTCGAGGCTCGGCAGGCGGCCGGCGAAGACCGCGTCGACCACGCCCGCCTGTTCGCGCTGGGCGGTGTCGCCGACCACGGCCTCGACATGGGCTGCCGTCAATGCGGTGTCGCTGCCGGCATAGAGGATCAGCTTGTCAATTTCCTGGCGCGAGGTCTGGCGGTCACCGCCAAGCAGGCTGGTCAAAAGGTCGCGCGTAGTCCGGTCGATATTCTTGCCGGCGGCGCGGGCCATCTCGTCGACGATCGTACCGAGGTCGCGGGCGGCGTCGCCATAGCAAGGCACCGCAAGCGCCGACCTGGCGCGCTCGCAGGCGGTGCGCAACGGGTTCGTCTTCTGGAGATCGCCGGCCTCGATGATGACGATCGCGTCTTGCGAAGGCGTCGCCAGCAAGGGCTCGACGGCTGCAACGAGTGGGCGCGAGGTCGGCGACNCCCGGATCGCGCGCCGGCCACCGAACAGGCCGATCGTGTTGGCCTCGTCGACCAGCTTCAGTGGGTCGGAAGCGACATCGTCGCCGTCCATGCGAATCAGCTGGAAGGCGTCCTGCGGATCGTCGACGCTGCCACGGGCCAGCGCTGCGGCTCGCTCCGAGATCAGCCCGGCATCGGGGCCATAGAACAGGAACAGGCGAAAGGCGGGATCCGGACGCGCCAGCGCCCGGTCCGCCTCATGCGCCTTGATCGTCGCCATCGGCTCAGCCGGCGACGAGCGCAGCGGCGACGCGGGCCTTGATCAGCTGGGCGAGTTCCTTGGCGGCGCGAACCTGCGCATCGCGCGCGGCGCGCAGCGAAGCGAAACGCTGCTGCGAGCGCTCGTAGGGTGCGCGGACGACGCTCTGGCCGGTGGCGACCGTCTCGTTCGAACCGGCCCGGGTCAGCTGCCAATCGACCGTCGCGACCAGGACGGCCGAATCGGCGCGGCCATTGGCGTAGTCGACGGTGATGACCTCGAGCGTCTCCCGCGTCGTTGCGGTGAGCTTCAGGATCTTCTGCCGGTCGGGCTCGCCGCCACCGTCGAACTCGAAGACGAGCTCGTTGCGCAGATAGTGCCCGACCAGGCCCTTGATCTCCGGGACCTCGATGCCGAGCATGGCGTTGCGGACATTGCCGCCGACCCTGCTGACCGTGCCCTCGCCATAGAGCGGCTGGAAGCAGCCGCCAGCGAGCGCGGCGAGGCCGAGGGCGGCTGCGAGGGCCAGCGGACGACGGCGCGTCATGGTGCCGGTCTCAGACGACGACATTCACGATCCTCCCCGGCACCACGATCACCTTGCGGATCGGCCGGTTCTCCAGAGCCCTGGCGACAGCCTCAGAGGCGCGCACGATCGCCTCGACGGCCACGGTATCGGCATCGGCAGGCACCGTCACCTCCGCCCGTTTCTTGCCGTTGACCTGCACCGGCAGGATCTTGCTGTCATCCTGTAACAAATCCGTTTCCGCCTGCGGCCAGGAGGCTTCGCCTGCCAGGCCCGGAAGCTTCAGCGCCTGCCAGCATTCCTCGGCGAGATGCGGCATCACCGGAGCCACAAGCTGCGTGGCGATCGTGGCGGATTCATGCAGCGCGAAGGCCATGTCGGCGGGGATATCCGCGGACTCGGCGGCAGCATCGAGCGCTTTGCCGATGGCGTTGGCCAGGGNGTAGACATGGGCGACGCAGCGATTGAAGGCGAGCCGCTCGATATCGGCGCCGACAGCGTGCAAGGCCCGGTGGCTCGCCTTGCGCAAGGTGAGCGCCGGCTCCGAGAAGCTTGCGGGGCGTGCCGGCTGGCCGCCGGNGCGCTCGCCGATCTCGGCGACCAGGCGCCAGAGACGTTGGACGAAGCGGGCGGCGCCCTGGACGCCCTCGTCGCTCCAGATCACGTCGCGATCCGGCGGCGAATCCGAGAGCATGAACCAGCGGGCGGTGTCGGCGCCGTAGGAAGCGATGATGTCGTCGGGGTCGACGACGTTCTTCTTCGACTTCGACATCTTCTCGATCGGGCCGATCTCGATCGGAGCACCGGTTTCGACGTCGAAGCCGCGGCGCTNATTGCCGACCGTCTCGATCCGGACGTTGCCGGGCTCGACCCAGGTGCCGTCCTGGGCCCGGTAGGTCTCGTGCACGACCATGCCCTGCGTGAACATGCCGTCAAAGGGCTCGTCCAGCCCGGTATGGCCGGTCGCCTTCATCGCGCGGGTGAAGAAGCGTGAATAGAGCAGGTGCAGGATCGCGTGCTCGACGCCGCCGATATACTGGTCGACCGGCAGGAAACGGTCGACAGCCTTACGGTCCGTCGGGCTGTCCGTCCGCCACGGGTCGGTGAAGCGGGCGAAGTACCATGACGAATCGACGAAGGTGTCCATCGTGTCGGTTTCGCGCCGCGCCGGCTTGCCGCATTGCGGGCAGGCGACATGCTTCCAGCTCGGATGATGGTCGAGCGGATTGCCCGGCTTGTCGAAGGAGACGTCGTCCGGGAGCTTGACCGGCAGGTCCTGCTCCGGGACCGGCACGACGCCGCAATCCTCGCAATGGACGATCGGGATCGGGCAGCCCCAGTAGCGCTGGCGCGAGATGCCCCAGTCGCGCAGGCGGAAATTGACCTTGCGCTGGGCGACCGGGCGATTGCCGAGAGTCGCGGCTTCCAGCCGCCTGGCGACCTCTTCTTTCGCCTCCGGAATGGTCATGCCGTCGAGGAAGCGCGAATTGATAATCCGCCCCTCGCCATCATAGGCGGTGTCGGTGATGACGAAGCTCGCGGGATCTGTGCCTTCCGGGCAGACCACCGGGGTATTGCCGAGGCCATACTTGTTGACGAAGTCGAGGTCGCGCTGGTCATGCGCCGGGCAGCCGAAGATCGCGCCGGTGCCGTATTCCATCAGGATGAAGTTCGCGACATAGACCGGCAAAGTCCATGTCGAATCAAACGGATGGGCGGCGCGCAGGCCGGTGTCGAAGCCCTGCTTCTCGGCCTTGTCGATGTTCTCTTGGGCCGTGCCGGTCTTCTTGCACTCGGCGATGAAGTCCTGCAGCGCCGGATTCGTTTCGGCAGCGGCCTTGGCCAGTGGATGATCCGGCGCCACCGCCAGGAATTTCGCGCCGAACAGCGTGTCGGGACGAGTCGTATAGACCTCGACCTCGCTCTGGCCCAGCGCATTCGATTCGAGAGCGAAACGAACCAGCAGGCCTTCCGAGCGGCCGATCCAGTTCTTCTGCATCAGCCGGACCTTGTCCGGCCAGCGGGTCAGGCCTTCCAATGCGTCGTTCAGCTCCTGGCCGAAGGCGGTGATCTTGAAGAACCACTGCGTCAGCTCGCGGATCTCGACGGGAGCGCCCGAGCGCCAGCCGCGGCCGTCGATGACCTGCTCATTGGCGAGCACGGTCTCGTCGACCGGATCCCAGTTGACCTTGGCGGTCTTGCGGTCGACCAGCCCGGCCTTCAGGAAGTCGAGGAAGAGCTTCTGCTGGTGCTTGTAGTAGCTGGCGTCGCAGGTGGCGAGCTCGCGGCTCCAGTCGAGCGACAGGCCCATCGACTGCAGCTGGCCGCGCATCGTCGCGATGTTGGCGTAGGTCCAGTCACGCGGGTGGACCTTGTTGGCCTTGGCGGCGTTCTCCGCCGGCAGGCCGAAGGCGTCCCAGCCCATCGGATGGAGCACCGAAAAGCCCTTGGCGCGCTTGTAGCGCGCGACGACGTCGCCCATCGCATAGTTGCGGACATGGCCCATATGGATGCGCCCCGACGGATAGGGGAACATCTCGAGCACGTAGTAGGGCGGCCGCGTATCGTCGTTNCGGGTCTCGAAGAGCTTGCGCTCGTTCCAGACCTGGCGCCATTTCGGCTCGGCTTCCTTCGGATTGTAGCGTTCGACGGCCATGCTGATCGTGTCGTTCTTGCGTGAGCGGACTGGGCCGGACTAGGACACCATCGCAGCTCCCGGGTCAATGTTCGGAACGGCTTGGCAGGGGCGCACGAGGCAAGGACGGGTCGAAATGTCGGATGTCGTGGCGAGACTTCAGGAAACGCGGGACGCGATCGCCCGCGCCGCACGCGATTTCGGCCGCGAGCCGGAAGCGGTGACGCTGGTCGCGGTCTCCAAGACCAAGCCGGCCGAGATGATCGTGCCGGTCTTGGGCGCCGGCCAGGTCGATTTCGGCGAGAACTACGTCCAGGAGGCCAAGGAGAAGTGGCCGGTGCTGCGCGAGCGCTTCCCGAAGGCTCGGTTGCACATGATCGGACCGCTGCAGTCGAACAAGGCGCGCGACGCGGTGGCGCTGTTCGACGTGATCCAGTCGCTCGACCGCGAGAGCCTCGCCAAGGAGCTGGCACGCGAGATCGAGCGCGCCGGCAAGGCGCCTGAGCTGATCGTCCAGGTCAATACCGGCGCCGAGCCGCAGAAGGGCGGCGTCCTGCCCGGCGAGGCCGACGCCTTCCTGGAGCTGTGCCGGAGCCGTTACAGCCTCACCATCGCGGGGCTGATGTGCATTCCCCCGGCCGAGGATCCGCCCTCGCCGCATTTCGCCCTGCTCGGCAAGATCGCCAAGCGCAACGGCCTGGCGATCCTGTCGATGGGGATGAGCGCCGATTACGAGGCGGCGATCCAGCTCGGCGCCACCCATGTCCGGGTCGGCAGCGCGATTTTTGGCGCACGGGGCTGATCGCGCTGCTGCGCCGATGGCCTAGATCGGTTGGCCGACATCGATGCGGTTGCCATCCGGGTCCTCGAAGACGAAGGCGCGCAGGCCGTAGTCCTTGTCGCGCACGCCCTTGACGATGCGCATGCCATGGCGCTGGCAGAGCTCGTGGAAGGCGTCGACATCATCGACCATCATATGGGCGATGTTGAACGGCGCCGCCTTATGGTCCTTCTGCAGGGTCAGGTGGATTTCGGCCTTGCCCTTCTTGAGGATCATGAAGCCGACCGGTTGGCCGTTCTCGAAGGTCTTGGTGAAGCCGAGGGCATCGACATAGAAGGCGCAGGCGCGTTCCATGTCCTTGACGGGAAACATGGCTGCGACGCGGCCGAAGCCGATCTCGGTCATGGGCGAATCAGTCATGGCACAGTCTCTTGCTGGGAGCTGGCCTGAGCTGAACGGGGCGGTGCCCGCTCACATCCGGCGCTCCTGATATCGATCGGCGAGACGGTGCTCCGCGCCAGTATCCCCGGCCTGGACCAGCTTGCAAGCCCTTAGCGCACGACGATCGCGCAGCGTCGCGCCAGCCTGGGCAGGACCTTGCCGAAAATGTCGCCGGTGACGGCGACGCAGCCGGCCGTCGGGGTGAAGCCCGGCCGGGCGAGGTGCCAGAAGATGGCGCTGCCGCGGCCGCGCCGGACGGGAGCATCGTTCCAGCCGAGCTCGACGATGACGTCATAGAGATTGTCGGCGCGGGCGAGCCGCTCCTCGGCTTCTCCGGGCGGGCGATCGATCAGGCGGTTGTAGCGCCGGTCGGTCTGGTCGTCGCACCAGGCATCGCGCGGCGTGATGGCGCGGACCGGCAGCAGGCTCGAAGGTCGCGGCAGCCGATCGGCGCGGTAGAACACCCGGCGCAGCGGCAGCGTCGCCCGTGGGGTGCCGCCATCGCCTTCGCGCTTGGCGACGATGACGCCGGAGCGGCCGAGCGCGCAGGGAAAGGCGGCGGAGCCGGCGATCAGGAAGCCCTTGCGGCGATCATTCACCGAGCGCACCACCACCAGTTTCGTCAGCCGCCGGCCCGCCGCGGCGCGATCATCACGTTTTCTCACAGGCCATCCATCTTGCGTGATCTGCCGTCCGTTTGCTGTCGTCCGGCATGCTTTCCGTTTGACCGGCTTGCGCCGTCCAGTCAGAATCCGCGCTCAACTCAATATGTTGGAGCATGAGCCGTTCGCAAAGGTGGCTCCCACTTCCGCCGAACATGCTCTACTATTGCATCAACGCAAATGGGCTGACTCGCCTTCATGTCTGCAACTCACCATATCCTGCTGGTCGATGACGACCAGATGCTGCGCGACGCGCTCGCCGAGCAGCTCGCGCTCTATGACGAATTCAAGGTGTCGACGGCGTCGAATGCGACGGCGAGCCTGAAGGCCGTACAGGCCGAACGCATTGATCTCGTGGTCATGGATGTCGGCCTGCCCGACATGGATGGCCGCGAGGCGGTGAAGCTGATGCGCAAGAACGGCTTCAAGGGCCCCGTGGTGATGCTGACCGGGCAGGGGTCGGACGCCGACACCGTGCTCGGGCTCGAAGCCGGCGCCAACGACTATGTGGTCAAGCCGTTCAAGTTCGCCGTGCTGCTGGNGCGTATCCGCGCGCACTTAAGGCAATACGAGGCGAGCGAGGACGCCATTTTTCAAGTTGGTCCGTATACCTTCCATCCGGGCTCGAAGTTGCTGGTCAGCGCCAAGGGTTCGAAGACCAAGCTTACCGAGAAGGAGACGGCGATCCTGCGCTTCCTTTATCGCGCCGGCCGCAAGCCGATCGCGCGCGAGACGCTGCTGCAGGAGGTCTGGGGCTATAATTCGCAGGTCACGACGCATACGCTCGAGACCCATATCTACCGCCTGCGCCAGAAGATCGAGCCGGACCCCGCCAATGCGCGCCTGCTCGTCACCGACGCCGGTGGCTACCGGCTGAATCCGTAGTCCTGCATGTCGCTCAACGACGACATCGCGCTGCTGNCCCGTCAGCCGCTGCTGGGCCTGATGGATCGCGATGCGTTGCGCCTCGTCGCCTTCGCCGCCGAGACGAGGTCGCTGCGTGCCGGCGATGTGCTGTTCCGGCGCGGCGAGGGGTCGGACGGCGCCTTCCTCGTCATCTCCGGTGCGGTAGCGCTGAAGCGCGAGGATGATGGCCGGCCGGCGGACGAGGTCGTCGGACCGGGCGCGCTGCTCGGTGAGCTCGCGCTGTTCACGGCGCTGGAGCGGCCGGTGACGGCGATCGCACGCGAGCCGACCCAGGTGATGCGCCTGGCGCGCAGCGTGATGCGCCGGGTGCTCGGCGAATCACCCGATTCGGCCCAGGCGATCGCAGCGGCGGTGGCGGAGCGCCTCCACGCGTTTAATAGCGAGCTGGCGGCGGTCGGGACGGCGCTCAGGGCGATCGACGTCCGCTGAGCGCGCTCACAGCTCCAGCTGCACCGTCACCGGGACATGGTCGGAAGGCCGCTCCCAGCCGCGTGCCTCGCTCAGGAAGCTGAGATCGCGCAGCGTCGGCTTCAGGGCGTCCGAGAGCCAGATATGGTCGAGCCGGCGGCCGCGGTTCGAGGNCTGCCAGTCGGCGGCGCGGTAGCTCCACCAGCTGTAGAGCTTCTCGGGCTCGGGCCGGAGCGTGCGGGCGGCATCGGTCCAGCCGAGCTCGCTGCGCAGCTTCTCCAGCGTCGTGGTCTCGATCGGGGTGTGGCTGACGACGTCGAGCAGCTGCTTGTGACTCCAGACATCGTGCTCATAGGGGGCGATGTTGAGGTCGCCGACCAGGATGCTCGGCCGCCCCGACGGGTTGCGGGCGATGCCCCAGGCGCCGATGGCGTCGAGGAATTGCAGCTTGTGGGCGAATTTCGGATTGGCCTCGGGATCGGCGATGTCGCCGCCGGCCGGGATGTAGAAATTATGGATGGCGATGCCGGCTGCGGCACCGGCGCCCTGATCGAGCACGACGGTCATGTGGCGGGCGTCATTGCGCTCGCACATCGCCATTGCCTCCTGCTCGGAGAAGGGCAGCTTCGAGACGATGGCGACGCCGTTATAGCCCTTGTTGCCGATGAAGGCCTGATGGACGTAGCCCGCCTCCGAAAAGGCCTTGGCCGGGAACTGCTCGTCCGGCGTCTTGGTCTCCTGCAGGCAGAGGACGTCGGGCTGATAATCCCTGAGGAACTGCGTGACCATCCCGATGCGCAGGCGCACCGAGTTGATGTTCCAGGTGGTGACGGAGAGCTGCACGAAAGGGGAAATCCGGCCTGAAAGGGAAGCCGGAAACTGGGTCGTCAGACCAAGAAAAGCAAGAGTTTGCGCAATTCCATCCCGTCATTCCAGGCGCTTTGCTGCGCGAAATCCCGGGAAGACGGAGGAACGTAGCGGCGCTCAGAGCACGCGCTGGTAGTCGATCACGAAGTTCTTCTGGTCGGGCCGGCGCTGGGTGTCGAGATTGTAGAGCGACACCGAGGTCTCGTAGCCCTGCGGATCGATCACCACCCATTGCCTGANCTCGTTGGCGGTGAGGTCGAAGTTCAAGGTGATCTTCGAGGTGCCGCCCAGCGTCGAGCGATCCTCGAGCTTGAGCGAGAGGATGTCGCCCTTGGTGCTGACGCCGGTGACGGTGGTGTCGCGTTCGAGGCTGATCTGCTCCTTGAGCAGGAACTTCAGCGGCGTCTGGCCGATCGAATAGAGGTCCTGGGTCGCGAGCTTGCGGTCCCGGATCGCGACCGAGGTGCCGTCGGCCACGACCTCCATCGTCACCGGCGGACGATATTCGAAGCGCATCTTGCCCGGTCGCTGGACATAGAGCTTGCCCTCGAAGCGGCGCCCGTCGGCGGCGAATTGCAGGAAGTCCCCCTGCAGGGTCGTGAAGCCGTTGAAATAGGCGTTCAGCCGCTCGACGGCCTCGGCCTTCGAGAGCGGGGCGCTCGGCTTGGACGAACGGGCCGGAGTCGCTACGCGCGGCTCATTGGTGGCGGTGACCACCGGGGCAGGAGCATGGGCGGCGGGGGTCGGCGCAGTCGTTTCGGCCTGGACGGCATCGGTACGCGGCATCCCCAGGCCCGGCGGACGGATCGGCGGCAGCGGGATCGCCCGCTGCGCAGTGCGCGGCGCGGCCGGCTGGGAGGCCGGCTTGATGTCGAGCGGCTGGGCGCTGACCTGGCCCGACGCCAGCGCGAGCGCCAGAGCGGCGGCTGCGAGGGCTGGCATGGGCGAACGATGGATCATGATATTTTTTAAGTCCGGTTGGCGGCCTTCTGGCGGAATATCGTGCCGCCATGGCTGGCCGGCAAGGGTTCAACGCGTCAGTTCGCGATGAGGTTGCACCGGTCTGATGGCATTTTCAGGACCGGTTTCGCGCCACTTGGCCGCAGCCAGCCTCTCAGTCCTCGTCTTCCCTTGCTCTTCCGGTCTCGACGAGGATCTCGCGTTTGCCGGCGTGGTTGGCGGGTCCGACGATGCCCTCGTTCTCCATCCGCTCCATGATCGAGGCGGCGCGGTTGTAGCCGATCTGCAAACGGCGCTGGATATAGGAGGTCGAGGCCTTCTTGTCGCGCAGCACGACCTGGACAGCCTGCTCGTAGGGATCGTCGCTGTCCGACTGGCCCATGGCGCTCTTGTCGAAGACCGCCCCGTCCTCGTCCTCGGCCCCGGCGGCCTCCTCCTCGGCGGTGACCGCGTCGAGATAGTCCGGCCGCCCCTGCGTCTTCAGATGCGCCACCACCTTCTCGACCTCGGCGTCCGAGACGAACGGGCCGTGCACGCGGGTGATCCGGCCGCCCCCGGCCATGTAGAGCATGTCGCCCTGGCCGAGCAGCTGCTCGGCGCCCATCTCGCCGAGGATGGTGCGGCTGTCGATCTTGCTGGTGACCTGGAAGGAGATGCGGGTCGGGAAGTTCGCCTTGATCGTGCCGGTGATGACGTCGACCGAAGGCCGCTGCGTCGCCAGCACGACATGGATGCCGGCGGCTCTCGCCATCTGCGCCAGCCGCTGGATCGTGCCCTCGATCTCCTTGCCGGCGACCATCATCAGGTCGGCCATCTCGTCGACGATCACGACGATGTAAGGCAGAGGCGACAGGTCCATCGCCTCCTCCTCGTAGATCGCCTCGCCCGAATGCTTGTCGAAGCCGGTCTGGACCGTGCGGGTGATGACCTCGCCCGCCGCGGCCGCCTCCGCCACCCGCAGATTGAAGCCGTCGATGTTGCGCACACCGAGCTTCGACATCTTCTTGTAGCGCTCCTCCATCTCGCGCACCGCCCATTTCAGCGCGACCACCGCCTTCTTCGGGTCGGTGACGACGGGGGTGAGCAGGTGCGGGATGCCGTCATAGACGGAGAGCTCGAGCATCTTGGGATCGACCATGATCAGCCGGCACTCCTCCGGCTTCAGCCGGTAGAGGATCGACAGGATCATGGTGTTGATCGCCACCGACTTGCCCGAGCCGGTGGTGCCGGCGACGAGCAGATGCGGCATGCGGGCAAGGTCGGCGATCACCGGCTCGCCGCCGATGGTCTTGCCGAGGCAGAGCGCCAGCTTGTGCTTGGTGCCCTCGAAATCCTGGGAGGCCAGGAGCTCGCGCAGGAACACCGTCTCGCGCTTGGCGTTGGGCAATTCGATGCCGATGGCGTTCTTGCCCTGCACCACCGCCACGCGCGCCGACACCGCGCTCATCGAGCGGGCGATGTCGTCGGCCAGCGAGATCACCCGCGACGACTTTGTGCCAGGCGCGGGCTCGAGCTCGTACAGCGTCACAACCGGGCCGGGGCGAACCTGGCTGATCTCGCCGCGCACGCCGAAATCTTCCAGCACGCCTTCGAGCAAGGTGGCGTTCTGCTCCAACGCGTCGGTGGAGATGGTGTTCGCCAGGATCTTCTTGGGCTCGGCGAGATAGGTCAGTGGCGGCAGCTCGAAACCTTCGCGGTCGAGCAGCGAGGGCTGGGCCTCGCGCGACAGGCGTTTTCCCGGCTTGGGTGCACGTACGGGCGCTGCGACGCGCGGCGCATTGAGATCGCGCAGGTCCTGTGCCTCGAAGGGCTCGTCATCATCGTCATAGGCCGGACGGGCAGCCGGGGCCGGCCTGGCGGNGGGGCGCGCGAGCTCGGGCGCGACGACGGGGGACCGGTAAGCTTCCGGATCGCCGGTGAAATTCGGCTCGCGGCGGACGCGCCCTGCCGGAACCGGCGTGGGCATCGCGCCGGCACTGGCGGAGGCCGGCTGGGGCGGGCGTGGCAGACGGCGCAGGATCGCGCTTTTCAGCGCCATGGCGCCATGGGCGATCCAGCCGATCAGGATGACGGAGAAGCCCGGTTCGTCGTCGCGGCGCTCCTCGCCATCGGTGAAGGCCTCGTCCTCCTGGTCGGGATCGGGGTCCTCGTCGGTGACGAAGCCGAACCCGGCCGCGGCGGTGACGGAGAGGATGGCGATGCCGGCGAAGACGAAGGCGACGAGGCCGCCGAGTGCGGTGCCGCCGAGGCCGACGATATTGCGGGTGCCCTGCAGCAGCGCATCGCCGATCACGCCGCCCATGCCGGTCGGCAGCGGCCAGCGCGGCGTCGGCGGCAGGGCGCTCGCCACTGCGGCGGTCGAGACGATGCCGACGACCCAGAGCACGAGCTTGAGCGCGCTGCGATCGAAGAGATGGAAGCGGATCAGCCGGAGCGACCAGAGCAGCGGCGGCAGCAGCAGCGCGACGACGCCGAGCCCGAGCAACTGCATGGCAAGATCGGCGATCATCGCGCCGGGGCGGCCAAGCAAATTGTGTACGGTGCCGCGCGTGGCGTTGTTGAGACTGGGATCGTCGACCGACCAGGTGGCGAGGGCGACTGCCACGGCGACCATCAGCGCGAGCATTGCCATGCCGCCGATCTCGGCGGCGCGGCGCGACAGGAACTCGCGCACCGGATCGGGCAGGCGGTCGATCAGCGATGAGGAGCGTCGGATCGTGCGCATCGGGCCGTGTCTGCGGGCATCGGGAAGGCGGCAAGGGCCACCTGTCGAACCGGCAGGTTAGGAAGGTCCGGTTAAGGCCCGCTTAACCTTGCACTGCCGCCGCGCGCTGTCAGCAGCGCGAGGAACGTTGGTCCGGCCGCCGCATTCTTCGAGTAGCTACGGCAAGGAGGGCAACATGGCCGATGACGATGGCAAGATTGCGAGAATTGCCCGGATCTGGCGCGGCCGGACCGTGCCGGAGAAGGCGGACGCCTACGCGGCTTATTTGCTGGAGGTCGGCGTCAAACCGCTGGCGAAGAAGGCGCTCGGCGCGCAGATGTTCCGCGAGGACCGTGAGACCGAGAGCGAGTTCGTGACGATCTCCTACTGGGAGAGCGTCGAGGCGATGTCGCGCTTCGCCGGGCCGGATCCGCGCAGGATCCATCACCTCGAACGCGACACCGAGTTCCTGATCGAATTGCCCGAGACGGTGCAGGTGCTGGAGATCGTGCTCGACCGCGCCGAGAGCCGTGATTGAAGCGGTCAAAGAAAAACCCCGGCGGTGTCCCGCCGGGGCGATGAGGCTCGAGGGATACCCTCGGCTCAGTCGTGATAGGCGCGCTCGCCATGTTCGGCGATGTCGAGGCCCTCGCGTTCCTGGTCGGGGGCGACACGCAGGNCGACGATGACGTCGACGATCTTGTAGAGGATCGCCGAGCCGACGCCGCTGAAGACGAGCGTGAACAGCACCGCCTTGAGCTGGGCCATGAAGGCCGTGCCGAACTCGTAGGTCGCAGCGACCAGCTCGCCGGGCTTGGTCGAATAGTCGGGGATGCCTGCGCCCCCGAGCGCCTGGTTGACCAGGATGCCGGTGGCCAGCGCACCGATGATGCCGCCGATGCAGTGGATGCCGAAGACGTCGAGCGAGTCGTCGTAGCCGAGCGCATTCTTCACGGTCGAGCAGAAGACGAAGCAGACCGCGCCGGCGACGAGGCCGAGGACGATCGAGCCCATCGGGCCGGCGAAGCCCGCGGCCGGGGTGACGGCGACGAGGCCGGCGACCGCGCCCGAGACCATGCCGAGCATGGAGGGCTTGCCCTTGGCGGCCCATTCGACGAACAGCCAGGCGACCGCCGCCGCCGCCGTGGCGACGAAGGTGTTGATCATGGCGAGCGCGGCGGTGCCGTTGGCTTCGAGATTGGAGCCGGCGTTGAAGCCGAACCAGCCGACCCAGAGCAGAGCGGCGCCGATCAGCGTCATGGTCAGCGAGTGCGGCGCCATCAGCTCCTTGCCGAAGCCGATGCGCTTGCCGATCAGCATGCAGCCGACCAAGCCCGCGATACCGGCATTGATGTGAACGACGGTGCCGCCGGCGAAATCGAGCGCGCCCCATTTGAACAGCATGCCGGCATCGGCATTGACCGCGTCGAGCGCCGCCTGGGCCGCGGCCTTGCCGTCGGTGCCGGCCTCGGCGACCGCCTTGGCGGCGTTGCCGACCGCATCAGGCCCGCCCCAGTACCAGACCATGTGGGCCATCGGGAAATAGATGAAGGTGACCCAGAGCACGATGAAGAGCAGCAGCGCCGAGAACTTCATGCGCTCGGCGAAGGCGCCGACGATGAGGGCCGGCGTGATGCAGGCGAAGGTCATCTGGAAGGCGATGTAGACGTATTCGGGAATGACGACGCCGTTGGAGAAAGTGGCCGCGACCGAATTGCCGTCGACGCCCTTCAGGAAGGCCTTGGAGAAACCGCCGACGAAGTCGTTGAGGCCGCCGCCATTGGTGAAGGCGAGCGAATAGCCGAAGATGATCCACATCAGGCTGACGATGCAGACGATGGCGAAGACCTGGGTCAGCACCGAGAGCATGTTCTTGGAGCGGACGAGGCCGCCATAGAACAAGGCGAGGCCGGGCACGGTCATGAGCAGGACGAGAATCGTCGAGCTCATCATGAAGGCGGTGTCGCCCTTGTTGGGCACGGGGGCGGGCGGCGCGGCCGGAGCCTGCGCCAATGCGGCGCCGGCCATGGCCGCGAGCATGAGCCCGACCAGCCCGGCCCGGTTAAGGGTCTTGTTGTTCATCGTGACACTCCTGGGAAGGTCGGGGATCAGAGGGCGTCGCCGTCGGTCTCGCCGGTGCGGATGCGCACGGCCTTCTCGATCGAGGAGACGAAGATCTTGCCGTCACCGATCTGGCCGGTGCGGGCGGCAGCGGTGATCGCCTCGATCACCCTGCCGACGAGATCGTCGGTGACGGCGACCTCGATCTTGATCTTGGGCAGGAAGCTCACGGCGTATTCGGCGCCGCGGTAGATTTCGGTATGGCCCTTCTGGCGGCCATAGCCTTTCACTTCGGTCACGGTCAGTCCGTGCACGCCTATGGCGGTGAGCGCGTCGCGCACCTCCTCGAGCTTGAACGGCTTGATGATGGCCATCACGATCTTCATGGCTGGGTTACCCCCGCTTGTGCGCCGTCGGACCGCGATCCAAGCGACGTCGTTGCGCCTCTCGCGCCCTTTGCGGCAGGCGCGTCGGAGGAAGCCTTTCAAACCGCGTGCCAACCGGCGGATGTGGCGCGCGAGCGGGCAATGCCGCGATTCCGCCATGATCGGGCGGAGGCCGGCGGGCCAAAATGGCCAATAATTAGGCAGATGCTGCGAAAGTGGGCGGGACTCGCTCAGGCGCGGTCGGGCCGCGGCCGGATCAGCCCTTCCTGCGCCACCGAGGCGACGAGATGCCCCTGACGGTCGAAGATCAGCCCGCGCGAGAAGCCGCGTGCACCCGAGGCCGAGGGGCTGTCCTGAGCATAGAGCAGCCAGTCATCGGCCCGGAACGGGCGGTGGAACCACATCGCATGGTCGAGACTGGCGCTCTGGATGCGACGGTCGAAGACGCTGGTGCCATGGGCGATCAAGCTGGAATCGAGCAGCATCAGGTCCGAGGCATAGGCGAGCACGCTCTGATGCAGCGCCAGCTCGTCCGGCAGCGTCTGCGCCGCCTTGACCCAGACGTTGAATTTCGGCTCCCGGGGAGCATCCGCAGCGTAGCGGCTCAATTCGACAGGGCGGATGTCGATCGGCCGCTCGCGCCGGTAATAGGCGCGCACGGCCTCTGGCATGTGCGGGAGCACGTCGCGCTCCATGCCGTCCCGGTCGGGCAGCTCCTCGGGCGCCGGGACCACCGGCATCGGCATCTCATGCTCGTAGCCGGGCTCGGCGATCTGGAAGGAGGCCGACATCGCGAAGATCGCCGCGTCCTTCTGCAGCGCCAGCACGCGTCGCGTCGAGAAGGAGCCGCCGTCGCGCAGCCGCTCGACCTCGTAGACGATCGGGATCGCCGGATCGCCCGGCAGCATGAAATAGGCATGGAGCGAATGGGGCTGGCGCTCCTCCACGGTCTTGCAGGCGGCATAGAGCGCCTGGCCGATCACCTGGCCGCCGAAGACGCGCGTCCAGCCATTGTCGGGGCTGCGACCCTGGAACCGGTTGTGTCCGAGCGGTTCGAGATCGAAGATCGGGAGCAGAGTGTTCGCGGCTGGGTTCATCGGCTGAAACCGGCTCGGCGCGGGCTTGCGGCCCGGGCCGGCTGTGGGCAAGACGGCGAGCATCAGCAACCAGCGATCCGGCCGCGTCAAGCGGCGCGATGCGAGGAAGGCGACAGTGCAGAGTTCTGGAAGTGCGAGCCAGCGCATCGTCATCGCCGGCGGCGGCGTCGCCGGGCTGACGCTGGCGGTGGCGCTGAAGCAGGCGCTGGGCGAGAGTTTCCGCATCATCGCCGCCGATCCGGCGTTGGATCGGCCGGCGGGAAGCGACGGCCGCGCCTATGCGGTCGCGGCGGCGGCGCGCAACATGCTGGCGGCGCTCGGTGTCTGGCGGCTGGCGGAGACGGCCGCGACGGCGATGACCGAGATGGTCATCACCGACAGCCGCACGCCGGATCTGGTCCGGCCGGTCTTCCTGACCTTCGACGGCGAGATCGAGCCCGGCCAGCCCTTCGCCCATATGGTCGAGAACAGCGCATTGATGGCGGCGCTGCTTCAGGTCGCGCGCGCCAATGGCGTCGAATTGCGAGCGGACAGTGTCCGCTCCGGCGCGGAGGAGGATGGCGTGATCGCCATTGCCTTCNCCGGCGGCGACAAGCTCGATGCGGCGCTGCTGGTGGCCGCCGACGGCGCCCGCTCCAAATTGCGCGAACAGGCCGGCATCGGCTGGGTCGGCTGGTCCTATCCGCAATCGGGTATCGTCGCGACGATCGGCCATGAGCGACCGCATGGGGGGCGGGCGGTCGAGCACTTCCTGCCGTCGGGCCCTTTCGCGATCCTGCCGCTGCCCGATGGTGGGAAACTTGGTCATCGCTCGTCGATCGTCTGGACCGAGCGGACCGGAAATGTGCCGGCATTGCTGGCGCTGGACGAGAACGACCTCCTGCTCGAGATCGAGCGCCGCTTCGGCCTGGAGCTTGGCGAGATAGCGTTGGAGAGCCGCCCGGGCGCCTATCCCCTCTCTTTCGGCGTGGCGCGTCGTTTCGTCGGCGAGCGGCTGGCGCTGCTGGGCGACGCCGCCCATGTCATCCATCCGATCGCCGGGCAGGGGCTCAATCTCGGGCTGAAGGATGTCGCGGCGCTGGCCGAGGTCATCGTCGACGCGGCCCGGCTCGGCCTCGATGTCGGCAGTTCGGAGGCGCTGGAAGCCTATGAGAAGGGCCGGCGCTTCGACACGGTCGCGATGGGTGTCGTCACCGACGGGCTAAACCGGCTGTTCTCGAACGATTCGACACCGTTACGATTGGCGCGCGATCTCGGCCTCGGCCTGGTCGAGCGCATGCCGGGGCTGAAGCGCTTCTTCATCCGCGAGGCGGCAGGTCTGGCCGGGCCGACGCCGCGGCTGCTCAAGGGCGAGATGCTCTAGCCACGACACGCCGTCGCGAGCGAAGCCGAGTCGGTCATACCGAGTCGGGCCGGCTGCTCCTGATGGCTTGGGCAAGAATCATCGGGAGTCTGCCTGAATCATACCTGAGTCAGGCCGAGTAGGCTGCGGTATTTCCGGCCTTAACCTTCCAGCTGCCGCGCCTCTTCCGGTAGCATGATCGGGATGCCGTCGCGGATCGGGTAGGCGAGCTTGGCGGCGCGGCTGATCAACTCCTGGCGCGCGGCGTCGTATTCCAGCGTAGCCTTCGTCACCGGACAGACGAGGATCTCCAGCAGCTTCGGATCGATCCGGGTCACGGCTGCGCTGTCCTCTTCGGCGTTCATCGTCACATCATCTCCAGCGGTCGCCGCGCGCTCAGCGGGCGGCGACCAATGTCCTGATAGCCGGTCTTACCGGCGCGGCAAATCAGCCAGCATGCCGGCCGCCACCATCAGCTTTGGCAGGGAGAGGCCCGACATGGCAATGGCCGAGACGGTTGCACGGGTGCGGTCGGCATCGGCGCCGCGCTCCGTCAGCCAATCCTTCAGCGCGTCAGGGCCGGACTTGCCGGTGGCGATCTCCTGGGTCAGCCCGGCATGGGCATCGGTCAGGGTCTCGACCGCGCGCTGGCGGGCGAGGCGCTCGTAATCGTCGGTCGCGGGAACGGCCGCGGCAGCCGACCTCAGCGTCGAGAAGCCGAAGACCGAATCGGTGCCGAAATGAATCCGGGNGACCTCGACGATGTCGCGCTTGGTCCGGCTGGCGATGTCGACGATGTCGGTCGCCTCGGCGAGCCAGGGCAGGCTCGCGACACGCGTCGCCAGCGTCTCGGGCACGCCTTCGGCGGTCAGCGCGGCGATGCGGGCATTGCGGGCCTGGGCGGCCGCCTCCGGCAGCAGTTCAGCGAGCGCGCCATCCAGCGCCGCGACGCCCTTGGCATAATGCGCCACGGTCTGCTCGATCGCACCGGGCTTGGCCGCGCCGCGACGCAGGAACCAGCGCATCCGGTCGACGACCAGTTCCTGCGCGGCGGCATAGAGCCCGGTCTGGGTCTTGCCCGGGAGCTTGGCATCAAGCGCGTCGATGGCGCCGTTCAGCGTGATCAGATCGAAGGCATCGCGTGCGACGGCATAGGCCGCTGCGATCGCCGGAGCCTCGGCGCGGGTCTGGTCGGCCAGCATCGAGACGATGGCTGGCCCGCCACGGTTGATGATGGCGTTGGCGAGCTGGGTCGCAACGATCTCGCGGCGCAGCCGGTGGCCGGCGATCTCAGCTGCATAGCCCTCGCGCAGGGGTTGGGGGAAGTAGCGAACGAGCTCGCTCTTCAGATAGGGGTCGTCGGGAATGGCCGAGTTGAGCAGCGCGTCGTGCAGGGCGANCTTGGCATAGGCGAGCAGCACCGCGAGTTCGGGCCGGGTCAGGCCCTCGCCGCGCTTCTCGCGCTCGATCAGCACGGCGTCGGACGGCAGGTATTCGACGCCGCGGTCGANCCGGCCCTCCTCCTCGAGGCGCACCATCAGCCGGCGCAGATGCGGGCTTGCCTGGGTGCCCTGCGCCTCGGTCAGCGAGAGCGCCAGCGTCTGCAGGTAGTTGTTGCGGAGGACGAGCAGGCCGACCTCGTCGGTCATCTCAGCGAGCAGCGCATTGCGCTTCTTCTCAGGCAGGCGGCCGTCGCGGACGGGATCGGCGAGCGCGATCTTGATGTTGACCTCGACGTCGGAGGTGTTGACCCCGGCCGAGTTGTCGATCGCGTCGGTGTTGAGGCGCACCCCGTTGCGGGCCGCCTCGATACGGCCGCGCTGGGTCGCGCCGAGATTGGCGCCCTCGCCGACCACGCGGGCGCGCAGCTCCGAACCGGTGACGCGGATCGCGTCATTGGCGCGGTCGCCGACCTGGGCGTCGCTCTCGTCGCCGGCGCGGATATAGGTGCCGATGCCGCCGAACCAGAGCAGGTCGACGGGTGCCTTGAGGATCGCGGTCATCAGCTCGGCCGGCGTGACCTGCGCCTTGTCGAAGCCAATAGCCTGCCGGATTTCGGGCGAGAGCGCGATGCTCTTGGCCTGGCGCGAGAAGATGCCGCCACCCTTGGAGATCAGCGACTTGTCGTAATCGGCCCAGGAGGAGCGCGGCAGCGCGAAGATGCGCTGGCGCTCGGCCAGGCTCCTGGCGGGATCCGGATCGGGATCGAGGAAGATGTCGCGATGGTCGAAAGCGGCGACGAGCTTGATCGCGGGCGAGAGCAGCATGCCGTTGCCGAAGACGTCGCCGGACATGTCGCCGACACCGGCAACGGTGAAGGGCGTGGTCTGGATGTCGACGTCGATCTCGCGGAAATGGCGCTTGACCGCCTCCCAGGCGCCGCGGGCGGTGATGCCCATGCCCTTGTGGTCGTAGCCTTGCGAGCCGCCCGAGGCGAAGGCGTCGCCGAGCCAGTGATGCTTCTCGGCCGAGAGCGCGTTGGCGGTGTCGGAGAAGGTCGCGGTGCCCTTGTCGGCGGCGACCACGAGATAGGGATCGTCGCCGTCATGGCGGACGGTGTCCGGCGGCGGGACGATCTTCTCGCCGTCGAGATTGTCGGTGAGCTCGAGCAAAGTGCGGATGAAGATGCGGTAGCTCTCGGTGCCCTCGGCCAGCCAGGCCTGCCGGTCACTCGCTGGCGGCAACTGCTTGGGCACGAAACCGCCCTTGGCGCCGACCGGGACGATGACCGCGTTCTTGACCTGCTGCGCCTTGACGAGGCCGAGCACCTCGGTGCGGAAGTCCTGCGGCCGGTCCGACCAGCGCAGGCCGCCGCGCGCGACCTTGCCGAAGCGCATGTGGACGCCCTCGACTCGCGGCGAATAGACGAAGATCTCGTAGAGCGGGCGCGGCAGCGGCATGCCGTCGACCTGGCCCGAGGCGAACTTGAACNAGATCGTGCCGCGCGGGTGCCCGTCCGGACCGAGCTGGAAGAAGTTGGTGCGCAGCGTCGCGTCGATCAGGTTGACGAAGCGGCGCAGGATGCGGTCCTCGTCGAGGCTGGTGACGTCGGCGAGCGAAGCTTCGATTCGTTCGCGCTCGGCCTTCATCTGCTCGGCGCGCTTCTTGTCCGACAGATGCGGGTCGAACTTGGCGACGAAGAGCTTCACCAAGCCGGTGGCGATGCCGGAATGGCGGGNCAGCGCGTCGGCGATGTAGTCCTGTGCATAGGGCGCGCCAACCTGGCGCAGATAGCGGCCGAGCGCGCGCAGCAGCGCCGCCTCCCGCCAGGCGAGGCCGGCGGCGAGGACGAGCTGGTCGAAGCGGTCGGATTCGGTGAAGCCGCGGAACTGCGCCATCAGCGCCGCCTCGATCGTCGGATCGAGATGCTCGATGTCGATCTCGCCGCCGCTGGCGCGCTCCAGCGTCATGTCGTGCAGCCAGACGCGGCTGTCGGCGCTGCTCGCGCCGTTCTGCTGCGGCGTGATGTTGAAGGTGCGCTCGTTGACGACGCGGAAGCCCATGTTCTCCAGCATCGGCACCCGCTCGGAGAGCGAGATCGCGGCGCCGCGCGAGAACAGCTTGAGATTGGCCCGGGTCGGACCGTCGCCGTCGCGGCGGTAGAGGTTGACGGCGCGCGGGCGCTCCCCTGACAGCTTTTGCAGCATGTCGATGTCGACGAGGGCGTCCTCGGCGGAATAGCGCTCGCGATAGGCGGCGCCGAAGGCCTCGGCGTAGCGCTCGGCGAGCGAACGCGCGGCGGGGCCCGCCTTCGCAGCGTCGAGCGCGTCCTTGAGGCCGTCGCTCCAGGTGCGGACGATCGCGGCGATGCCGGCTTCCAGCGTCTGGCGATCGATCTTGGGCGTGCGGCCCTCGTCGCGGCCGATGATATAATGGGTGCGGGCGAGTGGCCCTTCCGGATAGGCCGGATAGGCGGCGGAGACGCGGCCCTGGTAGACGCGGGCGAGGAACTCGCCGACGCGGCGGCGTACCGTGGTATCGTAGCGGTCCTTCGGGATGAAGACGAGCGCCGAGACGAAGCGGTCGAACTCGTCAGCCCGGGCGAGCGCGCGGATGCGCGGCCGCTCGGTCAATTGCATGATGTCGAGGGCGAAGCGCTCCAGCGTCTCGACGTCGATCTGGAAGAGCTCGTCGCGCGGGAAGGCGTCGAGCACGTTGTAGAGGGCGCGGCCGGAATAGCTCGACGGGTCGAAGCCGGTGCTCTTGAGCACGCGGGCGACCTTGAGGCGCAGATAGGGGATGGAACGGGCGCTGCCGGTATAGGCGTTCGAGGTGAGCAGGCCGACGATGCGCAGCTCGCCGTCGAGCCGGCCATCCGGCGTGAACAATTTCACACCGACATAGTCGAGATGGACGCGGCGGTGGACTCGGCTCTTGACGTTGGCCTTGGTGATGATCAGCGCCTGCGGCTTGGCCAGGAAGGCGCGGATCTCCGGAGTCATCACCACGAGCTCGCGATTCTTGCGGAGAACCCGGACATCGGGGTCGCGCAGGATGCCGAGGCCGGAGGAATCGACCGGGTCGGCGGCGGNGTCACCGCCGGCGAAGCGATAAGCGCGCACGCCCAGCAAGGTGAAGTTGTCGCTGGCGATCCATTCAAGGAAGTTCAGCGCCTCGGCGACCTCATCCTCCGGCAGCGGCGGGGGATTGGCGCGGTAGGACTGGATGACCTCGGTGATGCGCCCGCGCATCGCGGCCCAGTCGTCGACGGCGAGGCCGACATCGACATAGACGCGGGCAAGGCCGGCGGCGAGCCGCTCGCGTGCCTCGATCGTGTCGATCCGGTCGAGATGGATATGGATCAGGCTCTCGCGGCGGGTGCCCTCGACGGCACGGCTGCCGGCTTCGCCGGCGAGCGACTGGAAGGCGCCGTCGTCCTTGCGCACCACGGCGAGGATGGGATGGGCGACGAGGCGCGGCTCATAGCCCTGCTCGCTCAGCTCGGCCAGCGTCGAATCGAGCAGGAACGGCTTGTTGTCGTTGACGACCTCGAGGATCGTGATCTGGCGCTCGCGATCGCCCTCGGTCACGGCCTCGTCGCGGAAGCGCAGATTGGGCTCGCCGGGTTTGCGCTTGCCGCTCAGATGGGCATAGGCGGCGTCGGCGGCATGGGCCAGCAGCTCGGGCGGCAGCGCGACGAGATCCTCGGCGACGGTGCGGCCATAGAGCAGCTTTGGGAAGTCCGCTGGCATCGTCGCGTGAAGCTCGCGAGCAGCCGTCTCGATCGCGGTGACGGCAGCCGCCGTGGCATTCGCTTCGCGCTTGGCCATAATCGTCTTCCCCCTGCTATTTTGCCGAAGCGATGACATAGCTCACCGGCGGCTGCAACTTTCGTCGCATCGCGGCAGCCAGATTGCACCAATATGGCGCGGACGCGGNAAGCCGTGCCGAAACCGCGCGGATAACGACGCAAGGAGTGCAGAGATGACGAAGAAGCATGACAAGGCGATGGTGGGCGAGCAGCCAGCGAAGCAGGACGCTCCGCCCGCCGTGATGGCGCTGTCTCTGCCGCGAGCCGAACTCTCCGAGCCGATGCAGGCCTATTTCGCCAAATGCGATGAGAAGCTCGGCTACATCCCGAACGTCCTTGCCGCCTATTCCCATGACGACGCCAAGCTCCAGGCCTTCGCCACCTTCTACAACGACCTGATGCTGGCGCCGTCCGGCCTGTCGAAGCTGGAGCGCGAGATGATCGCGGTGGCGGTCTCCAGCGTGAACCGCTGCTATTACTGCCTGACGGCGCATGGCCAGGCGGTGCGCCAGCTCTCGGGCGATCCGGTGCTCGGCGAGATGATGGTGATGAACTACCGTGCCGCGCAGCTCTCGGCGCGCCATCGCGCCATGCTCGACTTCTCGGTGAAGCTGAGCGAGACGCCGCACAAGATCGAGGAGGAGGATCGGCAGGCCCTGCGCGACGCCGGCTTCGGCGAACGCGACATCTGGGACATCGGCGCGGTCGCCGCCTTCTTCAACATGTCGAACCGGATCGCCTCTGCCGTCGATATGCGGCCCAATCCCGAATATCACGGCGCGTCCCGGTAGGGGCCCGGCCAAAAGAAAACGGCCAGCGGAGACCGCCAGCCGTGAGTTGGCTTCGACTCGTTGGCCCGGCCCGCCACAGCGCCGGAGGGGCTGGGGGGCTGACGTGTCCGGAACCGGACAGGCCGGGCCGCCGAAGCAACGAATCGGAGTTGAACGCCGTAACGGGGCGTTCGCTGGGCGCAAGCGCGGCAAAATCATGGCAATCGCCCTGGTCGCGACAATGGATGGCGTGCCTGTCATCGATCTGTCTTGCGGACCTTGCCAGCGCCAAAGTGCGGGCGCATCATCGCTTGCCGGATCACCACCGGCCACGAAAAGGAGGCGTGATGAGCGAAAGCGAAACTCCGCCAGGTCAGCGAGCGGGCGCGGTCGTCGCCTTTCCGGCGGCTGCCGCGCCCTCTTCCGTCACCTTCGACCGCCGCGAACTGAACGAGCTGTTCAATCTCTATGGCCGGATGGTCGCGGCCGGCGAATGGCGCGACTACGCCATCGATTTCCTGCGCGACAAGGCGCAGTTCTCGGTCTTCCGGCGCACGGCGGAGGTGCCGCTCTACCGGATCGTCAAGGATCCTGCCTTGGCGCGGCGCCAGGGCGCCTATTCGGTGGTGACCGCGACGGGGTTGATCCTGAAGCGCGGTGCCGAGCTCGGCCGGGTACTCAAGGTGCTCGACAAGCGGTTGAGCGTGGTGAACTGACCCCGCGCGAAGGGCGCTGCCCAAACAAAAANCCCCGGCCGCAAGGCCGGGGCTTCGTATGTCCTAGGCTGCCGCCCGGATCACTCGTCTCATCACTCCTGGCGCGAGCCGAAGAGCGAGAGCAGCATCTGGAACATGTTGACGAAGTTCAGGTAGAGCGACAGGGCGCCGTTCACCGAGAGCTTCGCGGCCGACTCAGAGTCGAGGTCCGAGTACAGGTACATTTCCTTCAGACGCTGCGTATCCCAGGCGGTCAGGCCGGCGAAGACCAGCACGCCGATCACCGAGATGGCGAAGGAGAGCGCGCTCGAGGCCAGGAAGATGTTGACCACCGAGGCGATCACCAGGCCGATCAGGCCCATGATCAGGAACGAGCCGATGCCCGACAGCGACTTCTTCGTGGTGTAGCCGAACAGGCTGAGGCCAGCGAAGGAAGCCGCGGTGATGAAGAACACCTTGGCGATCGACTCACCGGTGAAGACCACGAAGATCGACGAGAGCGAGATGCCCATCACCGCCGCGAAGGCGAAGAACATGGCGCGCGCGGTCGACGAGCTCATGCTCTCGGCCTTNAACGAGAAGAAGAAGATGAAGGCCAGCGGCGCCAGCATCACCACCCACTTCAACGGGCTGAGGTAGAGCGCCTGGCCGAGCGGCGTCAGCGCGGTGACCTTGCCCGAGGGCGAGTAGCCGGCGATCGCCAGCATCGAGATGCCGATCGCCATCAGGCCGGTGATGGCCAGGCCGATGCTCATGTTGTTGTAGACGCCGAGCATGAACGAGCGCAGGCCCTGGTCCATCTCGACGGCGCTCGTCTGCTGGGCGCGGCCGGCGCCCCAGACCTGAGCGTTGCGGTCGAAATCGCTCATGGAGAGAGTTCCCCTTGAAACTTTGCCTGGCGGACATCGCCGTTGCGACACCCACCGCCGCGCACCAACGTGGCGACGTCTCGAAATATGAGGGGGATCAGGCGAGCTTACAAGAGGCAAGCATGGTTAGCGCTGCCTCCGGCATAGAAATTCGCTGGCCAGTCGATGCAACATTACCGTCCGTTCATGTTTATGCTGCGCTGCCCAGAGTCAGACCTCATAAATTCCTCAGATGAGAAGCGGGCGCCTTCGATAGTATCTGCAGCGTTCCGATCAATCCGAACATGACAGTAACCACGACCGCTGCAGTCGCGGCGATAATAGCGCCTGTCGGATCGGGGACGAAATCTATCTTCATCACTTGCGTGACGACGCCCCAGCCGGCGACGGCACCTGCCAGAAGCCCGAACAGGGCGGACACGACACCAATGCCTGCGTATTCGAGGATGTACGACGAAAGTATGAAGCGGCGAGTGGCGCCGAGCGTCTTCAGGATCATCGCGTCATAGAGCCGCGCCCGCTGCCCGGCCGCCAGGGCGCCGGCCAGAACCAGGAGGCTCGCGCTGATGGCGAGGCCGGAGGCGCCGCGAATCGCCCCGGCGAGCTGGCCGACGATGGTGTTGACCGCTTCCAGCGCGTCCTTGACCCGGACCGCCGTCACTGCCGGGAAGGCGATGGCGAGCTGGCGCATCAGCGCAGCGTCGCTGGTCACAGGAGTCGCGTCCTTGTCGGTGACGGTGGCGAGGTTGGTATGCGGCGCGCCGGCGAAGGTGTTCGGCGAGAACACCATGACGAAGTTGATGCCGAGCGAGCGCCATTCGATGTCGCGGAAATTGGCGATGCGCGCGCTNATGTTGCGGCCGAGGACGTTGACGGTGAGCTTGTCGCCGAGCTTGAGGCCGAGCCCCTCCACGGCGCGGGCATCGAAGGAGACCAGCGGTTCGCCGCGATAATTCTCCGGCCACCATTCGCCCGAGGCGAGCCTCGAGGCTTCGGGCATGGCGGCGGAGTAGGTGATGCCGCGATCGCCCTCGAGCACCCAGGCCATCTGCTCGCTCGCCTTGATCTGCTCGGCCGGGACGTCGTTCACGCTGACGATGCGCCCGCGCATCATCGGCACGCGCTCGACATGGGCGCCGGGGCGCTGCTCGGCGAGAAAGCGGTCGAAGGCGGCGGCCTGGGCGTTGGGGATGTCGAGGAAGAAGAAGCTCGGCGCCTTCTGCGGTAGGGATTGGGNCAGCTGCCGCCGCAGGCTGACGTCGATGAAGGCGAGGGTCGAGAGCAGGGCGACGCCAAGGCCGAGCGACAGCACCAGCGACTGGGTCAGCGCGCCCGGCCGATAGGTATTGGCCAGCGCCATGCGCAATGCCGGCCGCTTTGGACGCCCGGCGCCGCGGGCCAGCGCCATCAGCCCCCAGGCGACGAGGCGCAAGAGCAGGAAGACGAAGCCGGCCGCGGCGATATAGATCAGGGCGATGCGCCGATCATAGGCGAAGACAAGCGCGACGCCGACGAGGCCGGCCAGCGCGGCGAGGAAGATCGCCCTGTAGTGCCAGCGCGGCTGGCGCCGGTCGGGCTCGATCTGGTCGCGGAACAGGGCCGAGACCGGCACGTCATGGGCGCGGCCGAGCGGGATGACGGCGAAGACCAGCGCCGTCAGCAGGCCGTAGAGCGCGGCGATGGCGAGTTCGGCCGGGGCGAGCGTCGGCTCGAAGGGCAGCGGCACGATATCGGCGAGCATATAGCCGAGCGCAAAGGGCGCGGCGGCGCCGAGCGCGAGTCCGATCGCGATGCCGAAGCCGGCGACGAGCATGACCTCGGTCAGGTGGATAGCGACGACCCGGCCGCCGGTGGCGCCGATCGCCTTCAGCGTGGCGAAATCGAGCCGCTTGGCCTCGACGAAGCGGCGCACGGCATTGGCAACGCCAACGCCGCCGACCAGGAGCGCGGTCAGGCCGACCAGGGTCAGGAACTGGGTGAAGCGCTCGATATTGCGCTGGAAATTCGGTGCGGCATTGCCGCGCGAGCGGATCTCCCAGCCGGCATTGGGTTGCTCCTTGCCGGCGTTGGCGAGCAAGGCATCGAGTGCAGCGTCGGTGTTCGCGCCCTCCGGGAGGAGGACGCGGGCGGTCCAGCGGACGAGGCTGCCGGGCTGGAGGAGGCCCGACGCCCGCAAGGCCTCCTGCGACAGGATCAGGCGCGGGCCGAAGCCGACGCCGGCGGCGATCTTGTCGGGCTCGGAGGTCAGGCTGGCGCGGAGCTGCACCCGGGCCGAGCCGATCAGCACGGTGTCGCCGGGTTTCAGGTCGAGTCGGCCGAACAGGACGGGATCGGCGATGCCGCCATAGACGCCGTCGCGCAAGGCGAGGAGATCGGCGGTCGGCTGGGCCGGATCGGNGCGCAGTTCGCCGACGCTGGGATAGGAGCCGTCGACGGCCTTGAGCTCGACCAGCGCCGCGCCCTTCTCCCCGGCATTGGCCATGCTGCGCAGGGTCGCGATGGTCGAGACGCGGCCATGGCGGGCGAGGAAGGCGTATTCCTCGGCGGTCGGCTCGCGGTGGATCAGGCTGAAGGCGGCATCGCCGCCGAGGATGCGCCGGCCCTCGCGGCCGAGGCCCTCGCTCAGGCCGCGCGAGGCCGAGGACACCGCGGCGATCGCCATGACGCCGAGCGCCAGACAGGCGATGAAGACGCCGAAGCCGCGCAGGCCACCGCGCAGATCGCGCCAGGCGAGGCGTAAAGCGAGCTTCAAGCCGACGGGGCGGTGCGCGGGACCGGAGGCGGATGCGGAGGGTTGTACCGGGGCGTGCATCTCAGATCGCCAGCGCCTCGGTGCCGGCCTCGGTCTCGATGCGGCCGGCGCGCAGGCGCACGGTGCGGTCGCAAGTGGCGGCGAGCGAGAGGTCGTGGGTGACCAGGACGAGAGTGGCGCCGCGCTCGCGCCGGAGCGCGAAGATCAGGTCGACGATCGAGCGGCCGGTGCTCTCGTCGAGATTGCCGGTCGGCTCGTCGGCGACGAGGATCGCCGGATCGGGCGCGACCGCACGGGCAATGGCGACGCGCTGCTGCTCGCCGCCGGAGAGCTGGGCCGGATAGTGGTCCATGCGCTCAGCCAGGCCGACATTGCGCAATTCGGCCGCGGCGCGCTCGAAGGCGTCGTCCGCACCGGCAAGCTCAAGCGGCAATGCGACGTTCTCGCGTGCCGTCATGGTCGGCACGAGGTGGAAGGACTGGAAGACGATGCCGATATGGCGGCCGCGGAAGAGGGCGAGCGCATCCTCGCCGAGCGCGCCGAGGTCCTGGCCGGCGACCTTCACCAGTCCGGAATCGGGTCGCTCCAGCCCGGCCATGGTCATCAGCAAGGTGGACTTGCCGGAGCCGGAGGGGCCGACGAGGCCGGTGGCCTGTCCCTGAGGGATCGTCAGCGAAACGCCCTTGAGGATATGGACGCGGGCGGCGCCGCGCCCCAGACTGAGCTCGACATCGCTCAGTTCGATCACCGCCGGGGTTCCTTCGCTCGCCGCCATGTTTCCGCTTTCATCCCATCCGATGTCGCCGCTTCGACTGCCATCCTGAGCCGAGGAACCGAACCACCATGCGTCGCGCCGCCAACCGATATGGGCGCTTGCCGTCACGAATCCAGCTGTCGCCACGCATTTGGGCGGCGATACTGCTCGTCTTCGTCAGTGTGGGTTCTTTTTTGATGAACAACGCGACTTACGCCCAGACCAAGCCTCTCAGATTGGTCGCACTCGGCGACAGCCTGAGTGCCGGCTACAATCTGCCCGGCAGTGCCGCCTTCCCGACGGTGCTGGAGAAGCTGTTGCGCGACAAGGGAATTCCGGTCGAGATCGCCAATGCCGGCGTCTCCGGCGACNCCTCGCAGGGCGGGCTGGAGCGGCTCGACTGGTCGGTGCCCGACGGGACCGACGGCGTCATCCTCGAGCTCGGCGCCAATGATGCCCTGCGCGGCGTCGATCCGGCGCTGACCGAAAAGTCGCTTGACGCGATCGTGACCGGGCTGAAGGCGCGCGGCATCCCGGTCCTGCTTGCCGGCATGTATGCGCCGCGCAGCAACGGGCCGGACTATGTCGCACGTTTCGACGCGATCTACCCCAAGCTCGCCGAAAAACATCGGCTCATCCTCTATCCCTTCTTTCTGGACGGGATCGCGGGGGACCGGGTATTGAACCAGCCCGACATGCTGCATCCGACGGCTGAAGGCGTGCGCGTCATCGCGCAGCGCATCCTGCCGACGGTGGAGCGGTTTCTCGCCTCCCTGCGTCCGCGCTCCTGAGCGACGGCGCATTCCGCTACATACCAGTCACGCGCAGCGCGCTTTGGCTCGCTTGTCGCCGGAGCCTTTCGCCATGGACTACCGCCGTCTCGGCCGCACCGACCTGAAGGTCTCGGCGATCTGCCTGGGCACGATGACCTTCGGCCAGCAGAACACCGAGGCCGAAGGCCATGCGCAGATGGACTATGCGCTCGACCAGGGCGTGAGCTTCTTCGATACGGCCGAGCTCTATTCGATCCCGCCGAAGCCGGAGACTCAAGGGTCGACCGAGCGGATCATCGGCAGCTGGTTCAAGGCGCGCGGCAATCGCGACAAGGTGATCCTGGCGTCCAAGATCGTGGGCCGCTCTAGCAATGACTGGTTCCGCGACGACAAGGGCCCGACCCGGGTCAACCGCCGGCAGGTCGATGAGGCCGTCGACAAGAGCCTGAAGCGGCTGCAGACCGACTATATCGACCTTTACCAGATCCATTTCCCCGACCGGCCGATGCAGTGGGGCTCGAATCCGACGCGCTTCAACCCGGCCGCGTTCACGAAGGCCGAGGACGAGACGCCGTTCGCCGAGCAGCTCGACGCTTTCGCGGCCATGATCAAGGCCGGCAAGATCCGTCATATCGGGCTGTCGAACGAGAGCGCCTGGGGAACGATGAGCTTCCTCGCCGCGGCCAAGGATGGCGATCGGCCCCGCGTGCAGTCGATCCAGAACGCCTACAACCTGCTGAACCGCACCTTCGAGACGGCGCTGGCGGAGATCGCCATGCGCGAAGAGGTCGGGCTGCTCGCCTATTCGCCGCTGGGCCAGGGCTATCTCACCGGCAAGTACCTCGACGGCGCCCGGCCCGCCGGCGCGCGCACGACGCTGTTCGATCGGGGCCAGCGCTACGAGACGGCCGGCGCGGAAGAGGCGATCAAGGCCTATATCGGGCTCGCCCGCGAGGCCGGGCTCGACCCGGCCCAGATGGCGCTGGCCTTCGTGACCTCGCGTTGCTTCGTCACCTCGAACATCATCGGGGCGACCAGCATGGAGCAACTCAGGACGGCGATCGGCTCTGCTTCGGTGACGATCTCGCCGGAGCTGGAGGCGAAGATCGACGCGATCCATCAGCGGGTGGGCAATCCCTGTCCATGACACGAAAGCAGAGCCGACTTGTGAACGGCGGCCGGCGGTGCGAGGCTGCCGTCTCGCCAGAGTCACAAATGCTTGGCACTGATTCGTCATGCCTAGGCTGTTCACCGCGCTAGAGATTCCCGCCGAGGTCGCCTCGGCCCTGACGCTGCATCGTGGCGGACTGGTCGGCGCCCGCTGGATCGAGCCCGCCGACTATCACATCACCTTGCGCTTCCTCGGCGATGTCGACCGGCGCATGGCCCATGACGTCGACAGCTTCCTCAACGACCTTGCGGGCGAGCCGCTGACGATCACGCTCGACCAGCTCGGCAGCTTCGGCGGCGACCGGCCGCGTGCGGTCTTCGCCCGCGTCCAGCCCTCGCCGAAGCTGAATGAGTTGCAGGCCGAGCTGGAGCGATTGATGCGGCGGCTCGGACTGCCGGCCGAATCACGCAAGTTCACGCCGCATGTGACGCTTGCGCGCTTGCGCGACACCTCGCCGGTCGATGTCGCGCATTACCTCGCCCTGCATCCAATCGTGCGGCCGATCAGTTTTACGGCGCGGCGGCTGGCGCTGATGTCGTCGCGCGATTCGATCGGCGGCGGCCCCTATGTGCTGGAGGCGGCCTATCCGCTCGGCCTGGCCTATCCGAACCGGCCGAGCGGCGCAGTGTCGCAGCGGAGGGGACGATGGGACAAGATCGGGGACATGACCGTCCGAAGCGCCTGGGCCCTGAGGCCCGCAAGGAGGCGTTGTCGATTCTGAGCGGCTGGACCCTGGTCGAAGGCCGCGAGGCGATGAGCAAGCGCTTCGTTTTTCGCGACTTCAACGAGGCCTTCGGCTGGATGAGCCGGGTCGCAATGCTGGCGGAGAAGCTCGACCATCATCCGGAATGGTCGAATGTCTACAAGACCGTCGAGGTGACGCTGTCGACCCATGATGCCGGCGGCCTGACCGAGCTCGACGTCCGGCTCGCGCGCGCCATGGACGCGATGGCGAGCTGAAGCATCGGCCCGAACAGTGGAAACCGACCGGTTTCGGATGAGCCGATGCGCTAACCAGGACTCGCTAGCCGTCGTACCCAGCTGGCGGGGAGACGCTTGGCGATCGCCTTCAGCGTCGGGCGCAGATGCGGCAATGCGAAATCGCAGGCGAGCTGCCCACGCCAGCTCAGCGGCACGGTGAAGTCACGGACCGGCACGGCGCCGTCTGCATGCTCGCGCTTATAGGGGTCCGCGGGCGCCAGCAAATCGAAGATCGCGTTGCCGCGCGCTCTGGCACTGGCAAAGGCATGGTGGATCAGCACCCGGCCGAGACCCTCGCGCTCGAAGCTGGGATCGCTGGCGATGACATGGCCGAAGCTGCGCCCCTTGCAATCGAAGGACAGATCGATCCCGACCGGGCGATCGTCGCAGGTGACGACCGAGAGACGCAGGCCCGTCGCGTCATCCGGGTCGGCTGCGAGCGCGGCGAAGAAGCGGGCAAAGCGCGGGTCGGCGACAGCGGGTGCGAGAACCCCGTGCTGGGCAAGCGCTTCGCGTTTCATGGCGACGGCGCGCTCGGCGAGCGCGCGCGCTTCCTCGCCGGGCGCGATGCTGGTGAAGGCGACCTCGCCGCGCTCGGCGAGCCGGCGCAGACGGCGCCGGTAGCCGGAGCGGTCGCGCGGTGGATAGGCATGGCTCGGCCCATCCGGCGCCACGCGCAAGGCGAGGTCGGCGAAGGGCGCTTCCTGGCTCACCACCGGGGCGGTCAGGGCGAGCTTGTCGCAGTGGCCGAGCGCTCCGTCGGCGCGGACCAGGCGCAATTCGACCAGGTCGATGCCATGCCGGCGCAGTGCCTCCCAACCGCGTTCCAGCCAGTGCTCGCGTCGCGAGCCGGGCTCGACGAGGATATCGCCGAACTGCGCTACCGGCGCCCCCATCAGCCGCACCAGCTCGAGGCCGAGGCGACGCCGGCGCACCAGCGGCCAGAGCATGACCAGGCGCCCGGCCTCGCGCCCCACGACCAGGCAGAGGCGCTCGCCGGCCGGCAGATAATGGTCGCACCAGTGCCGCAGGAAAGCGTGACGCTGGAAGAGCTGATGAGGCAGGCCGGCGCGGGCAAAAAGCATGTCCCATTCCGGCTTGAGCGCCAGGAAAGCGTCGCGGCCGCCGAGGATCTCGACGGAGAAGCCCACCCCGACCTCGGCATCGGGCGAGGGCGATCCTTCCATATCCCTGCGCATGGGCTTGGCAGGCATGCTCAACCCTGACCGCGGATATGGTCGATCAGGCGCTTGGCCCCGGCCAGGCGGAACTTCGCGAGATAGGGCGCGAGCAGCAGCGGATGCCGGGCGGCGAAGGGCGCATCATGCTCGACCATGTGCCGGATGGCGAGAACCGGCAGCGGCGCCCGCAAGGGCCGGAAATCACTGTTCCACAAACCCGGTGCGTCAGAGGTCTCGTACATCAGCCCGATCATCCGGCCACGCGCGAGCGAATAGAATTTATGCCGCTTTTGGACGCGCTGCAGCATGGCAACGCCGCGCTGATCGCTGCAGTTCGGGAAGCCGACGATGACAGTGCGGAAATGCACCATGCCGGGCTTGCAGGGGATCGCGTCGAGCGCGCCGAAGCTGGCGCGGATCAGGGCGAAGGCGCGCTCCTCCTCATCGGGCCTGGCGCTGCAGATGGCGAGACGCGCCGTGTCGATGCGCGCGGCCTGGCGGGNGAAGGGGCAGACGGCGCCGGTGCGGCCGAGATCGGGATGCTCGCGCATCAGATAGTTCTCGACCCAGCCCAGCAGCGTGGCGAGCGAGGCATTTTCCCCGGCATCGGCGGCGATATCGGCGCGTGCCTGCGCGAAGGTCAGCAGCGCATCGCGCGCTTCTGCCGTTCTCGCCACCCTGTCCAGCATGAGAAACCCCTAGGCCTATGCAACCGGGGATAGCAGCCGCGCCTTAGGGAATGGTTGACGAGGTCTTGTCGCAGATAGTGGCGGCGTTAGGGTTTAGGAAAGCTTATCGTCCCCGGACCAGCCACAAGCCGCGAGCGCGGCCTGCATATGTGGCGGCGGCGGAGCGGAGATCCGTACCGGTTCGCGCTTCGGGTTGAGCGGGATCGCGATGCCCTGGGCATGCAGGTGCAAACCCGGGCCGGCGTCGCGCGGCGCGTCGCCGTAGATTTCGTCGCCACGGATCGGCCCGAAACTGGCAGCGCAATGCACGCGCAACTGGTGCGTGCGCCCGGTCAGCGGCTCGAGCGCCAGCCAGGCAAGTTGAACACCGTCTAAGATTCCGCGGCCGAGCACGCGGTAGCGTGTCTGCGACGGCAGGCCGTCCGGGTCGGGCTTCATCCACCAGCCGCGCTCGGGCGAGCGCTTCGCCAGGGCCAAGTCGATCAATCCGGCGTCTTCGGCGGGGGCGCCTTCGACGATCGCCCAATAGGTTTTCTCGATGCGGCCGTCGCGAAAGAGCTGGTTGAGCTGCGCCATGGCACGGGGATGCCGGCCGAGCACGAGGCAGCCGGAGG
>JGI24771J26695_1000082_pt1 | contig 112883 bp, 100 predicted proteins | sample LakSupMetagenome_FD_26695 | JGI IMG/M metagenome (IMG submission 26695)
CCCAAGCCAGTCAGGACGATTGAATCACGCCGACACCGGTCGGGCGAGCGACTTCTTCAACAGCCTGCTAGAAGGTCTGCCCTGCCGCGAATTGCAGGAGCTTCGAGAGGGCGGTTCTGATCGGGTCTTTAATGCGTACGTCAACGTGGGGTGTCTCGACCCATTGGTCGAGAGCCTTCGACGCGGCTATCCACAAGCCAAGTTCATAGTAACCGCGCATCCAAGTGATCTTGAAAGCCAAAACGTCCTAGACATTCTAGCGAGCCTCGATGGCGCGGACGTCATCGTGCTTGATCCCAGCAACGCTAACGCTTGGCGGCATCTCTGCGAGCACCTTAGGAGCGTGCCACCTTTGTGCTCGTTTCCAAGGCTGGATGATCTGGGGCGGCGGCATATCGTCGAAACGTACGGGCAACCTGTCCTGGCCGATAAGCGCACAACACCCAAGTGGGATCGGTCCCCATGGGTTGTCGAACAGGATCACCGCGATTGGCCTGGAATTCAGATCGCACCCCTCGCGCCTGAGGGTGTGGAAAGTTGGGTCGACGTGGATGATGGTTCCGGCGAGCTCAACCCGCTGCGCTGGTCCCTCCGATCAGACACGTTCACTGGCAACTTGGCGCTGTTCCGTCCTCAGAACGTCGAGCTCAATGGTTTTGAGGGGGCGACGATACACGTTCGCCGCGAAGAGCTAGGAGTTCGACAATACAGCGCAGGCGCTCTGACCAGCCATGCCGACTATCTTTTTGGGAGGTTCGAAGCATTTTTCCAAGCGTCGGACGCGCCGGGGGTGGTCACCGGGTTCTTCCTTCACCGCAACTCGCCGCACCAGGAAATTGACGTTGAGATAGTCGGCAATAAGCCGCACCGCCTAATCGTGAATGTCTTCTATAACCCAGGCTACGAGGGCGCCAAGTTCGACTACGGCTATCGAGGTTCTCCAAGCTACATCGAACTGGGATTCGATGCTTCTAAGGGCATGCATAAGTATGCCATCGAATGGACCCCATTCGAGATTCGGTGGTTTGTGGATGACTTACTCGTCCACCGACGTGTGCTTTGGGATCCAACTCCGATCCCGCACCTGCCCATGAAATTGCATTTCAACACTTGGCCCTCTCGCTCCTCTCAGCTTGCGGGGCGCCTCGACACTCGCCGACTTCCAACCATGACCCACGTCCAATCGATGCGAGCTCGGGCCTACGGCCCATCGACACTCAAAAATATGGCTACGGGTCTCGAAGCCCCGGAAAGCCCGGCTTTCAGCGGAGTTTCAGTATGAAGATACTTTCTTACAATCCGGGCCATGACGGTGCATTTGCCTATCTCGAAGACCGCCGCTTGGTATTCTCCTTTGAGGCCGAGAAGAGCTCGAAGTACCGGCATTCGCCGCTGTCGGTCCCCGACGCATTCGACGCACTTGCCGGGCTTCATGCCATTCCCGACGTGCTATGTAGAGGCGGCTGGTGGCCCGGCGACGCTTCGAATGGGGGTGAGCCGGTATCTGATTACCACGGCAGTAACAACGATCAGGTGATCGTCAGCAAGAGGAACTTTTTGGGCAAAACGATCGACGTCTTTTCTTCGTCCCATGAACGGTCGCATCTTTTGTGCGCGTTTGGGATGTCGAACCTGCCGAGGGGGAATCCGTGCTACGCCTTGCTCTGGGAAGGCGTCATCGGTGCATTCTACGAGATCGATGCTGAACTCAATATCACGAAGATTGCTGATGTGATGCCAGAACCTGGCCATCGCTACGCCATGCTTTACGCATTGGCAGACCCTACTTTCGACAAAAACACTGCAGAATTTTCCCGTTTATCCGATGCCGGGAAACTTATGGCACTCGCCTCGTACTCGAAAAGAAGTCTGCCTTCCAGCGAGGAGCTAGCGATTACGTCTTTTCTGCTGCAGGATTGCAAGCATCTTAAACCTCGCGATTGTGAAGTCTTGAAAGAGTTCTCACACTACAACGTTGGGCTGGACGATCCGGAATTCCGAAATTTTGCAGGCATCTTTAGCGACCGATTGTTCGACCGCTTTCATCAGTTTGCTGAGACAAAATTGAAACGAGGAATGCCGCTGTTGATCGCGGGGGGATGCGGATTAAACTGCGACTGGAACACTAAGTGGAGAAATTCAGGATTATTCAGCGATGTGTTCGTCCCCCCGGTGGCGAACGACTCGGGATCGGCGATTGGCACTGCCGTCGACGCGCAGTTTCATTTGACTGGCGACCCAAAGATTGCGTGGGACGTATACTCTGGCCCGCACTTTCAGTCCGACGAAGCTGTCGATAGCTCTCAGTTTGACCATTGGGAGCCGAGCGTTACGACCGCAGCCGCAATGTTGGCAAGTGACCTGATCTTGGGGTGGATAAGCGGTCGTTGTGAAATCGGACCCCGCGCTCTTGGTAATCGCTCCATCTTGGCGGCACCTTTTAAAGCCAGCACCAGAGAGCGACTGAACGTCATCAAGCAGCGGGAGCAGTTTCGTCCGATCGCGCCTGTCTGCTTGGAAAATGACGCTAAAAAATGGTTTGGATGCGATCAGGCGAGCCCATTCATGCTTTATACCTATAAGAGTCCGTCCCGGAACTCATGACGCTCGCGCGATGCGGCGGATAAGAACCATGGCGGCGGCTGCGTAGAGGAAGGCCGTCGCGGAGGCGATGGTGGCTTCGGCGTCCTTCCAGAGCCGTCTATTTCGATTGATCCAGGCGAAGAAGCGCTCGACGACCCACCGCCGGGGCTGAACGGCGAAGCCGATTTGATCGGGCTTGCGCCGGACGATCTCGACGGCGATGCGGGTGGCGGTCGCGACACGCGGGCCTTGGTAGCCAGCGTCCGCGAAGACCTTCTCGATGAAGGGGAACGGGCGGCGCGAGGCGGCCAGCAGCGGGCCCGCCCCATCGCGATCCTGCACGCTGGCGGGATGGGCGAAGAGGACGAGGCCACGCCCGTCGGTATCGACGAGGGCGTGGCGCTTGCGACCCATGATCTTCTTGCCGGCGTCGTAGCCACGGGGCCCACCGGCTTCGTTCGTTTTCACGCTCTGGCTGTCGATGATGCAGGCGCTGGGCGAGGCCGGCCGACCGCTGCGTTCGCGATCGATCATCAGCAGCGCATGGTTGAGAGCCTCGAACACGCCCCCGTCTCGCCAGGCCGCAAACCAGCGATAGGCCGTGCTCTTGGGCGGAAGGTCGCTCGGCAGAAGCCGCCAGGCGACGCCTCCGCGCATGACGTAAAAGATCGCGTTGACGATCTCGCGCAGCGGCCAGGAGAGCGGCCGGCCCGTCCGCTTCGGCGCCGGTAGCAACGGCGCAATCAGCCGCCACTCCGCATCCGTCAAATCCGTTTCATATCGAAGTCCCGCGCGACTATGCTGCCGGCGAGTGGCTGGGGTCCACATCGCTCGCTCCAAGATGGCCTGAACAACCCCTTGGAATCACGAGTGCCCCAGTCGCTCAACCCTTTCGGGACGGGCTCTTAGCTCGCAGCCGTACATTCGACTGACAACACCACTTGCTGAACACGTCAGCATCAACAATGCTGTCTTCGGGGGTGGCTATGATCAATTGCTGGATCGAAACCGAAAAGATTGCAAACCGCCCTGCGGGCATCTTGACGGCCTCCGAGCAAAAATCGGCACTTAGCTTTGCCCGGCTGGCGCAGGATATTTATCCGGATCAGACAAACAAAAATCGAGGCAGTGCGTCCTTGGTTATGAATTGGATCGAGCTTCTGATGGACCCGAGAGAAAGATCTCGGGGGATTAATATCGGCGCCCTAAAAACAGCATTTTTCAAATGCTTTGGCTTTAACGCCGCTCTTTATAAACTGAATAAAAGCAACGGAAGTTTGTGGGTACTATCATTTGAGGGCAGTGGAAACATTTTAAGTCTTCGCGGGTTGCCGGACTGGATCCTGACGAACCTCCCAACAACTTTGAGTGCGGCAAACCATACCGAACGTTTCATCCCCGGTGGCGCATTCTCGAAGTTAGCGAACCCGCGAGGAGCTCCTTCGACACAATACGATGTCGCTGACCTGGTCACGAAGGCTGCAATCAAACTGAAGGGCAAAACCGATCTCGTGCTCACTGGCCACTCCCTTGGCGGCGGTCTGGCGCAGTACGCGGCCATTCAGAACGGCTTGCGGGCCATTGTTTTTAACTCCGCCGGTATCGGGTTCTCGGTTCCGAACAATGCGGACATTCGATCCTTCGACGCCTCTATTTGTCACCTGATGACAACTGCCGACGCGGGGCTGATCAAGAGTTTGGGCCGCATCGTTCAGGGACGACTCTTTCAGGTCTGGGGNGTGACATTGGCCGTGACAAATCCCGCGCTACAGCAAGAAGCCATGACTCTGTATTCGGCGGGTGGGAAAATGGCTTCTGACAGGCAAGGTGGCTTTGAGATACTAAGCAACTTAATGGGGCAACACGTAAATCGGGTTGTGACAACCTACACCAAGATAGGGTCAAAACAGGCTGGCACCCCTTATATCTTAGGATACGGCGGACACGGCATGAGTTTTGTAATTGACCTTCTGGAGAAGGGGGCTTCGAAGGCAAAATGAGCTCTTCCACCTCGTAACCATGATGAGCACACTGCCGAATGCGCTGATCTTTCGGCCCACCAGCCGTGTCCACGGAAACCGGCCAGACTCAACGGAGGAAATCCTTGCGTNCGCCCACCGCCTCGTTGACCCCTTTGCCGACCTCGTTCTTCAACCCGTTGAGCGCACCGAGCATTGCCCCGCCGGTAGCCGCGATATAGGCGCCGACAGCTCCCAGCGCGCTGCCGATCGTCTCGCCCTTCTGAAAGCCGGTCCCCGCTGCCTGGCCGACGTTCGCCAGCGGATTGAGCAGNGTGAACCCGCCATGCACGCCGTCCAGCAACTGGTCATCGAGAGCAATGTTGCTGTGTTCAGGGCTCACAGGTCTGTCTCCTTGTCGTCGGGCCGGCCCTCGTGTCGGTGAGACAGTCACAGGCCNGCCTACACGGCGCTTGCAGCCGTGGTGCCGGAGTTGCGGCCGGATTGACACCGCCTAGAGCATTTTTGAGCGAAGTGGACACCGGTTCGCGTGAAGAAAATGCGATAAAACAAAGACCTAGCGCAGTTCCACGATTCGGAGAATTGCGGAACTGCGCTAGTATCGGGCGCTCCGCCTCGAACCGCCCGGCAGCGCGACGATGACCCGCTACCCCATGTTCAACCCGCAGCTGCTGCAGAGCTTCGTCGCGGTCTGCGAGAGCATGAGCTTCNCCCGCGCCGCCGAACGGGTCTCGCTGTCGCAATCCACCGTCAGCCAGCAGATCAGGCGGCTGGAGGAGATGCTGGGCAAGCCGCTGTTCGAGCGCAACCCGCATCAGGTACAGCTAACCGAGGAAGGCGGGCGGCTGCTGAGCTATGCAAGGCGCATTCTTGCGCTGCATGAAGAGGCGCATGACGCGTTGACCGGCTTCTGGCGCGACGGCGTATTGCGGCTCGGCATGCCCGAGGATTTCACCGTCCCGACCGCTGGCCTGCTGGCGCAATTCAGCCTGGCGGAGCCGCATCTACGCCTCGACGTCACCAGCGGCCTCAGCGCCGATCTCTCCAGCGCCTATGAGCGCGAGGAGCTCGACCTGATCCTGGTCAAGCAGCGCCGCCGCCAGCCGCCACGCGCCGCGCGGCCCGAGCCGCTGCTCTGGCTCGACAGCCTCGCGCACCCCGCGATCGAGCGCGCACCGGTGCCGCTGGCGGTCTTCCCGCTCAACGGCCTCTATCGCGAGGAGCTCTGCGGGGCGCTGGACGCACTCGGCACGCGCTGGCGCGTCAGCTACGCCAGCACGAGCCTGGCCGCCCTCACCGCAGCCTCCGCCGCCGGTCTCGGCCTGACCCTGCTCCCCGCGAGCTGCCGGCAGAAGGATCATCGCGTGCTCGGAGCGGCGGAGGGCCTGCCCGAGATTACCGGCTTCGAGCTGGCGCTGTATTACCGCGACAATGCTCCGGTTGCAGCGACTATGCTCGCCGGCAAGCTCGCGGACTTCTGCGGGCTGGAGCCATGAGATCATTTCGCCGCTCTCCGCCGGCTATCGGCTTGAACACATTGATCATTGCCGAATCGAATGATCATCATGGGCAAACATCGCTGCCACCGCGGACGGCTCTCCCGTAGATGGAAGGGCACCAACATCCAGTCCGGGGAAACGACATGGGCAGCGTGCAGCACCAGAGCCGCAGGGGCTTTCTCATGCAGACGGGCCAGCTCACCACCACCGCCGCGGTCATCGGCCTCGCCGGCGGCAGCACTGAGGCGGCGCCGAGCAAGGTCGAGAAGAGCAGCGACAAGGCCGGCCTCACCGTGCTGAGCAATCGCCATTACCATCTCGGCAATGTCCGGCTCGAAGACGGTTTCGACTATGACGGCGACATCGTGGTCGGCACCCGCACCGGGCTCTACACCCTTGAGATCAAGGACGGAAAGATCGCCGCTCTGCATCCGGCCGGCGCTACCCTTCCGGCCACGCTGCCGCGCTACGATGCCGGCGGCCAGCTCGCGCTCCCGGCGATGCGCGACATGCACATCCACCTCGACAAGACCTTCTATGGCGGCCCCTGGCAGGCGCCGCGCCCGCGTCAGGGCAAGACGATCATGGACATGATCGCGCTGGAGGAGAAGCTGATCCCCAAGCTGCTGCCCACCTCGCAGGAGCGCGCCGAGGGATTGATCGCCCTGTTGCAGTCGAAGGGCACGACCACCGCCCGCAGCCATTGCAACATCGATCCGGTCAGCGGCCTGAAGAGCCTGGAGCATCTGCTGCTCGCGCTCGAGAAGCACCGCGACGACTTCTCCTGCGAGATCGTCGCCTTCCCCCAGCACGGCCTGCTGCATTCCAAGGTCGAGGGTCTGATGCGCGAAGCCATGACGATGGGCGTGCACTATGTCGGCGGCCTCGACCCGACCAATGTCGACAAGGCCATGGAGAAATCGCTCGACGCGATGTTCCAGATCGCGCTCGACACCGGCAAGGGCGTCGACATCCACCTGCACGAGACCAGCCCGTCCGGCGCTGCCGCCATCACCTACATGATCGACACCGTCGAGAAGAACCCGGCCCTGCGCGGCAAGGTCACGATCAGCCATGGCTTCGCCCTTGCGACCATGACGCCCGGCCAGCAGGCCGAGACGATCCAGCGCCTTTCGGCCCAGAGGATTACGATCGCCTCGACCGTGCCGCTCGGCGCCCTGACGATGCCGCTGCCGCAACTGCAGGACAAGGGCGTCTTCGTGATGACCGGCACCGACAGCGTCATCGACCACTGGTCGCCCTTCGGCAGCGGCGACATGCTGGAGCGGTCGTATTTCTATGCGCAGGTCTACCGGAACTCCGACGAGTTCCGCCTGTCGCGCTCGCTCGCCATCGCCACCGGCGGCGTTCTGCCGCTCGACGACGAGGGCAAGCGCGCCTGGCCGAAGCCCGGCGACGATGCCGGCTTCACCCTGGTCGGCGCCAGCTGCTCGGCCGAGGCGGTGGCTCGCGTCCCGGCCCGCAGCGCCACCTTCCACAAGGGGCGGATGGTCTATGGCAGCGTCGCCAAGGCCTGAGACGGCCGGACGCTCACAAGGTCGAAACGACGTTGCAGGNGCGCCCGAGCCCCGGGCGCGCCACGCGGTTTTAGCTCAGCCCTTGAGCTTGGCGTTGCACTGGCTCCAATAGCCGCCGCCCTTCTCGATCCACTTCAGATCGCCATTGGCATTGGCCGCCTTGTTGGCGTTGTACTGGTCGACGCAGGTCTTGAGGCGCGCCTTGCCGGCCGTCTCGTCGGAGTATTTCGGCGAGACCACCTTCGGGAAAACCGCGGGCTTGGCCTTGCCAGCCGGCTTTGCCGGGGTCGCCGCGGCCGGCTTGCCCGCAGTGGTCGCAGCCGGGGTCGCCGCCGGAGCAGGAGCATCCGTCACCGCCGCGGCGGCATCGCTCTCCGAGGCGTCGTCATCGGCGCAATTGGCCTTGCGGAAATCGTTCCACTTCTGGCCCTTCAGCGTGTTCGCCTTCTTGGCGTCCTGATATTTGGCGCTGCACTCCTTCATGGTCAGGGCCGAGGCCGGCGCGCCGGCTAAACCCATGGTCATCAGAGCGAGGGCGGTGGAGAACAGAAGCGTCTTCATGAGCAGTCTCCCTGGGCGATGAGTCGAGCTCGCCGAAGCGAGCTTAACCAACGATGGAAATCTCTGCCATCGCGCTGCGGCAACTTCTGGGCTGTTCGGGCGTTTACAGCCCGATCAATGCAGAGGATCCGATTATGAAGACATCCACTCTCGCCGCCCTTGCCGTCATGACCCTCGGCCTGGCCGCGTGCTCAACGACGGAAGAGCGTATCGGCGGTGCGGCGGTCGGCGCCGGGACCGGCGCGGTCGTCGCAGGGCCGGTCGGAGCCGTCGTGGGCGGGGCCGCCGGCGCCGTCACCGGCCCCGCCGTGGCTCGCACCACGCGACGGGCAACACGTTAAACTCGATCGGCGGCGGAACCCTGCCGCCGCTCTTTCGTTTCGACCATGAAGCCTTCGAGCCCATGGAGCCGCATGATGGACAACGACAAGCGCCTGCCGCCGGACGTACCCTCGAACGAGGATGAGATCGACCGCGCGACGGGGAGCGTCGCGGCAAGGGCCGCGGACCTCGCCAACCGCACGGCCGAGACCGTCAAGGACGGTTACGGCCGGGCCAAGGAGAAGCTGGCCGAGATCGATCCGCGCGACACGCTACGCGACGCCGGACGCTATGCCCAGGAGACCGGCGAGGCGGCGGTCGAGACTGTCAACCGCCATCCACTCGCGGCATTTGCCGTCGGCGCGCTCAGCGTCGGCCTGATCGCCTGGGCGATGACCCCGCGCCGGTCGAGCTGGCAGCCCGACACATCAGGCTGGAGCCGGATGCTGCGCGACTATGGCGACCAGGCGCTCCGTGCCGGGCGCGATCTCGTCGGCAGCGGCCGTGAGCAGCTTGATCGCAGCCGCGACTATGCTGCGCGCGGGCAGGACTATCTCGACATGGGCCGCGATTATGCCCGCGAAGGCGGCCAGATGCTGCTGAAGCGCGGCGAACGCGAGCCGCTGGCCGCCGTGGTCGGCGTCGGCCTCGCGCTCTATGTCATCGGCTCGCTGTTGAGCAGCGGCAGCAACAACCAGTCGCAGCCTGCAGCGCGTCGCCGCGCCAAACGCTGACCGGCCAGCAGGCGGTCAGCCCCGGCGCGAGGCCTTCTCCGCTTGGCGGGCCGCCTGCTTCTCGGCCTCGCCGGCGCGCACGAGGCTCCTGATCGCCAAGGGGCGCTTGCCCGATTTCTCGGCGATGATGCGGTCCTGCTCCTGGATCGCCTCCAGGGCAGGGTCGTCACCATCGATTCCGCCCAGCAGTTCGCTTGGCACGCGGCGGTTGGAGCTGCGCGAGCCGTCCTCGTAGAAAACGTCGAACAGCACGAATGAAGCGTCGAGCGGCTTGGATTTCTTGCGAGCCATGGGTCGATCCTGTCGGTTGGGCGATCCATCCGGCCGCGGCGCGGGTGGCGGGCCGAGGGATCGCGGGGCCGCATAGCGGCAACTGAAAACGGTGAGCGCGACGTAGACCCCTCGCGCCGTCAAGGCAAGTCGAAGCGTCGCCCGGGAGATGGTCGTCCAGCTATCGCAAGCTCAGCGTTTCGACGATCTGCGAGTCGAGGACGAGATCGTCGCGAGCGCCCATCAGCCAGAGCCGATCGGCAGTGAAGCGCAGGATCGGCCGGTCCCACCAGCGCTCGACGAGGCGCGCGAGCGCTGCCGCCTCGGCAACGTCGAGATCGTCGCTCAGGTTCCAGATCCCGACGACGTAGAGATCGCTGGTCGGCCGCCCCAGCGCCCGCTGGAGGAGATGGAGCGCGTTCTGCCCGTCGCGGCGCTCCGGATAGAGCCGCAGATAAAGCCGGCCGCGATTGACATTGCCCGAGAACAGGCCGCGCAGCTCCATGGCAACCGGCCCGATGCGCGAGAGTGCCTCGCGCGCCGCAGGATCGATCAGCGGCGGCGCACCGATCGACAGNGAGCCGCACACCGTCGCATGCAGTTTGGCCTGTCGCCTCGCAACGATGTCCCAGGCGATCTTGCCCGCGAATGGCGCCTCGCGCAGCTCCTGTTCGAGCTCCCGATAGGCCGGCGCCTCCTGCAAGCCCAGCGTGGGGACCACCAGCGAGTAGATCGGCGGGTGCCGGCCATTGTCGTAATGCGTGCCGTCCTTGCGCGCGATCGCTCTGGGGTGGGCCGGGTCGATCAGCGGCAGATGCGCCAGTCGATAGCTGTCGTCGAGCGCCATCCCGGCGCCGGGTACGAAAGCCGTACGACTGCGGAGATAGGCGAGTTCCTCGTCGCCAATGAATTCGATCCCGATCGCTTCGCTCACACCTTCAGCATCCACTCATGCGCGGGATCGTTGTGGAATTTCCAGATCCGCTTCGGCCCGGCCATGACGTTGAGATAATAGAGCTCGTAGCCATGCGGCGCGCCGACCGGGTGATAGCCCCTCGGCACCAACACCACGTCGCCGTCCGAGAATGCCATGGTCTCGTCGAGCGAGCGGTCGTCGGTATAGACGCGCTGGAAGCCGAAACCCTGCGGCGGGTTGAGCCGGTGGGTAATAGGTCTCTTCCAGCAGCGATTCCGCCGGCAGGTTGTCCTGATCGTGCTTGTGCGGCGGATAGCTCGACCAGCAGCCCGAAGGCGTGATCACCTCGACGACGAGGAGCCCGTCGGCGCTTTCCGTCTCCGGCAGGATGTTGCGGACATGGCGGGTATTGCTACCCTCCCCGCGCGTCAGGGCGCCGACATCAGCTGGCGCAATCACGCGGGCCGGCCGCACACCAGCCTTGCCCGGCGCCGAGCAGATCGCGAGCTCGCACGGCCCCTGCGCTGTGACGCTCCAGTTCGAACCAGCCGGGACATAGAGCGACCACGGATCGGGCTCGAAGGGCGAGGTCCGCCCGCCGATCACGCCGAAATCCTTGCCCCCCACGCTGGCTGAGACCTTACCGGAGAGCAGGACGAGGCAATGCTCCCTGTCCCCTGTCTGACGCGACAGGTTCTGCCCAGCGACGAGCTTGTACACGGCGAATCCGACATGCTCCCAGCCGGCCGTCTCGGGCGTGACCTCGTGGATGCGCCCCTCGGCATCGGGCGCCTGCGGCTTGACCAGCAGCTTAGACATTATCCCTCCAAATCACTTGCCCGGAACCGCCTCCGTCTTTCCGGGGCAGGCCGTCAGGCCTGAGCCCGGAACCCAGAACCAATGCCATATCCGGAAAAGCGCGCCGGGCGCAGCGGCAGGGTGATAACCGGTATCGGTTCTGGGTTCCGGGCTCGACGCTTCGCGTCGCCCCGGAATGACGGTGAACTCAGGCGAGCCCGGCCTCCTTCAGGCTCTGCTTGAGATGGGCGACGCCCTTCTTGGCGTAAGTCAGCGGATGCGCCTTCTCGGGATCCTGTTCGGCCTCGACCACGACCCAGCCGGAATAGCCCGGCAGCGCCTGGAACACCGCGGGGTAGTCGACCATGCCGTCGCCCGGCACGGTGTAGACGCCGAGTTCGCTTCCCTTGCCGAGAATGGAATCGAGGAAGCTCCAGTCCTCCGCCCTCGCCTGCTCCATCACGCTCTTGCGAACATCCTTGGCATGGAAGTGGCTGATGCGGCTGCGATAGCGCTCGGCGAGCTTGACCGGATCGGCCCCGCCCCAGGTCGCATGGCCGGTGTCGAGCAGGAGATGCGCCGCCTCGCCGGTCGCCGCCATGAAGGCGTCGATATCGGCCTCGCTCTCGACGATCGTGCCCATATGATGGTGGTAGACCAGCCTGACGCCCTCAGCGAGCGTGCGCTCGGCGACCTGCGTGATCCTGCGGCCGAACTCAGCCCAATCGCCCGCCGCCAGCACCGGCCGCTGCGACAGGGGCTTGCTGCGGTCGCCATGGATCGCATTCGAAGTCTCGGCGAAGACCAGCACGGTCGAGCCCATCGCCTTCAGCAGATCGAGATGGGCGCGCAGATGCTTCATTTCCTCATCCGCGTCGCGCTTCAGCAACTCGGCCGAGTACCAGCCGGAGATGCAGGCCATGCCGAACGGGTCGAGCGCCGCCTTCAACGCTCCGGGCTCGCGCGGGAACTTGTGGCCGAGCTCCATGCCGACGAAGCCGGCTTCGCGGGCCTCGGCCAGGCACGTCTCGAGCGGCGTCGCGCCGCCGATATCCTGAAGGTCGTCATTCGACCAGCCGATGGGGTTGGCGCCGATAAGGATAGGCATGTCGTCCTCTTCGATTCAGTTGTCGCGCGCGGCGAGCGCGCCGTCATAGCGCTTGCGCGCCGCCTTGACCTCGTCGCGCACCGAAACCTCGGGCACCGCCACCTCCCACCAGTGGCCGCCGGCGTCGGTCGAGATCAGCGGGTCGGTGTCGATGACGATGACGCTGGTGCGGTCATGATTGCGCGCCTCGGCGAGCGCCGCCTCCAGCTCCGCCAGACCAGCGACCTTGCGCGAGATCGCCCCCATCGAGCCGGCATGCGCGGCAAAGTCGATCTCCGGCAGAACCTCGTGCCTGGTATCGCGCAGGAGGTTGTTGAAGGAGGCGCCCCCGGTCGCATTCTGCAGGCGGTTGATGCAGCCGAAGCCGCGATTGTCGAGCACGACGATGGTGAGCTTGATGCCGAGCATCACCGAGGTCGCGATCTCCGAGTTCATCATCAGATAGGAGCCGTCGCCGACCATGACGAAGACCTCGCGGGCGGGATCCGCCAGCTTGGCGCCGAGGCCGCCGGCGATCTCGTAGCCCATGCAGGAATAGCCGTATTCCATATGGTAGCCGCCGGGCGCGCCCGCCTGCCAGAGCTTGTGCAATTCGCCCGGCAGGCCGCCGGCGGCGCAGAGCACGACATCGCTCGCGCGGCTCTGGCGCTGCACCGCACCGATCACCTGCGCATCGCTCGGCAGCGTCTGGTTGCTCATCGCAGTGTAACGCGCGGCGGTTTCCAGCCAGGCGTCGCAGGATGCCTGCACCTGCGCCGTCCAGCCGACAGGCGCCTTCCAGCCGGCGAGCCCAGCTTCCAGCTCGGAAAGCCCGGCCTTGGCGTCCGCAACAAGCGGCTGCCCACCATGCTTGCCGGCATCGAAGGCTTGCGTGTTCAGCCCGATGATCCGGCACGCCGGATCGGCGAAGAGCGCGCGCGAGCCGGTGGTGAAGTCCTGCAGGCGCGTGCCGACCGCGAGCACGACGTCGGCCGTTTTCGCAGCGTCGTTGGCCGCGCCGGTGCCGGTGACGCCGATCGCGCCAAGATTGAGCGGGTGATCATGCGGCAAGGCGCTCTTGCCGGCTTGCGTCTCGGCGCTCGGGATGCCGTGCGCCAGGCAGAAACGGGCGAGCTCGCCCTCGGCCTCGCTATAGAGCGTGCCGCCGCCGGCAACGACCAATGGCCGCTTCGCGCCCTTCAGCAGCGCGACCGCTTGCGCCAGCTCCTGCTCGTCCGGACGCGTCCGGCGCGGCTGCCAGATCCGCTCGGCGAAGACGCTTTCGGGATAATCATAGGCTTCCGTCTGCACGTCCTGGCACAGCGCCAGCGTCACCGGCCCGCATTCTGATGGATCGGTCAGCACCTGCATCGCCCGCTCGAAGGCAGGGATCAGCTGCTCCGGCCGGGTGATCCGATCGAAATATCGCGACACCGGACGGAAGCAGTCATTGGCCGAAACCGTGCCGTCGCCGAAATCCTCGATCTGCTGCAGCACCGGATCGGGCCGGCGGCTGGCGAAGACATCGCCCGGCAGCAGCAGCAGCGGCAGGCGGTTGACATGGGCAACGGCCGCGGCCGTGACCATATTGGTCGCGCCCGGCCCGATCGAGCTCGTCACCGCCATCATCCGGCGCCGGCGCGAGGCCTTGGCGAAAGCGATCGCCGCATGCGCCATCGCCTGCTCGTTATGAGCCCGCAGCGTCGGCAGGATGTCGCGCGCGCCATGCAGCGCCTCGCCGAGGCCGGCGACATTGCCATGGCCGAAGATCGCCCAGACGCCGGCGAAGAGCGGCAGCGTCCGGCCGCCGACCACCGTCTTCTGCGCCGCCATCGCCGCTACCAGCGCCTGCGCCATGGTGAGCCTGATCGTGCTCATGACTTGTCTCCTCAGCGGCCTTGCCAGGCGTCGACCAGACGGCCGAAGCGCTCGGCCATCATCGCGGTCGCGGCTTCGTCGTCGAGCTTGCCGGCGAGCCAGCCGCGCGCCGCCTCGCCGAAGATCGAGCGCCCGACCGCGAACCCCTTCACCGTCCGAGCAGTCTGCGCCAGCCGGAACGCCGCCTCCAGCTCCGGCAGCGGCGCATCGAGCCCGAGCAGCACGACGCCGCGGCAATAGGGGTCGTTCTCGGCGATCACGGCATCGACCGCCGCCCAGGCAGCGGCAGTGGGCTGCCCCTCCAACTTCCACCAGTCCGGCTTGATGCCGATCGCATAGAGCCGGCGCATCACCGAGGCCATGGTGTCGTCGCCGACCGGGCCGTTCTTCGAGCAGATGATCTCGACCAGCAGCTCGCGGCCGACCTGCCGGCAGGCGAGCGCGACCCGCTTCAGCGTCGCCTCCTGCTCGGCCTTCAGCGCCGCATCGTCATCGGGGTGATAGAAGGCCAGCACCTTGGCGACATGGTCGACCGGCCACTCGTTCAGAGCCGCGCCGAGCGAGCCGTCAGCGTCGGTCTCGAGCCTGAGCGGCCGCGAGCCCGGCACCTCAAGCGGCCGCGCCACCCAGAAGCCGTGATCGCCGGCGCGGAACAATGCCTCGCGGCCATGGCGGCCGTCGAGCAGCATGCCGAAGCCATCGGCGCCTTTGGCGATCCGCGCCGCGGCAGCGACGGCGAGCCGCTTGAAGGCCGCGATGCGCTCACGCGGCACGNCGGCCTCATCCGCCATCGCCTCGACCTGGGAGCGATGGTCGATGGCGAGCGCCATCAGTGTCGCCGCTTGCGGCCGGCGCGTCGTCGCCCAATGGACATGGTTGATCGCCACATCGTGGCGCAGCGCCCGGTGCGGCGAGCCGTGCTTCAGGAAGAACTGCAGTTCGGCGAAGGTCGGGCTCTCCGGCGAGCAGAGCAGGCGCGAGACGGCGAAGGCCCCGCAGGCATTGGCCCAAGTGCAGCATGTCTCGATCGGCTCGTCACTGAGATAGCCGCGCAGGAAGCCGGACATGAAGGCATCGCCCGCCCCCAAGACATTGTAGACTTCGACCGGGAAGCCCGGCCCCTTGATCCCGTCCTCGATCGAGGNGGGGATGGCGCCGGGGAAAACCACACAGCCCATCGGCCCGCGCTTGCAGACGATCGTCGCCTTGCTCAGGGCGCGGATGTTGCGGATCGCGGCGAGCGTGTCCTCCGAACCGCCGGCAGCGTGCAACTCCTCCTCGGTGCCGACGATCAGGTCGCACTCCGGCAGGATCGCCTGGAGATGCTGGGTGACGCTGTCGGAGCGGATATAGCGCTCCTCGCCCGCGCCATGGCCGGCGAGGCCCCAGAGATTAGGCCGGTAGTCGACGTCGAACACGACCTTGCGGCCATGCTTGCGGGCGAACGCGATCGCCTTGCGCTGCGCCTTGGCGGCGTTCGGAATCGCGAAATGTGTGCCGGTGACGACGACCGCCTTGGCCAAGGCGATGAAGGCCTCGTCGATCTCGCTCTCGTCGAGCGCCGCGTCGGCGCAATCGGTGCGGTAGAAGATCAGCGGGAAGGTCTTCTCGTCGCGCACGCCGAGGATGACCAGCGAGGTCAGGCGCCTGGGGTCGACGACGACGCCTCTGGTCTCGACGCCCTCGCGCTGCAACTGCTCCAGGATGAAGCGGCCCATCTGCTCGTCGCCGACGCGGGTGATTACCGCCGATTTCAGGCCGAGCCGGGCCGTGCCGATCGCGATATTGGTTGGACAGCCGCCGACCGCCTTGGAGAACGAGCCCATATCCTCCAGCCGCCCGCCGATCTGTTGGCCATAGAGATCGACCGAGGAGCGGCCGATCGAGATCAGGTCGAGCACGGGTTCAGGCATCGGGGCGGGCTTTCTCGGCGGTGCCGACAGCGAGCGTCATGGCGAGCGCAAAGGTGGCCGACATCGAGCGGAAGGCACCGTAATCGGCCTCCTCGACCTCGAGCCAGAGCGAGCAATGCTGGGCGAGCGGGCTGAGCGCGCTGTCGGTGATCGCGATCACCGGAATGCCCTTGGCATGGGCCTGCGCCGCGATTGCGACCGTTCCCGGCGTATAGGGCGCGCAGCTGACAGCGACGACGACATCGCCCTCGCGCGCGATCGCCGCCTGCTCGGGGCCGAGCGCGGCGATATTGTCGACCAGCACGGCACGGATGCCGAGCTTGCCGAAGGCATAGGCGAGATAGGAGACNACCGCGAACATCCGGCGCGCCCCGACCAGGATGATCGTCTGCGCCCCGGCGAGCAGGTCCGTCGCCTTGTCGATGTCGCGATAGCGGACGGTCGTCTGCAGCCGCGCCAGCGAGCTGCGGCTGGCCTCGACGAAGCCGTCGAGCAGCACCTGTGCCATGTTCGGCCCGGCCGCGCCTTCGTCGCGCAGGGCCGCCAGCCGCTCGCGATAATCCGGGAATTGCTGGCGCAGCCGCGAGCGGAAGAGCTGCTGCAATTCGCTGAAGCCGGAATAGTCGAGCGCCTGGGCGAAGCGCACCAGTGTCGAGGCCTGCACGCCGGCCTGCTGCGCCACCTGCGCGGCGGTATTGAGCGCCATGTCATCGGGATTGGCGAGCGCATAGTCGGCGACCTGCCGCAAGCGTTTCGGCAGGCTCGGCCCGCGCTCGCGCAGCAGCGCGACGAAGCCGTCGAAGTCGTCCTTTGGCGTTTCCTGCTGCACTGGCGATATCATCGGGAACAGGGGCTCTCGCGGCCTTGACTTGCGCCGCCAGAGAATGGAATGTTTGTTCCATTAGTCAAGCGCAATAAAAATAATGTGCCATTATGACAGTGGCACCGCCGGGGAGAACGCAGGGTGCCTGAGCCAACCGACTTCCGCCGCGAGCTCGACGGCAAGGTCGCCATCGTCACCGGTGGCAGCCAGGGCCTGGGCGAGGCGATCGCCCGCGAATTCGCCGCGCGCGGTGCTGCCGGGCTCGTCCTCACCGGCCGCAATCGCGAGCGCGGCGAAAAGGTCGCCAACAGCCTGAAGGCCGCCGGCTGCAACGCCCTCTTCCACGCCGCCGATCTTGCCGATCTCGACGCGGTCCGCGGAATCGTCCCTGCCGCGGAGAAAGCTTTCGGNCGCCTCGACATCCTCGTCAACGCCGCCGGCGACACCGACCGCGGCACGATCTTCGACACCAGCCCCGAGCTCTATGCCCGTATCATGGCGGTCAACCTGACCGCGCCCTTCTTCCTGATCCAGGACGCCGCGACCCTGATGCGCAAGCAGGACATCCAGGGGAGCATCGTCAACATCCAGTCGATGTCGGCCCATGGCGGCCAGNCCTTCCTTGCCGCCTACAGTGTCTCGAAGGGCGCGCTGGCGACGCTGACGAGGAACGCCGCTTACGGGCTGCTCGCCGACCGCATCCGCGTCAACGGCCTCAATATCGGCTGGATGGCGACGCCGGGCGAGGACGCGATCATGCGCCTGCGCCATGATGCCCAGGATGGCTGGTTGGAGAAGGCAGAGGCCGGCCGCCCCTTCGGCCGCCTGATCGATCCGCGCGAGGTCGCCACGGCCGTCGCCTATCTGGCGTCATCCGAATCGGGGCTGATGACCGGCGCCAATATCGATTTCGACCAGACCATTCTCGGCGCGCACGACTGAAGCGCCGGAGCACTCTCGAACCGCAGGACCACGGACGTGATGAGATTTGGATTGCTGGGCGCCGGCCGCATCGGGCGCATTCACGGGCTCAATGTCGCCGCGCGCTCCGATGCGCAATTGGTCGCGCTCTCCGACGCCTCCGCCGAGGCCGCCGCCTCGCTCGCCCAGGCGTCCGGCGCCAAGGTCGCCACCACCGATGCGATCCTCGCCGATGGCGGCATCGACGCCGTGGTGATCTGCACCCCGACCGACACCCATGCCGACCTGATCGAGGCCGCCGTTTCCGCCGGCAAGGCCGTGTTCTGCGAGAAACCGGTCGATCTCGATGCCGGCCGCATCCGCCGCTGCCTCGAGGTCGTCGCAAAGTCCGGCAAGCCGCTGATGATCGGCTTCAACCGCCGCTTCGACCCGAACTTCGCGGCTCTGGAGGGCCGGCTGCGCGCCGGCGAAGCCGGCGCGATCGAGATCGTCAGCGTCATCTCGCGCGATCCCGGCCCGCCGCCGGTCGAGTACGTCAAGCGCTCCGGCGGCCTGTTCCGCGACATGATGATCCATGATTTCGACATGGCCCGCTTTCTCCTCGCCGAGGAGCCGGTCGAGGTCTTCGCGCTCGGCTCGGCTTTGGTCGATCCGGCGATCGGCCAGGCCGGCGATGTCGACACCGCCGCCGTGCTGATGCGCACCGCGAGCGGGCGGATCGCCCAGATCTCCAACTCACGCCGCGCATCTTACGGCTACGACCAGCGCATCGAAGTGCACGGCTCCAAGGGCATGCTGCGTGCCGGCAATATCCACGAGACCACGGTGGAGATCGCGACCGGCGCCGGCTTCCGCGCCGACCCCGTGCAGAACTTCTTCCTGGAGCGCTATGCCGCGGCCTATCGCGCCGAGCTCGACGCCTTCGTCACTGCCTGCCGCGACAAGCGCGCGCCCTCCCCGTCTGGCCTCGATGGGCTGAAGGCGCAGATCCTGGCCGATGCGGCGACGGAATCCCGCCGCACCGGCAAGCCCGTTTCGGTCTCGATCGAGGCGCTGTGATGACGCCTGCGGAACTTGAACTGCGCGAATTTGCCGTGCTCGGCCTCGTCGCGGAGGCGAGCCATCTCGCACTCGGCTATTTCGGCCGCAGCGACACCCTGAACATCACGATGAAGGGCGCCCAGGATTGGCTCACCGCCGCCGACGGCGCCGTGGAGAGCTTCCTGCGCGAACGGCTCGGCCGGCTCTTCCCCTCCGATGCCGTGATCGGCGAGGAAGGCGGCGGCGATGCGGCCGATGCGGTCTGGATCATCGACCCGATCGACGGCACCGCCAACTTCGCCCATGGCGACCTTAACTGGTGCATCTCGATCGGCCTCGTGCTCAACGGCCAGCCCGAGATCGGCGTGATCGCTGCGCCTGCGCTCGGCGAGGTCTACCGCGCCCGGCGTGGCAATGGCGCGAGCCTGAACGGTCGGCCGATCCGGGTCTCCGGCACCAGCGATATCGGCCGCGCCAGCTTTGAATTCGGCTGGTCGAAGCGCAGGCCGCTTGACAGCTATATCGACATGGTCAAGCGCGGTTTCGAAGCCGGAGCGGCGGTGAAGCGCCCCGGCGCCGGTGCGCTCGGACTCTGCCATGTCGCCTGTGGCCGGACCGACGCCTATGCCGAACTGCACATCAATTCCTGGGACGTGGCGGCCGGGCTGGTGATCGCCGCCGAGGCAGGCGCGCATGTCAACGATTTCTTCGAAGGCGACGCGATCAAGACCGGCAACCCTGTGCTGTGCTGCACGCCGGAGCTGACGGCCGAGCTGGAGCGGATCACTGGAATAGTAAGCCGGCGCAGGGATCGTTGATCTTTTCCGGCGAACGGTCACTATCGACCCAACAAGAACAGACAGAACCAATAATCGGGAGGACATCATGCAGGCATTGAACCGGCTCCGTGCCGGATTGTTCGCAGTCGCGGCCACCGGCGCAGCTTTCGCCACCGCTCCGGCCCAGGCCCAGGGCTCGCTCGTCATGTACTGCGGCGTACAGGAGGAATGGTGCCGCGCCATGAGCGGCGCCTTCGAGAAGGAAACCGGCATCAAGGTCGCGATGACCCGCAAGTCGGCCGGCGAGATCTATGCCCAGCTCAAGGCGGAATCGTCCAATCCGCGCGGCGACATCTGGTGGGGCGGCACCGGCGACCCGCATCTGCAGGCGGCCGAGGAAGGCCTGACGCAGGAATACGACTCGCCCGCCAACAAGGACCTGCACGAATGGGCGCTGGCGCAATGGGAGGCCGCCAAGAAGCGCTCGATCGGCATCTATGCCGGCGCGCTCGGCTTCGGCTACAACACCCAGCAGATCAAGGCCAAGGGCTTGAATGAGCCCAAATGCTGGGCCGACCTGCTCGATCCCAAGCTGAAGGACGACGTCCAGGTCGCCGATCCGAACTCCTCGGGCACGGCCTACAACCTGCTCGCCACGGTCGTGCAGCTGATGGGCGAGGACAAGGGCTTCAACTATCTCAGGGCCCTACACAAGAACATCAGCCAGTACACCAAGTCGGGCGCCGCCCCGGCCAAGGCGGCGAGCCTCGGCGAGACCGCCGTCGGCATCGTCTTCATCCATGACGCCGTCGTCTTCGCCGTGCAGGGCGATCCGATCAAGGCCGTCGCGCCCTGCGAGGGCACGGGCTACGAGATCGGCTCGATGTCGATCATCAAGGGCGCGCGCAATCTCGACAACGCCAAGAAGTTCTACGACTGGGCCCTGACCCCGGCGGCGCAGGCGCTCGCCGCGCCGGCCAAGTCGTATCAGGTGCCGTCGAACAAGAACGCGCCGGTCCCGGCCCAGGCCCCGAAGATGTCGGAGATGAAGCTGATCAAGTACGACTTCGTCAAATACGGCTCTTCGGCCGAGCGCACCCGCCTGCTGACGAAGTGGGACAAGGAGATCAAGGCGCTGCCGAAATGAGCGGACGCTGATCGCTGACACCGAGACGAGAGGCGAGAGACAATGCGTCCCGCGACGAGGCTTGCGCTGCTGGCCGGCTGGCTCGGCTATGCGCTGATCCCCTGGTATCTGCCCGAGGGGATGAGCCTTGCCGGCTATCCGTTCGGCACGGCCGGCACGGCGCTGGCGCTCGTGCTCTCGGGGGCGGCGCCCTGGCTCGCCCCAGTCGGCATCGCCCTCCTCCTCGCCAGCCTGCTCGCCTTCCGGCAGGAGAATGCCGGCACCGGCAGGCTGCTGGCCTGGATCGNCTTTGCCGGCCTCGTCCTCTTCTTCGCCCAGGGCTTCGCCATCACGCTCAAGGACCAGGGCATGCCGGCACTGGCCGCCCTGCTCGGCGGGAGCGGCGCCGCCCAGCCCGGCATGGGCTTCGGCGCGCTGATAACGCTGGTGTCGCTGCTCCTGCTGCTCTGCCACGGCCTCGCCTATCGCGGCCTGTGCCGTGGCGACCTGTTCACGACCTCCTCGATCGGCATCGTCATCATGCTGATCGCCATCTTCATCTTCCTGCCGGTCGCAGTGATCCTGCGCAGCGCTCTGGTCGATTCCAGTGGCGCCGTCGTCCTCGGCGAGTTCGTCGAGCGCCTGTTCTCTTCGACGATCTGGGGGCTGGGCTGCCTCAGCGCCAACACCAATTGCGGCGTCGCCTGGAACACGCTGATCCTGGCGGTTCTCACCGGGCTGATCACCACCCTGCTCGGCCTCGCCTGCGCGCTGCTGATCCTGCGCACCGGCATGCCCGGCAAGCGGGCGATGCGCCTGCTCACCGTGCTGCCGATCATCACGCCGCCCTTCGTCATCGGCCTGGCGCTGATCCTGCTCTTCGGCCGCTCCGGCCTGTTCTCGACATTCCTGTTCGAGTGGTTCGGCATTCCGCGCTCGCGCTGGATCTATGGCCTGCCCGGCGTGCTGCTCGCCCAGGTCCTCGCCTTTGCCCCGATCGCCTTCCTCGTGCTGATCGGCGTCGTCCAGGGCATCGCGCCAAGCCTGGAGGAAGCCTCGCAGACGCTCGGCGCCAAGCGCTGGACCACCTTCCGCACGGTGACCTGGCCCCTGCTGCGGCCCGGCCTCGCCAATGCCTTCCTGCTCGGCTTCGTCGAGAGCATGGCCGACTTCGGCAATCCGCTGGTGCTCGGCGGCAATTTCGAAGTGCTCTCGACCAAGATCTTCTTCGCCGTGGTCGGCGCCGCGCATAATCAGGGCCAGGCTGCGGTGCTCGCCATCGTCCTGCTCGGCTTCACCCTCGCCGCCTTCTGGGCGCAGCAATACTGGCTCGGCGGCAAGTCCTACACCACCGTCACCGGCAAGGGCGATTCCGGCCTGCCGACGCCATTGCCGCGCCGGATCACCTGGATTTCGGCCCTCGTGATCGGGCCCTGGGTGGCGCTGACCGCTGTCATCTACGTCGTCATCCTGATGGGCGGCTTCGTCAAGACGATGGGGCGCGACCACACCCCGACGCTGCAGCACTACATCACCGGCTTCTCGATCGATTTCAGCCGCGGGCTCTATTTCGACGGCTCGGCCTGGCCGTCCTTCTTCACCACGCTGAAGCTCGCGGCGATCTCGGCTCCGCTGACCGCGATCATCGGCCTGCTCACCGCCTATCTGCTGACGCGCCAGCGCTTCGCCGGCCGTGGCGCCCTCGAATTTGCGACCATGCTGAGCTTCGCCATTCCCGGCACCGTGCTCGGGGTCGCCTATATCCTCGCCTTCAACGTGCCGCCGGTCGAGATCACCGGCACCGGGTTGATCCTGGTCATCGCCTTCGTCTTCCGCAACATGCCGGTCGGCGTGCGCTCCGGCATCGCCGGCCTGTCGCAGATCGACAAAAGCCTGGACGAGGCCTCGGCGACGCTCTCGGCCCGCAGCTTCACCACGCTCTGGCGCGTGGTGCTGCCGCTGCTGCGCCCGGCGCTCGTCGCGGCGCTGGTCTACAGCTTCGTGCGCAGCATGACGACGGTGAGCGCCGTGATCTTCCTGGTCTCGGCCGAGTACAATCTCGCCACCGCCTATATCGTCGGCCGCGTCGAGGCCGGCGAGTTCGGCCTCGCCATCGCCTATTCCTCGGTGCTGATCGTGGTGATGGCGCTCGGCATCAGCCTGATCCAGCTCGGCGTCGGCGAGCGCAAGCTCGGCCGGCGCAGCACCACGCCCGCCCTCGCCTCCTCCGCCGCCGAGCCGATCAAGTAAGGATACGTCGCAGCCATGCCCAAGGCCGGCCCCGCCTCCGTCGAGTTCCGCAATGTCAGCATGCGCTATGGCGCGGTGACGGCGGTCGACAATGTCAGCTTCTCGATCGAGGCCGGCAAGCTCGTCACGCTGCTCGGCCCCTCCGGCTGCGGCAAGACCACGACGCTGCGCATGATCGCCGGCCTCGAGATCGCCAGCGAGGGGCAGATCCTGATTGGCGACAAGGACGTCACCCGGCTCTCCGCCGCCGATCGCGACGTCAGCATGGTCTTCCAGTCCTATGCGCTCTTCCCGCATATGAACGTGCTTGAGAATGCCGCCTACGGCCCCACCGTGAAGGGCCTGCCCAAGGCCAAGGCGCAGGAGATGGCGTTGGAGAAGCTGGCGCTGGTCGGTCTCAAGGGCTTCGAGAAGCGTTTTCCCTCGGAGCTCTCCGGCGGCCAGCAGCAGCGCGTCGCCGTCGCTCGCGCCCTGGTGCTGGAACCGCAGGTGCTGCTCTTCGACGAGCCGCTCTCCAATCTCGACGCCAAATTGCGCCGACGCGTGCGCGAGGAGATCCGCGAGCTGCAGCAGGCGCTCAACCTCACCGTCGCCTATGTCACGCACGACCAGGAGGAGGCGCTCGCCGTCTCCGACCGCATCATTGTCATGTCGAATGCCCGCATCGCCCAGCAGGGCACGCCGCGCCAGCTCTACGAAGAGCCCGCCGACGCTTTCGTCGCCGACTTCATCGGCGACGCCAACATGGTCGACGTCACCGTCAGATCAGTTGCAGACGGACGTGCTGAGGTGGCGATCGGGCCGGCCAGCGTCTCATTGGCTTCGCGCGGCCTGCAGCAGGGACCGGCCAAGGCGGCGATCAGGCCGCAGAGCCTGCTGGTCTCACGCCATGAGAGCCAAGGCACGCTGCCCGGCACCGTCCGCAAATGCGCCTATCTCGGCAACCATCTTGACCTGATGATCGAGACCGCCGTCGGCGAGCTTTTCGTCATCAGCCACGATGTCGACGACATGCTGTTGCCCGGCACGCCGGTCTGGCTCTCCTTCGCCAGCTCAGGCGTGATCCTGGTGCCCTGAGCTTCCGTCCGCAGGCAGGCCTCAGCCGCCGACGTGGAAGGAATAGTTCGCGCCGATGCCGACCGAGAACTGGTTACGCTGCCCGAGCTGGTCGACCAGCGGCGAATTGCCGGCATCCCCGATCAGGCGGTCATAACGAGCGAACAGCGTGGTCGAGAAGCTCGGCGACCACGCATATTCCAGCGATGAGGCCAGGCCGACGGATTTGGCCCCGGCGCCGGGCTTGTAGGCGGAAATCGTGCCGTTGAGAGCAGCCTCTCCTGGCAGGACGCCGAAGTTGCGGCGCATATAGGAGGCGCTGCCGAGCGAGGCGCGCGGACCGACGGCGAAGGTGAAGGCGCCGAAGCGTTCCACCCAGTCGGCCGAGAAGTCGGCGACCACACCATGGTGGCCGTTGAAGCCCTGTCGAACCTCGACGCGCGAGCGCAGCCGCTCGGGAATGATCCAGTACTCGGCGAAGACGCCGGCCTCGATCGCCCACGGCACGTCGCGCATGCCGAGGAGCCGGATGCTCGANCCCGAATAGCGGCCGGCGCGATAGGCGCCCACGACGCCGACATCGAAGCGATCAGTATCGTAGATCGCGTAGTCCAGGCTGTCGTCAGGGGCGCTGAACCCGGCCGGCTCGCCGGCGCGGCGCCAAGAAAGCGACGGCATGAAGGACGGTCCGGCGGAGTTCGCGCCGTCATATTTCGGGCCGACCTGGAAGGAGCCGCCCAGCGTGATGATCCAGCCCTTGGCGGGCGTCGGATCGGTCAGGATCTTCTTGGTGTCATCATCGTCGTCGTCATCGTCGTTCGCGCGCACGGCCCCGTTCGAGATGACGAGCAGCGCGGCGATCCCGGCAAGGACGGCGACATGCCGGCGCCGGCCGCGGGCTGGGCGTTCGTGACGTCCGAGAGAAAGCATGGAAGAGGTCGTCCCGTGAATCGTCAGTCCGCGATCGCGCGGCCTAGCCTAATACCGAGTTTCTTAATCCGGTGCCAAAGGCTTCTTTCCGCTATGCCTAGCAATTTCGCAGCCCTGACCTGCACGCCGTCACTGCGCCTGAGCGCCTCGATGATGAAATCGCGCTCGATTCGTTCAAGCTCGGCGTCGAGATCGCGTGGCAAGGCGTCGCGATCACTGCGGCGAGGGGTGCTGAACAGATCCTGCGGCAGGTCGGTCACATCGATCGTCGGCGTCTTGGCGACGATCACCGCCCGTTCGATGCAATTGTGCAGCTCTCGAATGTTGCCAGGCCAGTCATAGGCGGTCATCGCCGCCAGGGCGGNCGGCGAAAACCCGCTCGCGCGCTTGCCCATGGACTCGGCGAGCTCGGCCAGGAAATGCAACGACAGCAGCGGGATGTCGTCGGCGCGGTCGCGCAGCGGCGGCAGCATGATCGGGAAGACATTGAGCCGGTAGAACAGGTCCTCGCGGAAGCTGCCCGTGTCGACGGCCTGGCGCATGTCCTTGTGCGTCGCTGCGACCAGCCTGACGTCGACGGTCTGGGTCCGGGTCGCGCCGACCGGCTCGAAGCTGCGCTCCTGAATCACCCGCAGCAGCTTGGCCTGGATCGGCAGCGGCATGTCGCCGATCTCGTCGAGGAAGAGCGTGCCGCCATCGGCCGCGGCGAAGCGCCCGGTCCGGTTGGCGAGCGCGCCGGTGAAAGCGCCCTTCACATGGCCGAAGAGTTCGCTCTCCAGCAGGGTCTCGGGAATCGCCGCGCAGTTGACCGCGATGAAGGGCTTGTCGCGGCGTGGACTATTGAAGTGGATCGCCTTGGCGACCAGCTCCTTGCCGGTGCCGCTCTCGCCGTTGAGCAGCACGGTCGCCTTGGTCTCGCAGACTTCGGTGACTTGCTCGATCACACGTCGGAAGGCGGCGCTGCTGCCGATCAGCGTGTCGAAGCTGTAGCGGCCCTCGAGTTCGCTGCGCAGCCTTTCATTGTCGCGCACGACGTCGGCGAGGCGCAGCGCCCGCCTGATCGTGGCCGAGACGTCGTCGATCTCGAAGGGCTTGGCGATGTAGTCGAACGCACCTTCCTTGACGAGGTCGACCGCGTCGCGCACCGCCGCGAAGGCGGTGATGATGATGACCGGGACCTCGGGCCAGCGGCTGCGGACCTCGCGCAGCAGTGCGCGCCCGTCCATCACCGGTAGCCGGAGATCGGTCAGCACCAGGTCGAAGCGCGCCCGTTCGAGCTCGATGAGCGCGGCGCGCGCGCTGTGGACGGCCGTCGCGCGATAGCCGAGATCCTCCAGCGCCGCCGCCAGCACGTCGGCCAGCCGCACCTCGTCGTCGACCACGAGGATGGAATGGCTCATGCCGACGCTCCCGGTTGCGCCCGCGGCAGCGTGATGGTGAAGGCCGCGCCCTTCCCTGGCTCGCAGACGCAGGAGGCGCTGCCGCCATGGGCCTCCGCCACGGTCTGCACCTTGGCGAGCCCGAGCCCGGAGCCCTTGGCCTTGGTGGTGAAGAACGGGTTGAATATCTCCTGGCGGATCGCATCCGGCACGCCTGGGCCCTCGTCGCTGATCGTCAGCGAAACGCTCTCGCCGGTGGCGCGCACGCCGGCCTGGATCATGCCCCCGTCGGGCATGGCATCGATCGCGTTGAGGACGAGGTTGAGGCAGGCCTGGTAGAGCTGGTCTGGATCGCCGAGAACCGTCGCGCCGTCACTATGGTCCTCGACCGTGAGCGCGACCTTCTGCCGAGAGAGTTCCGGNGCCGCGATCGCCGCGACGCGATCAATCACCGCGCGCAAGGGCAGCTCGACCTTCACCGGCGGCTTGGGCTGGGCAAAGTCGAGGAAATCGCGGACCAAGGTCTCGATACGGCGGACCTCGTCGATGACATAGCCCAGCATCTTCTCCTCGGCGCCACCAAGCTTGGCGCGGTTGCGCACCACCTCCGTCGAGGTCTTGATGATCCCGAGCGGGTTGCGCACCTCATGAGCGATCACCATCGCCGCCTGGCCCAACGCCGAGAGCCGGTCCTTTCGCCTGAGCTCCGCCTCGAGTTCCTGCAGCTTGCCGAGCTGTTCGGCCATGCCGTTGAAGCCGGTGGCGAGCTCGACGATCTCGCGCCCCCCGCCTGCCGAGACGCGCTGCCCGAAATCCCCGGCCGCGATCGCGCGCACGCCATGGGTCAGCGCGCGCAGCGGCCGCACCAGGAGGTCCGAGGTCAGGATACCAACGACGATCGAGATCGCGCTGCCGAGCAGGAAGATGCCGAGGAACAGGCTTTCCCGGCCGAGCTGTTCGAAGAAGCCCGCCTCGCTGCGCATGCCGATGAAGCTGATCGCTGCGAGCTGGCCGTCGATGCCGCGCAGGCCCGCATAGACAGCGCGGTAGGCGCCGCCATCGGCATCGGAGTCGAAGATTCCGTCCTCTCCGGCCTCCAGCCTGGCCCTTATGGCCTCCGGCAGGACGGCCGCTCGGTCGGAATGCGTCTGCATCACCAGTTCGGGCTTGCCATCGAACAGCGCGAAGAACCGGATCTCCAGCGCGGTCACCACCTTGATGCCGCCGAAGGAGCTTTCGTCGAGCCAGGTCCCGACCAGAAGATTGGCCGGCTGGCCCCCGATCTGAACGGCTTGGACAGCGCCTGCCATGATCCAGCGCTTGCCGTCGGTCTCGATCCGGAACAGGCCGAGACTGGTCTCCGTGGGCAGCGGGGTGAGGCTGCTGAAGTCGCGCGTCTTGTAGAGCACCTCACCGCCCGGGNGATAGATCGCGATCAGGTCGTAGCCGACCGAGTTCAGCACCGCGAATTCGCGCTCGACGGTGCGCTGCATCTTGTGGTCGTCGCTCGACTGTTCGAGCCGGTGGCCGATCACGCCCGCGACGCGCTGCGCCTCCTGCGTCGCCTCGGCGATCTCGAGCGCGAAGAAGCGGGAGGTGTCGCCGAGCCATTGCTCGACATTGTCCTCGAAGGCGTCGGAGATCAGCTTGGCGGCGATGAAGGCAGAGGCCAGCATCGCTGGCACGCTGACCAGCATGAAGCCGATCACCAGCCTGAACCTGAGCGATGCCATCCGCCGCGACATGCCGGATCCAGTCTCCTTCATGCCCGGCCGCCGGCGGTCGTCATGGCTGTCGCGACCAGGTGTCGTCGTCGCAGATCAGGCCGCCGAGCACGCAACCGCGCACGACCAGACTGCCAGATGCATCCAGTTCGAGCGTCGTGCGGTAGGTCTTGCCGTCGCCGGGGTTGTAGCCCTCGCCTTCAAGCCCGCCCTTTGCCGACGGCTTGAAGCCGGTGAGCACCTGGATCCCCAGCAGCGAGCGCTGCCGCAACGACTCGTTGGGGTTGTAGATGTCGAAGCGAGCCTCTTTCAGCCAGACGATCTTGCCGCACAGCGCCGGTCCGCAGCGGCTGATGGCGATCTCGGACTCCCCGTCCGAATCACGCCAGCGGCCGACGATGTCGGCCATCGGGTCGGCCAGGACCGGCAGCGCCGCCATCAGGGNAGCCGCCACCAGCGAGGCCATGCCAACACCGCGTCTCATTCGTCCCCCCCGAGCAGGAACACGCCTGCAATGATCAGCGCGATCCCGCCGGCACGAACCAAGTCGATGTGCTCGTCGAAGGTGAACCAGGCGAACAGCGGAACTGTGACATAGACCAGTCCCGTCATCGGGAAGGCACGGCTGAGCGGCATGTCGCGCAAGATCGCCATCCAGACGACGAAGACGCCGATATAACCGAGCGTCGCCAGCCAGACGCCGGGCAGCGAGATCGCCTTCGCCATCATGGCCAGGCCGAAGTCCATGTCGCCGATCCCGTCAGCGCCCCATTTGAAGGCGAGCTGGGTGGCGGTGTCGAGCACGATGAAGGNGAGCCAGATCGCGAGCTGGCGCCCCCATGAACTGCTTGCCGGTGGCGAGATGCTGCTCATGCGGCCTTCTTTCGGGCGATTGCGGCAAGATCGGGGTCGAAGCGCTCGAAGCCGAGCCAGGGGCTCAAGGAACGCAGCGCCCATTGCAGCGGCGCGAGCCGGTGGCGTACATGCAAGGTCGAGGGCACCAGCCGGCTGCCGAAGCGCAGCTTGGAGGCATAGGCTGTCTGCCCGCTCTGGAGCTTGTCGATGCCGCGCTCCAGGCAGAAGCGGACATTCGCCATCCAGCTCACGGCATAGAGATTGTGCTCGCGCGCCAGCGGGTAGCGCATGCCCAGGAACTTGTCGATCACCCGGCCGGGCTCGACCAGCAGCAGGTTGAAGGCGGCGAGTTCCTCCCCGACCCAATAGAGCGCGAACACCGCCCGCTCGCCGAGCGCCTGCGAGACCGCGCCGAAATAGCCCGGCGGCAGCACTTCGAGCTCGCCATAGTCGAGGCCGCTCTGCGCCCGCGTCGCCTCGTAGAGTTCGTCGATCCTGGGCTCAAGTCCGGCGATGTCGGTGTGGAAGGCGATGCGCACCTCGCCCGCCTTGGCGAGCTTGCGCTTGATGTCCTTGCGCGTCGCCGCCGAGAGCGTGGCGAGATAGGCTGCTTCGTCCTTGAAGGGCAGGTCGAGCAGTGCGATCGGCAAGCTGCCGAGCCGGGCGAAGCCGGCCTGCTTCAAGGCTCCGCCGAAGCCCTCTTCCTCGGCCGGCGCCAGGTCCTTCCAGACCACGAGATGCGCTTTCTCCTCGGCCGCCTGCCGCTCCAGCGCCGCGGCGAGCGCCTGGAAGGCGGCAGCACGCCCGGCAGCATCGAGCGTCGGCGAGAAGCCGAGATGGCAGCGCTCCGCGTAGGGCGACCCGACGCAGAGCACCTTCAGCGTGACGAGGCCCGGCATATGGCGGAACAGCGCGTCGCCGAAGCTTCGGAGCTTGCCCTGCAGCGGCGTGTCGAGCCGGTAGTTCAGCCGGAAGAACGGCGCGACCGCCACGACCTCACCATCTGCTTCCGCGCAGGCGGCGGCCATGCGCAGGCCGACGCCGGTCTGCGCCGCAAGCGCGTCGCAGGCGGTGTAGTAGGCATGGCACTCGGCCTCGCCGGGCAGGCAGGCGTCCCAGGCGGCTGCCGCGATATCCGCGATGCCGGCCAGGATACGGCCTTCGGGCGTGCTCATTCGGCTGCCACGACCCGCAGCGGGCTCGCCGGGCGGCGGACCTTGGCGAGCCGCGAGGCCAGCGCCAGCGAGCGCTCGATCACGATGTCATGCTGCTGGTCGATGGTGACGAGGTGATAGCTGTCGTCGAGGATCACCGCGTCGACCAGCCCGCCGAGCTTGCGCTGGACCTCGAAGGCGTTCGAGAGATCGGCGATATCGTCCTCGCGCGGATGGACCAGCAGGGCCGGGCATTTCACCTGCGATAGCTCGCGGCGGGTGACGGCGATCAGGTCCCACATCTCTTTCAGCGCGCCCGAGGGCGTGCCGAGCAGGCCGGCGGTCGAGCTGTCGCCGCTTGTCAGCGACGAGACCACCAGGGCGCGAGCGCGGGTGTCCTTCAGCCCGTAGGGCTCGCGCTCGACAAAGCTGTAGCGCCGCCCGAATGGCGTGTTGATGAACCATTTCAGCAGGAAGGCGTAGCGCGGGATCGACCAGCCGTCATACCAGAAGGTCGGCGCGTAGAGCGCGAGCCCATCGACCTCTTTCGGGCGCTGTGCCGCGACATGCATCGCCAGCACCGCCCCCATGGAGAGTCCGCCGACGATCACCGTGTCGCAAATCTCGCGCATGCGCTCGAGCTCATCGAACACGCTCTGCGTCCAGTCACGCCAGCCGGTGGCGAGGATCTCCTCCTCCCCGGCGCAATGCCCGGCAAGTTGCGGGCAGTGCACGGTATGGCCGGCGCGGTGCAGCGCACGGGCGACGAAGCGCAATTCGACCGGCGTGCCGCCGAGGCCGTGGATGAGCAGGAAGCCGGTCCGGTCGCCGGAGAGGCGGACGCTGAAGTCGCGAATGGTCATCGGAACATGTCCGTCAGGCTGTTCTGGCGACGATGATGACGCCGCAGGTGATCAGGAAGGAGCCGAGCCATTGCCGCCGGCCGACGCGCTCGCCGAGGAAGACGGCGCTGGCCAGGGTGATGGCGAGGAAATTGGCGCTGGCGATCGGGAAGGCGATTGAAAGCGGCACTTCGGCAAGGATGCGCAGCCAGATGAAGAACTCGGCGACATAGGTCGCGAGCCCTGCCGTGACCCAGCCGCAACGCGCCGCCGCCGCCGCCGTGGCCCGGAAATCGGCGCCCTGCGGCAGGCGGTCGGCGCCGATCTTGAAGAAGATCTGGCCGGCGACGTCGCAGATGACCGACAGCACGAACCAGAAGATGATCGTCGCGTTCATGACAGCACCCGCTGGAAGCAGTCGATCAGGCCCGCATTGACGCGGGCGTTGACGGAAAGTTGCTCGGGCGTCGGCGTGAAGCGCGGCGGATGGTCGAAATAGGCCAGCGTCGCACGGAACGGGTCGGTGAAGCGCGGCTCGGACCAGTCGCCGCAGACATCGGCGCCGACGATCCGGCGCTCGCTCGCAAGCCGCTCGACCGCCGCCAGCAGATGGCGCAGCGGCAGCTCGCCCTGATCCCAGTTGGTGCAGGCGTCGCCTGGCCCGAGCACGTCCTTGTCGATCGTCAGCCAGACGGCAGTNGTCGGAATCACCGCGATCAGCTCGTCGAGGAAATCCGACCAGTCCTCATCGGCGAGATTGCGCCAATGCAGGTGGCCGCTCTCCTGGTGGAAGCTCTCAGTCTTGCCATAGCGCCCCCAGACCCGCGACGGTTCATGCCGCCAGGGATAGAGCGCGATCCGCCCTTCGGCCACCGCCTTCAGATTGGCGAACTGCCATTCCGGGCGCACGAGATCGTCGCTGCACGGGCCGATCGTCACGACCTTATGGACCTGGGGCAACTCCAGCGCCCGGTTGACCCAGGCGCCGCAATTCACCGTCGCCGGGAAACTGACCCAGTCGGGGTGATTGTCGAAATGCACGACCGTGACCGGCTCCTCGACGCGGCTCAGCAGCACCGAGGTGACATGGTGGAAATCGCCGGAGCCGTAAAAGAAGACGGGCACGCCCTGCCCTTCGCCGTCGCGCTGCCCGAGGCGCTGCAGCAGCGCGGCCTTGGCCCGGCGACCGGCGACGATGCGCATGGCGCCGGCAAGATCGGCCGCGGCGATGCGCGCGGCCATGCCGGCGTCGATGCGCCGGCGCAGCGGCTCCTGCGCCGCCACGCTCCCGTCGAGGTCGATCACACGCAGGCGCAAAGGCCCGTCTCCACTGCTCAGGCGCTGGCGACGCGGGCGAAAAGCTGGTCGAGCAGCTCGATCGCCAGGTCGATCTCGGCATAGCTCATGGTCAATGCCGGCGCGAGGGTGATCACGTTCTTGTAGTAGCCGCCGATGTCGAGCACGAGGCCGTAGCGCTTGCCGCCGACGTCGAGGTCGGCCTTCATGCCCTCGTCGCACATCAGGTCGACCAGCCGCTTCGACGGGGTGAAGCTGTCATGCGGCTCGCAGATCTCGATCCGCAGGGCCATGCCGAGCCCATCGACCTCGCCGACGATCTTGTGGCGGCGCTTCAGTCCCTGCAGGCCTTCGAGGAAATACGCGCCCTTGNCCATGACCATGGTCTCGTAGTCCTCTTCCTCCATCATCTTCATCGCTTCCAGCGCGACGGCCGTGCCGAGCGGGTTGGCGTTGAAGGTCGAATGGGTCGAGCCCGGCGGGAACACGGTCGGGTTGATCAGCTCCTCCTTGGCCCAGATGCCGGAGAGCGGGTTCAGCCCGTTGGTGACAGCCTTGCCGAAGACGATCACGTCCGGCTGCACGCCGAAATGCTCGATCGACCAGAGCTTGCCGGTCCGGTAGAAGCCCATCTGGATCTCGTCGACCACCAGCAGGATGCCGTGCTGGTCGAGGACCTTCTTGAGCTCGATGAAGAAGTTCGGGGGCGGAATGACGTAGCCGCCGGTGCCCTGCAGCGGCTCGACATAGAAGGCCGCGTACTCGGCCTCGCCGACCTTGGGATCCCAGACGCCGTTGTACTCGCTCTCGAACAGCCGGGCGAACTGCTGAACGCAGTGATGCCCGTACTCTTCCTTGCTCATCCCCTTGGGACCGCGGAAATGATAGGGGAAGGGGATGAAATGCGCGCGCTCGCCGAAATGGCCGAAGCGGCGGCGATAGCGATAGGACGAGGTGATCGCCGAGGCGCCGAGGGTGCGGCCGTGATAGCCGCCCTCGAAGGCGAACATCAGGCTCTTGCCCTTCTTGGCGTTGCGCACGAGCTTGAGCGAATCCTCGACCGCCTGGGCGCCGCCGACGTTGAAATGGACGCGGCCCTTGGCGCCGAACTTGCGCTGCGCATCCTGGGCGATCATCGCCGCGAGCTCGATCTTCTCGCGATGCAGATACTGGCTCGCCACCTGCGGCAACGTGTCGATCTGGCGCTTCAGCGCATTGTTCAGGCGCGGATTGGCGTAGCCGAAATTGACGGCCGAGTACCACATCTGCAGGTCGAGAAAGCGGTTGCCGGCCGCATCGAGCATGAACGAGCCCTCGCAACCCGAGAAGATCTTCGGGAATTGCGTGTAGTGGACGGTGTCGCCATGCGAGCAGTATTCGGCCTCGAGCGCGAGCAGGCGAGCCTCTTCCTCGGCCAGCGTCGCCGCCGGCGCGGAGGAAACATCGACCTGCTCGGCGCGGTCGAGCAGGGTGAAGCCGTCATCCATTGATCATGTCCTTGCGTGCAGGGGCTGCCGGTTCCGCAGTGGTTTCCGACAGCAGGGATTCGAGGAGGCCGACAGCCTCCGAGAAGGTGTTGAACGGGCGATGGCCGATGCCGTTGTCGCGGCAATGGGCGATCAGGCTCTTTTTGGCGAAGACGAGGTCGGCTTGGCCGGCGACGCAGAAATCCGAGCGGCCATCGCCCACCAGCAGGGTCAGCGGCCGGCTGAGGCTGCTGGCGACGCGGCACTTGCAGGTACCGCTGGCGCAGCCGCCGGAGGGGTCCGCATGCGGCGAGGTCAGCCGCCAGCGATCGCAGGGTAGCGGCTCGATATGATTGGCGACGACGGTGAGGCCGTTGAGGCCGGCACGGCCGAGCAGCGCATGGATGGTCCGGTCGAGCCCATCGGAGACGACGGTGACCGGAATGCCGGCGCGCTGGCACAACCGGACGAAGGCGGCGAAGCCCCAGTCGATCGCCAGCGAGGAGACGAAGGTGTCGAACACGTCGGGTGAGGCGTGCAGCAGCGCGACCTGGCGCTGCATACACTCCCGCGAGCCGATCTTGCCGGCAACCCAGTCCGCCTCGATCTCTTCCCAGCCCGGTTCCGCGAAACGCTGGAGCACGCGATCGGTCGTATCCTCGCGTGAGATGGTCCCGTCGAAATCGACGATTGCCTGCCAGTTCATGCCCGCTGCGCTCCAGCCAGTCCGCGCGTCGCCTCAGCAACCTCCGTGCCACTCATCAAGCCATTGAAATCCATAGATAAAGAGAGCCGCGATCCAGAGCTGCGACTCCCGCCTTTTGGAGGCGGCTCCATTTTTTGGAGCCTCCCGCTTTAGAATGGCGCGGTCGTCCCAGGCGCAGCGTAACGCCGGCCCCAGCGCCGGCAGAGCGGCCAGGCATGGCTCCCGGCTCGGCGCCGCTGACGCGGCTTGTCCGGGATGACTGCGGGGGTTTCAGGCCGGGAAGACGCACTCCAGCTCCCGCCGCGAACGATTCGAACCGCCGGAGCCCCACCAGCGGCACAAACCGTCTTGACTCACCGTCAGCTCGGCGTATTGTTCCTTTTATCGCAACTTAAGTTCCATTCTTTGGAACTTTCTTTGGAAGCGACCCGGATGTCCATCCTCACGGCAGCCGCAGATGTGCTTCGTTGCTTCTCCAGCACGCGTCACGACGTGACCGTGACCGATCTCGTGACCCTGCTCGGCATGCCCAAAAGCAATGCCTCACGCCTGCTCAGGGCGATGCGCGACGAGGGACTTCTGGAGACGGTCGGCGACAGCAAGCGCTATCGCCCGGCGCTGCTGCTGGCGCAGGTCGGCCAGCTCTATCGCTTCGCCGCATCGCTGATCGACCGCGCCGACGCCGTGGTCGGTCGCGTCTCCGACCAGATCGGCCATACCGGCTACATCAGCGTGCGCCGCGGCAACGAGGTCGTTGCGGCCACCGCCCATCCCGGCCGGCATGCGCTGCGAGTCGTCACCTCGATCGGCGATCGCATCCCCGCCTTCGCCTCCAGCACCGGCCGCGCCTTACTCGCCAGGCTGTCTGACGACGAGGTCCGCGCGCTCTACCCCAAGGGCTTCACCNCCCCGTCCGAAACCGCGCCTCGCGACATGGACGAGTTGTTAGCCCGGCTGGCCGAGACCCGGCGCGCCGGCTTCGCCGAATCCCATGACGAAGCGGTACGCGGCGTGCGCGCCATTTCGGTCGGCCTCGGCGATCCCACCACCGGCGACGAGGTCGCGCTCTGCATCACCTTCCCGGCCGCGACGGTCGAGCCGGGCGAGCGCCTTTCCATCATCCGGTCCCTGGCCGAAGGCGCCGCCGAGATCGCGGCGCTGACCCAGGACAAGCGCTTCTTCCCCTTGAACCTCTCATCTTCGGAGACTGCTCCATGAGCAATCGCTGGCGCATCGGCTTCGACATCGGCGGCACCTTCACCGACTTCATCCTCTATGACGGGCAGGAGCGCTCGGTCCGGCTGCACAAGCGCCTGACCACCCCGCACGATCCCTCGGAAGCGGCGCTGATCGGCCTTGGCGAGCTCACCGAGATGGCCGGGATCACGCTCGCCGATGTCGGCGACATCGTCCACGGTACGACGCTCGTCACCAATGCCGTGATCGAGCGCAAGGGCTCCAAGCTCGGCCTGATCACCACCAAGGGTTTCCGCGACATCCTCGAAATGGGGACCGAGCAGCGCTACGACATCTACGATCTGTTCCTGACCTTCCCCGACCCGCTGGTCTCGCGCGAGCATCGCCTCGAAGTGCCCGAGCGCATGGACCGCGACGGCAAGGTCGTGACCGCGCTCGACGCCGAGGCCGTGCGCAAGGCCGCCCGCGAGCTCGCTGCCGCCGGCAGCGAGGCGATCGCGATCTGCTTCCTCAACAGCTACCGCAACCCCGCCCATGAGCAGGAAGCCGGCCGCATCGTCCGCGAGACCTGCCCGGAGCTGACCGTCTCCCTGTCGAGCGAGGTCGTCGCCGAGATCTGGGAATACCAGCGCTTCGTCACCACCGCCGCCAACGCCTATGTCCAGCCGCTGATGCGGCGCTATCTGGAGCGGCTGGAGCGCGAGCTCGCCGCGCGCTCCTTCCGCGGCTCGCTTCGCCTGATGCACTCGGCCGGCGGCCTGGTCTCGCCCGAGACGGCGCGCACCTTCCCGATCCGCCTGCTCGAAAGCGGCCCGGCCGGAGGCGGCCTCGCCACCGCCCTGTTCGGCGAGCTCGCCGGCCACAAGGACGTGATCTCCTTCGACATGGGCGGCACCACCGCCAAGGCCTGCATGATCGAGGACGGCCGCGCCGAGATCGCGCCGATGCTGGAGGCCGGCCGCGTCAACCGCTTCGCCAAGGGCTCCGGCCTGCCGATCAAGGCGCCGGTGATCGACATGATCGAGATCGGCGCCGGCGGCGGCTCGATCGCGGCGATCGACGAGGTCGGCCTGCTCAAGGTCGGCCCGCATTCAGCCGGCTCCGACCCCGGCCCGGCCTGCTACGGCATGGGCGGCGTGAAGCCGACCGTCACCGACGCCAATCTCGTGCTCGGCTACTACGATCCCGGCTTCTTCCTCGGCGGGCGCATGGCGCTCGATCTCGACGCGGCGCGCAAGGCCATTGCGACCGTGGCCGAACCGCTCGGCCTCTCCATCGAGGAAGCGGCCTGGGGCATCCACAAGGTCGTGGTCGAGAGCATGGGCGCCGCCGCCCGCGTCCATCTCGTCGAGAAGGGCAAGGCCCCCCGCCATTACGCCATGGTCGGCTTCGGCGGCGCCGGCCCGGCTCACGCGGTCGACGTCGCCCGCGTGCTCGGCGTCAAGCAGGTCATCATCCCGCCGGCCTCGGGCGCGGCCTCGGCGCTCGGCTTCCTCGCCGCGCCGCTCTCCTTCGATCAGGTGCGCTCGCTGCCGGTCGAGTTCTCGGAAGGCTTCGACGCCGCGGCGGTCAACCGCGTGCTGACAGCGCTGGAAGAAGAAGGCCGCAAGCACCTGATCGAAGCCGGCGTTAAGCCCGGCGACGTCACGGTCGAGCGCTCGGCCGACATGCGCCTCGTCGGCCAGATGCACGATATTTCGGTGCCGCTGCCCTCGGGCGCGATCGATGCGTCGAGCCTGGAGGCGATCCGCGCCGCCTTCGGCAAGGCCTATTCGGCCCGCTACACCTCGGTCTACGAGGGCGCCCGGCTGGAGGCGATCAACTTCCGCGTCCGCTGCGCCGGCCCGGTGCCGACGCTCTCGCTCTCCGGGGCGGCCGGCGGCGGCGACGCCACGGCCAAGGTCAAGGGCACACGCCGCGCCTGGTTCGAGGGCGGCTGGAGCGAGGCTGAGGTCTACGACCGCTACGCCCTGCGCCCCGGCGACACCATCAAAGGCCCGGCGATCATCGAGGAGCGCGAGGCGACCACGATCGTCCCGCCCGGCGACAGCGTCAGCATCGATGACGTCCTGAACCTGATCGTCCATGTCGGCCAGGCCAACGCGGCCGAGACCACGATCACCGCCGACATGCCGCTGGCCGAGGCCGCGCGGCGCATCGAGGCCGATCCGATCTCGCTCGAGATCATGTGGAGCCGCATGATCAACGTCGTCGAGGAGATGTGGCTGACCGTCTGCCGCACCGCCTTCTCGCTGGTGATCTCCGAGGCGCAGGACTTCGCCTGCGAGCTGCTCGACCCCGAAGGCGAGACGCTGGCGCATAGCCCACGCGCCATGCCGGTCTTCAACCTGACGCTGCCGCGCGCGGTCAAGGCGTTGCTGGAGCGCTACCCGGCCGAGACGCTGAAGCCCGGCGACGTGCTGATCACCAACGACCCCTGGCTCTGCGCCGGCCATCTCTTCGACATCGCCATCGTCACCCCGGTCTTCCTGGGCAACCGCGTCGTCGGTCTGATGGGCACGGTCGGCCATGTCTCCGACATCGGCGGCACCAAGGATAGCTTGCGGGCGCGCGAGATCTACGAGGAAGGCTTCCAGATCCCGCCGATGAAGCTCTACGAAGCCGGCAGGATCAACGAGACGCTGATCCGCCTGCTCGCCGAGAACGTGCGCAATTCCGAGCAGGTGCTCGGCGACCTCCACTCCTTCGTCGCGGCCAACGCCATCGGCGCCGAGCGGCTGCAGTCCTTCCTCACCGATTACGGCATGCAGGACCTCAGGGCGCTCGCCCATGTCGTGCAGAGCCGCTCCGAGAAGGCGATGCGCGAGGCAATCCGGGCGTTGCCGGACGGCACCTATCACGGCACCGTCTCGAACAACCCGCTCGGCACGCCGATGACCTATCCGCTGGCGCTGACGGTGAAAGACGACACCATTCATCTCGACTTCGCCGGCGCGCCGCCACAGCTGCCGCAGGGCGGGCTGAACTGCACGCTCAACTACACGATGGCGCACGCCACCTACCCGCTGAAGTGCATGCTGACGCCGTCGGTGCGCGGCAATGCCGGCTGCTACCGCGCCTTCTCGATCGACGCGCCAAAAGGCTCGATCCTGAACTGCGACAAGCCGCTGGCCGTCAATTTGCGCACCCGCACCGGCTGGTATCTGGCGCCGAACATCTTCCGCGCCTTGTCGCAGGCGGCGCCGAAGCAGGTGCAGGCCTTCACCGGCCTCCCCGTCGCAGCCAGCGTCTATGGCCGCGACCAGGCCGGCGACACCTATTCCGACATGCTCTTCGTCGGCGGCGGCCAGGGCGGCTCGGCCCATGGCGACGGCAAGTCGGGCCTGCTCTACCCGACCTCGGCGGCCAACACCTCGATCGAGACCTTCGAATCGCGCGTGCCGGTGCTGGTGGTCGAGAAGACTTATCTCACCGACTCCGGCGGCGCCGGCCGCCAGCGCGGCGGCCTCGGCCAGCGGGTGCGCCTGCGCAAGCTCGCCGATGACGGCCTGCCGACCCTGGTTTCGCTCTATCCGGAAGGNGTCAACAACCCGATCCCGGGCCTGTTCCAGGGCAAGGCCGGCGGCGGCGCCTCGGGCCGGGTCATCGACGAGCAGGGCCATGTGCTGAAGGATGTCGGCACCGGCGAGCTCGTCCAGGTCAAGCAGCCGCATGAGATCGTCGAGCTCGTCCTCGCCGGCGGTGCCGGCTACGGCCCGGCCTCCGAGCGCTCCCGAGAGGCGATCACCCGCGACATCGCGCTCGGCCTCGTCTCGCCGGAAGCGGCCAGGCGCGACTACGGCATGCATGCCGCCCATGCCTCCCAGGATATCGGCGACGCCAAGACCGGCATCCTTGTTGCCTGACGGATCGATCGGACAAGCCCGCAGGGGCCAATAAGGGGATTGAGGCATGACGACGCAAAATGACGGAGTGCCTCAGCGGCNCCCCAGCCTGTTCGAGCCGGCGACGCTGGCGCTGATCGCGATCCTTTGCGTCTTCGGCGCGATCATCGGGATGCAGCTGCTGGTGTCGCTCGGCATCACCGCCAACACCTCGCTGATCGGCGCGCTAGCTGCCATGGCGCTGGCGCGCGTGCCGCTCGCGATCTTCGCGCGCTACCGCTCGATCCACGTCCAGAACCTGGCCCAGAGCGCGATCTCCTCGGCGACCTTCGGCGCGGCGAACAGCCTGCTTCTGCCGGTCGGCATCCCCTGGTTGCTCGGCCGGCCCGACCTGGTCCTGCCGATGCTGGCCGGCGCCTTCTTCGCCATGCTGCTCGACGGCTACCTGCTCTACCGGATGTTCGATTCCCGCGTCTTCCCGGCGACCGGCGCCTGGCCGCCGGGCGTCGCCGCCGCCGAGGCGATCAAGGCCGGCGACGAGGGCGGCCGCAAGGCGGTGCTGATGGGCGTCGGCTTCGTCACCGCGATCCTCATCGGCTTCGTCAAGGTGCCGCTGGCCTGGATCGGCTTCGCCGGCTCGGCCGCGATGTCGAGCATCCCGATGTCCGCCTTCGGCGTCGCCTTCATCGGCAATATCTGGGCGCTGGCCATGTTCGGCATCGGCCTGCTGCTGCGCGGCTATTCCAGCCAGATCTTCGGCGGCCCGCTCTTCGAGACGGTCATCCCCAAGGGCGACCTTATGGCCGCCTATATCCCGCACGGCTTCATGATCGGCGCCGGCCTCGTCGCACTGCTGCAGGTCGGCCTCCTGCTCTTCCGTCGCGACGAAGCCCAGAAGCAGGCCGAGGCCGCCTCGGGCACTTCCGACGCGCAGGTGAAGCGGGCGCTCGGCCTCGGCACGATCGGCTATCTCGCCATTGCCGTCTTCATCGCGCTCGTCGGCGGGCTGATGACCGACATGTCGATCGGCATGCTGATCCTGTTCGTGCTCTACGCTGCCTTCGCCGCCTATGTGCACGAACTGATCGTCGGCCTCGCCGCGATGCATTCCGGCTGGTTCCCGGCCTTCGCGGTGGCGCTGATCACCCTGATCATCGGCATGCTCCTCGGCTTCCCGATGCCGGCGTTGGCGCTCCTCGTTGGCTTCTCGGCCGCGACCGGTCCCGCCTTCGCCGACATGGGCTACGACCTCAAGGCCGGCTACCTCCTGCGCGGCAACGGCATCGATCCCGCCTTCGAGCGCGAAGGACGGCGCCAGCAGCTCTTTGCCGCGATGTTCGCCTTCGTCGTCGCCGGCGCGGTCGTGCTGGTCTCCTACCAGTCCTTCTTCGACCGGAACCTCGTCGCCCCCGTCGACAAAGTCTATGCCGCGACGATCAAGGCCGGCGTCGCGCCCGGGGTCGCCTGGCAGCTCTTCCTCTGGGCGATCCCCGGCGCGATCCTGCAATTCGTCGGCGGGCCGAAGCGGCAGATCGGCGTGCTCTTCGCCACCGGCCTGCTGATCGCCTTCCCGATGGCGGGCTGGGNGGTGCTCGCCGGCATCCTCTGTCGCCTCGTCTGGGAGAAGCTGCGCGGCGCCGATGGCGAGGGCGACATGGAGGTCTTCGCCGCAGGCGTCATCGCCGGCGACGCGATCTTCTCCTTCTTCGACTCCGTGCTGAAAAACTTCAACAAGCCCTGAGGACGCAGGGCCCGGGCCGGCAACGGCCTGGGCCACTTACATCCGGAAGGACGCAGCCATGGCCAAGCTCGGCACCCTCACCATCGGCCAGGCGCCGCGCACCGACATCACGCCGATCCTCGATGCGGTGCTGGGCTCGGAGCTGCCGCGCCAGCATGCCGGCGTGCTCGACGGCCTGTCGCGCGCGGAGATCGACCGCGACTTCGCGCCCCAGCCCGGTGGCGCGCTCCTGATCACCAAGCTGCTCGACGGGACCTCCGTCGTCATCGACCGCGAGCGCACCGAGCAGGCGGCGCTGGCCAAGCTCGCCGCGCTCGAAGCGGCCGGCTGCAGCACGATCCTGATGCTCTGCACCGGGCATTTCGCAAAGCTAAGGACAAAGCGCGCCCGGCTGATCGAGCCCGACCGCATCTTGCCGCCGACAGTCGCGGCGCTGGTCCAGGAGGCGCAGCTCGGCATCATCGTGCCGCTCGCCGAGCAGATCGCCTCCGAGGCCGGGAAATGGGCGCCGCTCGCCCGCCCGCCGATCTATGCCGCCGCCTCGCCCTATGGCGGCGACGGCCTGACAGTCGCGGAGGCGGCCAAAGCCCTTGCCGAGCGCGGCGCCGACATCCTGCTGATGGACTGCATCGGCTTCGTCGAGCGCCATCGCCGGGACGCGGCGACTGCCGGCCTGCCGGTCATCCTGTCGAATGCGCTGATCGCCAAGATCGTCTCGGAAGTGGTTTGAGAGCGCAGTTTCAGCGCTCCCAAAGCCGCGTTATTTACCCGCCGGCGGTGTGCCGTGGGTGTGGAAACTCTCGATCGTCTTCAGCCCCCAGGCNTGACCCTTCTTCCGCTCTTCTTCCGTCCAGGTCACGGTCTGCCAGTCCGGGTCGAGGATCAGCCGCGCTCCGGCATTGGCGATCTCGACACGATTTCCGGCGGGTTCGTAGACATAGAGAAAGAAGGTCTGCTGNACCGCGTGCTTGTGCGGCCCGGTCTCGATGAAGACGCCGTTCTCGAGGAAGAGATCGGCCGCCTCCAATATGTGCTCGCGCTGGTCGACGGCATAGGTGACATGGTGGAAGCGCCCGCGCGCCGGCGTGTGGTCGCGGGTATAGGCGATGTCGTAGCTCTTGTTGTTGACGGTGAACCAGCAGCCGCCGACCTCGCCGGAATCGAGCACGATTTGCTCGGTCACCCGGCTGCCCAGCGCCTTCGGCATGAACTCCCGGATCGCCGCGACGTCCTGCGCCAGGAGATTGAGATGGTCGAGCCGGCGCACGGCGCAGCCACGGCCATGGTTGCGCTGCGCCTGGTTCTTCAATGCAGGTCGCTCCTTTTCGGGAGCGACGTATTTTTTGGTCTCGAAGTAGATCTCGAAGACATGCTCGTCCGGATCGCGGAAGCGATAGGCCCGGCCATGGCCGAGATCGCCCTCGCTCCAGCCAATGCCGCAGCCCATCGCCTCGATCGCAGCGACGCGGCGCAGGAGCGCCGCCTCGCTCGAGGCGCGATAGCCGATATGGCCGACACCGGTCGTCTTCGCCGCGGTGAGCTTCAGCGTGTGGAACTCGTAATCGTCCCAGGCACGCAGGTAGACGCTGTCGCCCTCGCGCCCGCTCTCCGTCAGCCCGAAGATCTCGACGAAGAAGTCGAGGCTCTCCTGCGGCTTGTTCGTGAAGAGCTCGACATGGCCGAGATGGGCGATGTCGAAGCAGGGCTCGCTGCTCATCCCCAGACTTCCCTTGCGACTTCGAGGATGCGCGAGAGCTTGGCCCATTGCTCGTCCTCGGCCAGGACATTGCCTTCCTCGGTCGAGGCGAAGCCGCATTGCGGCGACAGGCAAAGCTGCTCCAGGGCTGCGTATTTCGAGGCTTCCTCGATCCGGCGCTTGAGATTGTCCTTGCTCTCGATCTCGCCGAATTTCGAGGTCACCAGCCCGAGCACGACTTGCTTGTCGCCCTTGGGCAGGAAGCGCAGCGGCTCGAAGCCCCCCGAGCGGTCATCGTCCCACTCCATGAAATAGCCGTCGACATTGATCTCGTTGAAGACCATCTCGGCGACCGGCTCGTAGCCGCCCGAGGCGATGAAGGTCGACTTGAAATTGCCGCGGCAGGTATGGGTGGTGATCTGCATGTCGGCGGGCTTGGCCTTCAGCGCCGCGTTGAGCACGTCGCGATAGATGAAGACCAGCTGTTCCGGGTCGTCGCCGCGCTCGGCCAGCATCTTGCGCTGCTCGGGATCGCAGAAATAGGACAGGCTGGTGTCGTCGAGCTGCAGATAGCGGCAGCCGGCATCGTAGAAGGCCTTGATCGCCTTGGCGTAGACCTTGCCGAGATCCTCGTAATAGTCCTCGATCCTGAGGTAAGCGCTTGGATCGATCGCTTTGCGCCCGCCGCGGTAATGCAGCATGGACGGGCTCGGGATCGTCATCTTCGCCACGCGATCGGTCGTCGAGGCCAGGAACTTGAAATGCTGGAGATGCGGGTGGTCGTCCGGGAAGTCGAGCTTGCCGGTGATGCGGACCGCATGGCCCTTGGTGGTGACGCCCTTGAACTGGATGCCGGAATCGGTCTCGAAGCTGGTGACGCCGGAGAGGCCGTCGAGGAAGTCGAAATGCCAGAAGGCGCGGCGGAACTCGCCATCGGTCACCGCCTGCAGGCCGACCTCCTCCTGCTTGCGCACGAGCTTCCTGATTTCCTCGTCCTCGATCGCCGCCAATTCGGCCTGATCGATCTCACCGGCCGCATGTTTGGCGCGGGCGTCCTTGACCGGCGCACTGCGCAGCAGGCTGCCGACCATGTCGCCCCGGAACGGCGGCTTCTGTCTCTGGCTCATGGCGTTTCCTTTCTTCGGTTCAGTCGTTGGCTCAGGCGGCGGCGAGGCCGAGATGGCGCTCCAGCCGTGACGGGTCGGCAAGGAGTTCGGCGCTCCCCGCAGCGAGGACGACGCGGCCGCGCTCGAGCACGATCGCCTCGTCGGTGAGTTCGAGGATCTTGCGGGCGTGCTGCTCGATCACGATCGCCGAGAGCCCCTCATCGCGGACCAGCCGTTTCAGCGCCTTCAGCAATTCCTCGACGATGATCGGCGCGAGTCCCTCGGTCGGCTCGTCGAGCAACAGCAGCTTGGGATTGAGCATCAGCGCCCGGCCGATCGCCAGCATCTGCTGCTCGCCGCCGGAGAGCTGGTTGCCGAGATTGGNCTTGCGCTCGGCAAGGCGCGGGAACATCGCAAAGACGCGCTCGGTCGTCCAAGCACCGGGCGTCGCGACGGCGGTCAGATTCTCCAGCACGGTCAGCGATTTGAAGATGTTGCGCTCCTGCGGCACCCAGCCGATGCCGGCATGGGCGCGCTGCTCGGGCGTCGCCGTGGTGAGGTCGCGCCCTGCCAGCACGATCCGGCCGCCGCGGCGGCGGGNGACGCCGATGATGCTGTTGACCAGCGTCGTCTTGCCGACGCCGTTGCGGCCGAGCAGTGCGAGCGAACGGCCCTCCGCGAGCGAAAGATCGATGTCGAACAGCACCTGGGCCTCGCCATAGCCGGCGCTGAGGCGTTCGACCTTGAGGAGCTCAGCCATGGCCATGCTCCCCGAGATAGGCGGCGCGCACCGCCGGGTCACTGGCGATCTCGGCCGGCGTACCATCGGCGAGCAGGCGGCCATTGACCAGCACGGTGATCCGCGTCGCGAAGCGGAAGACGAGGTCCATGTCGTGCTCGATCAGCAGGACCGAGACATCGTCCGGCAGGCCGGCGACCGTTGCCATCAGCTCGCGGCGTTCGGCCTCGGGCACGCCCGCCGCGGGCTCGTCGAGCAGCAACACGCTCGGCCTCGCGGCGAAGGCGGCGGCGATCTCGATCTGGCGCTGCTTGCCATAGGGCAAGGTCGCGATGCGCTCGTCCATGATGTCGTCGAGCCGGAAGCGGGCGAGGATTTCAGCCGTCTCGGCAACGAGCTCGCCGTCGCGGTCGAGCGCGCGCAGAGTCTGCCGGCCCCGGCCGAGCCGCTCGGAAACGACGAGCGCGATCATCTCGACCGGCGTCATCGTGGCGAAGAGCTGGTTGATCTGGAAGGTCCGCGCCAGCCCGCGCCCAACCCGCGCCTCGCGGGGCAGCGTGGTGATGTCCTCGCCCATCAATTCGACCCGGCCGGAGCTCGGGCGCAGCACCCCGGTCAACTGGTTGACGAAGGTGGTCTTGCCGGCGCCGTTCGGACCGATCAGCGCGTGGCGCGCGCCCTTGGCCAGCGTGAAGTCGACATGGTCGGTCGCGGTGATGCCGCCGAAGCTCTTGCAGAGATCGAAGGTCTGGAGCGCCACGCTCATGTCGACGCCCTCCGGCCGAGGCGCGCGACACGGCCGACAACCGCCTTGATCCCGCCATGNATCAGTTCGCGGCCGCCGAGCACGAAGAGGACAAGGAACAGCCCGATCCAGAACATCCAGTATTGCGGCGTGAAGCTCGCGATCACGTCCTGCAGCAGCTTGAAGGCAACCGCGCCGATCAGCCCGCCATAGAGATAGCCGGCGCCGCCGATGATCAGCACCAGCATCAGGTCGGCCGAGCGATGGAAGGCGAGCACGTCGAGCGAGACGAATTGCGTGGTCTGGGCGAGCAGCGCCCCCGCCGCCCCGGCATAGGCGGCCGCGAGCGTATAGACCGCGACGAGCCGCCAGTGCAGCGGCACGCCCGAGGCGGAAGCGCGCAGCGGGTTGTCGCGGATCGCCCGCAGCGAAAGGCCGAACGGCGAGCCGACGATGCGGCGCGCCAGCACGAACAGCACGAACAGCACGGTGAGCGAATAGAGATAGGCGACGCTGCCGAAGATATCGAACTCGAACAGGCCGAGCACCGGCCCCATCATGATCCCCTGCAGGCCGTCGGCGCCGCCTGTGAGCCAGCCGAGCGAGTTGGCCAGTTCCCCCAGGATCAGCGCGACGCCGAGCGTCACCATCAGGCGTGTCAGGTCGCTGCCGCGCAGGATCAGCGGGCTGCTGATCAGCCCGAGCAGCCCGGCTGCGCCCATGCCGACCGCGAGCCCCGCCAGCGGATCGGCGCTGGCATGCTTGGCGAAGAGCCCGGCCGCATAGGCGCCGAAGCCGAAGAAGGCGGCATGCCCCAGCGAGACGATGCCGGCATAGCCAAGGATCAGGTCGAGCGAGAGCGCGAACAGCCCGAGGATCGCGATCTCGTTGAGGATCAGGAGCTGGCGTGGCAGCAGGAAGAAAGCCGCCAGCGCCAGGACCCAGAACACGATCTCGGCCGGATGCCAGCGCCGTGCGCCATAGAGCGAGCGCCGGACGCGCGCCTCGATGCTGTCGGCCTTCATGCCCGGCTCCTCGCGAAGAGCCCGTGCGGCCTTGTGATCAGCAGGACGACCATCAGCGCGTAGATGATGAAGGCGCCGAGCTGCGGCACGAGATACTTGCCGCCGACATCGGCGACCCCGAGCAGCATCGCCGCGAAGAACGGACCGGAGATGGTCGAGGTCCCGCCGACGGTCACGACGATCAAGAAGTAGATCATGAACTTCAGCGGGAAGGTCGGGTCGAGCCCCATCAATTCAATGCCGAGCGCGCCGCCGAGGCCGGCAAGGCCGGAACCAAACGCAAAGGTCAGCGCGAACAGCCGGTTGACGGGGATGCCGAGGCCGCGCGCCACCCTGGCGTCGTCGACGGCGGCGCGCAGCCGGCTGCCGAAGCGTGTGCGGGTGAAGCCCCATTGCATGGCGAAGGCGAGAGCGCCGCACAGCACGATGATGAAGAGCCGGTAGCGGCCGACGCCGATGCCGGCGAGATCGAAGCGCCCGCTCAGCCAGGCCGGCAGCTGCACGAATTGCTGGCTCGAGCCCATCAGGTAGTCGGCGCCGGCGACGGCCATGAACACCAGCCCGATCGAGAACATCACCTGGTCGAGATGGCTCTTGGCGTACATCGGCCGGTAGACCAGCCGCTCCAGCAGCAAGCCCGCGAGCGCAGTGGCGAGGAAGGCCGCCGGCAGCACCCACAGGAACGGCAGGCCGAGCCGCTGCATCGCCAGCACGGTGACATAGCCGCCGAACATGGCAAAGGCGCCGTGGGCGAGGTTGACGAAGTTCATCAACCCCATGGTCACGGACAGCCCGCAGGCCAGCACGAACAGGATCATGCCGTAGGCGACGCCGTCGAACAGGATGGTGAGCACGTCGGGTCCGCCCTGCCAGGCTTATTTCTTGGCCTTGGTCGGGTCCTTGACGTTCGGGATCGTCTCGAACTCCTGATTGTAGAGCTCGCCGTTCACGCGCTCGACCTTGCGGATGTAGACGTTCTGGATGATGTCGCGGGTCTCGGGATCGATCGAGATCGGCCCGCGCGGGCTCGTCCAGCTCATCCCCTTCATCGCGTCGACCAGCGCCTGCCCGCCTTCGCCCTTGGTCTTCTTCAGTCCCTCATAGAGCGCGTGCATGCCGTCATAGCCGCCGACCGCCATGAAGTTCGGGCGCAGGCCGGGATTGGCTTTCTTGAAGCCCTCGACGAAGGCCTTGTTCTCCGGGCTGTCATGCGACGCCGAATAGTGCTGGGCGGTGATGACGCCGAGCGCGATGTCCCCCATGCCGTTGAGGATGTCGTCATCGGTCAGGTCGCCGGTGCCGATGAGCTTGATGCCGCTCTTGTCGAGGCCGCGCTCAACGAACTGCTTCATGAACTGGGCCCCGACGCCGGACGGCACGAAGACCAGCAGCGCCTCCGGCTTGGCGTCGGCGACGCGCTGCAGGAAGGGCGAGAAGTCAGGATTCTGCAAGGGCACGCGGATGTTCTCGACCTGGCCGCCGCCAGCCTTGAACGCCTCGGAGAACGAGCTCTCGACATCATGGCCCGGGCCGTAGTCCGAGACGATGGTGATGACGCGCTTGGTGCCCTGCTTGGCGATCCAGGTGCCGAACGGCGCGCCGATCTGCGGCACGACCTGGCTGGTGCGGACGATGAAGGGCGAGCGCTCGGTGATGATCCCGGTCGCGGCCGCCATCACCACCATCGGCGTCTTCGCCTGCGTCGCCAGCGGCGCGGTCGCGAGCGCGAGCGGCGTCAGGCCGAAGCCGGCGATCGCGGTGACCTTGTCGTTGACGATCAGTTCCTGGGCGATGCGGCGGGTGACGTCGGCCGTGCCGGTGTCGTCCTTGACGATGAGCTCGACCTTCTTGCCGGCGACGCTCGCGCCCTTCTCCTGGACATAGAGATTGGCGGCCGCGGCGATCTGTCGTCCGGTCGAGGCGAACGGGCCGGTCATCGGCAGGATCAGGCCGATCTTGACCGTATCCTGCGCCAGGGCCGCGCCGCTGACCGAGGCGGCCAGCGCAAGGCCGAGCATTCCTTTGAGAACTGTCCTGCGAATGGTCATGTCGTTCCTCCCGAGAGTTGTGCCGATCCCCTTGCTGGGGCTTTCGTTGGATTATTCGTCTTCGTCGTCGCGATAGGTAAGGCCCGCCTTCGCGAGGCCGTCGCGCATAGCGTACATGTCCAGCCCGAGTTCGCCAGCCGCCAGACGTCTACGCTTTTCGTCTTCATTGGCCTCGCGCTTGCGGCCAGCGGCGGCGACAGCTTCGGCCTCGCGCCGCGGCACCACCACCCCCCCGTCATCGTCGGCGACGATGACGTCGCCGGGGTGGATCAGCGCCCCGGCGCAGACCACCGGCACGTTGACGCTGCCGAGCGTCGCCTTGACCGTGCCCTTGGCTGAGATCGCCCGCGACCAGACCGGGAAGCCCATTTCGGTCAGCGTGCGGACATCGCGCACCCCGGCATCAATGATAAGGCCGATGCCGCCGCGCGCCTGGAGCGATGTCGCCAAGAGGTCGCCGAACATGCCGTCGGTATTGTCGGTCGTGCAGGCGACGACGAGCACATCGCCGGGCAGCACCTGCTCGATCGCGACATGGATCATCCAGTTGTCGCCGGGCTGGGCCAGCACCGTCACCGCCCCGCCAGCGATCTGCGCGCCGGCATAGATCGGCCGCATATAGGGTTTCAGCAGGCCGCTCCGGCCCATCGCCTCATGCGTGGTCGAGACGCCGAGCGCGGCGAGATCGGCCATCGCCGCGGCCGGGGCGCGCTTCCTGGTGCGGATGACGACGGGGTTCATGCCAGCGTCTCCAATGCTTCCGGGAAGAGGCGCTGATAGGCCTCGCCATAGGTCATCGCCTTGCCGGAGTTGCGCCCGCCCTGCATGCCGCGGTTCAGCGCGACGCGGGTGTAGTATTCCCAGAGATGCTTCTGCGCCGCGAGGATCTCGAACGCCTTGCGCTTCTGCTCCCAGACCTCGTCGATGTTGAGGATCACGTTCGGCTTGAAGTTGCACTGCTCGGGCTGATGCGGCTCGAACAGGAAGACCGGCGGGGCGGCATAGGCGCGGCCGGGATCGGGTTTGTGGCCGGCGGCCTGCGCAATGATGCGGGCCTCCTGGGCGAAGCGCGTCGCCTCGGGATGGTCGACATTATAGGGGTCTTCGAGCGCGTGGGTCAGCACGAAGCTCGGGTTCATCTCGTGGAAGATGTCGATGGCGCGCTCCAGCATCGGCTCGGTGGTGCGCAGCGGATAGTCGCCGGCATCCATGAACTCGATCTCGGCGCCGAGGAGCGCAGCTGCCGCCTCCGCCTCCTCGCGGCGCTGCGCCTTGACCTCGGCCATCTGCACGCCCGCTTTTTTCCAGGCGAACTGGCTCTCGCCGCGCTCGCCATAGGACAGGCAGAGGATCTTGACGCGCATGCCCCGTTTGGCGTGCAGCGCGATAGCTCCGCCAGCGCGCCAGACGAAATCGCCCGGATGGGCGGTAATGACCAGGCCTGTCTTCTGGGCGCTCATTACGTGCGCTCCTCTCTCACACTCTGCCGGCCGGCACGAAGGCCTGCCCGGCCATCAGGATGCGCGCGGTGCGCAGCAGCCCCGCCCGCTCAATCACCGGCTGCTCCGCGGTTCCCCCGACCGTCAGCGTCACCGTGAACTCGCCGGTCGGGTGCTCGACCGAAAGCGTCCGCTCGCGCCCCTCCGGCATCACCACGACGGAGGCTGCGGGCGAGCCAGGCAGCGCGGCCGCAGTCGCGACCGTCACCGCGGCGAAGACGCCGATCGAGGCATGGCATTCATGCGGGATGAAGCTGCGTGTGCAGATAGCACCACCGGCCTGCGGCGGCGCGACCAGCGCGATCTTCGGCACGACCTTCCTGGCGACGTCGCCGAGTTTCATCAGCGGCCCGGCCGCAAGACGGATGGCCTCGATCCTGGCCTTGAGCTCGACATCCTCGTTGAGCTGGTCGCGCGGCTCGTAGCCGGTGCGGCCGACATCCGTGGCCCGCATCACGACCACCGGCATGCCGTTGTCGATCAGGGTGCAGGGCACGCCCTCGATCACGTCGACGACGTTTCCGGTCGGCAAGAGCGCCCCGCAAACCGAGCCCTCGGCATCGAGGAAGCCGATATCGATCGGCGCCGAGGTTCCCGGCACGCCGTCAATGCGCGCTGCACCCTCGGCGCTCGCCTCGCCATCCGGCGTATCCATAGTGAGATCGGCGATCGTGCCGGTATTGATCGTCCGGACCCGCACCGTCGTGCGCGCACCGCTCGCCTTGACCAGTCCCCGCGCCAAAGCGAACGGCCCGATCCCGGCTAGGATGTTGCCGCAGTTCGGCGTCGTATCGACCGAAGCGGTCTCGACGCCGACCTGCGCGAACAGGAAGTCGATATCGCAGCCGGGCTCGTCCGACGGTGAGACGATCGCGACCTTGCTGGTGAGAGGATGGGCGCCGCCAAGCCCGTCGACCTGACGCTTGTCGGGCGAGCCCATCACCGCCAGCAGCAAGGCGTCACGCGCTGCGATATCGGCCGGCAGGTCGTCACGCAGGAAATAGGCGCCCTTGGAGGTGCCGCCGCGGATCAGCATGCAGGGGATGGCGCGCTGGCCCATCGCTCACTCCGCCGCCTTGATGCCAGCGCGGGTGATGACGTCGCGCCAGAGCGCCAATTCCGAGGCGATCAGCTTGCCGAAGCCCTCCGGCGTCTCCGGCCGGGCGATGGCGCCATCCTTGGCGAGCGCCGATGCGAAATCGGGCTGGCCGAGCAGCGCGTTGATCTCGCGGTTGAGCCGCTCGACGATTCGCGGCGGCGTGCGCGCCGGCGCCACCATCCCGTACCACTGCACCGCTTCGAAATCCGGCAGGCCGCTCTCGGACAGCGTCGGCAGATCAGGCGCGAAGCCGGCGCGCTCGCGCGCGGCGACACCGAGCACCCTGAGCTGTCCGCCTTCCGCAAGCGGAAGAACCGCCGGCCCGCCCGTCAGCGTGAACTGGATGTTGCCGGCGACGAGATCGTTCACCGAGGGCGCGGTGCCGCGATAGGGCACATGCGTCGCCTCGATGCCGGCGCGATGGCAGAAATAGGCGGTGGCGATATGGGCGGCGCTGCCCTGCCCGCCCGACGAGTAGTTCAGCTTGCCGGGGTTAGCCTTGGCGTAGGCGATGAACTCACTGAGCGTTTTCGCCGGGAGCTTCGGATTGATCGCCAGGATATTCGGCAGCATGGCGACGAGCGCGACCGGCTGGAAATCCTTGATCGGGTCATAGGGCACATTGGCGTAGAGCGAGGGCGCGAAGGCGAGCGTGCCGATATGGCCCATCATCAGCGTGTGCCCGTCGGGCTCGGACTTCGCGACCTGTCCCGAGGCCGTCATGCCGCCGGCGCCCGGCCGGTTCTCGATCACGAAGCCCTTGCCGGGAATACTGCGCTCGAGCTTGTTGGCGATCAATCGCGCCAGCACGTCGGTGCTGCCGCCGGGCGTGAACGGTACGACGACTCGGATCAGCTGGCTCGGCCAGTCCGGCTCGGCCCGCGCCGGCATCAGCCCGGCGAAGCCGGCGAGCCCGAAGCCGGCGAGGACGGAGCGACGATCCAGCATCACCGGTTGCCCTCCTTGCGGCGCGCCCCGCGCAGCTGGGCCTCGGCGATCGCCTGGGCGAGGCCCGGGTGGAGATCGGCGACGCCGAGCATCTCCGCCGCCTCGCGCATCTCGGCCGAGCGGCGCACGCCATGGGTCGCGACCCGCTCGCGCATGTCGGCGGCGAGCGCGTGGAAGTCGATCGACGGGAAGGTCGCGTTGAGGCTGGCGAAGACCGGATCCTTGACGTCCCAGGCCTCGCAGGCGGCAGCGCAATCGACCATCAGCGCCTCCAGCCCCTTGATCACGATGGAGCGGCAGAGCTTCATCGCCGAAGCCCGGCCATAGACCTCCGACACCGGCGTCAGGTTCATGCCGAGCCCGTTGAGCGCCTCGGACGCGGCCTGCGCCTTGGGACCACCGCTGAGGATCGCGACCTTGAGNCCGGGCTTCAACACCGGCGCCATCACCGCGGCTTCGAGATAGTCGGCACCGCTTGCGGTCACAGCCTGCGCTGCCCGCTGCTTGGTCGAGGGCGCAGCGGAATTGACGTCGACGAAGGCCTGGCCGGGCTTCAGCCAGGCTGCGGCTTCGGTAGCCACCGCTTCGGCGCGGTCGGCAGTGACCGCCGAAAACACGAAGGTCGCGCCTGCGCAGGCTTCCTGCGCCGAGGACGAACAGGCGACGCCGAGTTCCTGCGCCGCCGCTTCGAGCCGGCTACCGGCCTCGCTGCCGAAGAGCAGGTCATAGGCACGAATGGCGATGCCTTCATTGGCCAAGAGGCCGCGCGAGAAGGTCTGGCCGACCTCGCCGAAGCCGATAAAGGCGATCGCACTCGTGTTGGCGCATGCCATGGCTGGCCTCTCCTCGCGCATTTCGTCCCGCAAGGAGGTTCGGTCAAAGCCATTCTGCCATCAAATGATAAGAATGCAGCGATTGATTACTTTTCTTCATCTCGCCGCGGCGCGATGCTGCGCTTCAACACCTGNCTCAGCAGCGCGATCAGGTCACGCGTCACCGGGCGCAGCGGCACGGATTTGCGCGTGATGATGCCGAGCGTGCGGGTCACGGCCGGCGAGCGCAAGGGAACGGCGACCAGCTCCCCGGCATCGACGACATCGAGCGAAAGCTGCGGCACCACGGCATAACCGATGCGCGAGCGCACCAGGCTGACCGCGGTGACGACGCGCTGGACCTCGTAGCGCCAGGTCAGGCTCTCGCGCCTTGCGCCGAGCGCATCGTCGATCAGGATGCGGTTGCCGGTCTCGGCGCTGATCCGCACCAGCGGCTCGTCCTGCAACTGCGCCCAGGTCAGCGAAGCCGCCTGCGCCAGCGGCATCGCGCGGTGGCTGACCAGAACGAAGGGCTCCTTGACCACCGGCTTCAGCTCGAGGTCCCAGCGATTGGCGGCGACGATGGTGACGCCGAACTCGGCCTCGCCCGACTGGACCTTGTCGGCGATCTCGGAGGCGGAGTTGTCGTGAATCCTGACGCCGACGCCCGGATGGCGCGCGGCGAAGGCGGCGATCACCGCTGGCATGCAATGGGCCGCCACCGTCGGCAGGCAGCCGAGCGAGACCTGCTCGTCGCCCTCGCGCAGCTCGACCCTGACCTCGTTGATGGCGAAGCCCAGGTCCTCGAAGATGCGCCGCGCCCGCGGCAGCAGCGTCGTGCCGGCCGCGGTCAGCGAGACCTGCCGTGTCGTCCGCAGGAAGAGCGGGGTGCCCAGCGACTCCTCCAGCTTGCGGATGCGGTGGCTGAGCGCCGTCTGCGACAGGTTGAGATGCGAAGCCGCTGCGCGAAAGCTACCGCGCTCGGCGATGCTGACGAAGGCCTGCAGTCCGAGAACGTCCNCCCTCATCGGACCGCCTGCTCCTTGCCGGAGATGAGGTCGGCGAGCCGGACCAGCTCGGCCAAGGTCGCGGCGCCCATCTTCCGCATCACCTGGCCGCGATGGACCTTCACCGTCACCTCGCTGAGGCCGAGATCGGCCGCGATCTGCTTGTTGAGACGCCCTTGCGCGACGAAGGCGAGCACCTCCTTCTCCCGCACCGTCAGCGTCGCAAAGCGCTCTTTCAGCTCGGCGAGCGCCGCTTCGTCACGGCGCCTTGTGACATCGTTCTCGATCGCCACACGCACCGCATCGAGCAGGTCCTGCTCGCGGAACGGCTTCAGCAGGAACTCGACCGCCCCGGCCTTGATCGCCCGCACGGCCATCGGCACGTCGCCATGGCCGGTGAGGAAGACGATCGGGATCGGATCGTTCAGCGCGGCGAGCTCGGCCTGGAAATCCATGCCGCTCGGGCCGGGCATTCTGACATCGAGGACGAGGCAGGACGGCGTGTCAGGCCTCCGGGCCAGGGCGAACTCCCGCACCGAGGCAAACGCCGACACCGCATAGCCGACCGAGCGGAACAGGCTGTCGAGCCCTTCGCGGACGGAGAGGTCGTCGTCGACGACGAAGACGGTGGCTGGCTGCTTATCCATGCTGTCGATCCAATGCCGTGCCGGCAACCGGCAAGGTGAAGCCGAAGACCATCCCGCGCGGATGATTGGCGGCGGCATAGATCGTCCCGCCATGCGCCTCGACGATCGAGCGGCTGATCGCCAGGCCCATGCCCATCCCGCCCGGCTTGGTCGAGTGGAAGGCCTCGAACACCTGAGCGATCGCGGCCGGCGACAGGCTGACGCCGGTGTCGCGGACGCTCACCGTGATCGTGCGGCCATCGCTGGCGGCTCCGACCAGCAGGTCACGCGGCCCTGTCTCCAGCCCGCCCATCGCTTCGGCCGCGTTGATCACAAGGTTAAGCACCACCTGCTGCAGTTGGACCTTGTCGCCGAGCGGTCGCGGCAGGTCATCGGCGAGATCGGTTTGCAACGTCACGTGGTTTCTGCGCAGCTCGCCACGGGTCAGTGCCAGAACCTCCTCGATCAGCGCGACCAGATCGAGCCTGTCGCGAGAAGGCGGAGCCTTGGCCACGAGGTTGCGCACGCGGCCGATCACCTCACCGGCGCGGTCGGCATCGGCGACGACGCGTTCCAACGCTCGCCGAACCTCACCGGCATCCGGCGGCGTCGCCGCGAGCCAGCGCAGCGCGGCATGACCGCTGGCGACGATCCCGGCGAGCGGCTGGCTGACTTCGTGCGCGATCGAGGCGGTCAATTCGCCCATGGCGGTGACGCGCGCCATATGGGCGAGCTCGGCCTGGGTCTGGCGGACGCGCGCCTCCGCCGCCTCGATCCGCAAGGCGAGATAGGTGGTCGCGCCGATGGCGATCAGGCTGAGCGCTCCGTTCGCCAGGCCGGTCTCCTGGATTCCGCGCGGCGTCAGCAGATAGCTCAACACCGTCAGCAGCGCGCTGGCTGCGCCGAATGAGACGACAACAACGGGCCGGTCGAACCTGACCGAGATCAGGATCACCGCGACATAGAGGACGGCGACTGCAATCTCCAGGCTGGTGAAGGTGTCGGCCAAGAAGATCGCGGCTACCGTCGCGATCAGGCCGAGCCAGAGCCATGGTCTTTCGATGCGCATGCGCTCGCGATCGCGCCTCATGCCTAGCCCTTCGCCGCCGGCCCGCCTGATCGTCCGATCGGACAAGACAGGCCGCAGGCCAGTCTGTCCAGCCCGGGCGTCAGCTCGGATTGTCCAGCGTGAACAGGTCGGCTCCCTCGTCATAGGCGAAGTACTCGCCATAGCGGGCCCAGTTCGTCACCGCCTTCAATGTCGTCGCAGCGTAGTCCTCCGACATGTGATCCTCGAGCTCGTCGCGGAAGCGCGGCGCCGGTGCCTTGTGGCTGGAGCGCTCGTCGAGCACCCGCCTGATATGGGCGGCGAGCGGCACATAGGCCGCGAGCTGCTGGGCGAACAGGCGCTTGCGCCCATCGACATCGGCGTCGGCGAAACGCAAGCCGGCGGCGGTCAGCCTGATGTCGCCGCCTTCGAGATCGGCGAAGCGCAGCAGCTGCAGCGTCTCGGCCACCGGGAAGAGATCGTCGATCTCCAGATGCAGTTCGGCCGCGAGCGGCGGCAGGTCGGCCTCGCCCTTGTAGGGTGCGCCGGCGATGGTCTCGATCAGACCCGCCATCAGATTGGTCGAGACCCGCGGCAGCGCCATGGCGATGCCGGTACCAGGGAAGAAGCCGTCGCGCGCCGGCGCGCCGGCCTTCGCAGTCATCCGCGCATAGATGTCCTCGACCAGCGTGCGGAAGGCGGGATCGAGCCGGTTGCGCGGCTGCGGCAGCTCGACCCGCAATTCGGCGATGACGCGACCGGGGTTGGAGCCGAAGATCAGGATGCGGTCGCACATCAGCACGGCCTCCTCGATATTGTGCGTCACCATCAGGATCGCCTCGATCGGCATCCGCCCCTCGCACCAGAGGTCGAGCAGATCGGTGCGCAGCGTCTCGGCGGTGAGGACGTCGAGCGCCGAGAACGGCTCGTCCATCAGCAGAACCTTGGGGTGCACGACCAAAGCGCGGGCGAGCCCGACACGCTGGCGCATGCCGCCGGAGAGCTCCTTCGGATAGGCGCTCTCGAAGCCGTCGAGGCCGATCAGGTCGATCGCGGCGAGCGCGCGCTTGCGCCGCTCGGCCGGCGCGACGCCCTGCGCCTCCAGGCCGAGCTCGACATTCTCCAGCACGCTCAGCCAGGGGAACAGCGCAAAGCTCTGGAACACCACGGCGACGCCCGAGCTCGGCCCGGTCACCGTCCGTCCCTCGAAGGTGACGGTGCCGCCGCTCGGCTGGATCAGCCCTGCGATCGCCCGCAGCAGCGTCGACTTGCCCGAGCCGGAGCGGCCGAGCAGGCCGACGATCTCGCCGGGCCGCAGCTCGACATCGACCTTGTCGAGCACGACGAGCGAGCCGGCCGCGCCCTTGTCATAGCTCTGGCAGACCGCTTTGGCGCTGACGAGCGGGGTGGCCTTCTCGGCCTTGAAATCGCGGGTCGCGATGATCTCGTTCATGGCGGCATCCTCCTGCGAAAAGGGTCAGTCGAGGCGCATCCGGCGTTCCGCCATCACATAGAGCGGGCGCCAGAGCAGGCGGTTGAAGAGGGTGACGAAGAGCGACATGACGGCGATACCGAGCACGACGCGCGGGAAGTCGCCGGCCTCGGTCGCGTTGGCGATGTAGGCGCCCAGGCCATAGGCCTCGAGCTTGGTGTCGCCCCAGCTCGCGACTTCGGCGACGATGCTGGCGTTCCAGGAGCCACCGGACGCGGTCAGCGCGCCGGTGACGTAATAGGGGAAGATCCCCGGCAGCATGACGCGCCGCCACCAGGTCCACGAGCGCAGCTGGTAGACGCTAGCCGCCTCGCGCAGATCGGTCGGGAAAGCGCTCGCCCCGGCGATGACGTTGAACAGGATGTACCATTGCGTGCCGAGCACCATCAGCGGCGAGAGCCAGATGTCGGGGCTGGCGCCGGTCGCGACGATGGCGATCACCGCGAAGGGGAAGAGCACGTTCGCCGGGAAGGCCGCGAGGAACTGCGCCACCGGCTGGACGCGCTCGGCGACGGCCGGACGCAGGCCGATCCAGACGCNGACCGGAATCCAGATCACGCTGGCGACGGCGATCAGCAGGGTGACGCGCAGCAAGGTGACGAGCCCGCGCGCCAGCGGGTCCCAGGCATCGGACCAAGACAGGCTCCGCCCGAGATAGGTGATGGCGGTCCACATCGCCCAGAAGCCGAGCCCGAGGACCAGAACGAGCCAGACCTGGTCGAGCGCCTTGCTGGTCCCCGCACTGGCCTCACGGCGCACCGGCGGCGCATTGCGGAACCGCACCAGCAGCAGCCGGCCGCCGAGCCAGGCGAGCGGAGCCATCAGGCGCTTGAACAGGCGGGTGCGCCGGACGAGCGCATGCACCCAGGAGCGCGGCTTCTGCTGGCCGGCGGTCTGCTCGAAACGGAACTTGTCGGCCCAGGCGACGATCGGCCGGAACAGCAGCTGGTCGTAGAGGCCGATCACGATCGCCATCGCCAGCACCGCCCAGGCCACGGCGGCGAAATCCTGCTCCTTGATCGCGAGCGCCAGCCAGGAGCCCAGGCCCGGCAACTGCACCGTGGTGTCGCCGACCGTGATCGCCTCGGAGGCGACGACGAAGAACCAGCCGCCGGACATCGACATCATCGTGTTCCAGACCAGGCCCGGCATGGCGAAAGGCGCTTCCAGCCGCCAGAAGCGCTGCCAGGAGGACAGGCCGAAGCTGCGGCTGACCTCGTCGAGATCACCAGGGACGGTGCGCAGCGACTGGTAGAAGGAGAAGGCCATGTTCCAGGCCTGGCTGGTGAAGATCGCGAAGATCGAGGCGCATTCGGCGCCGAGCTGGCTGCCCGGGAACAGCCCCATGAAGAAGGTGACGGTGAAGGTCAGGAAGCCCAGCACCGGCACCGATTGCAGGATGTCGAGCGCCGGGATGATCACCATCTCGGCGCGCCGGCTCTTGGCCGCCAGCGTCGCGATGATGAAGGTGAAGACGAGCGAGGCGATGATCGCAGCGAACATCCGCATGGTCGTGCGCAGCGCGTAGTCCGGCAGCAGCATTGGATCGAGCACGACCGGCTCGGTGGCGAGGCCCGAAAGCGGCGCGCGCATCGCCGCTGCGCCGTGCAAGGCCAGCACCGCGAGCGCGGCCAGCAGTGCGAAAGCCGCCAGGTCGTAAAGATTGGGAAGGACGCGGCCGCGCGTCAGGGCGGCGAGCGCGCTGCGCCCGGTCTCGCGGTTTGTCAGGAACGCCATGATGGACCTCGGCGGAATGAAGGTGGCCGCCAGCGGCGGCCGGAACTTGCGGATTGGGCGATCTGGTCAGGCGGCGCGCCTGCGCCACGAGCCACGACTGCCATCCTCGTCGCGGCGCTCGCCGCCTTCGCTGCGCCAGCGACATTCCAGGCGGCCATCCGTCGCGCTGATGTGCCATTTCGCGACCAGAGTCCGCTTCGGCACGGCCATAAACATCAGCGCGCCGCTGCTCCGGTGCAGGCTCAGCCCGGCCGGCGCCTGTATCCGTGAGATTGCAGAATGCCGAAATGCGACGACGTTGTTCATGGCCCACCTCTTCGATCCCGGTGGGGCCGTCCGAGGAGCGAGCGCGCATGACGACACGCGCGGNAGCGATTGCTGCGCGCGATCGGTCGGCATGGCCACGTCGCTGCGACGGAAAGCCGGTAGTTGCGAGAGCGCTTCGCGGTCATTGCCGCGAAGACAAGGCCTCTCTGCGCCTCAAGGCGATGGCGATCAATCGGACGATGGGATCGCGGCCGATACCTTGGTATAGCTGCGACGGCCTCGCATCCGGCGGCTCTGGATCAATCGGCGCGGCCGCGGGCCTCGACCGGCCATTGCGCCACCAGATCGGCCCCGCGCACCACATGCAGGATATCGTGCAGGTTGATCGTCGGGTCGCAATGCGGGACCGTGCATTCGACCACCGTGCCGATCGGCAAGGTGCCCTGCCCTTCCGATGGCAGGATGCGGCCGAACTCGTCGCCGCACCATTCGATCCGGCCGACCAGTTCGCCGTTCAGGAACACGCGCGGAGGTGGCCCGTCGAGCGCAAAACTCTTGCTGCCGCCATCGGTGATGGCGAAGCCAAGCGAGCTGTGGCCGATCACGCTGACGGCGATTCGCAGTGCCGGCTTGAACTCCGGCCCGCCGCGGCCATGCATGTCGACGCTGCCATAGGCCTCGTCCATGAAGACATAGGAGCCCGCCTGGATCTCGGTCAACAACTGGTCTTCGCCGTCGAGGAGATGGCTGCCGGTGCCGCCGCCCGAAACGATCTCGGGCGCGAAGCCGGCCTCGCGCAGCGCCTCGATCATGGCAGCGAGCAGCCGGCCCATCTCCCGGTTGGCGATGCGGCGCGCGGCGAAATCGTCGATATGCTGGACGCGGCCCTGATAGGCCTGCACGCCGCGATAGCGCAGCCCATCCAGCCCGGAGACCAGCCGCGCCAACTCGACCGCCTCGGCCGGCGTCGCGACGCCGCTGCGCTTCAGCCCGACATCGAGATCGACCAGCACGTCGAAGACCGCGCCGTGCCGCTGCGCCGCCTCTGCGTAGGCGGTGGCGAGATCGGCGCGGTCGACCACGACGCCGATCCGCCCGCCGGCCGCCGCCGCGCGCGCCAGTGCGTCGATCTTCCTCGGACTCGCGATCGGGGCACTGAGCAGGAGGTCGTGCACGCCCCCCTCGAGCAGCGCCAGCAACTCGCCCGGCTTGGCGCAGCAATTGCCGAGCGCGCCGGACGCCATCTGCCGGCGGGTGATCTCGGCGCATTTATGCGATTTCGCATGCGGCCTGAGGTTCAGCCCGGCCTTGCGGCAGGTTTCCGCCATCAGCGCGATGTTGTGCTCGAACAGGTCGAGGTCGAGCACAGCGGCCGGCGTCTCCAGCCGCGCCCGGCTGCCAGGCTGATTGACGAGCTTTTCGTTGAGGGCAGCCGCACCGAACAGGGCCTTGCTCATGTCCTAGCCTCCGCAAGTTCGGCCCGCCGACGCATGGTGGCTGCCTGATCGATTGTTGCGCCATCGGCGGCTAAGACCACGCCGTAATCACGCGCGGCGCCCTCCGCCGTGACCTTGCCCTCGCGCAGATCGTCCTCGATGCGGATCGGATCGCGCCGCAGCACATCGCCATAGCCGCCGCCTCCGGCGCCGATCAGGCGGAAGACGTCGCCGGCTCGCGCCGTGAAGCTCTCCATCGGCATGGTCGGCAGGCTCTGCTCCGTGCCGTCGGCGCGGATCAAAATGTGAGCGGAGGGAGCGCCCGGGCTGCCACCCTCGAAGCCGAAGGGCGGGTGGTCGCGCCGGTCGCCGCGCAGCACGAAGCGGATCGGCGCGAGAAAGCGGAACTCCCGGATGAAGGAGAGCCCGCCACGGAACTCGCCGGGACCGCCGGTATCCGGCACGAGGCCGTAGCGCAGCACCTCGACCGGCATGTCGGCCTCGATCATCTCGACCGGCTGGTTGGAGAGATTGGCGGCGGGGTTGGAGATGCCCTCGATGCCGTCCTTGCCGGCGCNGGCGCCCCAGGTGCCGACCACCATCTCGTTGAGCACGAAGGGCCGCCCTTCATGCGTGCCGCCGGCGGCCAGCAGATAGGGCCCGCCCTCGGAGCCGCCCATGGCCCGTTCCGGCACGATCTGCGCGAGCGCCTGCATGATCGCATCGAAGACGCGGTAGCCGACGACGCCGCGAGCGCCGCAGGCGGCCGGATAGCGCGGATTGACCAGGCAGCCCTCGGGTGCGCGAACCGTGATCGGCCTGAGATAGCCCTCGCAATTCGGAATGTCCTGCTGGGAGAGGCAGCGTATCGCGCAGAAGGACGCCGATTCCGGCAGTGAGATCGGGCAGTTGATCGAGGCCGCGACCTGGTCGGCCGTGCCGGTAAAATCGATGTCGATCGTGTCGTCGGCGACGGTGACGGTCGCGACGATCGGCAGCGGCTGCGGGTTCTCGCCGACGCCGTCGATATAGTCGGTGGCGCGATAGACGCCGTTCGGCAAGGCCCGGATGACGTCGCGCATCATCGCCTCGGCGTGGTCGTGCAGCGCGTCGATATAGGCGTCGAGCTCCAGCGCGCCATAGCGGCCGATCAGCGTCTTCAGCCCCTCCTCCGCGACATTGCAGGCGGCGATCTGGGCCCGGATGTCGCCGAGGACCTCGACTGGCGAACGTGTGTTCGCCTCGATGATGCGGAAGACCGAGTCGACCGGCTCGCCGGCCTCGTAGAGCTTGAGCAGCGGCAGGCGCAGGCCTTCCTGCTGGATCTCGGTCGCGTAGATCGCGACCGAGCCGGGCACGATGCCGCCGAGATCGGTGTGATGCGCCACCGTCGCGGCGAAGCCTGCGAGCCGGCCGCCGACGAAGATCGGCTTCAGGATGTAGATATCGGGCAGATGCTGGCCGCCGGAGCCGTAGGGGTCGTTGGCGATCAGCACATCGCCCGGCTTCAGCCGGTCGCCATAGCGCTCCCTGACGAAGCCCATGATGCGCGGGAAGGAGCAGAGCTGGATCGGCAGGGTCAGACCCTGCGCGATCACCCGGCCCTTCGCATCGCAGAGCGCGGTCGAGTAATCCATGATGTCGCGCACGACGGGCGAATAGGCCGAGCGCATCACGATCAGCGCCATCTCGTCGGCGGTCGAGGCGAGCGCATTTCGGATCACCTCGAGGGTGATCGGGTCGATCTCGCGCATGCTCATGCAGCCTCCAGGGCGATGTCGATATTGCCGGCCTCGTCGAGCCTGGCGCTCTGGCCGGGGCCGACGACGCAGGTGCAGTCGTATTCCTCGATGACGAAGGGCCCGCGCCGGGCCGTGGCGTCGAGATCGGCCCGGCCAATCACAGCGATCGAGGCAGCGGATTCGCTGGCGTTGAAGGAGACAGCCCGGTCGGCCCGGCGCATCGGCGCTTCCGCGGCGAATTGCTGGCGCGGCGCGACGAGCGGCAGGCGCACCGTCAGGCGGGCATTGACGAGATGGACCGCGTCCTTCTGCGAGCGATGGCCATAGGTGCGCTCATGCTCGCGGTGGAACAGTTCGTTGAGCTCGGCGACGTCGAGGCGCCTCGCCGGCACCGTCAGTTCATAGGCCTGGCCGACATAGCGCAGGTCGGCGGCATAGCGGAATTCGGCCTGCGCGAGATCGTAGCCTTCGAGCGCGAGGATGCGGCGGGCATCGGCGCCAAGCTCGGCGAAGAGCTGCTCCAGCCCGGCATCGTCGAGCTCGCCCGCCCGCCGCCGCGACGGCCGCACGAATTCCTGCTCGACATCCGAGCGCAGCAGGCCGAGCGCGCTGAAGACGCCGGCGGCGCGCGGGACGATGACGCGGCGGATGCCGAGCGCATTCGCGACCTCGGCCGCGACCACCGGGCCGTTGCCGCCGAAGGCGACCAGGGTCGCCTGGCGCGGATCGCGGCCGCGATAGGTCGAGACCGCCTTGACCGCCCGCGTCATCGTGGTGACCGCCAGCGTCAGCACGCCGCGCGCCGTCTGCTGGAGGTCGAGCCCGAGCGGTCGCGCCACCTGGTCGTTCAGCGCGGCGCGGCCGGCATCGGCCTTGAGCGGAAAGCTGCCGCCGGCGAGCGCGATATCGTTGATGTATCCGAGCGTCAGGAAGGCGTCGGTCAGCGTCGCCTGCCGGCCGCCGAGGCCGTAACAGACCGGGCCCGGATAGGCTCCGGCGCTCTGCGGACCGACCGAGACCTGGTTCATCTTGTCGATCGCGACGATGCTGCCGCCGCCGGCACCGATCTCGGAGACGTCGATGAAGGGCATCTTGATCGGGTAGCCGCCGCCCTTGACCAGCTTGCTCGACAGGTTGATGCCGGCACCGACCTCGTATTCGGTGGTGCGGGCCGGCTCGCCATGCTCGATCAGCGCCGCCTTGGCGGTGGTGCCGCCCATGTCGAAGGAGATGATGCTGGGCTCGTCGCTTCCCGAGACCAGCCGCGCGCAGGCGATGACGCCGGCGGCCGGACCGGATTCGACGAGCGAAGCCGCCCGCTTGACCGCCGAGCCCAGCCGCATGATCCCGCCGCCGGAATGCATCATCTCGACCTGGCAGGTGACGCCGATCGAGGCGAGCCGCGCCGTCAGTGCACTGGCATAGTTGCGCACCACCGGGCCGATATAGGCGTTCACCACGACGGTCGAGGNGCGCTCGTATTCGCGGATCTCCGGCAGGATCTCCGAGCCGCGGCAGATATAGACGCCCTCGCCGAGCTCGGCGCGCAGGATGTCCTCGGCCTCGATCTCGTGCTGCGGATTGGCGTAGGCGTGCAGGAAGCTGACCGCGACAGCCTCGACGCCCTCCTCGCGGAAGCGCCGGGCGGCCGCGACGACATCCTCTCGCGAAAGCGGCACGCGTACCGAGCCGTCGGGCCCCAGCCGCTCATTGACTTCCAGCCGCAGGCGCCGCGCCGCCAGCGGTTTCGGCTTGTCGTATTGCAGGTCGTAGAGCACCGGGATGCGCAGGCGGCGCATCTCGAGCACATCGCGGAAGCCGGCGGTCGTCAGCAGGCCGGTGCGGGCGCCCTTGTATTCGAGGATCGCATTGGTCGCGACGGTGGTCGCATGCACGATGCCGGTGATGCGGTCGGGCGTGGTCTGGTAGTCCTCGACCAGCGCCTTCAGCGCCTGGGCGATGCCGCGGCTGTAGTCGTCCGGCGTGGACGGCACCTTGCGGGTCTCGATCAGCCCGTCGTCGCGCGCGACCACGACATCGGTGAAGGTGCCGCCGATGTCGATGCCGATCCGGTAGCTATGCTGCGCCATGGATGTCTTCCCGGGTTTCTGGAACCGCCACACCGGCGCGAACCGGCAACGGCGTGCGCCGGCCGGCGAGGCCCTTCGGCACGGCGGCGATGAGGGCTTGGGTGTAGGGATGCTGTGGCCGGTCGAGTATTTCGAGGCACGGCCCCTGCTCGACGATCGCGCCCTTGCGCATCACGACGATGCGGCTGCACAGCGTGCGCACCAGAGCAAGGTCGTGGCTGATGAAGACGAGGGTCAGGCCGAGATCGCGAGTGAGGCGCGACAGGAGATTGATCACCTGCGCCTGCAGCGAGACGTCGAGCGCCGAGACCGGCTCGTCGGCGATCAGCACCTCCGGCTTCATCGCCAGCGCCCGCGCCAGGCCGATGCGCTGGCGCTGGCCACCGGAGAGTTCATGCGGCAAACGCGGCCCGATCTCGGGACCGAGCCCGACCAGCGTCAGCAGATCCGCGATCTCGCTATCGCGCTGCGCCCTGGGCACGCCAAGTAGCGCCAGCGTCTCGCCAAGGCACCGCGCCACGCTCTTGCGCGGGTTCAACGCGCTGCTCGAATCCTGGAAGACCATCTGCACGCGCCGGCGCCACGACCCGGCATGGTCGCGCATCAGCTCCGCCATCGACTGGCCGTCGAGCAGAACCTCGCCGGAGGTCGGCCGCGCCAGCCCGACCGCGAGGCCGGCCAAAGTCGACTTGCCCGAGCCGCTCTCGCCGACGATACCCACAACATCGCCGCGCATGACGTCGAGGCTGACATCGTCGAGCGCGACGAGCCGGCTATCGCGTCCGAGCAGACGGTCGAGCAGCCCGCCTTGCGGGAAGGATTTCGAGACGCCGCGCAGCGACAGGATCGGGCCGGTCATCGCGGCCTCCAGCAGGCGGTGCGGTGGCCGGCTTCATCGATGAGCGGCGGCATCTGATGTCTGCAGCTCTCCGCAGCGTCAGGGCAGCGCGGCGAGAACGGGCAGCCTGCCGGCAGGCGGCCGAGCCGCGGCGGCGCGCCCTCGATCGCGGTGAGCGGGCCGACCGGGCCGGAGAGGCTGGGCACGCAGGCCTTGAGCAGGCTGGTATAGGGATGACGCGGCGCAAGCTCGATCGCCTCGACCGGGCCGTCCTCGACGACCTTGCCGCCATACATCACGACGACGCGGTCGACGATCTCGGCGACGAGCTGGAGATTGTGCGAGATGAAGACGACGGCGAGGCCGAGCTCGCGGCGCAGCTCGGCGATCAGGTCGACGATCTGGGCCTGGACGGTGACGTCGAGCGCCGTGGTCGGCTCGTCGGCGATCAGGAGGCGCGGCCGGCAGGCGATCGCCATGGCGATCAGGGCGCGCTGGCGCATGCCGCCGGAGAATTCATGCGGATAGGCGGCGAGGCGCCGGCCGGNATCGCGGATGCCGACGCGCTCCAGCGCCTCTGCCGCGATGCGCCGTGCCTCGGCTGCCGAGACGCCGCGATGGGCCCGTACGACGTCGGTGATCTGCCGGCCGATGGTCAGCGCCGGATTGAGCGAGCTTTGCGGGTCCTGGAAGACCATGGCGATGTCACGCCCGCGCAGCGCCCGCATGCGCTTCTCGTCGGCGGCGAGCAGGTCCTCGCCGTCGAAGATCACCTGTCCGCCAGTGGCGCGCGCCGGCGCCCCGAGCAGGCGCATCACCGCCAGCATGCTGAGGCTCTTGCCGGAGCCGGACTCGCCGACGATGCCGACGGCCTCGCCCGGTGCGACCGAGAAGTCGACACCGCGCACTGCCTCGATCATGCCGCCATCGGCCGAACGGAAGCCGACGCGCAGGCCCTCGACGCTGAGAAGGGTCGGGCTCATGCGACGAGCGTCCTGGCTTCGCTGCGCGGATCGAACAGCTCGCGCACCGCGTCGCCGAGCAGGTTGAAGCCGATCACGGTGAGCGAGATGGCGAGGCCGGGGAAGACCGGCAGCCACCATTCGCCGGAATAGATCGCGCTGCGGGCGTCCGAGAGCATGGTGCCCCAGCTCGGCTGCGGCGGCTGCACGCCGAGGCCGACGAAACTGATCGAGGCCTCGATGACGATGCCGATCGCAACCAGCAGCGTGCCCTGCACGATGATCGGCGACAGGCAGTTGGGCAGCACGTCGCTGGTCACGATGTCCCAATGCGAGGCGCCCTGCAGGAAGCGGGCGCGGACATAGTCGGCCCCGGCGATGCGCCTGGCGACGGCATAGGTGACGCGGGCGAAGACCGGCGAGAACAGGCAGCCGACGAGGACGACGATCTTGACTTCGTTCGGCAGGAGCAGCGGCCCCACCGGCAGCGGCCCGACGCCGAGGATGCCGACGATCGCGATCGCCCAGACCAGCAGCGGGATCGAGGCGACGCCGTCGACGATGCGCATCACCAACTGCTCTCCCAGCCCGCCCTTGTAGGCAGCGAAGATGCCGGCGGAGACGCCGATCAAGGCGCCAATCAGCACCGCGCCGATCCCGACCGAGAGCGAAGCGCGCGCGCCGAACAGGATGCGGCTGAGCACGTCGCGGCCACCCTGGTCCGTGCCGAGCCAATGACTTGCATCGGGCGCGGCGAGCCTGTCCTCGATATTGAGCGCGAGCGGGTCGTAAGGCGCGATCAGAGGCGCGAAGATCGCGGCGAGCACGATCAACCCGACGATGCCGGCTCCGAGCCAGCCACTCCAGTCGAGGCCATGAAGGGCTTTGCGCAGATTGCTCATGCCGCCGCCCTCTGGCGCGGATCGAGCACGCGGTTGATCAGGTCGGCGCCGAGATTGGCGAAAACGAAGATCGCGGTGAACAGGAAGACGATCCCCTGCAGCAGCAGGAAGTCGCGCTGCGAGATCGCGTTCAGCAGCGCGCGCGACAGGCCGGGGATGTTGAAGACCTGCTCGATAATCAGCGCCCAGCCGAACATGTAGCCGAAGGAGAGCGCGGCGAGGTTGACCACCGGCGGCAGCGCGTTGACCAGCGCGTAGAACACGACCTGGCGGGAGGAGAGGCCCATGGCGCGGGCGGTGCGGACATAATCGCCGCGCAAGCTCTCCTGCAGGCTCGCCTGCGTCATCCGCGCCAGCACGGCGATGTAATAGACCGCCAGCGAGAGCGAGGGCATCAGGATGCTCTGCACATGCAACGCAAGGCCGGCCGCGAGCGGGACATAGCCGCCGGGCGGCAACAGGCGCAGGTCGACAGCAAGGAAACGGATCAGCACGATGCCAAGCCAGAAGGCCGGGATCGACAGGCCGAGCACCGAGGCGAAGCGGCTGACCCGGTCGAAGGCGCCGCCCGGCTTGAGCGCCGCCAGCACCCCGATGCCGATGCCGAAGACCAGCGCGATCAGAAAGGCGAAAAGCACGATCGCCAGCGTCACCGGCAGCGCATTGACGATCTCGGCCGCGACGTCGCGGCCGGTGACGAAGGACTTGCCGAAATCCCCGCGCAAGATGTCGCCAAGCCAGGCGACGTATTGCGAGAGAAAGGGCCGGTCGAGNCCATGCGCCTGCTCGAACTGCGCGATCTGTTCGACCGTCGCATCGGCCCCGAGCACGATCCGGGCCGGGGAGCCCGGACCGGACCGCGTCAGCGCGAACANCGCGAGGCCGACGAAGAGCAGCGTGCCGATCGAGGAGACGATGCGGCCTGCGACGAGGCGGAGCATGGCGGGCTCGCTCAGACCTTGATTTCGCCGGGGGCGATGGTCAGGCCCTGGTTGACCTTCACATCCTGCAGCGCTTGCCGCCAGAGATTGGAGGCGTGGACATAGCCGAGCACGCCGATCGGCGCATCGCGGGCAGCGAGCATCTGCAGCTTGCCATAGAGCTCCTTGAGCTTGGCTTCCTCCGTCTCGGCGAAAGCTGCTGCCAGCGTCTGGTTGAACTCGGGATTGTTGTAGCCCGTGCTCTTCGACAGCACCTGCTCCGGCGTCAGGCAGACCTGCATGATATAGCTCGGCTCCCCCGGCGACATGAAGACCTGCAGCNCCGCCTGGTGTTCGCCGCGGATCGCCTGCTGGATCAGCACCGAGAACTCGTAGACCTTGAGATTGACCTTGATGCCGATCTTGGCGAGCTGCGCCTGCACGAAGATCGCCGCATCCTTGGTGTCGAGCAGATAGGGCTCCGCCTGGATGCTGAGGTCGAATTCGGCTCCCGTGGCATATTTCGACTTGGCGAGCAGGGCTTTCGCCTTGTCGAGGTCAAAGCCGAGCTCCTTGTCGGCCTCGGCATTGAACCACCAGCCGCGCGCCGGCGCCGGCACGGACGAGGGGTCGAGCAGCCCGTAATAGACCTTCTCGCCGATCGTCTTGCGGTCGATCGCTGCGGAGACGGCCTTGCGGAAGTTCACGTCGTCGAACGGGGCTTTCAGGTTGTTGGTGTACATCAGCAGCGCGCCGCCCAGGGTCGGACGCGAGGCGCCGGCGATGCCCGGCATCGTCTTCAGCCGGCTGAACTCCCGCGGCGGCGGGGCGCTGATCAGGTCGACCTGGCCGGTGAGCAGATAGGCGACGCGGGTCGCATCCTCCGGGATCATCTTGACGACGAGCCGGTCCCAATGCGGCAGACCCTTGCGCCAGTAGGTCGGGTTCTTCTTGAAGCTGATATAGTCGTTCGGCTTCCACTCCTCGAAGACGCCGAAGCCGGTGCCGACACCGGCGGGCTTCGACTTGAAATAGTCGTCGCCATGCTCCTTGCGCGAGCCCGCAGGGTAGATGCCCATGTACTTGGTCAAGAAATACAGCCAGGGGCCGTAGGGCTCCGACAGCTNGAACTGCACCTTCAGCGGGTCGAGAACCGTGACCTTGGTGATGCGGGTGAAGAGCGAGCGGCGCGCCGCCTTGTTGGCGGGGTCGAGCAGATAGTCGAAGGAGTATTTCACGTCCTCCGCGGTCATCTTCTTGCCGTTGTGGAAGGTGACGTCGTCGCGCAATTCGAAGGTGTAGGTCTTCTTGTCGGCCGAGATTACCGGCAGGGCCTTGGCCAGCTGCGGCTTCAGCACGCCGTCGACATCGTATTCGACCAGGTTCTCGAACACGGTCTGGCCGAGCACCATGGCGTCGTGATTGAGCTGGTTTATCGGATCGATCGTGATCGGATTGCTCGGCAGGACGATGGTCAGCGTCTTGCCATTGTTCGGTTGGGCATGAAGCAGGCTCGCGGGCAAGAGGCCGCCCAGGGCGCCGCCTGCTGCGGCTGCGAGAAACGCACGGCGATTTGTCGGCACGGTCAGCATCGGAGTCCCCCTGTTTTATTGGCAATGCCTTGGNGGCGCCGGAGNCCGGCGCCGCGCCGAACGGGGGGAAAGCTAGAGCGCCGAGACGACGAATAAAAATAAGAAGTGCTTGCCGCTCGATTGTCTGCGGCTATCATCTTGGCGATGCGGTATACCTTCGGTCAGGCGGAAGCGTTCTACTGGGTCGCCCGGCTCGGCGGGNTCCGCGCCGCTGCCCAGCATCTCAATCTCTCACAGCCGACCGTCAGCCTGCGCATCAAGGAGCTTGAGCGCATCCTCGGCGGCGAGCTCTTCGACCGCTCGCTCTACCGCCCGGTGCCGACGACGCTCGGCAATGCGATCTATGCCGATGTCGAGCGCATGCTGGCCCATGCCGAGCAGGTGCAGCGCCACAGCAAGGACGGCCTGCGCGGCAGGAGCCTGCTGCGCATCGGCGCCGCCGATTCCTTCGCCGCCGCCATCCTGCCCGCCCTGCTTGCCCAGCTGGCGCGCCGCCATGCCGAATTGCAGGTCGACGTCACCGTCGATTTCAGCACGAAGCTGGAGCAGTTGCTGCTCGACCGCTCGATCGACATCGCCTTCCTTTCGCAGCCGCGCGCCCATGACGGGATCACCATCGTCCCGCTCTGGCTGATCGATCTCGTCTGGGTGATCGGGGAGGGCCTGTCCTTCGTCGGCAACGTCGCGACGCCGGAGAACCTGGTCGNCCTGCCGATCTTCACCAACGGCTCGCCGTCCGGCCTGTTCACCACCATCCAGATGTGGTTCGGCGCGCACGGGCTGAAACCGCGCCGCCTCAACACCTGCAACCCGCTGACCGTGATCGCTCGGCTCGCGAGCGCCGGCACCGGTGCTGCGATGATCCCGCGCGAGATGATCCATCTCTCCGGCGAGAAGCTGGCGCTGCGCGTGCTCGAAGCCGAGCCGCCGATCCCCTCGCACAATCTGTGCGCAATGTGGTGGAACAACGAATCTGCCGACGAGTGCGGCTATCTCGCCAATCTGGCACGCGAAATCGCAACGGGTTGACGCAAGGCCATGCCCCTTATCGAGCGAAATGCCGGAATTACGGCCGAAACAGGGCATAGCCGCCGGGCCGAGCATGCATTAGGCTCCCCCCGGGCCACCTCATAATAGGCCAGCTAAAACAGGGGAATATGATGGACGAGCGTACGCTGAGCGGCTTGATCGAGAACGTGAAGGATGGCGCGATCTCCCGCCGCTCCTTCATTCGTAGACTGGCTGCCGTCGGCATCACGGCGCCGATCGCCTCGCAGATCCTGGCCTGGAACGACGTCGCGATGGCGCAGGCCTCGCTGCAGTACAAGCCGACCAAGGCCGGCGGCGGCGGGCCGCTCAAGATCCTGCTCTGGCAGGCGCCGACGCTGCTCAACCCGCATTTCGCCAGCGGCACCAAGGACCAGATCGCCGGGCGCATCTTCTTCGAGCCGCTCGCCGGCTGGGACAAGGAGGGCAACCTCACCCCGCAGCTCGCGGCCGAGGTTCCGACCCGCGCCAATGGCGGGCTCTCCGCCGATGGCACCGTCGTGACCTGGAAGCTGAAGCAGGGCGTAAAATGGCATGACGGCAAGCCGTTCACCGCCGACGACGTCGTCTTCACCTGGGAATATGCCGCCGATCCGGCGACCGCCGCCTACACCACCGGCTCCTACACCAACATCAAGGTCGAGAAGGTCGACGATCACACCGTCAAGGTGATCTTCAAGGAGCCGACGCCGTTCTGGGCTGATCCTTTCGTCGGCGTCGTCGGCCAGATCCTGCCGAAGCACCATTTCGGTGAGTACAAGGGCGCCAAATCGCGCGAGGCCCCGGCCAATCTCAAGCCAGTCGGCACCGGTCCGTACAAGTTCGTCGACTTCAAGCCGGGCGACATCCTGACCGGCGTGCGCAACGAGGATTACCACGTCAAGAACCAGCCGCATTTCGACACGATCGAGGTCAAGGGCGGCGGCGATGCCGTCTCGGCGGCACGGGCCGTGCTGCAGACCGGCGAATTCGACTATGCCTGGAACCTGCAGGTCGAGGACGAGGTCCTGAAGAAGATGGAGACCGGCGGCCGCGGCAAGGTCAGCGCGGTCGCCTCGGGCGACATCGAGTTCATCATCCTCAACACCACCGATCCGTGNACCGAAGTCGACGGTGAGCGCTCCAGCGTCAAGACCAAGCACCCGACCCTGTCGGATCCCAAGGTGCGCGAGGCGATCAATCTGCTGATCGACCGCGATTCGATCCAGAAGTTCATCTACGGCCGCGGCGGCACCGCGACGGCGAGCTTCGTCAACGAGCCCAAGCAGTTCAAGTCGCAGAAGCTGAAATACGAGTTCAACATCGAGAAGGCCAACAAGATCCTCGACGAGGCCGGCTACAAGAAGGGCTCGGACGGCATCCGCGAGAAGGACGGCAAGAAGCTCAAATACGTCTACCAGACCTCCATCAATGCCCCGCGCCAGAAGACGCAGGCGATCATCAAGCAGGCCTGCCAGAAGGTCGGCATCGACCTCGAGCTGAAGTCTGTCACGGCGTCGGTGTTCTTCTCCTCCGACGTCGCCAATCCCGACACCTACACCAAGCTCTATGTCGACATGGAGATGTATACGACGACACAGCCGCAGCCCGATCCGGAACGCTTCCTCAACCAGTTCGTCTCCTGGGAGATCGCCAACAAGGAGAACAAATGGCTGGGCCGGAACGTCTCGCGTTACTCCGACCCGGAAGCCGACAAGGCCTACAAGGCTGCCCAGAAGGAGCTCGACCCGGCCAAGCGCGCTGCGCTGCTGATCAAGGTCAACGAGATCTTCTGTGAAGCCAATGTGATCCTGCCGCTGCTCTCGCGCACCCGCGTCGCTGCCTCGGTGACCAACCTGATGCACGATCACAGCGGCTGGGACGTCGACACCTGGAACGTGGCTGCCTGGTATCGCAGCTGAGGTTGGCTAGGGCGCTNGGGGACGGTTGATGCCGTCTCTGAGCGCCCGCTGCCGCTTCCGCGCGAGCTGACCCGGCCCGTTGGTGTCTCATCGCCATCAGGCTCGTACGGCTCGCTTTAGCGACACCCCGCTTCACGGGAATCCTTGATGGCGACTTATCTTCTGCGGCGATTGCTGATCGCCATACCGAGCCTGCTCGGCATCAGCCTGATCCTGTTCACGGTCCTGGCGCTGGCGCCGGGCGATCCGTTCTCGGAGATGGCGACCAACCCCAACGTTCCGCCCGAGGTGCGCGAGGCTCTGCGCGCCAGCTTCGGCCTCAACGACCCGATCATGGTGCGTTATCTGCGCTGGCTCGCGGCCATGGCGCAGGGCGACTGGGGCTTCTCCTTCGCCAGCCGCATCGATGTCGACACCCTGATCATGCAGCGCGTGCCGACCACGCTCTTCGTCGTCGGCACCTCGCAGATCCTGGCGCTGTGTATCGCGCTGCCGGTCGGCATCTATGCGGCGACGCGGCCCTATTCGGTCTTCGACCAGATCGCCAACACGTTGGCCTTCGTCGGCTTCTCGCTGCCGACCTTCTTCACCGGCCTACTCCTGATCCTGCTGTTCTCGATCAAGCTCGACTGGTTCCCCTTCGTCTATCGCTCCGACATCGCGGCGAGCGGCTGGCGCTGGTATTGGGAGATGTTCCGGCAGGCGATCATGCCGATCACGGTGCTCGGCCTGTTCCAGGCGGCGTCCTATACCCGCTATGTCCGCTCGGCCGTGCTCGACGTGATCCGGCTCGACTATGTCACCACGGCCCGCGCCAAGGGNCTCAGCGAGAAGCGGGTCACGCTCCGGCACATCACCCGCAACGCGCTGATCCCGGTCGTGACGCTCGTCGCCCTGCAGATGCCCGCGGTCTTCGGCGGCGCCATCGTCACCGAGCAGATCTTCCGGATCCCCGGCATCGGCTCGCTGCTGATCGACGCGATCCTCGCCAACGACNCCCCCGTGATCATGGCCGTGACCTTCGTCTTCGCCTGCCTGGTCGTCCTCTTCAACCTCATTGCGGACCTGCTCTATGGCTGGCTCGACCCTCGCATCTCCTTCGGCTGATCCGGCCGTAGCCGCAGTGGCCGCCGCGTCCGTCTCGGTCTCGCCCGGCCGTGAGACCTGGCGGCGCTTCCGCCGCCACAAGCTCGCCATGGCGAGCGTGGTCATCCTCGGCCTGCTGATCCTCGGCGTCGTCGTCGGCCCCTGGTTCTGGCCCGTCCCGATCAACGACATCGACTTTTCGGCGCAGCTCCAGGGCCCATCCTGGGCGCACCCGTTCGGAACCGACGATCTCGGNCAGGATATCCTGGCGCGGATGATGTATGGCGGGCGCATCTCGCTCGCCGTCGGCCTGGCCGCCATGGTGGTCGCGACCACCGTCGGCGTCGTGATCGGCGCCCTGGCCGGGATGTCGCGCAAGATCGCCGATCCCGTGCTGATGTGGGTGACGGACCTGTTCCTGTCGCTGCCGCAGCTGCCGCTGCTGCTGCTGGTGATCTACCTGTTCCGCGAGCAGCTCAAGGCGGTGTTCGGCGTCGAGGGCGGCGTCTTCATCCTGATCGTCGTCGTCATCGGCGGCCTGCGCTGGATGCCGGTCGCCCGTCTGGTCAGGGCGCAATTCCTGTCGCTGCGCGAGAAGGAGTTCGTCGAGGCCGCCAAGGCCCAGGGCGCCACCAAGATGCGCCAGATGACGCGCCATATCCTGCCCAACGCGCTCGGCCCCGTCATCGTTGCCTCGACGATCGAAGTCTCCTCGGCGATCATCGCGGAATCGACGCTCTCCTTCCTCGGCCTCGGCTTCCCGCCTGATATCCCGACCTGGGGGCGCCTGCTCTTCGACGCCAAGGACCATCTCGACACCGCCCCACACTGGGCCCTGTTCCCGGGCGCAGCGATCTTCCTGACCGTGCTGTCGATCAATTTCATCGGCGACGGCCTGCGCGACGCGCTCGACCCGCGCCGCGTCATCTGAACCCATGATGCGACGCCGCCAGGCTGGTGATCCGGCCTCGCGGCGTCATCGCCCATCTCCCTCCACCGGGCGCCAGCACAACCAATGGTGGATAGCGGCCGGGCCTTTGACCGCTCGGTGAACAACCGTCAACATTCGCAGGCTCCATCGCTTGCGGCGCATCGGCCCCTGTAGAATCGTCCGACCGGCCGAATCGCGGCAGAATTCGGAGCGCCGGGCAGGGGAAGCAGGGCTGATGGACGCGCTATCCAGCGACCGGCTCGTCATCGTCGAGGACGACCCCGTCACCCGCGCGGTGATCGCCGGCTATTTCACCGATCAGGGCTTCCAGGTCGAGGAGGCCGAGACCATCGCCCAGGCCAGGCAGGCGGTGCGACGCTTCAGGCCGGACCTGATCTTCATCGACGTCGTCCTGCCCGATGGCGACGGCCTCGAACTCGCTCGGGAACTCCAGTCGTCCTCGGATGCCGGCATCATCTTCGTGACGCGGCGCGACGCCGACGTCGATCGCATCGTCGCGCTCGAGCTCGCCGGCGATCACTATGTCAGCAAGCCGGTCGACCTGCGCGACTTGCTCGCCAGGGCCCGTTCGCTGCTGCGCCGCCGCCGGACCGAGCGCGACACGGCGCGCCGCAACACCGTAGCGATCTTCGGACCGTTCACGATCGACCTGCTGCGCCGCGAGCTCGCGATGAACAACGGCGAGCCCATGCGCCTGACCCGCGGCGAGTTCGATCTGCTCGCCGCACTGATCGAGAGCAACGGCCATCCCCTCAGCCGCGACTATCTGATCGAGGTCATCAGCAACCGCTTCACCGATGTCGACGCACGCAGCGTCGACGCTCTCGTCGCACGTCTACGCAAGAAGCTCGGCGACACCGCCAAGTCCGGGATCATCGCGACCGTCAGCGGCAAGGGCTACAAGATCGGCGTCCCCGTCGAGCGCATCTAGCAAGGCGCCGGACGGAGCTAACCCTCCAGCGCCCCGATCATCTCCACCCGCGTCGCATGCCGGCCGCCTTCGAACCCGGCGCTCAGGAACGCATCGACGATGTCGAGCGCCAGCCCCTCGCCCACCACGCGCGCACCGATCGACAGCATGTTGGCGTCGTTGTGCTGGCGGATCATGCGGGCAGAGAACGTGTCGGCGCAGACACCGCAACGGATGCCTTTGACCTTGTTCGCCGCCATCATGATGCCCTGGCCGGTGCCGCACAGGATGATGCCGAGCCGGCAGTCGCCGGAGGCGACGAGCCGAGCCGCCGCTTCACCATGCTTGGGATAAGGCGTGCTCTCCGGCGTCGTCGGGCCGATGTCGACCACGACCCAGCCCTGCGCCGCGACGTGAGCGACAATGGCGCGGCGGAGCGGGATGGCGGCATGGTCGCTGGAGAGGACGACGCGTTTGCTGGCTGTCATGGCGAGATCGTTCCTTTTCCCGAGGCTGGGCGGCTCGGCCGGGTTGGATCAGGCGCGCCTTGTCCCGTCAATGTGTCCGATCCTCGCGATGCGGCCTCGTCGAAAAGCGCCCCTATCCGATCTCAGACAGCAGCGGCAGCGGGCGCTCCTTCCAGNTCGGCCAAGGCGTCCAGGGCCTCCTCGCGGGCCTGCCCGAGCGCCTCGACCGCCGCCACGAGCGCTTCACGGTGGGCTGTGGCCGCATCGCGTTCGAGGGCGGCTGCGAGAGCAAGGACCTGCCCGAGCCCGACCGCTCCGGCGGAGCTCCCCAATTGATGCGCCAGCCGTCGCAGCTCGGCTCGGTCGGACGCCGGCAGGGCAGCCTGCATCTGGGTCAGGATCGCCCCGGACACCGTCGCGAACAGCGTCACCAGCTGCCTGGTGCGCTCATGGCCGATCAGGCCGCGCTGCGTTCGGAAGAAGGCCGCATCGACGGGTTGCTCGGCCGAAAGCGCCACGACCTGGCTCTTGCCGCCACGAGCGCTGCCGCGCCCGATCACCTGCAGCAGGGCGGCGGAGGTGATCGGCTTCGACAGAATGGTGGTCAACCCTGCCGCACGCATGCGCCGCATCGTCTCCGGCGAGACATCGGCCGTGAGCGCGACGATCCGGGGCTGTGCGATGCCGGTGATCTCGCGGATCGCCAGGGCGGTCTCGATTCCGTCGATCCCCGCCATGTGCATGTCGAGCAGCACGAGATCGAAGGACCGTCGGCGCAGCGTCTTGAGCGCGGCCTCGCCTGAGGCTGCGGCCTGCACCTTGTGGCCGGCCTTGCCGACCATGAGCCGAGCGACCTCCCTCGTGACGGGATCGTCGTCGACGACGAGAATCGTCTGCAATTGCCTCGCCCCGACCTCGCCCGGCCGGGCCGCGGCCCTGGCCGCCGTCACCGGCAGCCTGACCGAGAAGGTGCTGCCCTGCCCCTTGGCGCTGGCGACGGAGATCGAACCGCCCATCAGCTCCGCCAGCTTGGTGCAGATCGCAAGGCCAAGCCCGACGCCGCCATTGCGCCGCCCCGTTTCAGGATCGACCTGCACGAAATCCCGGAAGATCTGCCGTTGCATGGCCGGATCGATGCCGATGCCGGTGTCGCTAACGGTCAATGTCAGATCCAGGCCCTTCCCCGCCGAGGCGCGCTGCAGCTCTGCCGCCAGCACCACCTCACCCGCCTCAGTGAAGCTGATCGCATTGCGCAGCAGGTTGACCAGGATGCGGTGGATCTTGCCGGCATCGCCGTGCAGGCGCAGCTCCTCTGGCGGAGGGCGCAGCGTCAGGGCAAGCCCCTTCTGTTCCGCCAGCGGCCGCATCAGCGCCACCGCCGCACCGAGGAGGGCACAGAGGTCGAAATCGCGCCGGTCGAGGCTTTCGGTCCCGGCCTCCAGCCGCGACAGGTCGAGCGTCGCATTGGCGAGGTCGACCAGCGCTTCGCCCGAGGTCACGGCCATGGCAACGAGGCGACGGTCGCGCTGGCTCATGCGGCGGCGATCGATCAGTTCGAGCACGCCGAGCACGCCGGCGAGCGGTGTGCGGATATCGTGCCCCACCACCGCCAGGAACCGGGACTTGGCCCGCGTCGCCTCCTCCGCCGCCTTCTGCCCAGCAGAGGCGAGCGTCAGCGCCTGCTCCAGCGCCGCGGTGCGCTCGGCGACCTTGTCCTCCAGGACCGCCCGGCCTTCCGCCAGGCGTTCGGCCATCACATTGAACTGCTCGCCCAGTTCCTGGAGCTCGTCGCCGGTGTGGATCGCGATCCGCGCGTCGAGCTCGCCGCGGCCGATCCGCGCCGCCCCCTCGCCGAGAGCCTTGATCGGCGCGACCAGCTTGCGGCTCAGCATGATGCCGGCCAGCACAGCCACCAGCAGGGCCAGGAGCAGCACCGTCAGCGAACGCAGAATCGAGGCATGGATCGGCGCGAAGGCCTCGCTCTCGGGCAGGTCGATCACCACGTTCCAGTCGAGATCCGGGACCGCAGTCATCACCGAAAGGACGCGCCGGCCCTCGATATCGGTCATCGAAAGCCCGNCCTTGGCCGCTCCTGCAGCCTCATGCGCGTTCACGAGCGCGGCGAGGTTGGTGTTGCGCAGCACGAAGCGCAGGTCTGGATGGGCGATCAGGCGCCCGGAGCGCGTGACGATATAGGCGCGGCCGGCCTCGCCAACCTTGAGGCGCGAGACCAGCTCGCGGATGAAGACGAGATTGACGGTGGCTCGCGCGACCCAGTGAGGAGGCGACGCCGCCCGCCGAAGCAGCACCATATGCGGCTCCGATCCGCGCCGGAACTCGACCTCGCTGTGGAAGCTGCCCTGCGCCAGGGCGGCCTGGAAGCCGGGATCGGTCGACCAGTCGGTGCCGCCATCCGCCCGGTCCCGCGCATAGCGCGACAACAGGAGCTGCTCGCGCCCGCCGGGATCGATCTGGCGCAATTCGAGCACGGCGGGGACCTGCCGCATCAGCCGCAGACCGTCGAGCCGGCGCTCCTCCGGCGAACTGCTGCTGGCGCCGCTTTGCGAGGCCCAGTCGAGATGCCCCATGATGTCGGCGACGAAGGCGCCGATCCTCTGGGCCGCCGCCCTCGCCTGTTCCTGCTGGACCCGAACCAGGAGCGCCCTCTGGTCCGAGAAGGCGAAGAAGGTCGCGATCGCCGCGTTGAGCCCGAGCGCGAGGCAGATTGCAAGGCCGACGAAGAGCGCATATTTGCGGGTGAGCTCGCCGCGCCGGCGCCGGGAGCCGTCTTGTCCCGCCAGGGCGTCTTGCGTCACGACAGGATCCGTTGCGCACGGATCCGCAGCGAGGCCGGCAGGCTCAGCCCCAGGGCCGCGGCGGCCTTTTCGTTGATGACCAGCTCGAAGCTGCGCGAGAACTGCACCGGCAATTCGGCGACATCGGCCCCGCGCAGGATGAGGTCGATATAGGAGGCGAGCATCTCGGCCGTCTCCTCGCGCGCCCCGGCATAGGACATCAAGCCGCCCTGCAAGGTGAAGGTGTCGAACGGGTAGACAGCGGGCAAGGCCAGACGCGCGGCAGCGGCGGTGCAGAGCGCGGCATTGCGGTAGGTGAAGCTGTCCGGCAGGAAGACCAGGCCGCCGCCCGCTCCCTTGCCGGCGAATCCGGCGATCTCCCGGTCGATCGCGGCAGGTTCGGTCACCTGGATCGTCTCGAAGGCCGGCTCGTCGCCAGTCGCCGCCGCCCGCAGGCGCGCAAGATAGGTCGCTCCGGCCGCAGGCGTCGTATGGGGATTGAAGACCACCCCGATGCGCCGCGTCGCCGGCGCGATCTCGGCCAGCAGCTCGACCCATTTCTCCGACATTGCGGGGTCGTTGTTGCTGAAGCCCGTGGCGTTTCCATCCGGACGTTCGAGCGAGCGCACGAAGCCGCTCCCGACCGGATCCGAGGCCGTCCCGAACAGCACCGGTATCCGCCGGGTCTTCGCCAGCACGGCCGCAGTCTCGGCACTGGAACCGACGACGATGATGTCCGGGTTCTCGGCGACGACCTCGGCGGCGCCGCGGGCAAGGTCCACCTCGCTCGCTCCCCAGACTCTCCAGCTGACCCGCAAATTCTTGCCCTCGACCCAGCCCCGCTCGGCTAGCAGCCGATAGAGTTCGGCCACGCGCGCGCTCACGATGGGATGGTCGAGCGGCAACCCGATCAGCATCGAAATCCGCTTGGCCGGTTCCGCCGAGCGCGCCGCCCGGCCCGACATCGCGAGGCCGCACACTGCCAGGGCAACCAGAAGGGAGCGGCGATGCATGCGGCGAACCAGACGAAGGAAGGAGCCCAGCCGCTCCTGGCGGTCAATTTGCACGCTCCGCNCGTTCGCGTCGAGAGGCGATGGCCGTCACGATGGGCGGGACGCGTCCTCGCCGCATTTGGCCACGTCTGGCAGCGCAAAAGCCGCGCGCGGGCACTGCCGAGCCGGCGAATCTGCCGCACTTTCACTCCGGGATCGCAACTGCTAGACGGTGCGCGATCGCGCGTGCACGGCGCAAACAGGTTCACGAATTATGCTTCTTCGCGTTGGCACCCGCCGCAGCCCCCTTGCCATGACGCAAACCAACTTTGTAATTGGTTCAATTCAGGCATTGCATCCGCATATCGAATTCGAGATTTGCCCGATTTCGACCGTCGCCGATCGCGACAGGGTCTCCGAGTTCCATCAGTTCGGCATGATCGGCGTCTTCACGACCGAGCATGAGGAGCAGCTGCTCCGCAAGGACGTCGATTTCGTCGTCCATTCGCTCAAGGACCTGCCGACCATTCTTCGCGACGGCCTCGTCCTGGCCTCCGTGCCCAAGCGCGAGGATCCACGCGATGTGCTGTGCGGCTCGGCGCTCGAAGATTTGCCGGAAGGCGCGAGGGTGGGAACCGGCTCGCTGCGCCGGCGCGCACAGATCCTGAGCCTGCGCCCCGACGTCACCGTTGTTCCCATCCGCGGCAATATCGGCCCGCGGCTCGCCAAGATCGAAGGTGACGATGCGCTCGACGCCGTCATCCTCGCCCATGCCGGGCTGGAGCGGCTCGGCCTCGGGCGCAAGTCGTCCGAATTCCTCGACCCCGTCGCGTTCCCCTATGCCGTCGGGCAGGGCGCGCTGGGTATCGAGGCGCGCAGCGAGGATACCGAGCTGGTCGAGATCTTGCGCTCGATCGAGTGCCGGAAGACCCGGGCCGAGGTCGATGCCGAGCGCGAGATGATGCATGCGCTCGGGGCCGGCTGCAGCCTGCCCGTCGGCGCCGTCTGCAACTGGCAGGACGAGCGGTTGAGCCTGCAGGCCCAGATCACCTCGCTCGACGGCCATGAGCGGGTCGTCGCGACGCAGGACGAGCCGGGCGAGCAGGCGAAGGAGCTGGGCCTTGCCGTCGCCGAGACGCTGAAGATCCGCGGCGGCGAGAAGATCCTGCAGTCGAGCTACCGGGAATTCTGCAGCCACTTCAAGATGCTGCAGTCCTGAGGCGGCTTCGGCGCTCTGCCGAGCCCGCTGCGATCGAGGCTGCCTCAGGCGGCCGTCGATTGCGTCATCGTCTCCATCGCCACCGCGATCGCCGCCTCGGTCGCCTCGATATCGGCGAGGCTATGGGCGGATGACAGGTAGCAGAGGCCACGCGGCAGGGTCATCNCCCCCTGCCGGAGCAGCGCGCCGGTGAACATCAGCGTCTTGTCCTTGTCGACCTTGGCCGTGTCGCGCAGCGTCTCGACCGACCCGTTCGCGGCGAATATCTGCAACGCCGCCCCGGCCTGGCGCGCCCGGATCGGAACGCCGCGACGCGCGGCCTGGTCGTTCAGGAACCGGCAGAGCCGCGCCGCGAACCCGTCCATGCGCGGATAGATCTCCCCGCGCTCGGCCTGCAGCACCTTGAGGCAGGCGATCGCCGCCGCCACCGAAAGCGGGTTGCCGTTGAAGGTGCCGCGGTGCATCAGCTGCCCGCTCGACAGGACCTCCATCGCCGTGCGGCTGCCCGAAACCGCGCTGATCGGTAGGCCGGCACCGAGCGCCTTGCCGAGCACGCTGAGATCGGGCGTCACGCCATAGCGCTCCTGCGCGCCGCCGAGGGCGAGGCGGAAGCCGGTGATCACCTCATCGAAGATCAGCAGAGCGCCGCAGCGCTGCGTCGCCGTCCGCAGCCGCTCCAGGAAGCCGGCGGGCGGCTCGAAGCAGCCGCCATTGATCGCGGCTGGCTCGACGATGACGGCGGCAAAACTGGCATCGAGCACCGCCTCGACCTGCTCGGCATCGCCCCAGTCCAGCAGCGTCACGCTTTGCGCAGCCTGCGGGTCCTGGCCGAGCGCCGAGGCGCCGTCCTGCCCGATCGCGTTGCCGACATGGATGCCGTCGGCCCAGCCATGGTAATTGGCCCGGAACTTGATGATCTTGACGCGCCCGGTCGCGGCACGCGCGACCCGCAAGGCGAGCTGGATCGCCTCGGTACCGGTACTGACGAAACTGCTCTGCTCAGCCGAAGGCACGCAGGCCGCGATCAGCTCGGCCAGCTCCGCCTCGCCGCGATGCACGCTCGCGGTGCGCAGGCCGCGGCCGAGCTCGGCCTGGACCGCCCCGATCACGGCTGGAGGCGTATGGCCGAGGATCAGTGGGCCGTAGCCGAGGGCGTAGTCGATGAATCGGTTGCCGTCGACGTCGACGACATGGGCGCCCTCGCCGCGCTCGATCGCGATCGCCACCGGATTCTGCGTCGCCCGCGGGGTCGAGGAAACGCCATAGGCGAGATGGGACAGCGCGCTCTTGCGATGCGCATAGGAGCCGGCGAAGCGCTGGCGGTCTGCGGCGTCGAGGCTGTTGCTCATCACGGTCTCACGAAGGCGTCACTAGGATATCGGAAGCGGCTAAATAGGTATCAATGATATAAACATAATACAACATACTTCCGCGCGCAGGGGCCTGATTGGTATTCCAGACCATACATGCTAGCGATTCCCCACAACGATTCCGGAAAGGCAATCCATGGCGAGACCGCAGACGGGTACGGCGGCTGAGCGGCCTTCGTCAGAACGGGATGTCATCCCGCTCTATCACCGCGTCTACGTCATGCTGCTCCAGAAGATCATGGACGGCTCCTATCCGCAGGGCTCCCCGATCCCGAGCGAGGACGACCTTGCCGAGACTTTCAGCGTGTCGCGCGTCACCATCCGCAAGGCGATGGAGAGGCTGGAACGCGAGGGGCGCGTCCTGCGCCAGCGCGGCCGCGGCACCTTCCCGCTGACGCCGGCCAACGAGGCGGGCGAGCCTGCGAGCCAGCTGCTCAACAACCAGATCTCCCTCGCCCGCAAGACGAAGATCGCCCTGCTGGCCTATGATTTCGTCCGGCCCTCGCCCTTGCTCGCCCAGACTTTCGACATCGCCGACGGCACGGAGCTGTTGCGGATCGAGCGCGTCCGGGGCGACGAGCGCTCGCCGATCTCGCACACGCTCTGCTATCTGCCCGCCGACCTCGCGCCACTGGTGCCGCGCACCGCGATCTCGTCGCTGCCGGTCTCGGCCACGCTCGCCGCGGCGGGCGTCAAGCTCGCCCGCTTCGAGGAGAAGATCACGGCTGTGCTCGCCGATTCCGATGTCTCGCCACATCTCGACGTCGCGATCGGCACGCCGCTTGTGGCGATGACCCGCCATGTCCGCGACGAGGACGGGCGCCTGATCGAATTGCTGCAGGCGCTGTATCGGCCCGATCGCTACGAATACCGCGTTCAGTACTCGATCGACGGCCAGAACCTCGGCACGCCCTGGAAGGCGATGATCACCGACAGCGGCGCCGCTTAGGACGCCGCTGCCGGATGGCGCGTCAGCGCCGGATGAACGGGTTCGGGATGTCCGTCGCCGTCGAGATCCAGACGCTCTTGGTCTCCATGTACTCTCGGATGCCGGCGATGCCGCCCTCGCGGCCGACGCCGCTCATCTTGAAGCCGCCAAAGGGCGAGGTCGTGCTGGTCGAGCGGTAGTTGTTGACCCAGACCGTGCCGGCCCGGACGCGGTTCGCCATGGTCAGCGCCCGGCGCATCGACTGCGTCCAGATGCCGGCGGCCAGGCCGAACTGCGTGTCGTTGGCGATGCGGACCGCCTCATCCTCATCCTTGAAGCGGATCACCGAGAGGACCGGGCCGAACNCCTCCTCCTGTGCGATGCGCATGCCGTTCTTCACGTCGACGAAGATGGTCGGCTTGAAGAAGAGCCCTTTCGGATAGCCTGGCACCGCGGCCGGCTCGCCGCCGGCGACGAGGCGCGCGCCCTCGGACTTGGCGATCTCGACATAGGACTTGATCTTCTCGAGCTGCGGCCTGGTCGAGATCGGCGCGACCTGAGTTTCTGGATCGGAGGGGTGGCCGAACCTGACATCGGCGATGAAGGCCTTGAGCTGTTCGACGAAGGCGTCGTGGATCGTGTCCTGCACCAGGAGGCGCGAACCGGCGACGCAGGTCTGGCCCGACGCCGCGAAGATGCCGGCGACGGCGCCCTTCACGGCCTGGTCGAGCTCGGCATCGTCGAAGATGATGTTCGGCGACTTGCCGCCGAGCTCCAGCGTCACCCGCTTCATGTGGCGGGCGGCCTTCTCGTTGATCATCCGCCCGGCCTCAGGCCCGCCGGTGAAGGCGATGCGCTCGACCAGTGGATGGCTGATCAGCGCGTCGCCGACCTCGGCGCCATAGCCGGTGATGACGTTGACGACGCCCTTCGGGAAACCGGCCGCCTCGACCAGCTTGACGAATTCGAGCAGCGAGGCCGAGGTGAACTCCGACGGCTTCAGCACGACGGTGCAGCCAGCCGCCAGCGCCGGCGCCAGCTTCAGGCTGGTCAGCGGCAGCGGCGAGTTCCACGGCATGATGCAGGCGACGACGCCGATGGGCTCGGGCTTGGTGTAGTTGAACACGCCCGGCTTGTCGGTCGGGATCACCGTGCCTTCGATCTTATCGGCCAGCCCGCCATAGTAGTAATAATAGTTCGCCATATAACGCATCTGCATCGACAGCTCGGCGAGGAGCTTGCCGTTGTCGCGCATCTCGACCCGCGCCAGCCAGTCGGCGTTTTCGGTGATGAGATCGCCGAGCTTGCGCATCAGCGCGCCGCGCCCCGAGGCGGACAAAGCCGGCCACGACCCCTCCGAGAAGGCGCGATGCGCCGCGCTGACCGCCCGCTCGACGTCGGCAGCGTCACCGCGCGCCACCCAGGCCCAGTCCTCGCCCGTCACCGGATCCGACGTCTCCAGCCAGGCATTGCTCGCCGGATCGACGAAGGCGCCGTCGATATAGTGCTGATAGCGATAGCGCTGGTCCGGATCCTGCTGGGTCGGGCGGATCGCGGGCGAGATCGGATCGAGCGAAAGCGTGGCTGCGGTCATCGGAGGTCCCTGGAGAGCACGGCGTCGGGTAGCCGTTGACAGATATGTATCATCATCATATCAAAAATACCAATACGCTTGTCACGCGGGTGGCAGGCGGCTTGACGTGGCAGCCGGGCTGCCGTCGATGGCCGTCGAAACCCGGGCTTGATATCCATAAGAACGAGGGGATGAGCATGAAGACGACGAGACTTGCCTGCGCGGGGCTGTTCGCGCTTGGACTGGCCGCGGCCGCGGCTCCCGCTTCGGCGCGCGACCTGATGGNCGTCGGCTTCGGCGGCGGCTTCCAGGACAATGCCCGCAAGCACCTGTTCCAGGGCTATGCCACCGAAAAGGGCGTGAAGGTCGCCGACGACGTCTACAATGGCGAGATGGCCAAGATCTATTCGATGGTGAAGTCGAACGACGTCACCTACGACGTGATCATGGTCGAGGCGCCCGAGCTCGCCCGCGGCTGCGAGGACGGCGTCTTCGAGAAGCTCGACTGGAGCGTCATCGACCAGAAGAAGTTCATTCCGGGCGGCACCACCGCCTGCGGCGCCGGCGCCGTCGGCTGGGGCGTCAGCCTGTTCTACGACCAGGCCCGCACCGCAACCGGCCCGGCGAACTATGCCGAACTCTGGGACTTCCAGAAGTTCCCCGGGAAGCGCTCGCTGCGGTCCGGCGCCAAGATGACGCTCGAGATCGCCCTGCTNGCCGACGGCGTGCCGGCCGCCGAGGTCTACAAGGTGCTGGCGACACCGGACGGGCAGAAGCGCGCCTTCGCCAAGCTCGACCAGATCAAGCCGCATGTCGTCTGGTGGAAGTCGGGAACGCAGCCGCTGCAGCTCGTCGGCTCGGGCGAGGCCGCCTATGCGGTCGGCTATGTCGGACGCACGATCCGCGCCAATGAAGGCGGCGCCAAGTACCCGGTGCAGTGGAACACGCTGCTGTTCTCGTTCGATTACTGGACGGTGGTGCGCAACGCGCCGAACAAGGCCGAGGGCATGAAGCTGATCAGCTACATGACCGACGAGAAGCCGCTGACCAATCTCGCGCAGGACTGGGCGGTGTCGCCGGCCAACGCCGCCGTCGCCAACAATCCCGAGATCATCAAGAAGAACCCGGGCATGGTCGCCAACCACGCCAAGGAAGGGCTCTTCATCAACACCGAGTTCTGGGTCGAGCACGGTGAGGATCTCGAGGCCCGCTTCAACGCCTGGCTGGCAAAGTAAAACCTCGATCCGGCACGAGGGCTCGGCATGTCACGACGGAACCTGCTGGCGGCGGCGCTGATCGCGCCCCTCCTGCTCCTGGTCACGCTGAGCTTCCTCGTCCCGCTCGGGGCGACGCTCTATCGGGCGGTCGACGATTCCGAGTTCTCGACCACCCTGCCCCGCACCACTGCCTTGCTGCGCGCCTGGGACGGCAAGGACCTGCCGCCCGACGAGGCCTTTGCCGCCATCGTCGAGGAATTGCGCAACGCGCAGCAGAACCAGGAGGCCGGGGCTGTCCTCAGCCGCCTCAACTTCGAGGAGACCGGCCTGCGCAGCCTGTTGCTGCAGGCCGCCCGGGCTTCTGCTCGGCTGGCTCCGCCAGTGAAAGATGGCCTGATCGCGCTCAATCCGCGCTGGGGCGAGCCTGAGCTCTGGCGCATGTTCAAGCGCGCGACCGGTCCCTGGACCTCGCTCTACCTTCTGCGCTCGCTCGATATGCGCCCGACCGACAAGGGCATCGTCCATGCCGGCGCCGAGGATGCGGTCTTCCTGCCGCTGTTCTGGCGCACCTTCGAGATCAGCCTGATCGTCACGGTAATCTGCGCGCTGCTGGCCTATCCCGTCGCCTACACGCTCTCGATCCTGCCGCAGGGCTGGGCCAATGCCGGGATGATGCTGGTGCTGATCCCGTTCTGGACCTCGATCCTGGTGCGGACGACCGCCTGGTTCATCATCCTGCAGCGCGAGGGGCCGATCAACGCGCTACTGCTCGCCTTCGACATCGTCAACCAGCCGCTGACGATGATCTTCACCCGCTTTGCCGTCTATCTCGCCATGGTCCACGTGCTACTGCCCTTCGCCATCCTGCCGCTCTATGGCGTGATGAAGGGGATCAAGCCGGACTATATGCGTGCCGCCGCCTCGCTCGGCGCGCCGGGCTGGCGCCGCTTCCTGCGCATCTACCTGCCGCTGACCATGCCAGGCGTCGCCGCGGGATCGCTGATGGTGTTCATGCTCTCGGTCGGCTTCTACATCACGCCCGCCCTCGTCGGCGGCTCCGGCGACCAGATGGTCAGCTACTTCATCGCCTTCTTCACCAACACCTCGGTGAACTGGGGCATGGCCGCCGCGCTGGCGACCCTGCTGATGGCGATGACCGCGCTGCTCGTCATCGTCGCGCGGCTGATCGTGCCCGGCTTCCGCTCCGGCAACGTGAAGGTCTGAGCGATGGCAGGCACCGCTCCATCCTCCCCGGCGCGCAAGCTCTCGGCCGGACGCCTCGCGCTCGCTTTGGTCACGGCCCTGATCCTGCTCTTCCTGGTGGCGCCGATCGTCGTCGTCTTCCCGCTCTCGCTCTCCTCGGGCGAATTGCTGGTGCTGCCGACGCCGGGCTATTCGCTGCGCTGGTACGAGGACTTCTTCACCTCCAGCCGCTGGCTCAGCGCCACCTGGAACAGCTTCGTCGTCGGCATCGCCACCATGATCCTGGCGACGCTGCTCGGCACGCTCGCCGCCTTCGGCATCTTCCTCGGCCGTTTCCCCGGCAAGGCGCTGCTCCTCGCCATCCTGTCGCTGCCGATGGTGACGCCGGTCATCGTCACCGCGATCGCCATGTATTTCTCGCTGTCGCTCGTCGGCCTCGGCTCGACGCTGACCGGCCTGATCCTCGCCCACACAGTGCTCTCGGTGCCCTTCGTGCTGCTGACGGTGCTGGCCTCGCTGCAGACCTTCGACCAGAACCTGCTGCGCGCCGCCGCGAGCCTGGGCGCCAACCCGGCCATCGCCTTCCGCCGCGTCGTGCTGCCGCTGATCGCACCGGGCGTGGCGACGGGGGCGCTCTTCGCCTTCGCCACCTCCTTCGACGAATTGATCGTAGCGCTGTTCATCGCCAGTCCCGGCCAGTTCACGCTGCCGCGCCAGATGTATGCCGGCCTGCGCGAATTCCTGAGCCCGACCATCGCCGCCGCCGCCGTGCTGCTGATCCTCTTCTCGGTGCTGCTGCTGGCCCTCAACGAATTCATCCGGAAGCGCGCGCAGGCCCGCGGGGCCTCCCCATCCGGCCCGACTGCATGAGTGCATCATGAGCGATCCCATCATCGTCTTCGACAAGGTCACCAAGAGCTATGACGGCGCGACGCAGGTCGTGAAGTCGCTCGACTTCGCCGTCGAGCGCGGCGAGTTCGTCACGCTGCTCGGCCCATCCGGCTCGGGCAAGACCACGACGCTGATGATGCTGGCCGGCTTCGAGGATCCGTCCGGCGGCACCATCACCTTCGACGGAAGGCCGCTGAACAACGTCCCGGCCCATCGGCGCGGCATCGGCGTGGTCTTCCAGAACTATGCGCTGTTCCCGCATATGAGCGTCGCCGCCAACCTCTCCTTCCCGATGGAGATGCAAAGCGTCGGCCGGGCCGAGCGTGAGGAAAGGGTTCGCGGCGCGCTCGACATGGTCAAGCTCGGCCATCTCGCCGACCGGCGCCCGACGCAGCTCTCCGGCGGCCAGCAGCAGCGCGTCGCGCTCGCCCGCGCTCTGGTCTTCCGGCCCAAGCTCGTGCTGATGGACGAACCGCTTGGCGCGCTCGACAAGCAATTGCGCGAGCACATGCAGCTCGAGATCAAGCACATCCACGAGCAGCTCGGCGTCACCGTCGTCTACGTCACCCATGACCAGGGCGAAGCGCTGACCATGTCGAACCGCGTCGCCGTCTTCCATCACGGCCGCATCCAGCAGCTGGCGCCGCCGACCGAGATCTACGAGAAGCCGGCCAATGCCTTCGTCGCCTCCTTCATCGGCGAGAACAACAAGCTCGACGGCACCATCGCCGCCCGCGACGGCGCGCGGTGCCGCCTGCGCCTCCCCGATGGCAGCGAGGTCCGCGCCATGGCCGGCACCGACCTGCCGGTCGGCGCACAAGCCGTGCTGGCGCTGCGGCCTGAGAAGGTCCTGATCGGCCCGGCCGCCGCCGGCGAAAACCGCTTCGACGCCGTGATCGAGGAGCTCGTCTATTACGGCGACCACACCCGCCTGCGCCTGAACCTCGGCGGCTCCGACAGCTTCACCGCCCGCCTGACCTTCCGCGACGGCCTGCCCGCCCTGCAGCGTGGCGAGCGCATTCCGGTCGGCTGGGCAACGGCGAACTGCCTCGTGCTCGGCCCGGAAGAGACCTGAGCGCCGCTCACGGTCGCTCTTGCCAAAACATATTATGTAGCATACTTAATACAAATAAATGCGCGACGCTTGGCGCCGCTGCGGAGGATGCTCATGACTGCCAGCCTGACAACGCAAGTGATCGTAGCCGGCGCCGGGCCGGTCGGCCTCGTTGCCGCCCTGATCCTTGCCAGAGCGGGCGTCGACGTCGTCGTGCTCGAAAAGCGCGCCGCGCTCACCGCCGCCTCCAAGGCCTCGACCTTCCATCCGGCGACGCTGGAGATCCTCGACGAGCTCGACGTACTCCAGCCGATGCTGGCCGAGGGCGAGATCGTCAAGCGCATCCAGTACCGCACGCCGGACGGCCCCTTCGCCGAGTTCATCCTCGCCGACCTCGCCGAGCGCACCCCCTGGCCCTTCCGGCTGCATCTGGAGCAGGCGCGCCTGACGCCGCTGCTGCTGGCGCAGATCGAGGCGCTTCCCAATGCCCGCATGCTGTTCGGCACCGGCTTCGAGGCGGTTGCGCAGGACGAGAATGGCGTCACCGTCACCGCAGACCGCGACGGGCAGAAGCTGACTATCGCGGCCGACTATTTGCTCGGCACCGACGGCGCCCGCAGCGCCGTGCGCGAGGCGCTCGGCATCGCCTTCGACGGCATGGTCTATCCGCACAAGGTCCTGCGCGTGATGACCTCGGACGATCTCGATCTGGTGCTGCCGGGGATCGCGCCGATCACTTATCTGCACAACGGCGGCAAATCCCTGAGCTTCCTCAAGATGCCGGATTGCTGGCGCATCATCATCCGCGTGCCGGGCGACGTGCCGGACGAGACAGCGCTCCAGGACGGCTGGTTCGCCGACCGCATCCGCGAGGTCATGCCGAGCTGGACCACGCCGCCGACGGTGCTGGGGCGCGACGTCTACGGCNCCAGCCGCCGTGTCGCCTCGCACTACCATGTCGGCCGCGCCTTCCTCGCTGGCGACGGCGCCCATGTCACCAACACCCGCGGCGGCATGAACATGAATTGCGGCATCCACGATGCGAAGGCGCTCGCCGAGGCGATGATCCGCGCCTTGCGTGAGCACCGGCCGGAGCTCGTCGTCGCAGCTGCAGCCGAGCGCAAGCGCGTCGCCGAAGAGATGCTGATCCCGCGCACCGACCGCAACGTCGCCGGCGGCGAGGACTGGCTGCAGAAGGTGCGCGATCTCGCCGCCTCGCGCAGCAGCGCCATCGACTATCTCGCCGCCGCCGCAATGCTCGACATGCTCGAGCGCCCTGCCCGTGCCGCCTGAGGGACATCATGGATCTCGCCGAACTCGCTACGCAGCCCGCTCTGGGCGTGCTCGTCCCGCCGGCCAACCCGACTGTCGAGCCGGAGATGAACCGGCTGATCTCCGCCGGCGCCCGGCTCTACGCCACGCGCCTGCCGGTGATGCCGGATACGACGCTGGAGCAGCGCAATCGCGCTTACATCGCCTCTTACCAGCCGGCCCTGAAAACCTTCGGCAGCCTGAAGCTCGATGCCGCGACGGTCGCGCTGACCGGACCGAGCTACCGGCTCGGCGCTGGCGCCGACGATGCTCTGGCCGCATGCCTCTCTGAGGCGGCGGGCTTTCCCGTCGAGACCGCGAGCGGCGCGATCCGCCATGCGCTGAAGGCGATCGGCGCGAAGCGCATTTGCCTGTTCTCGCCCTATCCGGCCTGGCTGACCGAGGAGGCCGCCGGCTACTGGACCGGCGCCGGCTTCAGCGTCGCGCAGGTGGTCAAGGTCTCCGAGACCTTCCGCGCCTATGAGCTGACGACGGAGGAGGTCGAGGAGGCCCTGCGCCAGGTCGAGACCGCCGGCATCGACGCCATCGTCATGAGCGGCACCGGCATGATCACCTTGCCGGCCATGCTGGGGCGCGCTGAGGGCTCGGCCCCGCCGCTGCTCTCGTCCAATCTCTGCTGCGCCTGGTGGATGATGAAGCAGGCCGGCGTGAAGCCCGGCGCGCGGTTCACGCGGGCCTGCTCCAGATTGAGCGCGACACTGGGCTGAGCGAGACCCGGCTCAGAATTTGTTCGGACATTCCCTGAGCCCTCATCCTGAGGAGCCGCGCAGCGGCGTCTCGAAGGATGCTTCAGGAGGCTTTGGAACCATCTGGACCATCCTTCGAGACTCAATCTTCGATCGCTCCTCAGGATGAGGGNTGAGTGTCCGATAGAACGCTCAGCGCCCGGGCCGGTGGGCGACGCATTTGATCTCGACCAGCAGCCCGGGATGGGCAAGCTCGGAAACGCCGATCCGCGTCCAGGCATAGCCCTCGCGCGGGACGAGCCGGTTCTTGACCTCGCGGAACACGTCCATATGGCGCGCCATCCCGACATGGTAGCTGGTGACATCGACCATGTCGGCGAAGCTGCAGCCGGCGGCCTCCAGCACGATCCGGACATTCTCCCAGGCGGCGGCGAACTGCTCGGCGGGGTCGTCGATCACCCGGAGATCGGGCGTGCGGCCGACCTGGCCCACGACATAGACGATCTCGCCGACGCGCACGGCCGGCGCATAGCCGGCTCGCGCGACGATGGCGCGCATCGACTCCGGGACGATGATCTCGCGATCGGCCATGGCTTCCTTCCTCTGCAGCGATCGACAGAAGCTCTAGTCATCCCGGGCGACCGAAGGGAGACCCGGGATCCATGCCTGAACCTCTTTCGGAAAGGCTCAGGAATGGATCCCGGATCTCCGCTACGCTGCGTCCGGGATGACTCGCAATATTCGAGGAAGCCTCAGCCCTGTACGCCGGTCGGCAGGTCGTCGCGGACGGCAAGGCCGCCGAGATAGTCCTTCACCTCGGCCGAGGGGATCACGTCGGCATATTTGCAGTTGAGGTCGAACAGGTTGATCGCATGGCTCGCCTGGAAACGGTCGAACGCCGTCTCCTCCGGGATCACCACCTTGAAATTATAGGAATAGGCGTCAACCGCCGTCGCCCGCAGGCAGCCCGAGGTGGTGCAGCCGGTCAGGATCAGCGTATCGACGTCGAAGAAGTTGAGATGGCTCATGAAGATGGTGCCGAAGAAGCAGGACGGCTTGCGCTTGCCGATGCGGATGTCCTGCGGGCGCGGCGCCAGCGGCGCGACGGTCTGCGTCGCGTGCGTGCCTTCCGTCGAGGTCTTCTCGGCGCCGCGATGGTTCTTGCCGACCTGCACGCCGGAATCGATCATGTCCGGCCGGCGGGCGCTCTCGGTATAGAAGACCGGGATGTTCTTCTCGCGGGCCAGCTCCAGCAGCGGCACGATGTGCTCGACCGCCGCCCAGGCCTCGGGGCCGCAATGGGTGCGGTACTGCTTCAGGCCCTCCAGGATGTCCTCCGGCTTGTCGCCGCAGAAATTGTACTGGACGTCGATGATGAACAGGGCCGGACGCTTGCCGAAGCCGCCGCGCTTGCCATAGCCGGCCTGCGCATAGACCTGCTTGTCGCGTTCGGTCAGGAAATCGTCCCAGATTCGCTTGGTCATCGTCTTCAGCCTTCAGTCTCAGAAGCGGTGCAGATAGCGGCCGGCCGGTGTCGCGCGGGCCTGGGCATCGACGGCGCCGTCGCTGGCGATGGTGCGGCCGCGCAGGATGGTGCGCACGGGCGCGCCCTTGAAGCGCATGCCCTCATAGGGCGAGTAGTCGGAGAAGGATTCCTGCGTCGCCGGATCGATGACGATCTCCTTGTCCGGGTCGACGACGACGAGGTCGGCATCCATGCCGACGGCAATGCCGCCCTTGTTCGGGATCGAATAGAGCCTGGCGACATTGGCACTCGTCGCGGCGGCGATCTGCTCGATCGGCAGGCCGCGCCTGTGCACGCCCTCATGGATCAGGACCGGCAGCAGCGTGCCGATGCCGGGGAAGCCGGCGCTCGCCTTCCAGATGTCCGGCCCTTTGGTCTCGCGCTTGCGCGGCACATGGTCGGAGCCGATGGTCGAGATCGTGCCGTCGCGCACGCCCTCCCACAGCGCCTCGACATCGGCCTCTGACCGCAGCGGCGGATTGACCTTGCCGAGGAAGCCGATCGGCGACTGGCTGGTCAGCGCGAGATAGTGGCTGCAGGTCTCGACATGGATCGGCGCGCGGCCGGGCCGCTTCGCCCGGCGCACGATCTCCAGGCTCTCGGCGCTCGACATGTGCACGATATTGACGGGGCACTGCGCCTTCTCGCCGAAATAGATCACGCGGAAGACGTTCTCGGCTTCGAGGAAGCCGGGGCTCTGCTCGTCCCAGACGGCTAAGTCGTTGCGGCCGGCTTCCTTCAGCGGCTCGCGGAAGACCGGGATGACCTCGACATTCTCGCAATGGACGCCGACGACGCCGCCCTTGATGCGCGCGCCCTGCAGCAGCGCCCGGTAGAGCAGCCCGTCATCGATCTCGGTGAAGCCCTTCGCGGCGCCCGAGGCGCCCTTGTACATCAGGTAGACCTTGATCGAGGTCACGCCGAAGCGCTCGGCGCATTCCGGCAGCGTCTCGATATGCAGCTTGCTGGTGACGCCGAAATGGAAGCCGAAGTCGATCAGCGACTGGCTCTCGCCGCGCTCCTTCCACGGCCCGGTCGACTGGCGCAGGTCGTTGGAGCGGTGGAAGGTCATCATCCCGGTGACGCCGCCGAGGGCGGCCGAGCGCGACTCCGTCTCGAAATCGGTCTCGTTCGAGCCGAAGCCGATATGGGTGTGCGGATCGATCAGCCCCGGCATCACCCATTTGCCGCGGCAGTCGATCACCTCTTTGGCGCTCACCTGCTCGCCCGGCGCCAGCAATGCGGCGATGCGCCCGTCCTTGACCGCGACCGAGCCGGTGCGGACCCCGACACCCGGGAAGACGATCTCGCCCCCCGCCAGCAAGAGATCGAAACTCATGGATGCTCCGTCGTGACCAGGGCCGGCGCAGACCGCCGGGTGAAGAAGGCGAGGACCTCGGCCATGATGCCGCCGGCCCGCAGGCAGGCGCGCTCGCTCTGGGTCGAGACATCGGCCGCGACCGAGAAGCGGATCGGCCCCGCCGCGCCCGTGGCGGTGACCGCCGCTATGGCCGTGCCGTCGATCGCGGCGACAAGCCCGTCGATGTCGATGGTCTCGCTGCCGTCGAGCCCGAGCTGGCGCCAGCCTTCGCCGTTGGCGAAACGCAGCGGCACCACACCCATNCCGATCAGGTTCGAGCGGTGGATGCGCTCATAGCTCTCGGCGATGACGGCGCGCACGCCGAGCAGCGCCGAGCCCTTGGCCGCCCAGTCGCGGCTGGAGCCCATGCCGTAGTCTTTGCCGCCGAGCACGATCAATGGCACGCCACGCTCTGCATAGGCGCTTGCCGCCTCGTGGACGGAGACGACCTCGCCCTCCGGCTGGAGCTGCGTCCAGCCGCCCTCGCGGCCGGGCACCATCTGGTTCCTGATGCGCAGATTGGCGAAGGTGGCGCGCGCCATCACCTCGTGATTGCAGCGCCGGCCGACATAGGTGTTGAACGCCTTCGGCTCGATGCCGAGCCCGATCAGATAGCGCCCAGCCGGACTGTCGACGGGAATCTCGCCGCTCGGCGAGATGTGGTCGGTGGTCAGCGAGTCGCCATAGGCGCCGAGCACACGCGCGCCATTCAGGGCATTCGGCACGCCCTCGCGCGCCCGCTCGCGGGCAAGCTCCAGGAAAGGCGGCTCGACCAGATAGCTCGATTGCGGGTTCCAGCCAAAGCGCAGGCCGATGGGTGCGGCAAGCTCATTCCAGAGCAGGTCGGAAGGCGTGTCGCCATAGACTTCGCGGAACAGGCGCGCATCGCCGGCACGGGCGGCGAGCGTGGCGATCTCCGCTTCGTCTGGCCAGAGATCGGCGAGGCGCACCGGCTTGTCCGCATCCGCGCCGTTGAGCGGCTCGCTTTCGAGATCGATGTCGATGCGTCCGGCCAGTGCGAAGGCGACGACCAACGGCGGCGACATGATGTAGTTGGCCCGAACCTGCCGGTGGATGCGGCCCTCGAAATTGCGGTTGCCCGAGAGCGCGGCGGCAGCGACCAGCCCGCCCGCATCGATCGCCTGCGCCATCACCGGCAGCAGCGGGCCGGACTTGCCGCCGCAGGTGGTGCAGCCATAGCCGACGACGCCGAAGCCGAGCTGCTCCAGCGGCGCCAGCAGGCCGAGCTCGTCGAGATAGCGCGTCACCACGCGCGAGCCCGGCGCCAGCGAGGTCTTGACCCAATCCGGCACCTTCAGCCCGGCCGCGACCGCATTGCGCGCCAGCAGCCCGGCGGCGATCATCACCGCCGGATTGGAGGTGTTGGTGCAGGCGGTGATCGCCGTAATCGCCAGCGCGCCGTGCCGCAATTCGGCCCGGCCAGCAGGCGTCGAGACCGGAACGGCCGCAACAGGATCGGCGGCAAAACCGCCGTCCGCAAGCGGCTGCGGCAGCCGGCCTACAAAATCCTTCGCGACGGCGGCAAGGTCGAGCCGATCCTGCGGACGGCGCGGCCCCGCGACGCTGCGACCGACCTTGGCAAGGTCGATCTCGACGACGCGGGAATAATCCGGATCGGGCAGGCCGGGCTCGCGGAACATGGCGTTGGCACGGGCATAGGCCTCGACGAAGGCGGCCTGCTCCGGCGAGCGCGTGCGAGAGAGATAAGCGATGGTCTGCGCGTCGATCGGGAAGAAACCGGCGGTTGCGCCGTATTCCGGAGCCATATTGGCGAGCGTCGCCCTGGACGGCACCGACAAAGTCGCCGCACCCGGCCCGAAATACTCGATCACGGTCGCGACGACGCGCTCGCGACGCAGCCGCTCGGTAACGGTGAGGACGAGGTCGGTGGTGGTCGCGCCGGCAGGCAGCGCCCCGATGAGCCTTACGCCAACGAATTCCGGCACCGGGAAGACATAAGGCTGCCCGAGCATCGCCGCCTGCGCCTCGATGCCGCCGACGCCCCAGCCGAGCACGCCGATGCCGTTGATCATCGGCGTATGGGAATCGCCGCCGATGACGAAGTCCGGGCAGGCGATCTCGCCGAGCGGCGTCGCGACCCGCGTGACCACGGGAGCAATGTGCTCCAGATTGACCTGATGGATGATGCCGGTGCCCGGCGGATAGACACGGACGGAGCGAAACGCCTGCTGCGCCCATTTCAGGAAACTGTAGCGCTCGCCATTGCGCTCGAATTCGCGCGCCATGTTGCGCGCCATCGCATCGGGCGTGGCCGAGACGTCGACCTGCAGCGAGTGGTCGACGATGACGTCCACGGGAATGCGCGGCTCGACGCTGGCCGGATCGCAGCCAGCCTCGGCAACCGCATCGCGCAGCGAGGCAAGGTCGAGCAGCACCGGCAGGCCGCTGGAATCCGGCAGGATGACCCGGCCGACGGTCAGCGGCACGCCGACGCCATGGCTCCCGCGCCAATGCAGCATCGCCGCGACCGCATCCTCGCCGATATTGGGATCGCAAAGCCGGCCGCGTTCGAGATTCTCGACGAAGACACGGCAGGCATAGGGCAGCGTGGCGAGAGCGACGCCGGCACGCTCGACCGTGCGGGCGACCGAGACATAAGCTCCCGCCGCGGCATCGATCTTCAGGCTGTCATCGGGCGTCATGACGCCGGCCATTCCGCGGCTCGTATCGTTCAACACCCCGGGAAAATGCGAGGAAGATCTACTAATGTCAACACTTTCAGAAAAGTATTTTTCTACAGACATTTCAATTCCCGACCAGCCGGCAGCTAAATCGACGCCGTGGTGCTTACTGCATCGGCGGCGCGAGGCTCCATCAGCCGGGGGCGAGCAAACATCCTTCAAAACTGTTGACACATTTTCAACCCGCTTCTAACGTTCGCTTATGGACCTGCAGGCAGCGGAAACCGGCGAACGACGCCCCGAGACGCTCGGCGAAGAGGTCTTCGGCCGCATTCTCGAGCTTATCTACAGCACCGAGCTCGCGCCCGGCATGGTCGTCAACGAATCCGTGCTGGCGACGCGCTTCGGCGTCAGCCGCGGGCCGGTGCGCGAAGCGATCCGCCGCCTGCAGGGCATCCAGCTCGTCTCGCGCGAACCGTTCCTGCGGGCGCGCGTCGTCTCGCTGTCCGCCCAGGCGATCCTCGAGCTCTTCCAGATGCGCGAGGCGCTCGAAGGCTATGCCTGCCGCCTCNCCGCCCAGCGGATGGGCGAGGCCGAGATCGACGCGCTGATCGCCGATCTCGAAGCCGCGCATTCTGGCCAGCAGCCGCCCGAGACGACACGCTTCGACTTCCATGAGCGGGTCGTGCGCGCCAGCGGCAACAACCGCATCATCGACAGCCTCTGCGGCGATCTCTACCACCTGCTGCGGATCTACCGGCGCATCTCCGGCGCCGTGCCGGAGCGCAAGGAGCTCGCCTTCACCGAGCACTGGCAGATCCTGCGCGCCATCAAGATGCGCGACGGCGCCCTCGCCGAATCCCTGATGCGCTCGCATGTCGAGCGCGCAGGCCGCCATGTGCTGGCCCAAGTTCCCGAACCCCCATCCCCTGCCGCCACCGATGCGGAGAAACGAGCATCATGATCGCCAGACGCGAGATTTCGGCTCCGGCCGCCTTCCGGGCCCTGCTCAACTCCGGCGAGTTCCTGGTCTCGCCCGGCGTCTATGACGGCTACAGCGCCCGCCTGGTCGAAGCCGCCGGCTTCAAGAGCGCCTGCACCAGCGGCGCCGCCATCGCCAATGCGATCCTCGGCGTCGAGGATCTCGGTATGATGGGGCTGAACGAAAACGTTAATCACTGCCGCCAGCTCGCCCGCTCGATCGCGATCCCGCTGACCTGCGACGCCGACAACGGCTACGGCAACCCGATGAACGTGCATTACACCGTGCAGATGTTCGAGGAGGCCGGCGTCGCCGGCGTCAACCTGGAGGACCAGGTCAGCCCGAAGCGCTGCGGCCACATGCCCGGCAAGGAAGTCGTCTCAAGGGAGGAGATGGTCAAGAAGATCGAGGCCGCCTGCCTCGCCCGCCGCGACGACGATTTCGTCATCATCGCCCGCACCGACGCCCTTGCCGTCGAGGGGATCGACGCGACGCTGGAGCGCATCCGCGCCTATGTCGCCGCCGGCGCCGACGCGATCTTCCCCGACGCCGTCAAGACCGAGGACCAGATCGCCCGCGTCGTCGAGGCGGCCGGCGGCAAGCCGGTTTCGATCAATATGGGCTTCGGCATCCGCCCGCGCCCGACCACGCCGCTGATCCCGCTGCCGCGCCTGAAAGAACTCGGCGTGCGCCGCATCAGCCTGCCGCGCATGCTGCCGGCGGCCGCGATCAAGGCGATGCAGGAAGCGCTCTTCGTGATGCGCGGCGTGATGGAGACCGGCATTCCGGCGGATCGATCCGATCTCCTGGTCGGCATCGACGAGATCTGGAACCTTATGGGCTTCCCCGCCATGCAGGCGCTGGAAAAGCAGCTCCTCACCACCGACCATTACGAGACCAAGTACAAGGCGACGGCGAAAGCCCACTGAGGCGGAGCGGACCATGACGTCCGTCGAGCCCGACCTCGCGGTCGACGTCCTGGTGATCGGCGCAGGCGGCTGCGGTCTCGTGGCGGCGCTCGCCGCGCATGAGGCAGGAGCCGACGTCGCGGTCGTCGAAAAACTGCCGCGCCTCGCCGGCAACACCATGCTGTCGAGCGGCTCGATCCCAGCCGCCGGCACCCGCTTCCAGGCCGCGGCGGGGATCGCCGACGATCCCGCCCGCTTCGCCGCAGATCTGCGCCGAACCGCCGGCCCCCACGAGGCCGAGGCGCTAGTCGACCGCCTCGCCGACATCTCGGCGCCAATGGTCGAATGGCTCGCCGATGCCGTCGGCCTGCCGATCGAATTGATAGGCGCCTATCGCCATGTCGGGCACAGCGTCAATCGCCTGCACGCCGTGCCCTCGCGCCGCGGTGCTGACCTGATGCAAGGGCTCTGGCAAGCGGCCGAGGAGCGCGGCATCCCGGTGGCGCTGGCGACCCCCGCGACCGCACTGGTCGTCGAAGACGGCATCGTCCGCGGCGCGCGCGTCCAGACGCAAGGCAGCGAGGAGAGCCTGATCGCGGCGAAAGCCGTGATCCTCGCCTGCAATGGGTTCGGCCATGACCGGGAACTCATAGCCCGCCACGCCCCCGACATCGCCGGGGCCGAGTATTTCGGCGCGCTCGGCAGCGATGGCGAGGCCGTGCGCTGGGGCGAGGCGCTCGGCGCGCGCCTTGCCAATATGGGCNCCTATCAGGCTCATTCCGCCATCGCCCAGCCGCATGGCGAGCTCGTCACATGGACCGTCGTCGAGAAGGGGGGCGTCATCGTCGACGAGACCGGCCGGCGCTTCGCCGACGAGATGCTCGGCTATTCCGCCTTCGCCGCGCCGGCGCTGGCGCGTGGCGGCCGCCTGTTCGCGATCTATGACAGCCGCATCCGCGAGGCGACCGCCACCGGCCAGCCTGATTTCGGCGTGCTCGTCGCTCATGGCGGCACGCCCGATTTCACTGATGCCGGCGCGCTCGCCGCCGCCTGCCGGCTGCCGGCGGATGCGCTCGGCGAGACACTGGCGCAGGCGGCCAGCGCAGCTGATGGCGACGGGCCGGATCCCCTCGGCCGCAAGGCGTGGGGGCTGGGGCCGCTGCAAGCGCCGTTCGTGGCGACGCGGATCGCGCCGGCGCTGTTCCACACCCAGGGCGGCCTGCTCGTCGACGAGGAGGCGCGGGTGTTGCGCGCGAATGGCGGCATCGTGCCGGGCCTCTATGCCGGTGGCGGCGCCGCAGCCGGCATCAGCGGGCGAGCGGGCGGTGCGGGCTACGCCTCCGGCAACGGCCTGCTTGCAGCGCTCGGTCTCGGCTTCATCGCCGGGCGGGCGGCGGCCGGCCTGGCGCGAACGGCCTAGAGGGGAGGCGCGCAGCCGATGGATCTCAGGGCGCTGCGCTATTTCCGGACCGTCGCCGAATGCGGCAGCTTCAGCCGCGCTTCGGAGATGCTGCGCATCTCTCAGCCCGCCGTCAGCCGCACCATCCGCGAGCTCGAAGCCGAGCTCGGCAAGGAGCTGCTCGAACGCGGCCGCGACGGCGCGCGGCTGACCGAGGCCGGCCGCATCCTGTTCGAGCATTCCGCCCAGCTGCTGCGCCAGGTCGAGCAGGCCGCCAGCGACGTCCGCCGCGGCGCTACTGTCCTGACCGGCCGCCTCACCATCGGCATGCCGCCGGGCGTCGGCCACCTGCTGGCGCCGCCTCTGCTCGACCGCTTCAGCGCCGCGCACGAGCAGGTCGAGATCAAGATCGTCGGCGGCTTCTCGAGCCAGCTTCACGACCTGCTCGCCCGCCGCCAGCTCGATCTCGCCTTCGCCCATGATCCGCTGCCGCAACGCGGCCTCAAGGTCACGCCTTTGCTGCGCGAGGAGGTCTTCGTCGTCGGACTCCCCGGCAGCCTCGGCGAGGGCGCCTGCGGCTTGCCATCGGCCGAGATCGTCAAGCTGCCGCTGATCCTGCCGAGCCGGCCCAACGCCTCGCGCCGGCTCCTCGACGCCTGGGCCGCGCGCGAGGGCTTATGGATCGACGCCCGCTACGAGGTCGACGACCACGTCATCACCAGCGGGCTGGTCAAACGCGGGCTCGGCGTCAGTCTGATGACCCGCGCCACCCTTGCCGCCGGCATGCTCGCCGGGGAGATCGACATCCGCCCGATCGCGCCGCGCGCCTATTGGCCCCTCGCGCTGGTCGAGCTCGATTTGCCTTCNCCCTCCGGCATCGCTGCGGAATTCGCCCGGATCGCCCGCGAGATCGTACGCGAGATGACCGAGCATGGGCGCTGGCCGGGTGCGATCGGCCCGGAATGNCCTGGCGTCAGCCCGGCGCGACCAGCGAAGCCCCGCCACAGACATAGAGCGTCTGGCCGGTGATTGCCCCGGCCTCCGGCGCCAGCAGGCACTGCACGAGATAGGCGACCTCGTCGGGCGCGATCAGCCGGCCGATCGGCAGCGAGACGGCAGGCGCCTCGCCGCGGCCGGGATCGCGCAGCATCGGCGTGTCGGTCGCCGCCGGCGCCACGACATTGACGGTGATGCCGCGCGGCGCGAGTTCGAGCGCGAGACTCCGGGCAAGGCCATGCAGCGCCGCCTTGGTCGCGGCATAGGCGCCGCGCCCGGGCCGACCGAGCGCACCACGGCTCGACAGCAGTACGATGCGCCCGCGAGCATCGGGCAAGGCCGGCGCGAGATCGCGCAGAATGGTGATCGCCGCTCCGACATGCAGTCGCCAGAGCGTCTCGACATCCTCGTCGCGGATCTCGGCAATGCGCCCTGTCCGCATCACCCCGGCGCAGTGGACAAAGGCATCGGGCCGCACCGCCAGGATCTCCGGCAGGGTGCTGGCCAGCGCAGCGGCATCCAGCAGGTCGAGCGGGATCGTGCGCAGACCGGCAGCTTCGGCCTCAGGCTGCGCCGCCTGGCGGTCGATGCCCGTGACGCGCCAGCCTGCTGCGAGCAGGCGGTGCACCAGCGCAAGGCCGATCCCGGACGAACTGCCGGTGATCAGGGCATGACGGGACGGGGCCACCTCAGCCATCGACCGGCTCCAGCTCCGGCTGCATCACCCCGGCATCGATCACCAGTCGCTCGCGCAATAGCGGGACGACCTTCTCGGCGAAACCCGCGAGCCCCTCCGCCATCGGGTGGAAGCGCAGCATCAGGCAGTCGATGCCGATGCGCGAATAGGTTTCGATCCGCTGCGCCAGCAGGTCCGGCGTGCCGACGAGGCCGGCGCCGAGGCCGCGCGCTGCCACGGCGGCGATGCGGCTGCGCTTGCCGTAATCCAGCATCTCCTCCGCCTGAGCGTGAGCGTCGTCCAGCGTGTCGGCGCAGATCACATGCGCGCTGAGCCCGATCCCGAGCTCTCGGCCATGCCGAGCGGCGAGCGCCTTCATCTCGGCGATCTCCTGCGTCATCGCCGTCAGATTGTCGTGGTAGAGCCGGTAGTCGGGCACGTAGTCGGCGAACCAGACATCGCAGCTCTCCGCCACCAGCGCTTTGCCCTCCGGCGAGCGGCTGGCGGCATAGATCGGCGGCGAACGGCGTGCCTTCAGGGGCAGGCTCGCCTTGTCGACCGTATAGTAGCGGCCGCTGAAGGAGAACGCCTCCTGCGTCCAGAGCCCGCGCAGCACCCGGACGAACTCGCCCAGCCGCGCCGCGCGATCGGCGCTGCTTTCCAGCCAGCCGCCATTGCCAAACAGGTTGAGCTCGTCCGGCCACCAGCCATTGACCAGGTTGATCGCGAAGCGCCCGCCGCTGATCCGGTCGAGCGAGGCGCCCATCTTGGCCACCGCCTGCGGGGTGACGATGCCCGGATGGGCGGCGACCATCAGCTCCATCCGCCGCGTGCGCTGCGACAGCGCAGAGGCCATCACCCAGGATTCGAGATCCGGCCCGAGCCAGCGCTCGGCGATCAGCGAGATCGAGAACCCCGCTTCTTCCGCCTGCTGCAGGATGCGTGCGGCGAATTCGAAGGAGGTGTCGGCCGCGCCTCCCGCACCGGCCGTGCCCAGCTCGGCGATCGCACGCTCCATCTCGGCTTCGGCACGGATGGTGTGGGGCAAGGGCGCCCAGATTCCCAGTCTCATGGTGTGGTCCCGGTTGAGGCGAAGCTTGCGGCGCGTTGCACGGACGCGAGCCCGACCAGCGCCGCCGCTTGCGATTGGGCGAAGGCAAGCACCTGCTCGCCGACGCGGCCGAGATCGGCGGCGACCGCAGGGTCGCTGCAAGCTCCGCCTGCGAACAGGCCGGGCACGGTGCGGATCGTTGCGCCGTATGGCGTCGGCCAGCCGCGCAGGGCGTGCGCGATCGTCCGCAGCGTCGCCAGCGTCTGGCCCGCCGCCTGCCAGCCGGCAGCGCAGGCGATCAGCCCGATCGGCACGCCGTCGAGATAGGGCCGCGCCTCGCCCGACAGCTCTTCGGCATAGTCCAGCGCGTTCTTGATCAGGCCGGAGATGGTGCCGTGATAGGCCGGGCTCGCGACGATCAGCCCGTCGCAATGCATCAGCGCCGAGACCAGCGCTGCAGCACCCGCATCGCGGCTCGCGACGCCCGGCTGATAGAGCGGCAGCAGCAGGTCGCGCCCGGCGAAGATGCGAATTTCGGCCGCGTCCCCGATCGCCGCGCAAGCCTGGCGCAAGGCCAGTTCGGTCGAGGATTGCTCACGGGGCGTGCCGCCGATGCCGACGATCAGCGGCTTGACGGCGGGCCTTCTGGCAGGAGGGGACGTGGCCAGCATGGTCTCCGCTCGAACAGGACAGATCGGCATCACGAAACAGAGGCAGCGCGCTGACGTCCAAGGCCGTTTCGTCATCGCCCTATAATCGGATTGCATGCTGCCTCAGCCAAATACTGTTGACACTAGCGCTCCCCTCTCCGTTCCATCTCCAGCAGGATGATCTAAAGACGGCACGGGCCTCGGCAAGTGGTAGGCGCGCGTCAGCTCCAATCCCTGCGTCGATCGCATCCGACCGCTCGGCCGGCTGTGTTTGGAGACATATGCCGAAATATACGCCAGCCTGCCTCTCAAGAAGTGTTGACATTTTCTTGCATACAGCAAAGGCTCAAGCATCGCGCCTGGCGGGGTACCTTGCCCGCCATGCACCGATCAGGCCGGAACGAGGGAAGACGAACGATGAGCGGGATGGACGATGCGGGGATCGGGAGGCGCGCCCTCCTCGGCGGGCTGGCCGCGACGGCGGGGCTCGGCCTGACCAGCCGGGCAGCCTTCGCCTTTCCGACGCAGCCGATCACCTTCGTCGTCCCCTATGCGCCGGGCTCGACCGACCAGTTCGCCCGCGCCTTCGGCAGCGAGATGGAGAAGATCCTCGGCAAGACCATGCTGGTCGAGACCCGCCCCGGCGCAGGCGGCACGATCGGCGCGAACTACGTCGCCAAATCGGCCAAGCCCGACGGCCATACCTTGCTGTTCTCGACCTCGGCGCCGCTCTCGGTCGCGCCGCACCAGAACCAGCTGCCCTATGCGGTCTCGGACCTGCGGCCGGTCGCTCGCGTCGGGCTCGGCCCCAATGTCATGGGTGCCCGCATCGGCGCGCCCTTCAACGACGTGAAGAGCCTCGTCGCCTACGCCAAGGCCAATCCGGAGAAGGTCACCTTCGGCAGCGCCGGCGCCGGCGGCGGCACGCATCTCTCCGGCGAGGCTTTCGCACTGGCCGCCGACATCAAGCTGACCCATGTGCCCTTCCCCGGTGCGACGCCCGCGGTGGCGGCGACCGTCGGCGGCACCATCGACCTCGCATTGGGCTTTGCCCAGTCGATCGTGCCGCAGGCCAAGGGCGGACGCATGGTCGCGATCGCCCAGTTCGGCAAGACGCGCGCCAAGATCCTGCCGGATGTGCCGACCTTCGCCGAATCCGGCGTCGACCTCGCCCTCTCGCCGCTGGTCGGCATCTGGGCGCCGAAGGCGACACCCGACGCCGTGGTGCAGCAGCTCGCAACCGCGATCGAGAAGGCCGCCACCGGCCCGGCCGTCGTCGCCTTCGCGCAGAGCACGATGACCGAGGTCGAGTTCGCCGGCCCCGATGTCTTCGGCCGCGAGATCGCCGAGGAAAGCGCGATGATGAAGCCGCTTCTCATCAAGCTCGGCCTNGCCAAGTGACCGGAAAGACGAGCAGCCTGGCCGAGGCACTGCGGCCGCGCCTCGGCGCGGTCGTCGGCATCATCTGCGGCCTGATCGGCACCTTTGCCTCGCTGCAGTTGCCGCTCGGCACGAGCCGGCTGCTCGGCCCCGGCGCGGTGCCGCTGCTGCTCTCCCTGGCGATGACCGGATTGAGCCTCGCCTTGTTCGTCAAGCCGGGCCCGGATGAGGCCGACGCCGATGAGGAGGATGGCGGCCTGCATGGCGCAGCCATGGTCACACTCGTCGTGCTGATGATCGGCGCCTTTGCGCTGCTGCTGACCTGGCTCGGCTTCATCACCGCCGGCACCGCGCTGATGTACGGCCTCTACGCCATCGGCGAGGAGAAGCTGGTCTCGGCGAAAGCCCTCGTGCGGGCCGTGCTGACCGCCCTCGCCGCCTATCTGCTCTTCGTCGTCGCGCTCTCGGTCAACATGCCGGCCGGCTCGCTCTGGGGTTACTGATGGAAGGCTTGCTCGGAGGGTTCATCGTCGCCCTGAAGCCGATGAACCTGGTCTTCTGCTTCGGCGGCGCGCTGATCGGCACGCTGATCGGCGTCCTGCCCGGGCTTGGGCCGACGGCGGCGATCGCGATGCTGCTGCCGCTGACCATCGGGCTCGACCCGGTCTCGGCGATCATCATGATCGCCGGCATCTATTATGGCGCCAGCTATGGCGGCTCGACCACCGCCATCCTCGTCAAGATTCCCGGCGAGGCCCAGAGCGTCGTCACCTGCCTCGACGGCTACAAGATGGCGCAGCAGGGCCGCGCCGGCAGCGCCATCGCCATCGCCGCGATCGGCTCCTTCGTCGCCGGCACGGTCGGCGCGCTCGCCATCGGCCTGATCAGCATGCCGCTGGTCGAGTTCGCCATCCGCTTCGGGCCGGCCGAGAACCTGTCGCTGCTGCTGCTCGGCTTCATTGTCATCCTGGTCCTGGCCAAGGGCAATGTCGTCAAATCACTGATCATGATCGTCGCCGGCCTGCTGCTCGCCATGGTCGGGCAGGACGTCATCACCGGCCAGCCGCGCTTCACCTTCGGCATCCCCGAGCTGACCGATGGTTTCGGCGTCGTCGTGGTCGCCATGGGCATCTTCGGCCTCGGCGAGGTCCTCGAGAACGTCGAGAAGTTCCGCACCCGCTCCATGCAGGCCGTGCCCGTCGGCAGCCTGATGCCGACCAAGGAAGACTGGAAGCGCTCGGCCATGCCGATCGCCCGCGGCTCGGTGCTCGGCTTCCTGATCGGCCTGCTGCCCGGCGGCGGGGCGACGCTCGCCTCCTTCATCTCCTATGGCGTCGAGAAGAAGTTCACCAAGCATCCCGAGGAGTTCGGCAACGGCGCCGTCGAGGGCGTCGCCGGGCCGGAAGCCGCCAATAATGCCGGGGCGGCCGGTTCCTTCATCCCGCTGCTGGCGCTCGGCCTGCCGGGCAATCCCGTCACCGCCCTGCTGCTCGGAGCCCTGATCGTCCACAATGTCACGCCCGGCCCGCTGATGATCCAGGAGCGGCCGGAGATCTTCTGGGGCGTGGTCGCCTCGATGTATGTCGGCAACGTCATGCTGGTGGCGCTCAACCTGCCGCTGATCGGGATCTGGGTGCAGCTGCTGAAGGTGCCCTATCGCGCGCTCTACGCCGCGCTGATCCTGTTCATGATCATCGGGGCCTATTCGCTCAACAACAATCCGGTCGAGGTCCTGCTCCTGCTGCTGTTCGGCGTGCTCGGCTACGGCCTGCGCAAGCTGCGCTTCGATACGGCGCCGCTGATCCTCGCCTTCGTGCTCGGCGGGCCGATCGAGTTCAACCTGCGCCAGACCATGATGCTGGCGCGCGATCCGCTCGACTATCTGATGGGCCGGCCGATCGCCCTGACCATCCTGGGCTTCGGCCTGCTGCTGATCGTGCTGCCGATGTTCTCGAAGGTCCGCCAGAAGCTGATGGTGGCGCGGGCGGTCAATGAGCTCTGAGGCGGTCCTCTCCCCTGCTCTGGCGGCCGAGCGCCATGACGGGCCGAGAGCCCTGGCGCTCCGCTATCTCGCGGCGATGGAGCGGCGCGATCTCGACGCCGCCCGCGGCTTCGTCAGCGAGGATGCCGAATTCGTCTTCCCCGGCGGTGCGAGGCGCAGCGATCTTGCCGCCATCGTCAAGGGCTCGTCCGGCCGCTATCGCAGCATCGCCAAGCACATCGAGCGCTGCGATCTCTGCGAGGGCGGGGACGGCACCGTGGTCGTCTACGTCCTCGGCAGCCTCTACGGCCAGTGGCCCGATGGCAGCGCCTTCTCCGGCATCCGCTTCGTCGACCGCTGCGAGATCGCCGGCNGCCTGATCCGGCGTCAGGAGGTCTGGAACGACAGCGGCGAGGCGCGGTTGGCGGCNGCTGGAGCGCCTTCGTCGGCACCTGGTCCGGCAACGACCTCGTCAATCCGGCGGTGAGTATCAGCCTGCGCGGCGACGGCAAGGCNGCGGGCGGCTGGCTGACCTCGCCCGAGATCGAGCGGCTGCGCGACGCCTGGTTCGAGGCACCCGACCTCGCCGAGCGCCAGCGCATCTGCCGGGCGATCCAGGACCAGGCCTGGCAGGACGTGCCCTTCATCCCCCTCGGCCAGTGGAAGACCCAGAGCGCCTGGCGTACCAGCATCACCGACCTGGCCGCGTGGTATCCCCCTCTTCTGGGGCGCGCGGCCGAGCTGAAGGGCAGAGGCAGTCCGCCCCACCCGTCCCGTCACAGGGCGACGATGCCGGCGGTGAACGTCTCGACGACGCCGGCAAGATCGCGCGTCGAGCGATCGACATGGCCCGCGGCCTCGGAGACTTGGGCGCCCTGGCTCAAGGTCTGCGCCGTCCGGGAGGCGACCTCCTCGATGGTCAGCGCGGCGCGTTCGGCCGCCGCAACCCCTTGCGTCACCGCCTCGACGATCGAGGCCACGCCGTTCGCCTGCAGATCGGCTGCGACGATGATGCCGTTGCTGACGGTCACGATCGCGTTCGCCGAGAGGGAATCCTCCGCGGCAGATCGCACGACCTTGATCCGGTTGCAGATCTCCTCCGTCGCCGCCTCCGTCCGTGAAGCCAGAAGCTTCACTTCCCGCGCGACCACGACGAAGCCCTTGCCTTCCGGCCCCGCACGCGCTGCCTCGATCGTGGCGTTGAGGGCGAGCAGGTTGGTCTGCCTGGCGATGTCGCTGATCAGGTCTGCGATCCTTTCGATGTCGCGGACGGCAGAGCCGAGCTGCTCCTTGACGGCTATCGAGGACGCGACCTCGGCCGCGGCGGCCTGAACGAGGGCAGTGGTCTCGCGCGCGGCGTCGAGGACCATGGCGATGCTCTCGGACAGCCTGAGGGATTCGGCTTCGACCAGCCGCATGCCCCCCTTCGTCTCCGCGACGGTCGCGAGCAGCTCTTCCAATCCCAGGCGGGAGGTCGTCGAGATCTCCGACAGTTCGGTGGCCGCGCCGTTCATCTGGTCGACGGCCTGGGACATCTGCTGCAAGGGCCGGCTGACGGTCTCCTTGAAGTCGCCGGGCAGGTGCTGCATCTGCGTGCGCCGCTGCGCCTCATGGCTCGCGCGCTCCTGCGCCTCCTCGCCAAGGGAGGTGACCACGGCGGAAGCCTGGACATGCTCGATGAAGAGGAGCGCCATGGTCCGCAACGCCAGCACCAGCGCCACGCCGTACATCGCTTGCTGCACCAGATTGGGGACGGCGTGATCGAGCGGCATGAAGCCGAGCTGGACGATGCGTCCGATCATCAGCATCGCGAGGAACAGCGCCCCGGCCGAGGGAATGATCGCCATGATGAAGACGCCGGCGCAGGCCAGCCCGGCCAGCATGGTCGCGATGATCACCTCCATCTCCGGCGCGACGCTCGGATGGACGACGATCGGCAGCACCGCCCACGGCATCGCGACGATCGCAGTGTCCAGGATAATCCGGGCGACGAACCGCTGCGACGGCGCATCGGTCCTGCGTCGCTCCCGGACCCGCCTGATCCGCGCGATGCCCGCCCAGGCGGTGACGGTCACCCAGGAGGCCCAGGCCAGCGGGAAAAGCCGCCAGCCGTAATAGAGCGCGACGACGGCGATGGTGACCGCAGACAGCATGGCCGAAACGAGGATCGGCGGTAGGGTCTGGAGATAGCGGGCGGCTTGCGCCCGGCGCAGCGCGCCGGCGGTGGGGCCCGTCAGATGCGGGAGACGGAGCGATCGGGTGACCCAGGCGTCGTAGCGCAGGAGCAGGCGGACGTGCCAGCTCATCTCATGGCGAACAATGGTCTGCTCCATCACGCGCACTCTGAAACGGGGGCGCAGGACCGAAGAGCGCAACCTGCGTCCTGGGCCAGCCCGATGCTTTGACAAGAAGACCGACCACCAGCAGCGGGCAGGCAAGGCCGCCTGACCGAGGATGCAGGGTCGATGCCCGTTCCGGCGTCCGCATGAGCCAAGGTCAGGCGCCGGCGCGCCTGACGGACGATGCGGCTGGCGCGAGATGAGGGGCACTCCCCGGCAACTCGCCGACGACGCGCCGTGGCAGGTCCGCCCCCGCCTCGCCATCCGTCCGATAAGCCGCGACCATCTCGCGCAAGGTCTGCGTCGCGCGTTCAAGCGCCTGCGAGGCGCTCGCGCTCTGCACCGCCATCGACGCGTTCTGCTGTGTGATGTCGTCCATATGCGCCACCACCTTGGCGACCTCGTCGATGCCGTTGGCCTGTTCGCGCGCAGCCTCGGAGATATCGGCCAACACCTCGGCGACCAGCTTTGACGCATCGACGATGTCCGACAACGCGGCGCCGGTGTCCTTCACCAGCTTGACGCCGCTCGATACCTCCAGGGTCGAGTTCGAGATCAGCTTCTTGATGTCGTTCGCCGAATCGCTCGAGCGCTGCGCCAGCGCCCGCACCTCCGAGGCGACGACGGCGAATCCTTTGCCGGCATCGCCCGCCCGCGCCGCCTCGACGGCGGCGTTGAGCGCGAGCAGGTTGGTCTGGAACGCGATGGCATCGATCACGGTGACGATCTCCGCGATGTCGCGCGAGGCCGTCTCGATGCGTTCCATCGCGCTCACCGCCTCGCCGACGATGGCGCCGCCGCGCTGCGCCTCGACCGCCTCGCCTCCGGCCAGCTGGGTCCAGAACCGGCCATAATCCGCCGAGGCCGCAATCTCAGGCTCGACGAAGATCCGGTGATGCTTGCCGACCACCTCTTCGCGCGCGTAACCGACCGTCCGCAGAAATATCTCGTTGGCCTCGATGATCGTGCCGGCAGTGTCGAATTCGATGACCGCCTGCGTGCGACGGATCGCAGCCGCCTCTCCGGCTCCGGTCGGCCCGCGGCCGATCAGCAGGTCAATTGCCATGGTCCGCCCCTTCGACCGCATCGCTGCGTGGAGAGGCGCCGGGCTGTTCGCTGCCATCGGCAGCCTGGGGCTCGCCCGTGGCGGTGAATTGATCGGCAATATCCTTGTAGGCGACAGAGTAATACGTCACCAGTGATTTGAACGACAATTCGAAGATGCGGATAAAGTTCGACAGGATGGCGATCTTGTCGTCGTCATGGATCTGCGCTTTCTCGATGATGTTCTTCATGAATTTGATTTCGGAATTCACCCTTGCGATGGCTTGCGTAAAGGCTTCGACATCCCTACTCTTTTTGAGAAGGACATGACTTTGCAGATCGATGATCGACATCTTCCCTCTCCGATCAAATTCGGCGCTTCAGTGCTGTCTTGCGATTGAGAACTTGCAGTGACTGCCGGTGCGCATGGTGCAGGCGCTCGATCGCGGGTGCGTCCGCATCACACGGGGCCGGCGCGCCCAGAAGATAGCCCTGGGCCTCCCGGCAGCCTTCCTTGCGGATGTAGTCGAGCTGCTCTGACGTCTCGACGCCCTCGACGACGGTTGTGATATCGAGTCGCCGGCCGAGATCGGCGACGAACTTGACCACGGCGGCGCTCTCTGGCTGCGTGGCGATGTGCCTGATGAAGGTGCCGTCGATCTTGACCTTGTCGAACCGGAACATCTGCAGATACGACAGCGAGGAATAGCCGGTCCCGAAATCGTCCAGCGCGATCCGCACCCCTATGTCGCGCAGGCGCCGCAGATCGTCGATGCAGCCCGTTTCCGAACCGAACAGGGCAGTCTCCGTCAGCTCGNCCTCCAGCCGGTCAGGCGAAAGGCCGGACCTGACCAGGACCGCGAGGATGGTCGGAACCAGCGTGCCCTTGCCGAGCTGGTTGGCGGAGATGTTGACAGCGACGCGCGCGCCATCAGGCCACCGGGCCGCTTCGCGGGAGGCGCTCTGCAGCACGAACAAGCTCAGCTGCTCGATCAGCCCCCTCTGTTCCGCGATCGGGACGAATTGTGCCGGCGAGATCCAGCCCCTGTCTGGGTGGTGCCAGCGCACCAGCGCTTCACGGGCCGTCACGCGGCCCGTCTCGATGTCGACGATNGGCTGGTAGAAGACGAACAGTCCATCCTTCGTCTCGAGTGCAGAGCGCAGATCGGCCTCCAGCCGCAGGCGCTCCAGCACGCGCAGCTCCATCGCCGAGGAGAAGACGAGGACCTGCCCCTTGCCAGCAGCCTTGGCTGCGTAGAGGGCCATGTCAGCCCGCGTCAGCAGGAGATCGGCGGCATTGCCGTGCACCGGCGCCAGCGCGATGCCGACCGTGGCGCCAAGCTGGATGCTCCGGCCGTCCCGCAGGTCGTAGGGCACGCTCAGGGCCTCGACGATCCGCTGGCCGATCGCGGCGGCGGCGGGCTCCGGGACGTCATGCACGAGGACCGCGAACTCGTCGCCGCCGAGCCGCCCGACGGTCATGCCGGGTCCGTCGCAGATCCCGCGCAGGCGACCCGCGACCTGGCCGAGCAGGATGTCGCCCATGTGGTGGCCATGAGTGTCGTTGACGCTCTTGAAGCCGTCGAGATCGACAAGCAGCAGCCCGGTTCGTGCGTCGGAAGCGACAAGGCTGCTGATCAGGGCGTCATGGAAGGAGATGCGATTGGGGAGTCCCGTCAGCATGTCGTAATGGGCGAGATGGCGAATGCGCTTCTCAGCCTCGACCTCTTTGGTAACGAGGGCCCAGATCACCATCTGCCCGAGATCGCAGCCGTCGGCGCCAAGAATGGCCGATATCTTGAGGTCGAGCACTTCCGGCCCGATCTCGATGCGCGCGGCAGGGCGCCGGATTCGACCAAGGTCCGCCATGGCTGCTGCGGCTGCCTGTAGAGCGCCTCGATGGACGCGCCGACGAGTCCGTCGGCCTTGATCGGCAGCAGATGCTCGATCCTGCGCATCAACGCCCTGGAGGCTTCGTTGGCATAGCCGATCCTTAACGTGCCCGGCTCGACCGTCGTCACCGCAGCCGGCATGTCCTCGATCATGTGCAGGAGCCGCTTTTCCTCCCGCTCCCGCCGCCGGACCTCCATTCGCGCTCTGCTCGGGCTGGCGAGGCCGAAGCCCTGCAACAAGGCGATCATCGGCGAAGCGAAACGCCGGCAAGAATGCGCCCAGGAGTATACCGACGCACGCCCGCGCACGCCGAGGTCCTTCATTACAATGGCAAGATGGAGAAACGCCGTCGGCTTCAACGCAGTCGGAGCATTCGATGCCCCCATCTTCTCCGGCTGCCGAATCCTTGTACGAAATCTCGCAGCGATACTTCGCGCAATCCGCATCCGAGCGCCCGATAGCTATCGCATTGTCCGGGAACTGCTGCGGTCGGCGCGTTTAGGAGCGCCCTCATCCACACTCGCCATCAATCGCATTCGACCTGAATATCGCAGAGCGTTTTGTGTATCCGCGCAGGTCGAAAATACAGCCATAACCAGAATCACTCTCCCAAGATCGACGTCATTACAATCATATCCATCTCCTAATAGGACGTAATAATATTTCTTAATCTATATTTCTTTAAGAATATTACGAAATAAAACCGAAATGGATATAGTAAAACAAAAAGCTAGGCCTCGTGGACAAAGCTTGACCAGAGACTCGCGGATTGATTCAAGGCTTCTTTTTGGAGGAAGCCTTGGGCGAGTGGATCGGTCTGACGGACGAG
>JGI24771J26695_1000093_pt1 | contig 105224 bp, 96 predicted proteins | sample LakSupMetagenome_FD_26695 | JGI IMG/M metagenome (IMG submission 26695)
GGCGAAGCCTTGCGTCACCGAACCCGGACGCTGCAGCCGCAGGAGATCACCGAAGCCGCGGATCGCGACCTGGCGGCGGATGTCGCTCTCGCTCCACGAATAGGCCGCACCGGCATCGAACCTGAGGCTGCCGAAGCGGGCGCCGGCATAGAGCGCGGCATGGCCGCTCTCCAGCCGGCCGCTCGACAGGCGGGCATCGAGATCGAAGCGCGACTGGCTGTAGCCGCCGGCGACGCCGAGCTTCAGCGAGGAGCCCGGCGCGTCGTAGAGCATGACATCCGCGCCGAGCAGGGCGCCGCCGCTGCGGCGGCTCATGCTCGCGGCGTTGCCGTCGGCATCGCTGTTGCCGGTGCTGCCGAAGGCGGTGCCCCAGAGCGCATAGCGCGGCTGTGGCACCGGCGCCGGCATCGTGATCGCGCCCTTGCGGCCCGGCAGGTCGGCGCTGAAGGCACCCGCGACCTGGCCGGGCGCCTGCGTCAGCAATGGCCCGCGCAGATGGCTGAGGATGGTGTCGCGCACCAGCCGGCTCTCCTCGATCATCACGCTGACCACCTGCGCATGCGCCTCGCCCGAGAGCAGATCGAAGCCGGCCCGCGCCTCGGCCGCCGTGCCCGAGAGCAAGGTGTCGTAGACGGGATTGCCGACGCCGAGCGCCTCGGCCGAGATTGCGATGAAGCCCTGGTTGCGCGTCGCGGCGATGGAGGTGCCGCCTGTGCTGCCTCCGCCATTGTCCGGGCCGAACGAGTTGCCATTGCGCGTCATCGTCAGCGTGACGTTCTGGCTGTCATAGGCCAGTGACGGCGTCAGGAAGGCCAGGTTCGAGGTCACGCTGCTGAAGCTACCGCTCACGCCACCGGAGGCCGTCAGAATGGTATAGCGCGTCGCCGCCGCGTAGTTGCCGCTCTCGGCCAGGACCTGCACCGTGCCACCGGCGATGCTGGCACTGCCCGACGCCACGATCCTGTCGCTCTGGCCGGCGGCGTTGACCTCGACCTGATAGGTCGAGCCGCTCGCGAAGGCGACATTGCCGGAGACATTGAGCGTGCCGATCGAATTGCCCGGTGCCACCGTCGCGCCGCTGGCGACGCTGACGCCGCCGATCGTGCCCGAGCCGCCGAGCGTGCCGCCGTCAAGCGTCACGCTGCTTGCCAGCGAGCCGTTCACGACGAGCTTGCCGCCCGAGACCTTGGTCGCGCCGGTATAGCTGTTCGTGCCCGTGAGCGTCAGCGTGCCGGTCCCCGCCTTGGTCACTCCGCCCGTGCCGGTGATCTTGCCGGAGAAGGTCGTCGAGCTGTTGTTTGCGCCTGCCGTCAGCGTGCCCGAGCCGAGCGTGACCGTGCCCGCTCCGGCGAGCGAGCCGATCGTCTGGTTGAGGCCGGCGAGATCGAGCGTCGTGCCCGATGCCACCGTGACGGTCGAATTGGCGGAGAAGGCGTTGGCGGCACCGGCCCGCAGCGTTCCCTCCGACACCGTGGTCGTGCCCGAATAGCTGCTGGCGCCCTTGAGCACCAAGGTGCCGGCGCCGGTTTTCGCGAGCGAACCCGTTCCCGAGAGGGACTGGCTCACGATGAAGCTGTTGCCGGCCTCGACGATCTCGAAGCCGCCGCCATTCGCGCCGAGGACGATGTCGCGGGCGAGCCCGTTCAGCGTCGTCCCGGTGACCTGCAGCACGCCGCCATCCAGCGTCAGCGCCCCGGAGGNGCTGCCGAGATTGCTGTCCTTGGAGATGCTGATCGCACCGCCGGCGATCGTCGTGCCGCCGGAATAGGTGTTCTCTTCAGTCAGCGTCAGCGTGCCCGTGCCGACCTTCCTGATCCCGCCGGAGTCGTAGATCATGCCGCTGAAGGTGGTCGAGGCGTTGGTCGCGCCGGTTTCCAGCGTCGAGCCGCTCTCGATCCGGATCTGGCCGGCGCCGGCGATCGAGCCGGCCGTGACCGTGCCGAGCGAGTCGTTCACGTTGAGCAGCGCGCCAACGCCGACAGTGTAGTCGGACGCCGCTGACATGGCGCCGGAACCGTTGATGTAGAGCGTCCCGGCCGACACCGTGGTCGCGCCCGAATAGGTGTTGGTGCCGGAGAGGGCGAGCGTGCCGGTGCCGGTCTTGGTCAGCCCGCCCGTACCCGAAATCGTGCCGGAGAATGTCGTCGGGGNATTGTTGCTGCCAACAGTCAGCGTGCCCGCGCCGAGCGTGATCGCGCCGGCACCGGCGAGCGTGCCGATCGTCTGGTCGAAGCCGGCCAGGTCGAGCGTTGCGCCCGAGGCGATCGTGAACGCTGAGCTCGCGGAGAAGGCGCCTGCCTGTCCGGCGCGCAGGGTGCCGCCCGAGACCGTCGTCGCGCCGATATAGGCGTTGGTGCCGGTCAGGACGAGGATGCCGGCGCCGTCCTTGGTCAACCCGCCCGAGCCGGAGAAGGATTGCGTCACCGTGAAGGTATTGCCGGCGTCAGCGATATCGAAGCCGCCGCCATTGCTGCCGAGGACGATGTTGCGCGCCAGCCCGGTCAGTGTCGTTCCCGTCACCTGCAGCATGCCGCCGTCCAGCGTCAGCGTGCCTGAGACATCGCCGAGATTGGCCTCGGAGGAAATGCTGAGCTTGCCGCCCGAGATGGTCGTCCCGCCGGTATAGGTGTTGGTACCGGTCAAGGTCAGCGTGCCCGAGCCTTCCTTGACCACGCTGCCGGCGCCGCTGACCACGCTACTGATCGTCGCGGCGATCGTCTGGTCGAAGGTCAGCGTGCCGGTGTCGATGACGATGCCGCCATTGATGGTGGCCGAGGCGGAGCCGATGGTCAGCCTGTTGCTGCCGCCGGTGAAGTGGATCGCGGCGGCGCGCGTCGTGCCGTCGCCCGAGAGGCCGCCCTCGATCGTGCCGTTATTGGTGATGATCAGGTCGGCACCGACGATGCCCTCGCCGCCGGCAGCGCCGACGCCGTTCGCCTCTTCGCCTGGATTAGGGGTACGGCCGAAAGACGTCGGCAAATTCGAGCCGCCGCGCCCGCCATCGCCGCCGCGGATCGTGCCGTTGACGGTCAGCGTCGTCGTCGCGCCGCCATTGCTGAAGACCAGGCCGGCGCCGCCGACGCCGGCCGCGCCGGCGCCGCCAGTGCCGTCCGACACATACGAGCCGCCATTGCCGCCCTTGCCGCCCTGGATCGTGCCGTCGATGGTCAGGTTCTGCGCGGCGCTGCCATCGGTGAAGAGCAGGCCGATGCCGCCCGAGCCGCCGGAGCCGCCCCTGTCATAGAAGGAGCCGCCGCCATGGCCGCCATTGCCGGCGGTGATCGTGTCGCCAATCGTTCCCGTCGCGCCCGTGCCCGTGACGACGGCACCATAGCCGCCGGCGCCGCCACCGCCGCCGGAGAAAAGATAGCCGGAATTGCCGTCGCCGCCATTGCTGCCGGTGCTGGAGCCGACCGGCAAGGCAGCACCCACGGAACCGTGCACGCCGCCATCGCCGCCTCGGCCCTCGCCGGCGCTGCCGTTGCCGGCGAGCCCGCCTGCTCCGCCGGTGCCCATGCCGGCACCACCGCCGCCACCGCCCGCGGTGCCCCCTGGGGTTGCTTGGCCCCTGACGCCCGCACCACCGGCGCCTGTCGGGTTGTCGATACCGCCCGCGCCGCCGGAACCCGGGTTACCGGGTCGATCGCCGCCGCGGCCCCCATCGGCGAGCGCCTGGCCGGCGGACAGGAGCAGGACGAGCGCCGTGCCTGCGAGCAACTGCGAGGCGAGTCGTGTGCGAGATGTTCCGCTGTTCGCGGGAGTGATGACGGATATCATGAGAATGCCCAGCCCAACCGCGGCACAGGCTCAGGCGGGCGCGGGCGGGAGGCAATGAACAGCCGTTCACATCCAGCCAAATTGTATTGGTGTGGCAGATTTGCTGCGAACCGGCAGAATCATCGTAGCCGCAGGCGGGAGCTGACATGAGCGAGACGGCAACAACTCTCACCGGGGGCTGCCAGTGCGGCGCGGTGCGCTATCGCCTGCTGAAGCCGCCGCACAAGGTCTCGGTCTGCTTCTGCCGGATGTGCCAGAAGGCGGTCGGCAATTATTTCGGCGCCTTCGCCTCCTCGCGCATCGAGAACGTCGTCTGGACGCGCGGGCAGCCCTCGGTCTTCTGTTCATCCGAGGTTGCCGAGCGTGGCTTCTGCCGCGAGTGCGGCACGCCTTTGAGCTTCAGCTATCCCGGCATGGGCACGCTCTCGCTCGCTGTCGGCAGCCTCGACGATCCGGCCGCCTTTCCGCCGAGCCATGCCTATGGCGTCGAGGGCAGGGCGCCCTGGTTCGACACGCTCTGCCGGCTGGAGGGCACGCGGACCGAGGACGATATCCCGGAAGAGGAGTTGCCGGCCTATCGCTCGCGCCAGCATCCGGACCATGATTGAGCGCTATTCGACCACGACCTCGCGCCGCGCCAGCACGCGCGGGCCGGTCAGCGGGGCGTCCATCACATAGCGCAGCTCATAGGTTCCGGGCTCGNCCGGCGCCTCCAGCGTGCTCTCGACATTCTCGGCGGGGAAGAAGTTCGGTCCCTGCGCCTCGGGTGGCGCATCGGGTCTGACCAGCACGACGCGGTCGCGATCGCCATTGGGACCGATGCCGCGCACGGGTAGGGGATTGCCGCGCGCCACGCGGGCGGGGGCGGCGAGCGTCGCGGCCGGCTCCGTCGTCGCCAGCGGCTGGCGCAGCAGGATGACGGGCCTGCCGTCGGCTTCGCCGAGCAGGCGCCATTCGAAAGAGCCGACCTCGCCGGGAGCCGGCAGCGACAGCGCCGGGACCTGGCCGAGCGGAGAGGCGACGATCGCCGCTTCCGGCGGATCGTTCGGCCGGCTGATGGCGACGCGCGCATTGGCGGGAGCGCGGCTGACAAAGACGGTCGCCATGGCGCCGGCCATCAGCGTGCGTGGAGCGGACAGGCTCGGGCCCTGCGGTGGACGCTGGGCGCGCAGCTGCTGCNCCATGGCAGGGCTGCCCGCACCAAGGAGCAGGGGAAGGACTGTGCGGCGGGTGGGCATCATGCTGTGGCTAGTCGGTGGAGATGGGCGGCCAATTCCGGGTGACGCAGCATGAGCAGTCGAAAATCGGCAGGATCAAGGACAAGGAGCTTGGTCGCGACGGTGGCCCTCGCCGCAATCCCGCTTTCGGCGGCCGCGATCTCGGTGAGACAGAGCTCGCCAAAATAGCAGCCTTCGTCGAGCCGGCGGCTGCCATCGGGCTCGACGAGCTCGACCTCGCCGCTGGCGACGAAATAGAGCGAATGGGCCGGCTCGTGCGGATGCAGCACGACGCCACCGCCGCGCACGGTCTGGGCGCGCAGTGCGTTCATGATCTCGGCGATCTCGGCAGCGTCGAGGCCGCTGAACAGCGGCACACGCGCCAGCATGCTCCAGGTCACGACGAATTCGCGGCGGTGGATCTCCTGCGAGAAGGCGGTGGCGATGATGCCGACCGGCAGCGCCAGCATGACGAGTCCCATCACCGCGGTCAGCGATGCCACGACCTTACCGAGCGGGNTCACCGGAAACGCGTCGCCATAACCAACCGTGGTCAGCGTCACGATCGCCCACCACATCGCATCGGGAATAGTGCCGAACTTGTCCGGCTGTACGTCGTGCTCGACGAAATGCATCGCGGTCGCCGATAGCAGCATCACGCCGATCAGGATGACGACGCAGGCGGCGAGCGCCTTGCGCTCGGCATACAATGCCGCGCTCAGCGAGGCCATGCCGGGCGAATAGCGCCCGAGTTTGAAGAAGCGCACCAGCCGGAAGAGCAGCAGGATCTTGAGATCGCCATAGCCGAGCAGCGCCGCATAGAGCGGCACGGTGGCGAGGAAGTCGAGCAGCGCCGGCGGCGACAGCGCATAGGTGCGTCGTGCCGTCCAATCGCTCAGGCCGCGATAGCGCGCATGCTCGGGCGCGACCCAGAGCCGGACCGCATATTCCAGCGTGAACAGCACCGTCGAGGCCAGCTCGATCGCATGGAACAGTCCGCCATGGGCGGTCGCGAATCGCGGCACCGATTCCAGCACCAGCGCCGTGATGTTGACGACGATCAGCGCGACCAGCCCGCCATGGACGAGCCTGGCCGAGAGGTCGTCTCCGGCACCATGGTCGATGATCAGATGCGCCCGCCGCCGCCAGCTCATGCCAGGCTGCGGGGCGGGNGTCATCGGAGTATCAGCCCAGGGCCTCGGCGACGGCGTCGAGCGCCGCCTCAGCCTGCGTGCCGTCCGGGCCGCCGGCCTGGGCCATGTCGCGACGGCCGCCGCCACCCTTGCCGCCGAGGCGCTCGGAGGCGGCGCGCACCAGCGCGACCGCGTCGAAGCGCTCGGTCAGATCGGGCGTGACGCCGACCACGACGCCGGCCTTGCCATCCTCGGCGATGCCGACGATGGCGACGACGCCGGAGCCGACGCGGCCCTTGGCCTCGTCGACCAGGCTCTTCAGGTCCTTCATCTCGACGCCGGTGACGGCGCGGGCCAGCAGCTTGACGCCGGCGACCTCACGGATCGGATCGCTGGCCTCGCCGCCGCCACCCATGGCGAGCTTCTTGCGGGCCTCGCTGAGCTCGCGCTCGAGCTTGCGACGCTCCTCGACCAGTGTCGCGACACGCGCCGGCAATTCGGCGATCGGCGCCTTCAGCACCCCAGCCATCTCGTCGAGAGCGGCGCTCTCCTCGCGCAGTTGGCGGCGGGCGGCCTCGCCGGTGAGCGCTTCGAGCCGGCGCACGCCGGCCGCGACGCCGGCCTCGGACAGCACGGTGACGAGACCGATATCGCCGGTGCGGCTGGCATGGGTGCCGCCGCAGAGCTCGACCGAGAAGGCCTTCGGTGCCTCGGCATCGCGATCCGTGCCCATCGACACGACCCGGACCTCATCGCCATATTTCTCGCCGAACAGGGCACGGGCGCCGGAGGCGATCGCGTCGTCGACCGACATCAGCTTGGTGGTGATCGGCTCGTTCTGCAGCACGAGCTTGTTCGCCATCTCCTCGACCCTGGCCAGTTCCTCGCGCGAGATCGGCTTGGGATGGCTGAAGTCGAAGCGCAGGCGCTCGGGCGCGACCTGCGAGCCCTTCTGCGCGACATGGTCGCCGAGCACGCGGCGCAGCGCCTCGTGCAGCAGATGGGTGGCCGAGTGGTTGGCGCGGATCGCGCCGCGCCGACCATGGTCGACCGTCAGCTCGGCCGGCTTGCCGAGCTCGATCGCGCCGGAGACGACCTTGACCTGATGGGCGAAGACGTCGCCGAGCTTCTTCTGGACGTCCAGCACCTGCGCCTTGAAGCCGTTGCCGGCGATCGTGCCGGTATCGCCGACCTGGCCGCCGGATTCGCCGTAGAACGGCGTCTGGTTGAGGATGACGACGCCGCTCTCGCCTTCCTTCAGCGTCGCGACCTCGGCATTGTCCTTGACCAGCGCGGTGACCACGCCCTCGGCGCTCTCGGTGTCGTAGCCGAGGAACTCGGTCGCGCCGACGCGCTCGCGCAGCGGGAACCACAGCGTCTCGGTCGCGGCCTCACCGGTGCCGGCCCAGGCGGCCCGCGCCTTGGCCTTCTGCTGTGCCATCGCCGCGTCGAAGCCCTCGATGTCGACCCCGACGCCGCGGGCGCGCAGNGCGTCCTGGGTCAGGTCGAGCGGGAAGCCATAGGTGTCGTAGAGGGTGAAGGCGACGTCGCCCTTGAGCTTGTCGCCGGAACCCAGGCTCTGAGCCTCCTGGTCGAGGATCGACAGGCCGCGCGCCAGCGTGGTGCGGAAGCGGGTTTCCTCCAGCTTCAGCGTCTCCGAGATCAGCGCCTCGGCCCGGATCAGCTCGGGATAGGCCTGGCCCATCTCGCGCACAAGGGCCGGCACCAGCTTGTGCATCAGCGGGTCCTTGGCGCCGAGCAGCTGCGCATGGCGCATGCCGCGCCGCATGATCCGGCGCAGCACATAGCCGCGGCCCTCGTTCGAGGGCAGCACGCCATCGGCGATCAGGAAGGCGGAGCAGCGCAGATGGTCGGCGATGACGCGATGGCTCGCGCTCATCGGCCCGTCCGAGGGGACGTTGGTCAGATCGGCGATGGTGCGGATCAGCGTCGCGAACAGGTCGATCGAATAGTTGTCATGCGTGCCCTGGAGCACGGCGGCGATGCGCTCGAGGCCCATGCCGGTGTCGATCGAGGGGCGGGGCAGATTGGTGCGAATGCCGCCGGCCGCCTCCTCGTACTGCATGAACACGAGATTCCAGATCTCGATGAAGCGGTCGCCATCCTCGTCGGGCGAGCCGGGAGGGCCGCCGGGGATGTGGTCGCCATGGTCGTAGAAGATTTCGGAGCAGGGGCCGCAGGGGCCCGTGTCGCCCATGCGCCAGAAATTGTCGGAGGTCGCGATGCGGATGATCCTGGAATCCGGCAGGCCCGCGATCTTCTTCCAGAGCGCGTGTGCGTCGTCGTCCTCGGAATAGACGGTGACGGTCAGCTTGTCCTTGGGCAGGCCGAATTCGCGGGTGACCAGGGTCCAGGCGTGATGGATCGCCTGCTCCTTGAAATAGTCGCCGAAGGAGAAATTCCCCAGCATCTCGAAGAAGGTGTGGTGGCGGGCCGTGTAGCCGACATTGTCGAGATCATTGTGCTTGCCGCCGGCGCGCACGCATTTCTGCGCCGTGGTGGCGCGCGGATAAGGGCGCTTCTCCTGGCCGGTGAAGACGTTCTTGAACTGCACCATGCCGGAATTGGCGAACATCAAGGTCGGGTCGTTGCGCGGCACGAGCGGGCTCGACGGCACCACCTCGTGGCCGTTCGCCTTGAAGTAATCGAGGAAGGTCGACCTGATCTCGTTGACGCCGCTCATCGCAATCTTGGCTCTGTTCTGGTGGGGCCGGCAGGCCCGGCGCAGTGGTTCTAGTCAGCCCATGTGCGCCTGTCCAGAAAGCCCCCGCAAGGACGCCATACCGGCAAGCTGCTGACCACAAACGGAAACGGGCGACCCGAAGGCCGCCCGTCGACTTAACGACTCCAAGCGCGGGTTTGAAGGCTCAGGCCTCGCCCTCGTCGAGATCCTCGGCGGTCGGGTCGGCATTCTCCAGGATGCGCTCGGCAACCAGGCCGGAATTCTGGCGGATCGTGGTCTCGATCTTGGCGGCGACGTCGGGATTGGCCTTGAGGAAGCTCTTGGCGTTCTCGCGGCCCTGGCCGAGGCGCTGGCTGTCGAAGGAGAACCAGGCGCCCGATTTCTCGACGATGCCGGCCTTGACGCCGAGATCGACCAGTTCGCCTGCCTTCGAGATGCCCTCGCCGAACATGATGTCGAACTCGACCTGCTTGAAGGGCGGCGCGACCTTGTTCTTGACGACCTTGACGCGGACCTGGTTGCCGGTCGCCTCGTCGCGCTCCTTCAGCGTCGAGACGCGGCGGATGTCGAGGCGGACGGAGGCATAGAACTTCAGCGCATTGCCGCCGGTGGTGGTCTCGGGGCTGCCGTACATCACGCCGATCTTCATGCGGATCTGGTTGATGAAGATGACCATGCAGTTCGAACGCGAGATCGAGGCGGTGAGCTTGCGCAGCGCCTGGCTCATCAGACGAGCCTGCAGGCCGGGCTGATTGTCGCCCATCTCGCCTTCGATTTCCGCACGCGGCGTCAGCGCCGCGACGGAATCGACGACGAGCACGTCGATCGCGCCGGAGCGGACCAGCGTGTCGGTGATCTCGAGCGCCTGCTCGCCGGTGTCGGGCTGCGAGATCAGCAGGTCGTCGAGATTGACGCCGAGCTTGCGGGCATAGACCGGATCGAGCGCGTGCTCGGCGTCGACGAAGGCACAGACGCCGCCCTTCTTCTGGGCTTCGGCGATGGTGTGCAGTGCGAGCGTGGTCTTGCCGGAGGATTCAGGGCCGTAGATTTCGACGACGCGGCCGCGCGGCAGGCCGCCGACGCCGAGCGCGATGTCGAGGCCGAGCGAGCCGGTCGAGACCGTCTCGATCTCGATCGCCTGCTGGTTCTTGCCCAGGCGCATGATCGAGCCCTTGCCGAAAGCCCGTTCGATCTGCGAGAGCGCCGNATCGAGCGCCTTGGCCTTGTCCATCGAAGAGCCTTCCACGAGCCTGAGATTTGCCTGATTCACGACGTGCGCTCCTTATGGCAGGGGCGCGACCACATCTCAATCCGCGCCATGGGGATGACTATGGTCATGGTTTGTTCTCTCCCGCAAGTTCTTTTTTTGTTCTCGCCTCGACGCGTGTCGGTTGTGCTCCAAGAGGATGATCGCGAGGGGTTTGCGGGGTATAAGACGTCATGCGCAAGTCGCTGATCAAGCTCCTCCTGATCCCGCTCGACCTCGTGGTCGGGTTGGTCATCCTGCTCGACGAGATGCTGCGGCCGCTCTATCGGCCGCTGATCGCCTGGTTCGCCTCGCTTAGGCTGGTGGCGCGCTGCGAGGAGGCGATCGGGCGGCTGCCGCCCTATGGCGCGCTGGTCGCGCTGGCGATCCCCTTCGCCATCGTCGAGCCGCTGAAGCTGCTTGGCCTGCTGTTCCTGGCGCGCGGGGCGTTCACCGCCGGCATCGTCACGACGGCGATCGGCCATCTCGCCGGCTTCCTGCTGGTCGAGCGCGTCTATCATGCCGGGCGGGCGCAGCTGCTCACCATCCCCTGGTTTGCGCGGATCATGGGCTGGATCGACGCGATCCGGCAGGTGGTGATCGGGCGGATCAAGGCCAGCGCCGCCTGGCAGCGGGGGGTAGCGCTAGTGCGGGCGGTGCGGGAGCGCTTGCGGGGGCTGAGGGGCTGGTTCGCCAGCCTGCGCGCCTGAGAGGGTCAATCCTCCGGATCGGCCTGCCAGGCGGCGGCGAGCCGTTCCAGCTCCAGCGTGTAGCAATACAGCGCGAAGACGATGGCGAGCAGCAGGCCGGAGCGCCAGACCAGGCTGAAGCCGTCGCCGAGCTTGGTCAGCTCCGGCAAGTGACGCAGGAAATAGAGTGAGGCGAGCGCACCGCCGACGATCGCACCGAGGCGGGCGGCGAAAGCCAGTGCGTGCCCGAGGAGGAGGCTGCGGAAACCCTTCGGTATCGGCAGGTGATAGAGCCGCAGCCAGTAGCAGCACTGACCCAGCAGGGCCGCCGCGACCACCTGCGTCAGAATCGCGGCCGGCAGTGTCTGCTGCTGGCCGATCCGCTCGACCAGGATGCGGAAGGTGGAGTGGATGTGGAACAGGATCACCAGCGCGCAGATGGTCTGCACGAGCAGCAGCAGCGTGTAGGCGAGGACCGGCCTCCGCGTCATGGGCGGCACGATAGAGGGCGGCCTGGCGCCGATCAAACCGGCCGGCTTGGGCAGGAGGCTGCGGCCAGTGCGGCGGCGGCGCGGCCGGCAGCCTCGACATAGGCCGGGTCGCGATGGACGAGCATGACCGAGAAGGCGCCGTCCATCAGCAGCACGACCTGACGGGCGAGTTCTTCCGGCGCCGCGACGCCGTGGTCGGCGCAGGCACTGGCGAGCCAGCGCTCGAAGCCGGCCTTGTGGCGCGCGCCGATTTTGATTGCGGGGTGGCCGGGCAGGTTGGCGAGCTCGGCGGCGGTGCGCAGGAAGCCGCAGCCCTTCCAGCGCGGATGGCGGGCGGAGCGCGCGAGGTTCTGGAAGATCGCCTCGATCTTTTGCGGCAGCCCGCCTTCGGCCTTGTCGAACCAGCCGGCCATCAGCTTGAGATTGGGCTGGTCGCGCGCCTCGAGATAGGCGGCGACGAGCTCGTCCTTGCTCTCGAAATGGTAGTAGAGCGTGCGCTTGGTGACGCCGGCCTTCTCAGCCACCGCATCGACGCTGACGGCGCGGATGCCCTCGCCATAGAAGAGCTTGCTGGCGGCCTCGATGATGCGGGTGCGCGTCGGCTTGTCGGGTTCGGCCATGCCTCGATGTATACCGTACAGTGAGTATACATCGTCAAGCCTTGGCCGCAGCCTTGCTGCGACCTGAAACCGGAAGGACGCCAAGGCCATGCCCGATAATGATCCCATCCTGATTCAACAGCGCGAGGCGATCGCGACGCTGACGCTGAACCGGCCCGAGAAGCTGAATGCGCTGAGCTACGGGCTGATCGACCGCCTGCTCGAACTGCTCGATGCGATCGAGATCGATCCTTCGGTCCGGGCCGTGATCCTGACCGGCGCGGGCGAGCGCGCCTTTTCGGCCGGCGGCGACATCCACGAGTTCTCGCGGAGCGTCGCGGCCGGGCCGGAGCAGGCGGTGCGCGATTTCGTCCGCCGCGGGCAGAAGCTGACGGCGCGGCTGGAGGCTTTCGGCAAACCCGTGATCGCGGCGGTGAACGGGCTCGCCTATGGCGGCGGCTGCGAGGTCACCGAGGCGGTGCCACTCGCCATCGCCAGCGAGCGGGCGATGTTCGCCAAGCCCGAGATCAATCTGGGCATGCCGCCCACTTTCGGCGGGACGCAGCGCCTGCCGCGTCTGGCCGGGCGCAAACGCGCCATGGAGCTGCTGCTGACCGGCGATCCGTTCACACCGCAGCGGGCGCTGGAGATGGGGCTGATCAACGCGGTGGTGCCGCATGAGGAGCTGCTGCCGGCGGCGAACGCGCTGGCGCAGCGGATCCTCAGGCATTCGTCCCTGGCTGCGGCGAGCATCCTCACCGCGGTGACGCGCGGCATCAACGCCAGCATCGCCGAAGGGCTGCTGATCGAGAGCGAGCAGTTCGCGCGTGTCGTGCCGACGGCCGATCTGCGCGAGGGGCTCGACGCCTGGATGGCGCGGCGCCAGCCAGTCTATTCCGGCGACTGGTCGCTGGTCGCCAAGGCCGGTTGAGGGGGCGGGGATGGGTGACCATACGAGCTTCAGCCGCGAGGCCTTCGCCGCCTTTCGTGCCGATGACCGGCCAGGGCCGGTGCAGATGCTGAACCTGATCCGGCTCAATGCCGAGGCGCAGTATCCGGACGGACCGCGCGGCGGCGGCCGCGAGGCCTTCGCGAACTATGGCCGGATCAGCGCGCCGGTGCTGGCGCGGCTCGGCGGGCGGATCATCTGGCGCGGTGGCTTCGAGCAGATGCTGATCGGCCCGCGGGGCGAGCGCTGGGACATCTGCTTCATCGCCGAATATCCGAGCGTCGAGGCCTTCGCCGCGATGTTCCGCGATCCGATCTACCGCGAGGCGATGATGCACCGGCAGGCGGCGGTCAGGGATTGCCGCCTGATTCGATTGGCGGGGCAGGAGGCGGGCATCACCTTCGCGGGATAGGGCAGGGTCGCTCAGCCCTGTTTCAGGCGCCCGATCAGGCCATGGATGTCGCCGAGCACGAAGAGGTCGCGCACGAGCCCGCCCTCGAAGGTGAAGGCCGGCGCGCCATGCCACCAGACATGGCGGCCGCTCGGCGGCACTCCGAACATCTCGCGGCGATGGAAGCCGTGGAAGCGCAGGCGCCCGAAGACGCGGTTGCCTTCCTCGACCAGCGCCAGGATGTCGGAGGTGTAGTCGCCGAGCGAGCCGGTGACCCAGTCGACATAACCGGCGAATTCGCGATGGCCGCGCAGGACCGGGCCGAGCGAGCCGCGAAAGGTGAAGTCCTCGTGGAATATCCGTGGGATCAGCGACTTGTCGGCGCGATCCCACATCTCCTTGTAGAAGACGCGGACCAGCTCCTTCTGCGGCGAGAGCGCAACATCGCTGAAATCGAGAGCCGGCTCGTCAGGTGGCGCTTCGCGTCCTTGCGGCATCTCGATCATGCTCGGTCCTCCTTCGATATCGCAAGCTTCCCTAAAAGCGGGCCGAGTGAGACATCAACTGTCGCAAAGCGCCATTGGGCAATCACGCATGCCGGGCAGGCGCGGGACCTCTGCCCGCCTGCCGGCCGCACTTCGTCAACCTGCTGCGCGCGGCGGGTCCGCCAGGGCGGGCGTGGCCGAGCCGGAACCGCCCAGCCTCCGGGAGAGCCCTTCCATGTAAAGGAAGATCACCGGGGTGATGAACAGGGTCAGCACCTGCGAGACGATCAGCCCGCCGACCACGGCGAGGCCGAGCGGCTGACGCAGCTCCGCGCTCGCGCCGGCGCCGATCGCGATCGGCAGGGCGCCGAGGATCGCCGCCAGCGTCGTCATGATGATCGGCCGGAAGCGGCGCAGGCACGCTTCGCGGATCGCGGTGTCGGGCGGCTCCCCGGCACGTTGCAGTTCGAGCGCGACGTCGATCATCATGATCGCGTTCTTCTTGACGATGCCGATCAGCATCAGGAGCCCGATCACGGCGATGACCGAGAGGTCGAGGCCGAAGAGCTTCAGGGTCAGCAGCGCGCCGAGCGCCGCCGCCGGCAGTCCGGTCAGGATGGTCAGCGGGTGGATGAAGCTCTCATAGAGGATGCCGAGCACGATGTAGATCGTCAGCACGGCGCCGGCGATCAGCAGACCCTGGTTGCCGAGCGATTGCTGGAAGGTCTGGGCGACGCCGGCAAAGCTGGTGCCGATCTGCGGGGGCAGGCCGAGCTCGGCCTTGATCGCATCGATGCGCTGCACGGCCTCGCCGAGCGAGCGGCCGGCCNGCAGGTTGAAGGAGAGGGTGACGGCCGGGAGCTGGCCGAGCTGGTTGACCGTGAGCGGGCCGGCCTTGCGCTCGATCCTGGCGAAGGTGCCGAGCGGGACGAGCGCACCGGAGGAGGAGCGGAAGCGGACCTGGTCGAGCCGGTCGTTCGACCACTGGATGTCGGGATTGAACTCGATGATCACCTGATAGCTGTCGCTGGTGGTGTAGATCGTCGAGATCTGGCGCACGCCGAAGCCGGAATAGAGGCTGGAGCGCAGCACGTCGGCGCTGATGCCGAGCGACTGCGCCTTGGCCCGGTCGACGACGAGATTGGCGAGCAGGGCCTTGTTCTGCAGGTCGGTGGTGACGTCGACGAAGAGCGGGTCGTGCTGCAGCGCCTCCAGCATCTTGCCTGACCAGTCGGAGAGCGCCGCCTGGTCGATCGACTGCATCACGAACTGGTACTGGCTCTTGGAGGAGCGCGCGCCGATGTTGAGGTTCTGCACCGGCGACATATAGGTCGCGATGCCGGGGATGGCGGCGAGCTGGCGGCGCAGGTCCGCGAGCATTTCCTGCAAGGGTGGGCGCTGGTCCTTCGGCTTCAGCTCGACGAAGAGCCGCCCGGCATTGAGGCTGCTCGACTGTCCGCCGGAGCCGATGGTCGAGGCGACATGGTTGACATAGGGCGAGCGCCGGAAGACGTCCTCGACCTTCTGCTGCAGGCCCGACATGGCGTCGAAGGAGATGTCCTGGCGCGCCTCGGTCGCGACCTGGAGCTGGCCGATATCCTCCTGCGGGAAGAAGCCCTTGGGAATGGTCATCACCAGCCAGGCGCTCGCGGCGACGCTGGCGAGGAAGATCATCAGCACCGTGCGGCGGTATTTCAGGCTGAGGTCGAGCCCGGCGCGGTAGGCGCCGAGCACGGCGTCGAAGCCGCGTTCGAGGAAGGCGAGCCGGTCCTTCTTGCCGGGCTCCGCATGGCCGGCCGCGCTGGCGCCGAGGCGCGCGCACATCATCGGCGTCAGCGTCAGCGAGACGAAGGCCGAGGCGAGGATGGCGACCGTGACGACCACCGCGAACTCGTTGAAGACGCGCCCGATCACGCCGCCCATCAGCAAAACCGGGATGAAGACCGCGACCAGCGAGAGCGAGATCGAGATGATGGTGAAGCCGATCTCGCTCGAGCCCTTCAGGGCCGCGTCGAAGGCGGAGAGCCCGTCCTCCTCCATATGGCGGACGATGTTCTCGAGCATCACGATCGCATCGTCGACGACGAGGCCGACGGCGAGCGTCAGGCCGAGCAGGGAGATGTTGTCGATCGAGAAATCGAGCAGGTACATCGCTCCCAGCGTCGCGATCAGCGAGATCGGCACGGCGACGGCGGGAATCAGCGTCGCGGTGAAGCGGCGCAGAAACAGGAAGATCACCGCGACGACCAGCACGATCGTCAGCCCAAGGGTGAACTGCACGTCCTCGACCGCCTGACGGATCGAGGCCGAGCGGTCGTTGAGCAGGCCGAGCGTGGTCGCGGGCGGCAGCAGCGACTGCATCTGGCCGATCGCGGTCTTGACCCGGTCGACCACCTCGACGGTGTTGGCGTCGGGCTGGCGGAAGACCGCGACGACGAGGGCGCGCGAGCCGTCATACCAGCTGGCGAGCTGCAGGTTCTCGACGGAGTCGATCACCTTGGCGACGTCGCCGAGCCGGACCGGGCGGCCATCGCGGGTGGCGATGATGATATCGGCGAAATGACTGGCGTCGGCGAGCTGGGTCTGCGCCTCCAGCGTCAATTGCTGCGGGCCGGACTGCATGGTGCCGACGGGGGTGTTGACGTTGGCGGCGGTGATCGCCGCCTGCAACTCGTTGATGCCGATGCCGCGGGCGGCGAGGGCGGTCGGATCGACCTGGATGCGCACCGCGTATTTCTGGCTGCCGAAGATCTGGACCTGCGCCACGCCCTCGACGGTGGACAGCGTCGGAGAGAGCACCTGCTGGACGAAGGCGTCGATCTTGGAGAGCGGCGTAACCTCGCTCTTCAATGCGAGCAGCAGGATCGGAGCGTCGGCCGGGTTGAACTTGCGGTAGCTCGGCGGCGTCGTCATGTCGATCGGCAACTGGCGCTGGGTCCGGGCGATCGCCGCCTGGACGTCGGCCGCCGCCGCGTCGATGTCCCGGTTCAGCGCGAACTGGATCGCGATCGAGGTCGAGCCGAGCGCGTTGGTGGTCGAAATCGAATCGATGCCGGCAATGGTGGCGAACTGCTTGATCAGCGGTGTCGCCACCGAGGTCGCCATGATCTCCGGCGAGGCACCGGGCAATTGCGCGGAAACGTTGACGACCGGGAATTCGGCACGCGGCAGCGCCGCGACCGGAAGGGAGCGCCAGGCGAACAGGCCGCCGAGGATCAGCGCGCACGACATCAGAATCGTCGCGACGGGATGACGGATGCAGAAAGCCGAGACCGACATGGCGCGCCCTCAAGGCTTGGCGGTTTGCGGGGCGGTGAGCCTGATCTTGGCGCCGGGCGAAAGCCGCGACTGGCCTTCGGTCACGACCTTCTCGTCCTGCGCCAGGCCCGAGGCGAGCGCGGCGACGCCGTTCTCGTTGGAGGCGACCTTGACCGGCCGCGCCTCGACCGTGTCGTCGGGCTTGGCGACGTAGACGAAGGGGCCCTTCTGCCCCTCCTGCAGGGCGACCGAAGGCACCGTGACCGAGCCGGGAAGCATGCCGAGCTGGACGACGACGTCGACATATTGCCCCGGCCAGAGCCGGTGGGGATCGTTGGTGAACAGCGCCTTGACGCTGACGGTGCCCGAGGGGATGTCGACGGCGGAATCGATGAAGGAGAGATCGCCGGTGGCGAGTTCCTCACGCGTGCCGGAGGCGTAGGCCGTGACCTTGGCTGGTGTCTGTGCCTTGGCTGCCGCCTGAAGCAGGGCCAGGTCGCGTTCGGGCAAGGTGAAGGTGACGCGGATCGGAGCGATCTGCGTCACCGTCACCAGGTTGCTGCTGGCGTCGTTGGCGCGCACGGCATTGCCCGGCGTCGCGGCGATGGCGCCGAGCCGGCCGGAGATCGGGGCGGTGATCGTGGTGTAGCCGAGGCGGACGCGGTCGAGCGCCAAGGTCGCTTCGTCCGCCTTGACGGCGGCGGTGGCGACGGCCTCGTCGGCGGTCGCCTGGTCGAGGGCCTGCTGCGTGCCCGCGCCCTTGTCGACCAGGCTTTTCTGGCGGGCGAGGTCGGCGCGCTTTTGCGCCACGGTCGCCTTGTCGCGCTCGACATTGGCCTCGTCGCGGGCGACCTGCGCTTTGAGTTCGCGATCGTCGAGGGTGAAGAGCAGGTCGCCCTGCTTGACCTCCTGGCCCTCCTTGACGTGCATGTCGGCGATGACGCCGTCGAGGCGGGACTTGACCGCGACGATGGCGACCGGCTCGGCGAAACCGATCGAGCGGCGCGTCACCGGCACGTCGGCGCGGCCGGCGAGCACGGTCGTGACCGGGCTGGCGATGGGACCGGCGCGGCGCTCGGCATGGGCCTGCTCCGGTCCGTCCTGCGGCCGGATCACGCGATAGGCGGCAAAGGCGGCGACAGCCCCCAGAAGAGCTATGATCGCGTAGCGTTTCATCGATGGTCTCGGCGCGTCACTGTCCACGCGCCACTTTACCGCCTTCCCGCATGGGGTGCCTGTCCGCAGCATGAACTCTTCGTAATGCTGGCGAAGGGCTGGGCGAGCGGTAGCCGGACAGCGCGCCATTATACCCCGAAGCCAGGCCGCGCGACAGGGCATGGGCCGGGTGTCGGGTCAGATGACCGGTGACGATGCAGGATTCGTTGACCGGATAGGCGCCAATTCTACGAAGCGGAGGACAATTATTTAATCTGTCCACGCTATCAGCCTGCCGGAGATTGCTTGGGAAGGTTGCGCTGCATGAACGCGCTGACGCCGGATGAATTCAGGTCGTCGATCGATCTGGAAAAGCGCAAGTTCCACATGAAGTCCTATTTCGAAAGCAGCTTCTACCGGCAGTATCGCTCGGCGAACATGGCGCTGAGCGCATTGGGGCGCAGTCCTCGCGTCCTGTCTCTTGGGGCGGGTGGCGCTTTCGTCGAGGAAGTCGTCCAGAAGCATCTGGATGCTTCGGTCTTCGTGGTGGATTTCGCCGAGACCCTGGCGATCGAGAGCGATCTCTACGGCAATTTCGCGGGGATGTTCGCCGGCGATATCTCGGCGCCCGACTGGGTCTCCCCGCTCGACGGCGTCGATGCGGTGTTTTGGTTCGACAATATCGAACATCTGCGCATCGACCCGACCACGATCCTGCGCAAGCTGCGTTCGGCACTGTCCGAGAACGGCCAGATCTTCATCACGACCGACAATTTCGCGCGGCTGCGGAACATCCTGAAGCTGATCTTCAACCGCTCGATCGTCGCTTTGCCGAAGGATCTCTTCGCCGAGGTCGATTTCGAGCACGAATACGTTCACCGGCGCGAATATACGCGGCCGGAGCTGGAGGCCTGCCTGCGGGAGGCGGGCCTGAAGCCGGTCGAGGTCGAGATGCTCTGGCAGAGTCCGTCGGAGAGCCTGAAGAAGCTGCCGTTCCGGAGCTTCGAATACCTGTTCCCGCGCTTCCGCCCGCATATGCTGATCCGGGCTCAGAAGGCCGAGCAGGACGTCCGGTTGACGACGGGCTGAGCGAACCTCACCGTGTCCTGCTCGCGCAGGTCCCATCGCTCATAGGTCTTGAAGCCGGGTTTCAACCGCCATTCCAGCCTGACCGAGCAGGAGGCCTTGCCGTCCGTGGTCAGCCAGATGGCGAAGGTGTGCGAGCGCTCGGCGGTGAGACGCACGAGCGTCCCTGCGTTCACGACCTTCCAGCGCCCCTTCACCCGTCCGTCGACATCCTCGCCAAGGATGCCTTGCTGGGATAGCCCTGGCCGGCGTCTCCCGAGTCCATCGCGACGAATCTGCTCGGTAATCGTCCCATCCTTGCCAAGCGTGAGATAGATCGTCCGGACGATCTCGTTCGGTTCTTCGTCGATCTCAGGCTCGGTCCAGGAAAGATAGAGCTGGAAGCGTGCCTCCTGGGCGAGGGCAGGGCAGGCAATGCCGAGCAGGGCGAGGCAGGTGAACGCAAGAGCGAAGGGGCGGCTCATAGCACTTCGCACGTGGCCTGCTGGACCGTCGGCTGGTTGTATCTGATCGCGATGTCGCGCCGGCGGGCCCAGGCTTCGTAGGCCGTGAATCCCGGCTTCAGGCGCCATTCGAGCGTGACCGAGCAGGAGCGTGCGCCGTCGGTCCGCAGCCAGATCGCGAAGGTGTGGGTGCGCTCCGCCTTCAGGCGCAGCAACGTGGTCTCGTTGAGCACCTTCCAGCGCGCGGGCGAGCCGTCGAGCTCGTCGCCGAGCGCTCCCTCGTGGACGCGCCCGGCGCGTTGGCGCCCGCCGCGATTGCGGCTGACCTCCTCCTTGACCGCGCCGCCCTTGCCGAGGATGACCGTGATCGTGCGGCTCGCCGGCCTGATCCTTTCCCGCGGCTCGATCTCGGGAATCGTCCAGGCCAGGGACAGCCGGAAACGAACCTCCTGGGCGCGGGCAGGGCGAGCGGTGCCGAGAAGGGTGAGGCAGGCCATCGCAGCGAGTGCGAGATGCCGCCTCACAGAACGTCGCACCGGGCGGTGGGCCAGCTCGGCTCGGCGAAGCGAACCACGGGCTTGCCCGGCTTCTTCGGCGCTTCGAAGAGCGTGAAGCCGGGTTTCAGGCGCCACTCCAGCGTCGCCGTGCAGGAATCCTTCCCTTGGGTGCGCAGCCAGATCGCAAAGGTGTGAGACTCGCGCGCAAGGAGCCTGACGAGCGTGGTCTCGTTGACCNCCCGCCAGACCTTTCTGCGCGGTCGGCTGTCGCTTCCGCCGAGCTCGGTATCGGTCTCGACGAGATTCGCACCGGGCCAGCCGTTTCCGATCCTGGTTTCGGTCCGCTCCGTCACGGTGCCGTCGCTCTTGAGGGAAACGAAATACGAGTTCTGCTGCATGACCGATCGGGGCTTGGGCTCGACATAGTTGACGATCCAGCTCGTCGTGATGCGGAACTTCGCCTCTTCGGCGGATGAGGCCTGCGGCAGGCAAGCCAAGACCGCGAGCACGCCGCCGACCGCGAGGACCCGCGGCGAGGCAAGGTCATGCATTCGCGCGGAAATCTTCACAGGACCTCGCATTCGGCGCTCTGCTCGGTCGGTTCCGAAAAGAGCATCTTCACACGCCGCTTGGGGGCCCATGTCTCGTACACGCTGTGGCCGGGCTTGAGACGCCATTCCGCCGAGGCGGTGCATGAGCGGGTTCCGTCGGTTCGCAGCCAGATCGCGAAGGTATGCGAAGGCCGCGCGGCAACGCGCAGAAGCGTATTCTGGCTGATGACGGTCCACTTCGTTGTGAAGCGCCCGTTCATGTCCTCGCCCAGCGCGGTTTCTCGCGACGCCTGGCGGATACCCCTGGCGCGGCGGCCGGCCCTGTGGACGAATTCCTCGTGGACCGTGTTGCCCCGCAATGTGACCAGATAGGTGCTGGAGGTCGGACGGGACTGCTGTCTCGGTTCGATCTCATGCTGCATCCAGGAGACCGTGACGCGAAAACGCGCTTCCTGGGCCGCGGCTGGCGTGATTGCTTGCGGCAAGAAGGCAGAAACGACCGCAAAGAGCAAAGCAGAGCGGGTCACCATCAGCCTCATTCGCAGAACGACTGGCCGTTGAAGTTGAAGCAGCGCCCGCGCGCCGCCGGGGCGGGCGCCCTGGCCGGGGCCGGCGGGCGCGCGGCGGCCGGGCGGACGGAGCGCTCCTGCGCCACGCGCTTGGGCTTGGGCGCGACGCAGTCNCCGTCCGCATCCAGCCGCTCGCCGCGCGGGCAGCTCTTGGCGACGCAGACGCCGTCGCGCTCGACCTGCCGCGCCGAGCAGGTCAGCGGGCAGATGCGGCCGCTCTGGCGTTTCAGCACGTCGAGGAACTCGCTGGTCGGGGCGCCGGGAACGTCGAGATGGGCAAGCCGCGCGAACTCGCGGACGGCGCGGCTGGTGGCCTTGCTCGACCATTCGCCGTCGGGCTTGCCGCTGTAGCAGCCGACACGGCCGAGCTCGAGATTGATGGTGCGCGTCAGGCCGGCGAGATCGATGACCGCCGGCTTGGCCGGTTCGGGCGTGCCGCCGGGCAGGGCGGCCAGGCGCGTCGGCTCGTCGGTGCGTGCCGGAGCGGCCGCAGCCGCGCTCTGGACGCGCTGCAATTCCTCGGTGGCGCGCCGGCGCTCGGCCTCCAGCTCGGCCAAGAGCCTGGCGCGCTCGCGCTCGCCGGCCTCGCGGATCTCCTGCTCGGCCTTGAGCCTGGCCGCAAGCTCGGCGGCAGCGCGCTTGTTCTCCTCTTCCAGCTTGGCGAGCCGCTCGGCGATGCGGCGGTCCTCGTCCTGCTTCTGGCGGTTCGCGTCGGTTTCGGCCGCCTTGAGCTTCTCGGCCTGGGCGGTGGAGAGGCGATCCCGTTCGAGGGCCTGGCGCTCGCGCTCCTTGTCGTCGCGGGCGCGGCGGGCCTGGTCGTCGGCCCGGGCCGCGAGCTCGGCCTGCGCCTTGCGGTTGTCGGCTTCGAGCTGCGCCAGGCGCTCGTCGAGCTTGCGACGCTGCTCGGCCTGCTGCCTGGCCGCGTCCTCCTCGGCCTTCCGCCGTTGCTCGGCCTGCGCCGCTGCCAGCTTGTCCTGCTCTGCCCTGGCAGCGGCGAGGCGAGCGGTTTCCGCCTGTCGCGCACTCTCGGCGGCGGCGGCGGCCTTGCGGCGCTCTTCCTCATAGGTCGCGAGCTGGCGGCGCAGCGCCTCCTCGCGCTGTGCCCGTTCGACGGTCTCGATCCGGGCGCGGGCGGCATCGGCGAGATAGCTCTTCGGGAAGCGGGTGAGGAAATCGCGCAGCGCCGGGCCGTCCTGGCTGTCGCGCAGCTTGGCCCAGGCCTGCTGGTCGGTCTCGCTGCGGTTGAAGTAGAAGTCGCCGAGCAGGGAGATCGAGAGCTCCGGCGTCTGGCGGCCGCCGGTACGCTGGTTCACGCCGGCTGCGACGCGCCGGAAGAGCTGGCCGACCTCCAGCCCCGGCTCGGCCAATTGCTCGACGAGCGCAGCGCTGAAGGGGCTGTTGCGGCCCTTGCCGTCGGCGGCGACGTCGTTCGCCTGCGTCGCATAGGCGATGACCATGCCGCGGGTCTGGGCGATGCGGGCGAGGCCGCGGCCGATCGAGGTATCGCGCGAGCGGCCCGCACTGGCGATCCGGTCGGCCAGCGGGTTGTTGCGGCAGGCGTCGAGGATGAGCAGGCGCACGCCCTTGGCGTTCTGCAAGGCATCGATGACGTCGGCGACCCGGGTCGTCTCGTAGGGGATGCCGAACTCGTCGTTCGGCGCGCTGTCGACCGGCAGCAGGAAGTTCTCGCCGCGGAACTGCAGGCCGTGGCCGGCGTAGTAAAACAGGGCCGCGTCGGCGTCGACGGCCGCGCGGGCGAAGCGGCCGAGAGCTTCGCCCATGCCGCGACGATCGAGATCGCGCCCCTCGATCNCCTCGAAGCCGACGGCCCGCAGTGCCGCCGCCACGTCCTGCGCATCATTGCCGGGGTTGGGCAGGGCCGGGGCGGCGCGATAGGCCGAATTTCCGATGACCAGCGCGACGCGCCGCTCGCCCGTCTCGGCTGCGACGGCGCCTGCCAGGCCGCAGAGGAAGGTCAGTGCGACCAGCAGAAACCGGAAAGAGATCCGTCGGGATGTCGGCACGGTCGCGAGTCCAGCTCATGTATTGGACATGTTTTAGCTGTTGTCGCGGTCAGTGCAATATCCGCCTCGTGGGTAGAGGCAATAGTGGCCTCTATGCTCAGGCCATCGCCGCCTTCACCGTCTCGACGAGCTGCTTCATCGTGAACGGTTTGGGCAGGAAGTGGAAATCCTCCCCTTCCGGCAGGTTCTTGCGGAAGGCCTCCTCGGCATAGCCGGAGACGAAGACGACCTTGGTCGACGGGCTGCGCTTGCGCAGTTCGCCGAGCAGGGTCGGCCCGTCCATCTCGGGCATGACCACATCGGAGATGACGAGGTCGATCTTGCCCTCGTGCTTCTGGAACTGGTCGAGCGCCTCGACGCCGGAGGCGGCCTCATGAACGGTGTAGCCGCGCGAGACCAGCATACGGGCGTTGAGGGCGCGCACGGCGTCCTCGTCCTCGACCAGCAGGATGACGCCGGCNCCGGTATGGTCGGCCGCCGCCTTCTTCGGGGCTTCCCTTGCGGCAGCCTCGGCGGCGATGTCCTCTTCCGTCGGGATATAGCGCGGCAGGAAGATGCGGAAATTGGTGCCGCGGCCGACGACGGAATCGCAGAAGACGAAGCCGCCGGTCTGCTTGACGATGCCGTAGACCATGGAAAGGCCGAGGCCCGTGCCCTTGCCGACATCCTTGGTGGTGAAGAACGGCTCGAAGATCTTTTCCAGATGCTCCTGCGGAATGCCGGTGCCGCTGTCCTCGACCTCGAGCAGGACATGGTCGGCCGTCGGCAGGCCGTCATGCCCGAGCTCGCCGACCTCGGACGCCGGCACGTTCCGGGTGCGCACCTGCAGCTTGCCGCCATCCTGCATGGCGTCGCGGGCGTTGACGGCGAGGTTGACCACGACCTGCTCGAGCTGGCCGAGATCGGCCTTGACCGGCCAGAGATCGCGGCCCTGGCGGACGTCGAGCGAGATCTTGTCGGCGACGACGCGCTTCAGCATCAGCGAGAGGTCGGAGAGCACGTCGCCGAGCGCCAGCACCTGCGGGCGCAGCGTCTGCCGGCGCGAGAAGGCGAGCAGCTGCCGGACCAGCGAGGCCGCCCGGTAGGCGTTCTGCTTGATCTGCATGATGTCCGGGAAGGACGGATCGGTCGGCTTGTGGCTGGCGAGCAGGAATTCCGAGGCGTTGATGATGACCTGCAGCACGTTGTTGAAGTCGTGCGCGATGCCGCCGGCGAGCTGGCCGACCGCCTGCATCTTGCCGGCCTGGTCCATATTGTCCTTGAGCTTGCGCTCGGCGGTGGTCTCCAGCGCGTAGACGATGGCGCGCTCGCCATCGGCGTCCTCGCTGGCCGGGACCGGCGAGAGATAGAGCCTCGCCGAGCGGCCGTCCTCGCCGGTGAGCGCGACGTCGAGCGGGGCGATCTCGCCCTTGCCGGCGAGCGCCGCGTCGAAAGCCTGGGCGAGGGCGCCGTTGCCGTTGACCAGCTCCTGGATCGTCGCCGGCTGGGTCTGTCCCTGCGTCAGGCGGGCGAAGGAGGCGTTCGAGCGCAGGATCGCGCCGTGGCGGTCGACGGTCGCGATCGCCATCGGCGTCGCGTGGAAGAAGCGGGCGAAGCGCGCCTCGGCATCGGTGTGGCGGTCGGCGCCGGCTTCGCCGGCGGCGCGGTTGAGCACGAGAGTGCGCGAGGCNCCGGCGCGCCCGTCCTGGCCGAAGGCGACCTGGTGGTGGAGGCGAACCGGCAGCGACTGGCCGTTGCGGCGGCGCAGGTCGACATCGAGCACCTCGATGCGGACGTCGCCGGGCTGGCCGCGAATGGCCTGGATCAGCGCCGCGGCATTGGGCGAGGCGATGTCCTCGAGCTGCAGGCCGCCGGAGCCGAAGCGGGCGAGGTCGTAGTCGAGCCAGCCGGCCAGCGTCGCGTTGAGATAGGGCACCTCGCTGTCGGCATCGATCGAGAGGAAGCCGGCCGGCGCATGGTCGAGATAGTCGATCGCGTGCTGGAGCTCCTGGAAGGCGTTCTCCTGCCGCTCGCGCTCGGGCGTGACGTCGGTGACGCTCCACAGGCAGGCCGGGCGGCCGGCGCGGGTGATCGGCGAGACGCGCACGCGGTACCACCCGACGGCGCCACGCTCGTTCAGCGCGGGCTCCAGCCTGATCTCCTCGGAGAGGCGGCGGCCGGCGCGGGCGGCGGTGGCGAGGCGGTAGATCGCTTCGGAGACCTCGGCGCGGCCCTTGAACAGGCGCTCGACCGGGGCGATCTCGCTGGCGTTGCGGGCGCCGGCGAAAGCGAGATAGGCCTCGTTGGCGTAGACGATGCGGTTCTCGCCCTCGGTGACGACGACACCGTCCTCGGCGCTGTCGACGATCGCCTTGGTGAGGTCGTTGCGGGCGGAGCGCCCGGCGAACTGGATCAGTCCGATCGCGAAGGCGAACAGGCAGAACACCCCGACGACCGACAGCAGCGCGAGCAGGCCGAGGATCAGCGGCTGCGCCCATTCGTTGGCGATGAAGCCGAGCGCGATGGCGGCGCCGACCAGAAGGCCTGCGACCAGGAGGATGATGCCGACATGGCCGGGCCGGTCGGAGCGGTCGATCGCGCTCGGTGCCGTGCTTGCGCTCATTGCAGCGGGTCCGTTTCCTTCAGTCGCCCGTCGGTGATGGGTCGGCGCCGGGCATAGCCTAGAGAGGCCTGCCCGACCAGCGAGTTAGGCGCGCCGGCGCTTCAGGCGCAAGACGTATCCGATGACTTCGGCCACCGCCTGATAGTGTTCGACAGGAATTTCATCGTCGATGTCGACGGTAGCATAGAGTGCGCGCGCAAGAGGCGGGTTCTCGACGATCGGGATGCGGTGCTCGCCGGCGACCTCGCGGATCTTCAGCGCGATCGCGTCGACGCCCTTGGCGAGGCAGAGCGGCGCACCCTGGCCCTGATCGTATTGCAGGGCGATGGCGTAGTGGGTCGGGTTGGTGATGATCACCGTCGCCTTCGGCACCTGCGCCATCATGCGCGAGCGGGCGCGCTGGGCACGCAGTTGCCGCAGCTTGGCCTTCACCTCGGGATTGCCTTCGGTGTTCTTGTACTCGTCCTTCAGCTCCTGCTTGGTCATGCGCTGGCGCTGGTACCAGGTGAAGCGCTGGTAGCCGAAATCGCCAATGGCGATGACGGCGAAGATCGCGAGCACGCCGGCCATCAGCTTGATCGTCAGGACGAGCACAGCGGGCAGCAGCGCGTGCACATCCATCTGGGCGAAACCCTGCAGGCGGTCGCGCTCGCCCCAGAGCACGATCCAGACGCCGATGCCGACCACCAGGATCTTGGCGAGTCCCTTGGCGAAGTTGATCCAGGCTTCCTTGCCGAAGATGCGCTTGGCTCCGGCCATCGGCGAGATCCGGTCGAATTTCGGCATCATCGGCTCGGTGGTCCAGAGCGGCTTGTGCTGGATCAAGGCGCCGGCGAAGGCGGCGATCAGGATGAAGCCGAGCGGCAGGGCCATGATGGCAAAGCCGGTCATCACGCCCTGGCTGGTGATGTGGAAGAGGGCGCCGGCATCGTCCGAGACCTGATGGGCGTTCATCAGGAAGGAGCGCAAAGAGAGCGCCGCGTCGCGGGCGGAGCTGCCGGCGGCGACCAGCAGCGCGAGCGTGAAGCCGCAAAGCACGAAGAAGGTGCCGATCTCCTGGGATCTCGCGACGTCGCCCTTCTCGACCGCTTCGTCGAGCTTTCGCTGGGTCGGTTCTTCTGTGCGATCTTCGTTCTCGACGTCTCCCGCCATCGCTCTGTCTCCTTACAGGCCGATGAACTGGCGCAGGAAGGCGCCGAGATCGTCGAGGAACACGCCCATCATCACCCCGACCGAGGCGAGCAGCACCAGCATGCCGCCGAGGATCGAGGCGGGGACGGCGAGGAAGAAGACCTGGAGCTGCGGCATCAGGCGCGCCAGCACGCCGAGGCCGAGATTGAAGAGCAGGCCGAAGACGATGAACGGCGCCGAGATCTGCACCGCGATCGAGAAGCCCTGGCTCATCGCCTTGACCGCGAGCGTCATCACGTCGCCGATCTCGGGGAAGCCGCCAGGCGGCAGCAGGCGATAGCTCTCATGGATGGCGGCGAGCGCCAGGTGATGCAGGTCGGCGGCGAGGATCAGCGTGATCCCGAGCATCGAGAGGAAGTTGGCGAGCGAGGGGTTCTGCAGGCCGCCGGTCGGATCGACCGTGACGGCAAAGCCGAGGCCGAGCGTCTGGGCGATGATGAAGCCGGCGGTCTGCAGGGCGCCCATCAAGAGGCGCACGCTGGCGCCGATGACGAGCCCGACCAGGATCTCGCTGATCAGCAGGCCGCCGAGCGCCGCCGGTGTCTGCGGGATGGTGATCGCGCCGCGTGCCATCGGCAGGATGACGAGCGCGACGAAGAAGGCGAGGGAAAGCCGGCCGCGCGAGAGAATGAGGCGCTCGCCGATCCCCGGCATCAGCATGACCAGCGTTCCGACGCGCGCGAAGACCAGCACGAACAGCGCGCTGATCTCGGGCAGGACGGCGATCTGCATCGGGCGGACCCGGCTCCGGCGCCAGCAGGGCGCGCCGACCGGACTCCACAGCAAGGAGGCGCTGGCTGGCGCGAGGCTCATTCGCCCGTGGCGATTCGGACGGCGACCCTGCCCATATAACCCGCCAAGGCGTCGCCCATGAACGGCAAAAACAGCAGCAAGGCCGCGAAGACCGCGATGATCTTGGGCACATAGACCAGGGTCTGCTCCTGGATCTGGGTCAGCGCCTGGATGAGCGAGACGACGAGGCCGACCACGAGCGCGATCAGCATCAGCGGCGCGCCGGCCTTGAGGAAGACGACGATGCCGTCGCGGGCGACGTCGAGGATGGCTGCGGAGGTCATCGGCTGGCGTTCCGTTCGGCGTTCGGCGGGATGGCGGTCGTCAGACCGGCATCCGCATGATTTCTTCATAGGCGGCGATGACGCGGTCGCGCACGGCGACCAGCGTCTCGATCGCAGCCTCGCTCTCGGCGACCGCGGTGACGACGTCGACGACGTCGGAGCGGCCGGCGGCGACCTTGCCGGTCTGGATGTCGGCCTGGCGGGCGCTCTGCGCGGTCGAATCCAGCGCCTTGCTGACCAGCGAGGAGAAATCGGGCAGGCCGGCGCCGGCGCCGTCGAGGCCGCCGACCGAGGCGGGCTTCTTCAGGAGGGCGCTCGCGCCCATCCCCTGCATCGAGGCGTAGGCACCGGCGGCAAAGCTCGAGGNGGTCATGAGAATGGCTCCGCTTCAGCCGTGCGAGATCAGGCGCGCAGGATGTCGATGGTGCGCTGGATCATCCGGCGCGTGGACGAGATGACGTTGAGATTGGCCTCGTAGCTGCGCTGGGCCTCGCGCATGTCCATGGTCTCGACGAGCGAGTTGACGTTGGGCAGCTTGACCTGGCCGCTGGCGTCGGCCGCCGGGTGGCCGGGATCGTATTTGCTGCGGAAATCGCTGCGGTCGCGGCTGACGCGGCCGAGTTCGACGACCTGGGCGTCGAGCTCGCGGTCGAGCTTGCCCTGGAAGGTCACGATCTTGCGGCGATAGGGGTCGGTGCCGGCGCGTTCCGGCGACGAATCGGCATTGGCGAGGTTCTCGGCGATGACGCGCATGCGGCCGGCCTGACCTTTCAGGCCGGAGGCGGCGACGGCGAGGCTCTTGAGCAGATCCATGACGAGGCTCCTTAACGTCCCGATTACCGGCCCTTGCCGATCGCGATCTTCATCAGTCCGAGGCTCTTGCTGTAGAGCGAGGCGGCGAGCTGGTAGTCGGACTGGTTCTGCGCGACCTTCATCATCTCGTCCTCGAGATTGACGCTGTTGCCGCTCGGCGTGGTCTCGAAGCGCTTGGGATCGCGCGGGTCGAAGCCGTTCCGCTGACCGGACAGGCCGAGATGCAGCGGCGAGGTCTGCGCCAGCGTCACGCCACCCGTGCCGGCCGGCGAGGGCGCACGCAGATCGTGCGGCTTGAAGCGCGGCGTATCGGCATTGGAGACGTTCTCGGCGAGCAGCTTCTGGCGCGCCTGGTGCCAGTGCATCCGCNCCTTCAGCGCTCCCATCAGGCCAAGGCCGTCATTCGCCATGCCGCAATCTCCCGTCGGCTCCTGCCGAAGTGGGAAATTATTGCCGGGTGCATGGTTAATATCGGGTTAATTCACAGGGATCTGCGCGATGGTGTTAACCATCCGCTAACCACGTTTCCCGAATTGGCGGGGCTTATGGTATAGCCAACCCCGTCTATCCGCCTGAGCGCCCTTACAAAGAGCGGTCGGCGGCTGTCGCGTCGCTTCATGAGGCAGACCTTGCAGACTCTGTTTGGCTTCGAACTTTCCTCCGGCCTGCGTTGGATCATCGCCTTCGCAGTAGTGCTGCTCCTGGTCGCGCTGCTCGGCTTCTTCCTGCGGCGCATGAGCGGCGGCCGGCTGAAGTTCAAGGGACAGGGCGGGGGCCGCACCCGCCAGCCGCGCCTCGGCGTGGTCGACGTCTACGACCTCGACCGGCAGCGCCAGCTGATCCTGGTGCGGCGCGACAATGTCGAGCATCTGGTGATGATCGGCGGCGCCTCCGACGTGGTGGTCGAGACCAATATCGTGCGCAGTGGCGGACGCGTCGCGGCGCCCCTGCCGAGCGAAGGCCTGGCGGAACGCCCGCTGGCGTTCGAGCCCGAGTCGCGCCCGCAGCCCGTCGAGGACATCAGGCCCGTGCCGCCCATGCCGGCGCCGCCTTCGCCGGTGCCGGCCCCTGCCGTTCCGGTCGATCCGGTGCCGCCGCCGCGGCCGGTCTCGCCTCCGCCGCCGCGCGCCGTGGTCCAACCTCCGATTCAGCCCCAGCTCCCGATTCCGCCGCGGCCGGCTCCGGCACCGATTCCGCCGGCCGTCGCCGCGGGGGCTGCCGGAATCGGCGCGGCCCTGACGCGCGATCCGGCGCCCGCAGCCAGCGCCAGCGAGCTCGGCGACATGGCCCGGCAGCTCGAAGAGGCGCTGAAGCGTCCGTTCTCGGCGGTGCGGCCCGGCTCGGCTGCTCCGCGCCCCGAACCCGAGGCGCCGCCGGCGCCCAAGCCCGTCGTGCCGCCGCCGGCTCCTCCGGTGCAGCCCGTTGCGCCGGCCGTAGCGAAGCCGCCGGTTCCGGCCCCTGCGCCGGCGCGTCCGGCGCTCGACATGGAGGCCGAGCTCGAAATGGCGCTGGGGTTGAAGCCCGGGCCGGCGCGTCTGGCTGCGTCCGAGCCGCCGCTGGTCGCCCCACCGGTCTTCGCGCCGCCGAAGCCGCCGGCTCCCGGCCCGGCGAAGCTGGACGAGAAAAAGCCCGAGCCGGCAAAGGAGCAGGCGCCGCCCGCCCCCGTGCCGGAGCCGAGCAAGCCCGGCAAGTTCGCGCCGGTCTTCGACGATGTGCTCGACGAGGTCGAGGCTGCCGTGAAAGCCGAAGCGCCGGCCAAGAGCCAGTCCAAGCCGAACGAGCAGAAGCCTGCTGAAGGCAAGCCGGTCGAGGCGAAGCCTCAGGAGACCAAGCCGGCGGATGCCAAGGCTGCCGAAGCGAAGCCTGCCGAGGCGAAGCCGGTGGAGGAATCAAAGCCGGCCGCCAAGCCGCCCGAGGACGATCCGTTCTCGGTCGATGCGATCGAGGCCGAATTCGCCCGCCTGCTCGGGCGCGATCCCAAGAAGGGCTGAGGCAGGCTCCCTCGAGCGCAGGCGCCGGGGGATAGCGCGCGAAACCCACTTCGCCCGCCAGCGAGCCTTGCTCTAGCGTTCCTCCTGCCCGAGCCGTGATTCGGGCGGGGACGGATGATGGGCAGGCGGATACCCACAAGACGGAGCTTGCGCTGGCTGGCGGCGTTGGCCGCCGGGCTAGGCCTGCTCGGGATCGCCGCGGCGGCGCAGGCCCAGACGCTCTCGCTCGATCTCGGCCAGGGCGGTGTCACCGAGCGGGCGCTGCAACTGATCGCCGCGATCACGGTGCTGTCGCTGGCGCCGTCGATCCTGATCATGGTGACCTCGTTCACCCGCATCGCGGTGGTGCTGTCGCTGCTGCGCTCGGCGCTCGGCACCCAGACCGCGCCGCCCAATGCGGTGATCATCGGGCTCTCGCTGTTCCTGACCGGCTTCGTGATGGCGCCGACCCTGAAGGAGGCCTATCGCGTCGCCGGCGCGCCAATGATCGCCGGGCAGATGCAGCCGCAGGAAGCGTTCGAGCGCGGCATCGTGCCGTTCCGCGAATTCATGCTGAAGCATGTGCGCGAAAAGGACCTGGCGCTGTTCATGGAGATGTCGCGCGAGCCCAAGCCGGAGAAGCCGGAGGACATCCAGATACAGGTGCTGGTGCCCGCCTTCATGATCTCGGAGCTCCGGCGCGCCTTCGAGATCGGCTTCCTCTTGTTCGTGCCCTTCCTGATCATCGACCTCGTGGTCGCCTCGATCCTGATGTCGGTCGGCATGATGATGCTGCCGCCGGTGACGGTGGCGCTGCCGTTCAAGCTGATCTTCTTCGTGCTGGTCGACGGCTGGGGGCTGGTCGCCGGCTCGCTGGTGAAGAGTTACGGCAGCTGAAGCCTCCGCTCAGCCCTGACCCGGCCTTGGCCCGGCATTGGCCGCGTCGGTCTCAGCCGGTTTTCGCCGCTCGCGCACGGCGCTGGAATAGGCCGGATAGCGCTTGCGGTATTCCTTGAGGAAGTCGGTCATCGTGTCGGAGCCGGCGGCTGCACGCGCGGCTTCGCGGATGTCGGCGGCGCTGGCCCGGCTCGCGCCGGTGACGAAGCCGAACAGCCTGGCATCGGCGCCTTGCGCCATCTTGGCCGCGAACTTGGTGCGCAGCCGGTCGAGCGAGAGCGCCTCATCCGACATGACATAGCCGATCGCGGCCCGCATGACATCGGCACGCTCGCCGTCGCCGAGCGGGGCCTGGCCGCGCCAGCTTTCGCCGAGGATACGCTCCAGCGCCTCGCCGGCCTCGCGCCAGCGCCGACCGTTCCAGAGGATGTCGGCGCCCAGCCGGTCTATCTCCGGGCCGCTCTCGCCTTCGAGCAGATCGAGCGCCTGGTCGGTGCGCGAGAGGTCGGAGAGCGCCTTGGATTCCAGCAGCAGGCGGGCGCGCTTCACATCGGCAGGCAATTCGGCGAGCCGGGTCGAGACGATCGCCTGCAGAGCCTCCGCCGGCTTGCCGTTCATCAGCTGGATCATGGCGAGCCGCGTCGCCACGGTGGAGCGCGCGGCGCCGGTCAGGCGCCGATCCATCTGGTATTGCAGGATTTCGCCGGCCTGGTCGAGCAGGTCGAGCTCGACCAGACGGTCGGCGAGCAGCCGGGTGATCTCGTCGCCGCGACGGCCGATCGGCAGGTAGTCCTTGAAGTCGTAGAACAGCGCCAGGGCTTCGAGCCGCGGCAGCTTCTCCAGATTGGGATCGCCGAAGAGCGCCTCGAAGCGCTGGGCGGTCTCGTCGTGCAGCAGGCGCGTCGCCGGATGCTCCGGGAAGACCTCGTTGGCGCGCCGTGCCGTCTGGAAGGCGTCGCGCCAGCGCTGCTGCTCGGCATAGAGGCGGCCGAGCTCGGCGAGCGCCTCGATCTCGATCTCGCCGCCACGCCAGATCGCCGAGACGGTCTCGAGCCGGGCGATGGCTTCGTCGGCTGAGAAATCCGCGCGCTTCTCGGCACGGGCGAGCTTCACCGCGCGCAATTGCGCCTCGGCCGCGACCGGCCGCGCCTTCGCCTCGAACAGCGGCTTGTAGCCGTTGATCGCCGCTTCCGGCCGGCCGCTGACGTCGTCGAGCCTGGCGCGCAGCAGCTCCAGCTCCTCGGGTTGGACCAGCTCGTCGGACATCTCGGCGAGCCGGCCGATCTGCTTTTCCGCCACGCCCGCCTCGCCGGTGGCGAGTGCGGCCCGTGCCATGGCCGGGCGGAATTCGGCCTGGAGATCGGCGGGATAGCGATCGAGGATGCTCTCGGCCCGGCGGAAGCCGGCGAGCGCCTGGGCATTGCGGCCGAGCCGCTGCTCGGAGAGGGCGCGCCAGAGCCCGGTTTCGGCCTCATCGCGGATTGGCGCGGCCTCGAACGCCTTCAGCGCCTCGGTGCTGCGGTGCATGCGGGTGGCAATTAGGCCGCGCAGGAAGAGCGCGTCGCGGTTGCCGCGCATCGCGGCGTCGTCGGCGAGCAGCGCGTTCAGCGGCCCGGCCGCTTCCGGCATCATGCCGTTGGCGGCGAGGAAGCGTGCCAGCGCCAGGCGGGTCTCGGATTTGCGGCCGCGCGAGGCGCCGGCGATCTCGCGCAGCATGGCGGCCGAGCGATCGCGGATCTCGTTGGTGTGCAGGGCGGACCAGGCCTCGCTGTCGAGCAGCGGGCGAGCGGCCGCCTGTTCGCCCGTCTTCTCCGTCTCTTTCGGCTTCTCGGCGTCGAGGCTGACGATCAGGCCGTTCTGGCGGCCGATGCGGACCTCGTCCGTGTCGGCGCGCACGGCGAGATCGTCAGCGACGGCGCTGACGACGACGCCATGGGCACTCTGCGGCAGGCCGAACTCGATGAAGCGGTACGGCTTCGAGACGGCGCGCGTCGGTCCCAGCGCGGTGGCGACGGCAAGGCTCGGGCCGCCTTCGCTGTTTTCGAGCCAATGCACGCCGGTCAGCCCCGGCACCGGGACAGTGACGATGGTCTGGCCGCGTTCGTCGGCGTCGCGGCGGGGCGTGAGCGCGGTCGCGGGCTTGCCGGCCTTGTCGCCGAAGCTCAGCGACCATTGCGTGTCGTCGTCGGAGAGCCGGACCAGCTGCTGGCGACGAGTGTTCAGCCTGACGAGGGTGACCTTGGCCTCGCGGGTGACGGTGACGGCCTCGACCAGGGCCGGCAGCACGCCCTTGAGCTTGTCCGGATCGAGCGTGTCGCGCGTGTCGAAGACCAGCGTGACCCGGCCGGGCTCGGTGAAGGCGGCGGCGCCCGTTGGCCGCGAGAAGCGGAAATCGATGCGGCCGCCGTCGCCCTCGGCCGCGGAGGCGATCTCGACATCGCGGGGCGGCGCGTCGGCGGCGACGGCGGTGACGGGCTTGGGCGCGGCAGCAGGGGCCTCGGCTTTGGGGGCGGGAGAGGGCGGCGTCGCCGCCGGCTTCTGCTCGGAGGCCTTGCCGTCTGCCGGTTTCGTCTCGGCCGGCTTGGCGGCCGCCTGCAGATCGGCCAGCGACAGCGGGGGGGCGGCACCGGGATAGGGCAGGTCGACCGTCCAGCCGGCCTCGTCGCGGAAGCTGCGGAGCTGACGGTCCTTCGGGACGCTGAAGACGAGCTGGGTGCGGTCGCCGCCGATCTTCGCCTGCTCCAGCGTGAAGTCGGCCGGCAGCAGGCTGCGGATCTCCGACGGCGTCACCGCCAGCGGCTGGTCGAAGCTCAGCGTCAGCTTGCCGTCGTCGAGGCTGGTCGTCAGCGCCGCCTCGGCCGGTGCCGAGAACATGAAGCGATCGAGCGTCGGCAGGCGCGCGGTGCGAAAGCCGAGCTGCTTCGGCGCCGGCGCCGGCATGCGGGCAATGTCGCGTGCGCGCGCCTCGGCGAGGCGCAGGCGCTGGGTGAGCTCGGCGAGGACCTCGGGCGGCAGGCCCGGCAACTGCCCGGTCCAGTTCTCCGGCAGGAGGTCGACGAAGGCCTTGTCGCCGGCTTCGAGCAGGTTGGCGCGATAGGGCCGGGCCAGCGCCAGGCGCAGGCCGCGCCCGTCGGGGTCGACCCTGATCACCGAGACATAATTGGGCAGCTCGGCGGCGAGCTTGCTCGGATCGAGCCGCACAGGCTGGCTGAAGCCGATCACGACCACGCCATTGGCGACACGCACCCGCGTCGTCACCGGCTCGTCGAAGGCGAAGGCGATGCGGCCGAAGCCGGCGCGCATGGCCTCGCCCCGCAAGGTCGCGGTGGCAGCCGTTGCCGGCGCGGCGAAGCCGGCAGCGAGGCTCAGCGCCGCCAGGCCGATGCCGAAGCTCAGGGACCGCAGGATACGCACGACCGCTACTCAACCCGACGCGATTGGCAAAGCAGCGACAGGCCGCTCCAACCTGCACGGAGGCTAGCCCGTCAAGGATAACGGGGGGTTAAGGTTGGTGCCGTCGCGAAGCCCGTATTCATCGCTGTTTCCTTGAAAATGGTTTGCACTCGTTGGCGCTGTTTTTTCACTGCGCGAACGCGTTACGCTCTGCAACGGCCCCGTCGGCTCACGCCGGCGGGGCTTGTGTCTTTTGGTATTGCCGGCGCTGCGGCGCGGACTAAATTTCCGGTGTTGGTGGCGTATGCGGGAGAAAGGAGATGCCATTCTCATCACTGACGGACCCGGTGGAACTTGCCCGGGCCAGCGCAGCGCTCGATGCAGCTTGGAATGAAGTCCGGTTGAGCCTGTCCGATCCATACGACGAGCGGGAGCGAACGCGCCTCGCTTATATCGTCGCCAGTTTGGTGGCCGTCGCGGAGGATGAAGACGATCTGACCCAACGTGCCATCGAGCGCTTCCGGCGCGCGCTGGCATCTTGAGGAATGCCCCGTCGGTAACTCCGCGGGGCAGGGTCGTTTTCGGAACTGCTCGAACCTGAACCGGTTCTCGTGAGGGGACATGCAGGGCCAGCTACCAGATCGGCCTCAATGGCCGGGCTCACGCCTATGACGGGAGGCTTGGCGTCAAGGTCACGTGGTAGACGAAAGGCGTCCTATAGCTCTCAGACATGCCCGGCCGCATAGCTCCTGGCGCTGCGGGCGAGATGCCGCGCCAAGGCTCGTGCGGCTGGGGACAAGGTGCGGCCATTGCGCACGCAGATCTTGAGGCAGGCCTTACGCAGATTACGACCTTGGAGCGGAACCGCGACCAGGCGTCCTTCGACGACGTCCCGCCGCGTGGCGCAGCGCGTCAGGATGCTGAGGCCGAGGCCTGCCCGCGCGAAAGAGCGCAGCGACTGGATCGAGTTCGTGACCAGGGCCGGCTTCAGCGCGATGCCGGCCGCCGCGACCATGTCGTCGACGAGGCGGCGCAGCCCGAAGGTCCGGTCGGGGAGGGCAAGGCGCATCTCGCCGATTTCCGCGATCCTGACCGATTGCCGCGCCGCGACGGCATCGTCCGGATGGGCTGCGACGACCAGCGCATCGGCGATCTCGGCGAGCGAGAGCACGCTGCGGTGCTGGATCGGATTGAAGGCGACGACGATGTCGGCCTCGTCGTCGAGCAGGCGCTGCACCAGCTGGTCGGAGCTCGCCACCATGATGTCGAAGCTGACCGAGGGGTGGGCGGCCGAGAACTCGGCGAGCGCGGGATAGACGAAATCGTCCATCGCGCCCTCGACCGTCCAGACGCGGACATGTCCGCGCTTCATGCCCTGGAGCTCGTCGATGGCGGCGCGCGCGCTCTGGACGCTGTCGAGGATGGTACGGGCGGTCTCGAGCACGGCCGTNCCCGCCGTGGTCAGCCGCATGCCGCGCGCCCGACGCTCGAACAGCGGCGTGCCGTATTCCTCCTCGAGGCTGGCGATCTGGCGGCTGATCGCCGAGGGCGCGACGCGCAGCGCATCCGCGGCCTCGCGGACCGAGCCGTGATCGGCGACTAGCGCGAAATAGCGATAGCGGGTGAGCGACATGGCAGNGGGCCGCGGTCGATGCGTGAACCTCCGACCGTAGGCGAGTGTTGCCGGATCGGCAACGAACTCTCCGCGGAACCGCGCTGGCTGAGCAGGCTGCCCGCCCTCTACGACTAGGAAAACCAGACGAGGAACCGGCCCGATGTACTCCACCCGCACCAGCCAGGACGGCAGCTATCGGTTCATCCCGGCCGTCTATCAGTACTCCGGCGGCGTTGCAGCCGAGCCGGGCTTCCGGATCGAGCGCGCGCAACTGGCGTCCCCGGTCGCGATGGATCGCGGCCTTGCACTGGTCGAGGCGCATCTGAAGCAGATCGGCAGGCCTCTGACCGCGTTCTGCGCCTGCGAACTGCGCTCGCCCGAGCCCTTCTCGGAAGGCGGCTTCGACGCCTTCAACCGGCTCTACGCCGCCCGGCTCGACCAATGGGGCGTGCTGCAGGGAGAGGNGAACCCGGTCGCCCGCACCAATATCTGTCCGGAGATCGGCAAGCCCGAAACCGTCTCCCTGCACGCTTTCAGCTACACGGTTCCCGACGACGGTGCGCGGGCGAGCTTCGTGGTCGCGGGCAGCGGCGAGGCGCCGGAAGGCGGCGCGAGCTATGCGCAGGGGACGATCCGGCCGGGCGACGCCTCGCCCGAAGGCGTGCGCGCCAAGGCCGAGTGGGTGATGGGCGAGATGGAGCGTCGCCTCTCCGGCCTCGGCTATGGCTGGGCGGAGGCCACGGTCACGAACATCTACACGGTCCGCGACATCCATCCGCTGCTCGGCGATGTCCTTGCCCCAATCACCAGCCTCGGCCGGGCCGTGACCTGGCATTTCTCGCGGCCGCCCGTAGCGGTGCTCGACTACGAGATGGATGTGCGCGGCCTGTCGCGGGAGATCGTGATCGCGGCGTCGGCCTGAGCGTCGCCCGCGATGTGATGCGTTGCCGGAAATCGAACGGTCAAGTGGAGGGGATTCCGATGGTGCTCGATCGACGTGCGCTTCTCCTGGCGGGGCTCGCCCTGCCCACGCTGGCCAGGGCGCAGGCGCCCTGGAAGCCGGAGCGGCCGGTGCGGCTGATCCTGCCGTTCACGCCGGGCACCTCGATGGACCCGGTGGCGCGTCTGGCGCAGGAAAGCCTGAAGGACAGCCTCGGCCAGAGCGTCGTGGTCGAGAACATCGCGGGAGCGGCGACCGTCATCGCCGGNGCCGAGACGCTGAAGTCGCCGCCCGACGGGCACACCATGCTGATGATTGCCAACAGCTTCGCGGCGAACATCACGCTGCGGACGCGCACGGCGGACTGGCAGCGCGCCTTCGTCCCGGTGGTGCAGGCGACAGTGGTGCCTCACGTCCTCGTCGCTGCGCCGTCGCTGAAGACCGACTGGGCCGGCCTCCTGAAGCGCTTGCGCGAGGGCGGCGGTTCGATGACCTATGGCTCGCCGGGCATCGGCACCTCGCCGCATCTCGGCGCCGAGCACTTCCTGCGGCTCGTCGGCGGCAAGGCGGTGCATGCGCCCTATAACGGCACAGCACAGCTTTTCGTCGACCTCTATGCCGGCCGGATCGACTTTGCGCTGAGCAACCTGCCTGATGTCGTCCAGCCGATCGAGGAGGGCAAGCTCGTCGCGCTGGCGGTCACCGCTGACCAGCGGGTGCGCGAGCTGCCGAAAGTCCCGACCTTCGCCGAGCTCGGCCTGCCGGATCTCCTCTCGGACAGCTGGTTCGGCATCATGGTCCGGCGCGACACGCCGGCGCCGGCTCGCGAGGCGCTGGAGCGCGCCTGGCTCACGGCCCTGGCGCGTCCGGATGTGCGCGAGCGCCTGCAGGCGCTGAGCTTCACCGTGCTGGCGCGGCCGGGCGCCGAGTTCGAGAAGATGATCGAGCGTTATGTCGCGACCTATGCGACGATCATCAGGGAGAACGGCATCACCGTTCAGCAATAAGCGCCGAGACGGACGCGAGGAGCGCTCAATACAGCGTAGCTGGGTCGCGCGGGTCCATTCCGGGCGGAGCCAGAACCTTGCAGATGATGATGTTGACCGTGCCGCGCTTGTCCTTGGCCTTGACGCCGTAACGTGACTTGTCGCCCCAGCCGTGGTGGGTACGGCGCAGTTGGAAATAACCGGTGCCCTTAGGCTTTATGGTGAAGCCGTTGTTCTCATAAGTGACGGCGCTTCGGTTGCCGATACTCGTCAACGCCACGAGCGTTTCCTTCGAATACCGTACGATACGCAACTGGGGGCCGAGCGAGGTAATCGAGAAGTTGATGTGGCTATCGTAGTAGAGGCCGAGAATCGGCGTATTCGTGTCGATGAACTGCAGCGAGCCTTCGTACTGGCCAGGCCCACCACCCTCAAAGCCGTATTTCGCAATGCTGCTCATGGCTGCCTCTCCGGGATCGATGGAGAGTTAAGCGCCAGACCGCATGGGCGGCGTCATCCATTCGAACGAGCGGGCCGCACAGGTTGTCGGCGCCCCCCGTGCGCCTCAGCGCTTGGGCGTGGGCTCGATCGCCGGCAGCTCGTTGCCGGCCGGCGTCGGAGCGGGCGCGCGCTCGGTGGCGACGGCGGGGCGGCCGCGGACAGAGAGCGCGACGGTGAGGCGCTCGGCCGCCTCGGGCGACATGGCGGCGAGCACGTCCGACATCTTGCGCGGATTCATCTGCTGGACCACGGGAACCAGGATGTCGAGCGCCAGCCGGTCGAAGACGCGGGCGGCGTCCTTCGGCTTCATCGTCTCGTACATGATCACCAGGTTCTTGACCGCCTGATTGGTGTCCGCCTCCTGCTTGCGCGGGCCTTCGACCTTCTCTTCCAGCGCCTTGAGGTCGTCGACGCGGCCNCCGAGCTTCTTCTCGGCGGAATCGAGCAGCTTCTCGCGCATGTCGAGCTCGCGCATGCGTGCCTCGATCTCCTCGCGGCGCTGGCCAAGGCGTTCGAGCAGTGCCTTCTCGGCCGGCGAGACCGGCTGGGCGGTGCCGTTCATCAGTCCGGCCTTGTTGTTCGGATTGGCGTCGCGCTTGGCCTGCTCTTCGGGCGGCAGTTTAGGCTTCGGCGGATCGATCGTGCCGGTCGTCTCCGGGTCCCAGAAACCGTCGGGCTGATGAGCCTTGGCAACGGTCTTGGCGAGGCCCCAGGCTTCCTTTTCCGGCTTCGGGGTGAACAGCTGGGCGCTGGCGGGCACCTTGCCCGGATAGGGCTCCGCCGTCCAGGCGAGCAGCTTCAGCGCCAGGAGACCCATGGCGCCGAGGATGACGGCCGGGATGAGGCGGGGCGTCTGGATCACGCAGCCTGGCCTTCGAGCCTGCGGGCGGCACGGGCGCGGATCGCGGCGGCGGCATCGGCGGTGCTCGCCATGCGCGAGAGGGCGGGCTTCTCAGGGGNGGGCTCGGCCTTGGGCACGACCATGGTCGCGGCGCTGACGATCTGGCCGATACGCTCCATCACGGTCTGGCCGGCCTCGATCTGCTGGGCAAGGTCGGCGGCATAGCGCTCGGCGGTCTGCAGGCGCTCGGCGAGGGTGCGGTCGCAATCGCCGAGGGTCAGCTTGAGGCCGGCGATGGCGCGCTCGGCCGTGTCGGTGGCCGAGATCAGCGCCCCGATGGTCTGGCGCATCGCGCTCTCATCGGCCTTCAGCCGCTCGATGCGCTTGGAGAGCACGAAGCAGGTGGCGATGGTGGCGACCAGCAGGCAGCCGACCAGGACATCGGCGATCAGGGTGATGGTCATGGGCTGGTCTCCCTGGTCAGGACGCCGGGTTGAGATGGCTGGTGTCGAAGGCGGCCATGGTCGTCTTCGAGCGCCGCAAGGGGCTGACGACCTGGACGGCGATCTTGTCGTCGACCCGGCCGATGCGGCCCTCGCTGACGATGAAGTCGCCGCAGCGCAGCGATGCGACCGAATCGGGGCGGGCGTCGAACATCAGCGTGTCGCCGATCTCGAGCTTCATCACCCGCTTCAGCGGCATGGTGCATTCGTGCAGCACGCATTTCACGGCGACGTCTGCCTGCCAGACCTCGGTGGCGAGGTGGTTCTCCCAGATCGGATCGCGCCCGAGCTTCTCACCCATGAAGCTTTCGAGCAGCAATTCACGGATCGGCTCGATGGTGGCGTAGGGCAGGAGCAGGTGGAGCGAGCCGCCGCGGCCTTCCATGTCGAAGCGCAGTTCGACGCGGATCGCGGCGTTGGCGGGCCGCGAAATCGAGACGAAGCGCGGATTGGACTCGATCCGGTCGACCCTGAAGTTCACCGGCGAGAGCGGCCGGAAGGCCGCCTCGGCATCGCCGAGCACGACGCCGATGACGCGGCGCAGCAGGCTCATCTCGATCGAGGTGAAGGGACGCCCGTCGACGCGCGCCGCCGCCTGGCCGCGCTTGCCGCCCAGCATGGTGTCGAGCACCGAATAGGTGAGGGCGGACTCGATGGTGACGAGGCCGAAATTGTCCCACTCCTCGGCCTTGAACACCGCAAGCATCGCCGGCAGCGAGATCGAGTTGATATAGTCGCCGAAGCGGACCGAGCGAATGCCCTCCAGCGTCACCTCGACATTGTCGCTGAACAGGTTGCGCAGGCTGGTGGAGAGCAGGCGGACCAGACGCTCGAAGATGATCTCGAGCATCGGCAGGCGTTCATAGGTGACCGAGCCGGAATCGACGATCGCCTGAATGCCGTTGCGGCCGCCCTTGCCGTCATCTCCGATGGAGAAGCCGAGCATGGTGTCGATCTCTTCCTGATTCATCAGGCGATCGATATTGGCTTCCTGCTCGCCGCCGTCGTCGGCGGCGATGTCGGACATGGTGGCCCATTCCGCCGCCATGCCTTCCGGCGTCAGCGGGAGCTTGTCCTTGTCTTTGTCGTTGTCTCGGGCTTCGAGATCGTCGTTGGCCATGGCGGTCTGCTTTGCGCGATCGGGCTGCCGCTATTGCAGCAGCAATTCCTTGAAGAGGACGGCGTCGACCTTGGNCGGGTAGACGGTGACGTTGACCCGGCGCAGCAGCTCTTCCTTCAGGCGATACATGCCGGCCGAGCCGTCGAGGTCGGAGGGGCGCAGTTCGCGCATGAAGACCTGGAAGGNGTCTTCGACGCGCGGCAGCAGCGGCTTGACCTGCTCAGCGGTCTTGGGATCGGCGATTTCGAGCGCGACCTTGATCTTGACGATCGGCTGGCGGTCGTGCTGCGGGCCGGCGGTGATGCCGATCATCATGTCCTTCATCTCGACGAAGGTGATCAGCTTCTTGGCGGCCGCGGCGGCCTGTTCGGCGGTCACTTCGTCGGCAGGCTTCTTCTTCATGAAGAAGAACCAGCCCCCGCCACCGAGCACGGCGACGAGTGCCACCGCGCCGCCGATCATGACGAGCTTCTTCTTCTTGCCGGACTTCGGCGCCTCGTCGGCGCCGCCCTCGGCGGCTTCGTCGTCCTTGTTCGCCTTCTTCGCCATCTCGGCCCGCCCGCCCGTGACGGGCGCCGGCCGGCCCGCCTCTCTGCCGTTAACCCTTGCCCAATTACGGTTAACGGCCCGTTAAGGACGGCAATTCTTGCCGGGTCGTTTCTGCCGGAAGGGCGGTTTCCGTCCAGCGGTGGTGAAGGCCGCCTTCCAATCTATATCGAATGATATCAATCATTTGCCGCGATTAACCATGTTGGCACGTCGCTTGCCACCTGTCTGGCGTGGCCACCGCGCTGGGGAGCGTCGGGGCGGTCATGGGACAGATCGGGAGCAGGAGCCGTGGAAAACGCGCTTCTCGTCAGCCTGTCGCGCCAGATGGCTCTGGCGCGCGAGCTCGACGTCATCGCCAACAACGTCGCCAATGTCGGCACGAACGGCTTCAAGGCCCGTTCGGCCCGCTTTGCCGAATACATCTCGCCGACGGCGCGGGCCGACACCTTCCCGACGCAGGATCGGCGGCTCTCCTATGTCATCGACAAGGGCACGCCGATCGACCTGTCGCTGGGGATGATCGAGCGCACCGGCAACCCGCTCGACGTCGCGCTGCAGGGCGAGAACTACCTCGTCGTCCAGACCGCGCAGGGCGAGCGCTACACCCGCGCCGGCTCGCTCGAGATCAACGGGCGCGGCCAGCTGGTGACGCAGGCAGGTCAGCCGGTCATGGGCGATGGCGGGCCGATCGTGTTCGGCTCGACCGAGAGCAACGCACGCATCGCCACCGACGGCACGGTCTCGTCCGACCAGGGCCAGCGCGGCAAGCTTCGGATCGTCCGCTTTGACAATCCTCGGGCGCTGGCCAGCGACGGCGCCAACCTGTTCTCCTCGACCGCCGCCGCGCAGCCCGCCGGCCCGCAGGCGCGGCTCGAGACCGGAGCGATCGAGCGCTCCAACGTCAAGGCCGTGGTCGAGATGACCCGGCTGGTCGAGGTCCAGCGAGCCTACCAGACGCTTTCGGCGATGATGGGCAAGACCGACGAACTGCGCGCCAAGGCGATCACCCGCCTGNCCGATCAGCAAGCCTGACGCGGAAGGAGCCAGATCCATGCGCGCACTCTACACCGCCGCCACCGGCATGATGGCCCAGGAACTCAACGTCCAGGTCATCTCGAACAATATCGCGAACGTCCGCACCACCGGCTACAAGCGCCAGCGCATCCATTTCCAGGACCTGCTCTACGAGCACATCCGCCGCGCCGGCACGCAGACCTCGGACCAGAACACGCAGGTTCCGGCCGGCACCTTCGTCGGCTCGGGCGTCAAGACCGCCTCGACCGGCCGGGNGATGAGCCAGGGCAACCTCAGCCCGACGGAGAAGGAATACGACGTCGCCATCCGCGGCGAGGGCTTCTTCCGCATCCAGATGCCGGACGGGCGCACGGCCTATTCGCGCGACGGTTCCTTCGATCTCGACAGCCAGGGCCGGCTGGTCACCCGCGACGGCTATCTCGTCCAGCCGGGCATCACCGTCCCCAACAACGCCACCGGCGTGTCGATCAACGCGCAGGGCACGGTCGAGGTCACCTTGCCCGGCCAGACCGCGCCGCAGCANCTCGGCCAGATCCAGCTCTCGCGCTTCATCAACAAGGTCGGCCTCGAATCGATCGGCGACAACCTGTTCGTCGAGACGGCCGGCTCCGGCCCGGCGATCGACGGCCTCGGCGGCGAGGAAGGCTTCGGCACGCTCCAGCAGAACTATCTGGAAGAAGGCAACGTCCAGGCGGTCACCGAGCTCTCCTCGCTGATCGCGGCGCAGCGCGCCTACGAGATGAACTCGAAGGTGATCTCGGCCGCCGACCAGATGATGCAGTCCACCACCCAGATCATGCGCTGACGGAGGATGAGCCAGATGATCCGCTCCACTCTCATCATCGCGGCCCTGGCGGCGCTGCCCGCCATGGCGCTGGCCCAGGCGCCGGCCCCTGCGGGCGCAACGGCGTCGACGACGGCGCCTGCTGCAACGGCCAAGCTCAGGCTGAAGCCCGACCTCACCCTGTCGCGCGACATCGTCGGCTTCGGCGACCTGATCACGGGCCTGTCGCCGCAGGATGCGGCGCTGCCGGCCTTCCGAGCGCCGGCGCTCGGCGACACCGGCACGATCCAGGTCGCCCGCATCGTCGACGCCGCGGTCAAGCACGGCCTCCTGCGCGACGCCCAGGACCTCGACAGCCAGGGCGTCGCCCAGGTCGTGGTGACGCGCGCGGCGCGCCGGATCACCGGGNTCGATGTCGAGGCCGCGGTGAAATCGGCCCTGCTCGAGCGCTTCGGCTTCGATGGGCGCGCCTTCGCGCTGCTGCTCGATGGCGGCGCGCCGTCGGTCGTGGTCGAGCCCGAGCTGACCGGCGACCTCACCGCGCTCGACCTGAACTACGATGCGCGCNCCCGCCGCGTCACCGGCCGCCTGACCATGCCGGGCAGCGCCGCGACCCGTCTCAAGCCGGTGCGCGTTTCCGGCCAGCTGGTCGAGACCGCCGAGGTGGTGGTGCCGCTGCGCACGATCGCCCGCGGCGAGACGCTTCGTCCCAGCGACGTCACCATCGAGCGCCGCCCCCGCGATGCCCAGTTCAACGACGTGCTCGGCGAGATGAAGGCGGCGATCGGCAAGGTCGCCAAGCGGACCCTGGTCGCCGGTTCGGTGCTGCGCAGCGGCGATGTCCAGCGCGAGGAGGTCGTCGGGCGCGGCGACATCGTCACAATCGTCTACGAGGCGCGCGGCATCGCGATCAGCCTGCGCGGCCGCGCCAACGAGGCCGGCGCGATCGGCGACAGCATCGCGATCACCAATATCCAGTCGAAGCGCGTGCTGCAGGGAACCGTCACCGGCCCCGGGCGCGTCAATGTCAGCCCGCATGGCGGCGGCCAGATCGCCGCCGCTCGCTGACCCCATCGCTCAAGTTGCGGACCGTTCCCATGACCCGGACCAATCCTCTTTCCATCCCCGCCGCGCTTGGCCTCAGCCTGATGCTGGGCGCCTGTGGCGCCGCCGACCGGCTCGCCAATGTCGGCCAGGCCCCGGCGCTGTCGCCGATCGAGGACCCCACCGCGACGAAGGGCTACAAGCCCGTGCAGATGCCGATGCCGGCGGTGGAGCACGCCTCCTACGCGCCCAACTCGCTCTGGCGCACCGGCTCGCGCGCCTTCTTCAAGGACCAGCGCGCCCGGCTCGTCGGCGACCTCGTCACCGTCAAGGTCAAGGTCACCGACAAGGCCCAGCTCGACAACACCACCAAGCGCAGCCGCAAGAACGGCGAGGATCTCGGCGCCGAGAACTTCTTCGGCGCCGAGACGAAGTGGAAGAAGAATTCCGATCCCAGCTCGTTCCTGAAGCTGGATTCGGATTCGTCCAGCGAAGGCTCGGGCTCGGTGCGCCGTGCCGAGCAGCTCGCCACCAATGTCGCCGCCGTGGTCACCCAGACCTTGCCGAACGGCAACCTCGTCATCGAAGGCAAGCAGGAGATCCGGGTCAATTTCGAGGTGCGCGAGCTGATCGTTGCCGGCGTGATCCGGCCCGAAGACATCGAATCCGACAACACGATCGACTCGACCAAGATCGCCCAGGCCCGCATCGCCTATGGCGGCCGCGGCCAGATCACCGACGTCCAGCAGCCGCGCTACGGCCAGCAGGTGATGGACATCCTGCTGCCCTTCTGAGGCATGTCCCGGAAAAGTGGAAACCGGTTTTCCGGGACAGGAGATGCCTGAAAGATAGATCCCGATCCCAAGCTTCCGGCGCGACGGCAACGCTCCCCACGTTCCATGCCTTCGCGCCGGGCCGGCGGTCTCTCCCGAGCCGCCTTTCCTCCCGGCCGCCCGCCACGCTCCCCAGCTATCCAGGCTGGCGGCCAGAAGCCCCGCGCCCTCCCGCGCGGGGCTTTGCTTTCCGGGATTCTGCCTTGTGCCGCCGGTACTCAGCGCTGCGGCGTGGTCAGATACGCCCACATCCGGTCGAGGATGGCGCCCGACCAGGTCGCGCGCTGCGCAACCTCCGCCTCGCTGAGGATCACCCCGGCCTCAGCGATCCCTGCGGCGCGCGCCTCGAACTCGACGCGTGCCGCGTCCTCCAAATACCAGGTCAGGACGACCGCCTCTTCAAGGCTCGCGCCGGCGGTGACCGCGCCGTTGCCGCGCATGACGATCGCGCGGGCAGGGCCCATTTGTTCGGCCAGGGCGGCGGCCTGCTCGTCATTGCGCAGCAATTGCGGGTCGTCCCAGAGCGGCGGCTGCGGNGCGAAATAGCTGCCGAAGCCGTGCCGTGGTTTTGGCGTGATCCGGGCGGTGCCGAGCGTCATCACCCTGGGCGGCATCGAGCGCACGACGCCGCCGACCTCCGGCCGCCGCCGATAGATCTCGCGATGGATGCGGACCTCGCCGAGGACGCCGTCGGGCAGCGGCCCGTCGATCGCCACGACGCTGCAGGCATCCTCGTCCGCGACCAGCCCGAGCGGCTTGGCCGGCGAGACCAGGAAATGGCCCGCGTCGAGACGCAGGCTGCAATGGCCATAGGCATGGACGAGGCCGTGGCGCGCCAGCGCGCGCCCGGCTTGCCGGACCAGATCCTCCTGAGCGGCGCTCGGCCGCGGCATTGACGCGCTCACTTGGACGCGCTCACTTGTTGAATTCGGTGATGTCGGGCTTGGCGCCCCATTTGCAGAAGCCCTTGGGCTCGAACATGAACTGGCGCTCGCGCCAGAGCAGCTCGTCGGCGATCTCGCGCACGCCGCTAGAATATTCGAAGACCATGCCCTCCGGCCCCTCGAAATAGAGGAATTTTGCCGAGGAGGTCGGGTGCCGGCCAGGGCCGAAGACCATGCGCNCCTGCCGGTCCTTCAGGAACTGGTGCGAGCGCATGATGTCGTCGCCGGTCTCGACCTGATGGTTGATGTGCTGGATGCCGGCCTTGGGCGAGGGGAAGAGGGCGATGGTGTGATGGACCTCGTCGATGCGCAGCAGCGGCGCGTCGCCGATCCGGTCCGAGACCTGGGCGTTGGTGACCTTGGTCCAGAAGGCTTCGTCGCGGGCTAGATCGCTGGAGCACAGGCCGACATGGCTGAAGCCGGTGATCCCGGCATCGCGCGCGCCGTGATAGCGCCGCCCGCTATAGGCCGGGCGCCAGGCGAGCTCGATCGGATTGCCGGTCGGGTCGCGGAAGGCGATGAAGTCGTGGACCTTGCGCAGCGCGGCCTCGGAAGCGGTNCCGCGCCGGACGGGATGGCCGAGGCTCTCGAGCTGCGTTGCCGCCTCGTCGAGATGGGATTGCTCCTCCACTTCGAAGCACACGACCTGGTCGCCCGGGTCGCCCTCGAAATAGCAGAGCGTGTGCTCGCGCGCGTCCGACTTGAAATAGACCGAGCCCTTGGCGCGCTCGGCGACGTCGAGGCCGAGATATTCGGTGGCGAAATGGGTCGCGCCTTCGAGATCGCGGGTCCCGAGCCGGACATAGGAGACATCGGCTAGCTTGATCATGGTCGCTCCCTCCTGCCGGCGCGGAGCCGGCGAAGACGCTTCACTGGTATTCGGGAATCTGGGTGTCGCTGCCCCAGGCGCAGAAGGATTCGCGCTTGCGCGGGAACTGCCGGGCGCGGCGAGGGGAGGCGAGCCTCTCGCCCTCGGCGACATAGGAGAAGTTGACGCCGTCGGGGCCGGCGACGCTGACGAACAGCTGCTGCGAGGCAGTGCGCCGGCCCGGACCATCCATGATGCGCGCCTGTGCGCCACGCAGATAATAGGCGTTCTGCATGACGAGATCGACATCCTCGACGCCGAACTCGACGGCAAGGATGCCCTTTTCCTGCGAGGGATGCACGGCGATGCGGTGATGCGCCTCGTCGAAGCGGATATAGGCGGCCTCGCCGACCCAGTCGCTGACCTTGCCGCCGAGCAGCTTGGTCCAGACCTGCTGGTCGGACGCGTCGGGCGCGCCGCGCAGCGCGATCGCTTCAAGCCCGGTGATGCCGGCATCGCGCGGGCCGTGATAGCGCCAGCCGGATTCGAGCGGCCGGATCACGAGCTCGATGTCGTAGCCGGCTTCCATGCGGAAGGAGACGAACTGCCGAACCTTCCTGATGGCGCAGGCCTCGGCATCGCCGCGCGTGGTGGCGAAGCCGGCGCCCTGCAGCACCGTCTCGGCATGAGCCAGCGCGTCGGGATCGCGCAGCTCGAAACCGATCGCCTGGCCGGCATCGAGCCCGTCGACATAGACCAGCGTGTGGTCGCGGTAGTCGGAGCGGAAATAGGCTGATGTCTCGGTGCGGTCGACGAGCTGCAGGCCGAGGATGCGGCCGGCGAAATCGGCTGCGCCCTTCAGATCGGCGGNGCCGAGCCGGACATAGCGCAATTGCTCGATGGTGATCGCGTCGCTCATAGCCCGAGATGCTCTTTCTGGAGGTCCTTGTCGGCCATCAAGACGTCGGACGGCCCGTCGAAGACGACGCGGNCATGGTCGAGGACCAGCGCCCGTTCGGCCAGCTTCAGCGCCATGGCGAGGTTCTGCTCGGCGATCAGCAAGGTATAGCCCTCGCCGCGCAAGCGCCCGACGGTGCCGATGATGACCTCTTCGATGGCGCGCGGCGAGAGGCCTTCGCTCGGCTCGTCGAGCACGATCAGGTCGGCCTGCGTCAGCAGAGCGCGCGCGATCGCCAGCAATTGCCGCTCGCCGCCGCTGAGTGCGCCGCTGGAGAAGGAGCGGCGCTCGGCGAGGCGCGGGAAGTCCTCGTAGATGCGCTCCTTGACCCAGCGCCGGTTCGGCTGCTTGCGCGACCAGAGCGCGGCCATGGTCAGGTTCTCGTCGACGCTGAGATTGGCGTAGACGCCGCGGCCCTGCGGCACCAGCGCGACGCCGAGCCGGGCGATGCGATGTCCCGGCCAGCCGGCGACCTCCTGCCCCTTGATCGCGATTCGGCCGGAGATTTGCGGCTCCAGCCCGAACAGGGCCGAGCAGAGCGTGCTCTTGCCGGCGCCGTTGCGGCCGAGCAGCGCCACGGCCTCGCCCTGCGCCAGCGAGAAGTCGACGCCGTGCAGGACGCGCACCCCGTCATAGCCGGCATCGAGCCCGGCGACCTCGAGATAGGTCGCGGGAGCCGCCTTTTGTTGTGCCTGAACCGACATCATGCGGNCTCCCCGAGTGAGGCGCCGAGATAGGCGGCCTGGGCGCCCTCATGCGCCTTGATCGCGTCCGGCGTGTCGCAGGCGATCAACCGGCCGAGATCGAGCACGGCGACGCGGTCGCAGACGCCGAAGACGATATCGAGATCATGCGCGATCAGAATGGTCGAGAGGTCCTCGCCGAGCGTGCGGACGACCTCGATCAGGTGCTCGCCCTCGGCGCGCGACAGGCCGGCGGTGGGCTCGTCGAGCAGGAGCACGCGCGGGCGCATCGCCAGCGAGACCAACACGTCGACGATGCGCTGCTCGCCATAGGACAGGCCTGCGACCGGCAGTTCGGCGCGCTCGCGCAACTGGGCGCGGGTCAGCAATTCATCGGCAGCTTCGTCCGCCGCACTGACCGCCTTGCGGCTGCCGAACCAGCCATAGCCTTCGCCGCTCCGGGATCGTGCCGCCAGAGCGAGGTTCTCGCGCACGCTGAGTTCGGGAAAGGCCATGCTCTTCTGGAAGGTGCGCACCAGCCCGGCGCGGACGCGCATGTCCGGCTTTGCCCTGGTGATGTCCTCGCCGGCGAAGGCGACCCGGCCATGGTCCGGGATCAGGAAGCCGGTGACGATGTTGAACAGGGTCGTCTTGCCGGCGCCGTTGGGGCCGATCAGGCCGAGGCATTCGCCCTGGCCGAGCGTGACCGAGACATCGCTCAGCACCTTCAGCCCGCCGAAGGACTTGGCGACGCCCTCGATCGCGAGGGCGGGAATGGCGTTCGCGCTCATGAGCGGCCCTCCGCATCCTTGCGCCGTCCGAAGGCGGCCTTCAGCCCGGCGACGACGCCCTTCGGCATGATCATCACGGTCAGCACGAAGACGAGGCCGACGACCAGTTGCCAGCGATCGGTATAGGACGAGACATAGGTCTGGATGCCCAGATAGATCGCCGAGCCGATGAAGGCGCCGTAGAGCGAGCCGACGCCGCCGATCACCAGCATGATGATCATCATCGCCGACATCGTCCAATGCACGGCATTGGGGCCGACATACTGGTTGACGAAGGGGTAGAGCGAGCCGGCCGCGCCGGCGATGGCGCCGGAGGCGAGGAGCGCCATCAGGCGGATGCGCGGGATCGAATAGCCGAGTGCGCTCATCCGGAGCTGCCGCTCGCGGGTGCCGAGCAGGGCCCGGCCGATCGGCGCGGTGACGAAGGAGCGGGCGGCGAGATAGGCGGCGAGCGCGAGAACCAGCGCGGCGAGATAGAGCGCGACGCCGTTGTTGAGCGGGATGGTGGCGAAGCCGGTGTGCAGGGTCAGCACCGGGAAGCCGCGCAGCCCGTCGGCGCCGCCGGTGACCTCGCGCCAGTGGAACACCACCTCCCAGACGATCTGGCCGACGATCAGGCTGAGGATCAGGAAGAACAGCGCGATGGTGCGCATGACCACGACGCCCATCAGCAGCGCCGCCGCCATGCCGGTGGCGATGCCGACGGCGAGCATCACGACGATGTCGGCACCGAGCGTCTGCGCGGCGATCGCCGCGGCATAGGCCGCGCCGCCGAAGAAAACGGCATGGCCGAGCGAGACCAGCCCGCCGAAGCCGACCAGGAGATCGAGGCTGAGCACGGCGGTGCCGATGATCAGGATCTCGGCGAGGAAGCGCAGCTGATAGTCGCCCGCGAACAGCAGGGGGACGGCGGCGGCGAGGGCGAGCAGCGCGACCTGCGCGGCCACTGGCAGGCTGCGCCGTTCACTGGCGGGGGACNCCTGCACGCGGCCGGTCCCGTCGGCGATCGAGCTCATACCTGCCTCACCTTCCTGGCGACCAGGCCTTCCGGCAGCGCGACCAAGAGCGCAGCCATGACGGCGAGGGCGACGACGTTCGAGAATTCCGGCACCCAGACCTTGGAGAAGGTCATGGCGAAGCCGAGCAGCAGCGCGCTCAGCACCGTGCCGCGNAAGGTGCCGAGCCCGCCGGCGACGACGACGATCAGCGCCAGGATCAGCACCTCCTCATCGAGACCGGGATAGGCCGAGAGGATGCCGGCGCCGAGCGCGCCGGAAATGCCGCCGAGGCCGGCCGAGATCACCAGCACGGCGGTGAAGATCCGGCGTGTGTCGAGGCCGAGCGTCTCGACGAAGCCGCGATCGGTGACGCAGGCCCTGACCACCGCGCCCCAGATGGTGCGGTCGATCACGAACCACAGCGCGAAAGCGAGCGCCGCGCCGAAGCCGATGATGAAGAGCCGGTAGATCGGGAAAGGCATGTCCATGATGAAGACGACGCCGCGCAGCGCCTCCGGGATTTCCGCCGAGAGGATTTGCGCGCCGAAACCCCAGCGCATCAGGTCGGCGAAGATCACCGAGAGGCCGTAGGTCAGCAGCACCTGCATCAGATGGGTGCGCGCGTAGAACTGCCGGAACGGGAAGCGCTCCAGCAGGAAGCCTGCGAGGCCGGCGGCTACAAAGGCGACCGGGAAGGCCAGCCACCAGGGCGCGCCCGAGGCCAGCCAGTAGACGCCGACATAGGCGCCGAGCAGGAAGAAGGAGCCGTGGGTCAGATTGACAAAATTCATCAGGTTGAGCACCACCGAGAGGCCGAGGCCTGTCAGCAGCAGGAGCATCGAGAACGACAGCGCGTTCAGGCTCTGGACGGCGTAGAAGCCCACGGGAAAGCTCCTTCGTAGGACTTAGGCCACCGGGCCCGGATCACGCACGCCCTTATAGGTGTGGATCACCTGGTTGACCGGGCCGCCGGCGCCGTCCTTGATCTCGTTGACATAGATGTCGAGGATCGCCTGGTTGTTGCGCGGATCGAACGGCATCGGCCCGAACACGGTCTCGACTTCCCTGGCGAGCAGCGCCTCCTTGACCTTCTCCTTGTTGGAGAGGTCGCCCTCGACGCGCTCGACCGCGGCCTTGATCACCTGGCCGGTGACATAGCCGGCCGTGCCCATCTCGCCGGGCATGGCGTTGCGGGCGNCCTGATAGGCCTTGGTGAAGGCGGCCGAGCTCGGCGCCGTCGGCGACTGGTTGCAGGTGTTGAGCCCGCCGAGCGCCGCTTCCTTGACGGCCGAGACCACGTCCTCCTGGTCGAACAGCGCGCCGCTGCCGATCAGCTTGACCTTGCCGTGCAGCCGGTACTCGCGCATCTGGCGCAGGAAGCGCACCGCGTCGGAGCCGGCGAAGAAAGAGAAGATGAACTCCGGCCGTTCCGAGGCGATCGTCGTCAGCAGCGGCCCGAAATCGGTGGTGCCCAGCGGGGCCCAGAGCTGCTTGCCGACCTTGCCGCCCTGCTGCTGGTAGCTCGCGACGAAATCGCCGACGGATTCGCGGCCGGCGGCGTAGTCGGCGGCGATGGTCAGGCAGCCGGACTTGCCGAGCTTCTCGAAGGCCCACTGGCCGGCGGTGTGGCCGAGCATCCAGTTGGTCTTGGTCGGCCGGAAGACGAAGGGGCTCGCCGCCTTGCGGGCGAGGTCGTTGGCCGAGCCGGCCGAGATGAAGGTCAGCGCCTTGGCCTCGGTCACCACGTCGCGGACGGCGAGCGCCACCGCCGAGGAGATCACGCCGGAGACGATGTCGACATTGTCCTGCCCGAGGAGCTTGCGGAACTTGCGCACGCCCTCGTCCGGCTTGGCCTGATCGTCCTCGACGATCAGCTCGACGGCGCGGCCGGCGAGCTTGCCGCCATTCTCGGCCAGGAACATCTGCATCCCGGCGCGCATGCTCTCGCCGAGCGCCGTGAACGGACCCGACAGCGAGGTCACCATGCCGATCTTCAGCGGCTTGTTGGCGCCCTGCGCCAAAGCGGGTGCGCTGATCGCGCCGGAGAGGGCAGTGGCGCCCGCAGTCGCGAGGAAGCTGCGGCGGGACAGCGGAAAGCGCTCGGTCATGGGACGTCCTCCAACGGGGCGATCTTGGTGCCACTCGATTGGCCGGCATCCGATCAGAAGGGCTTTGGCGTGTCAATATTATTTCGATATTTTTTCGACATACAGAATTCGCCTTCACGCGGTCTCTTATAGAGAATTCCTTGAATTATAGGAATTAAAGGGATTTTGGTTGGCTGCAATCAGTGCCGTCAGGATTGTAATTTCGAAATTTGATGCTAGAGAGGGCTATCGACAACAGGAGCTGCGCGCTTCGGAATGTCCTCTTCCGACAAGACCCTGGCCGACCGGACCTACCGCCAATTGCGCGGCGACATCGTCAATGGCCGCCTCGCCGCCGGCAGCAAGCTGAAGCTCGAAGGCCTGGCGCAAGACTATGAGGTCGGCATGTCGCCGCTGCGCGAGGCGCTCGCCCGCCTGATGGGCGACCTGCTCGTCGTCTCGGAAGGGCAGCGCGGCTTCTGGGTGGCGCCGCTTTCGCTCGACGAGCTCGACGACGTCTCGCGCGTCCGCGCCCTGATCGAGACCGAGGCGCTCAACGCCGCGATCCGCAATGGCGATGCGCAATGGGAGCGCGAGGTCACCGCGGCGTTCGACGCGCTGGCGGCGGTCGAGGAGCATCTGCCGCATACCAGCGAGGCGCTGCCGCCCGAGCAGCTCGAAACCTGGGAGGCGCGCAATCGTGCCTTTCACGCCGCGCTGGTCTCGGCGGCCGGCTCGCCGATGCTGATCAAGCTGCGGGCTCTGCTTTACCAGCAGTCGGAGCGCTATCGCCGCGTCTCGCTCAACGTCTCGCGCGGCTGGCGCAATGTCCATGACGAGCACCGCGCCATCTACGACGCCACCATGCAGCGCAATGCGTTGCGGGCCTGCCGGATGACCGAGCTGCATCTCGCCCGCACGGCCGAAGAGGTGCGCAAGGCGATGGCCGCGCTGGCGCGGGACGACGACCAGGTTTCCGGAGGCAAGGCGTGAGCGGTTTTGATCTGAGCGGCCAGACCATTCTGGTCACTGGTGCGGCAGGCGGTATCGGCGCGGTGACGGCGCAGGTTCTGGCGGGCCTCGGAGCGAGGCTCGTCCTCACAGACCGCATCTCCTGCGCCGCGACGATCGCCGGGCTCGGCGAGAAGGCGAGTACGGCCCGCGAGGTCGTCATCGACCTGCTCGATGGCGATGCGCCTCGGCGCCTGTCCGAACAGGCCGGGCCGATCGATGCCGCGGTGCTCGGCGCCGGCATCTATCGCCCGCTCGACTGGGATGACGATGGCTGGGAGGAGATCGCCGAGACCACGCTGTCGCTCAACCTGATGGCGCCGATGCGGCTAGCGCGCGAGCTGGTGCCGGCCATGGCGGCGCGCGGCGGCGGGCGGGTCGTCCTCGTCGGCTCGATCGTCGCGGCCACAGGCGGCTCCTTCCCCGGCGTCGGCCCGCATTACGCGGCGTCGAAGGGTGGCCTGCACACGCTGGTGCGCTGGCTCGCCGCCCGCTTCGGCGGGCAGGGCGTGCTGGTCAACGGCGTCGCGCCGGGGATCACCGACACGGCCATGGTCGGCGTCCACGACCTGTCTGCGGCGCTCGCGAAGCATCCGCTCGGCCGGGCCGCCCAGCCGGAGGAGATCGCCTGGCCGATCGCCTTCCTCTGCTCACCGGCGGCGAGCTTCGTCTCCGGCGCCATCCTCGACGTGAACGGCGGCGCGATGATGCGCCCATGACGACAAAACCAGACCGGGAGTGAGACGATGAACAGCGCCGTTCCGCGCTACCAGGGCGCTGCCGCCAGCGCCGAGACCGCCCGCCTGTCGCATTTCATCGACGGGCGCTTCGTGCCGGCCGGCCGCAGCAGCTTCGAGAACCGCCACCCGGCGACGGGCGAGCTGATCAACTTCGTGCCGGAGGCCGACTCGGCCGCGGTCGATGATGCGGTCAAGGCGGCCAAGCGCGCGCTCAAGGGGCCGTGGGGNAAGATGAGCGAGCAGCAGCGCTCCGCCATCCTGCGCAAGGTCGCCGACGGGATCATGGCCCGCTTCGACGATTTCCTCGCCGCCGAGGTGCTCGACACCGGCAAGCCCAAGAGCCTCGCCGCGCATATCGACATTCCGCGCGGCGCGGCGAACTTCAACGTCTTCGCCGACCAGGTGCTGACGCTCTCGACCGAGACCTTCCGCATGGCGACGCCGGACGGGGCAGGGGCGCTGAACTATGCGATCCGCTGGCCGCGCGGCGTCATCGCCGTGGTCTGCCCGTGGAACCTGCCGCTCTTGCTGATGACCTGGAAGGTCGCCCCGGCGCTGGCCTGCGGCAACACCGTCGTGGTCAAGCCCTCCGAGGAGACGCCGACCACGGCGACCATGCTCGGCGAGATCATGAACGAGGCCGGCGTGCCGCCCGGCGTCTACAATGTCGTGCACGGCTTCGGCGAGGACAGCGCCGGCGAATACCTGACCAGTCACCCTGATGTCGACGGCATCACCTTCACCGGCGAGACGCGGACGGGCGAGGCGATCATGCGGGCCGCGTCCAGGGGAGTCCGTCCGGTTTCGCTCGAGCTCGGCGGCAAGAACGCCTCGCTGGTCTTCGCCGATTGCGACATGGACAAGGCGATCGAAGGCGTGACCCGCGCCGTCTTCGCCAATTGCGGCCAGGTCTGCCTCGGCACCGAGCGCGTCTATGTCGAGCGGCCGATCTTCGCCGCGTTCACGCAGCGGCTGAAGCAGGCGGCTGAGAAGCTGAAGCCCGGCAACCCGTTCGAGGCCGCGACCACGCTCGGGCCGCTGATCAGCCAGGTCCATCGCGACAAGGTGCTGTCCTACTACGCCAAGGCGAAGGTCGAGGGGGCTGAGATCATCACCGGCGGCGGTATTCCCGAGCTTGCGGCGCCGTATTCCGCCGGCTCCTTCGTCGAGCCGACGATCTGGACGGGTCTTCCTGAGGATTCGGCGGNGATGCGCGAGGAGATCTTCGGGCCCTGCTGCAACATCGTGCCCTTCGACGATGAGGATGCCGTCATCGCGCTGGCGAACGACAGTCCTTACGGTCTCGCCACCTCGATCTGGACGGAGAACCTGACGCGGGCCCATCGCGTCGCGGCGCAGGTCGAGGTCGGCATCACCTGGGTGAACTCCTGGTTCCTGCGCGACCTGCGCACGCCCTTCGGCGGCTCGAAGCAGTCGGGCATTGGCCGCGAAGGCGGCGTGCACTCGATGGAGTTCTACACCGAGCTGCGCAACGTCTGCGTCAAGCTCTGAAGGCTCCTGGCTTTCTCGATCACNCCGGGCGGTCGCTTGCGACCGCCGTCTCCACAAGCGCGCTCAGCGCCATAGATCATAGGAAACGTCCATGCTGACCGAAGCCCAGCGCGCGCAGGTGGTGCGCTCTTTGCTCGAAAGCCACCGCACCAAGAAGCAGGGCGAGCGGCCCTCGCAGATGTTCCCCGAGATCGAGATCGCCGATTCCTATGCGATCTCCTCGGCTGTGGCGCAGGAGCGGGTCAAGGCCGGCGCCCGGATCATCGGCCACAAGATCGGCCTGACCTCGAAGGCGATGCAGGCTTCCTCGAAGATCGACGAGCCCGATTACGGCTATCTCTTCGACGACCTCCTGCTGAACGACGGCGCCAAGGTGAAGTTCGAGAATTTCTGCGTGCCGCGCGTCGAGCCGGAGCTGACCTTCATCCTGAAGGAGCCGCTGAAGGGGCCCGGCATCGGGCTGATCGACGTGCTCAGGGCGACCGAATATGTCGTGCCCTCGATCGAGATCATCGATGCGCGCGTGACCGAGCCGCGCAAGATCTTCGATACGGTCGCCGACAATGGCGCTGCCGCTGGCATCGTCCTCGGCGGCCGGCCGGTCCGGCCTGAGGATGTCGATCTGCGCTGGGTCGGCGCGATCTTCTATCGCAACTCCGAGATCGAAGAGACCGGCCTCGCCGCCGGCGTGCTGGGTCACCCGGCCATGGCGATCGCCTGGCTCGCCAACAAGCTCGCGCCGTTCGACATCACCCTGCAGCCGGGCGACCTGATGCTGTCGGGCTCCTTCACACGCCCGGTCTGGGCGGCTAAGGGCGATACGCTGCACGCCGATTTCGGGCCGCTCGGTAGCGTCTCCGTGCAGTTCGTCTAGCGCGCTTTCCGTTCAGCCGACTTCGGCTGAACGATAAGAATTCGCGCCAACTCAACAAGTTGAGCATGTTCTCGTCGCAAAAGTGGTCCCCACTTTTGCGGAACATGCTCGGAGGAGCTTCCGATGGACCTGCCCCGCAACGCCTTCAAGGCCGCGCTCGCCCGCGGCGAATTGCAGATCGGGCTGTGGAGCAGCCTGTGCAGCCCGATCGTCGCCGAGATCATCGGCCATAGCGGCTTCGACTGGATCCTGGTCGACACCGAGCACTCGCCGAACGAGCCGCCGGCGGTGCTCGCCCAGCTCCAGGCCATGCAGGCCGGCACCGCGACGCCGATCGTGCGCNCGGCCTGGAACGATCCGGTTCTGCTGAAGCGCCTGCTCGACATCGGCACGCAGGCGGTGCTGGTGCCCTTCGTCCAGAATGCCGAGGAGGCGGCCAAGGCCGTCGCCGCCTGCCGCTATCCGCCGGCCGGCATCCGCGGCATCACCGTGAGCGGGCGCGGCAGCCGCTATGGCCGCGTGCCCGATTATCTCAAGCGCGCCGATGCCGAGATCTGCGTCCTCGTCCAGGTCGAGACCGGCGAGGCNCTGGCCCAGCTCGAGTCGATCGCCTCGGTCGACGGCGTCGACGGCGTCTTCATCGGCCCGGCCGACCTTTCCGCCTCGCTCGGCCATATCGGCGATCCCGGCCATCCCGAAGTGCAGGACGCGATCCAGGGCGCGGTCGAGCGGTTGGCCGCCGTCGGCAAGCCGGCCGGCATCCTGACGCCGTCCGAGGCCGATGCGCGCCGCTATATCGAATGGGGCTACCGCTTCGTCGCGGTCGGCTCGGATCTCGGCCTGCTGACCAAGCATGCCGACGCGCTGGCGAAGACGTTCCGGTAAGTCGAGCCCCGCCCGGTGTGAACGGCCTTACGGCGTCACTCTGTGGAGCGGCAGAGAGACGCCCAGGCGGTCGAGCATCAGCCCGAACTCGGCCGCGCTATAGCGCTCATTCTCGGTGACCAGCGCCAGGACAGCGCCGGTGCCGGGCACCGCATGTGGTGCGACCGCCGCGATCGCGTCGTCGAGCGGGTCGAACAGCGGACGTCCGGGGCGGGCGCGCGCGAGGAAGGCGCGCAGCCAGGGCAGGNGCGTGCTCGACAAGGTGAACGCGGCGATATCGGGATGTTGTCCGTCCAGCGCGTCGAGGAAGGCGTTGACCTGTGCCTGCGCCTGATCGGGCGCGAACAGGAAGGCGCCGCTTTCGACCAGCTCGACCAGCGGCGATGCATTGACGAGATGGACCTGCGCCTTGCGCTCGCCCGCCTGCGTGTCGGCGTAAAGGCGCAGCTCCGGGCTTTCCACCATGGACCGCACGCCGAGCACCGCGACGGCTTTGCGTCCGGCGACGGCTAGGGCTGCCGCTATCGGCGGGCGGACGCCGAAGACAGGTGGGTTGATGATCCCCGTGAGCTCGTCGAGCACGGTGATGGACGGTGCATTCGAGGCGACCAGCACGGCGGCCGGGTCGAAGCTGTCGAGATAGCGCAGCGTGCGCCGCAGGATGGCGAGAAGCTCCGGCCTGGATTTGTCGCCATAGGGGAAGCTGGCGCGATCCGCGAAATAGAGGATGTCTTGCCCCGGCAGGAGGCGCTGGATGGCCGCCACCGCTGCATAGCTGCCGATCCCGGCGTCGAAGACCGCGACGGGCCGGACGAGCCTCGGCAACGCGTCATGGTCGATCGGGATGCTCATCCTGGGCGCTCGCTGTTTGGCCGGGCATGAAAAAGGCCCCGCAATTGGATGCGAGGCCCCTGATGGAAGGCAATGTCCCGCCTTGAGTCTCAATCGTCGCGGAAGACGCGCTCATTGCGCTCGTGGCGCTCCTGCGCCTCCAGGGAGAGCGTCGCGATCGGGCGGGCTTCCAGGCGTTTCAGCGAAATCGGCTCGCCGGTCTCCTCGCAATAGCCGTAGGAGCCGTCCTCGATGCGGGAGAGCGCGGCGTCGATCTTCGAGATCAGCTTGCGCTGGCGGTCGCGGGCACGCAGCTCGATGGCGCGGTCGGTTTCCGACGAGGCGCGATCGGCGATGTCCGGGTGATTCTCGCTCTCGCTCTGCAAGGTGACCAGGGTCTCCTTGGCCTCCTTGAGGATCTCGTCCTTCCAGGCGAGCAACTTGTTGCGGAAATACTCCCGCTGCCGCTCGTTCATGAACGGCTCGCTGTCGGAGGGCTTGTAGTCAGGGGCAAGACTGATCTGCTTCGACATGGCAGGCCTTCTGCATGAGCGCTCGAAGGCCTCGCCGGCTTTGCCGTGTCGAGGCCGCCGATTTGGCGCCCTTATAGCGATTGGTCACACCGGGAACAATCGCTTTCGCGCAGCCGTGAACAAGCTGGCAAAGCGCTGGAAAATCAGCGCAATCCGATGATCGCCGCAGCGATGTCCGCCGCGAGCGGTCCGGCGATCTTCCGCCGGTAGTGGGTATGGTCGAAATAGTTGTCCGGCTCGCGATTCTCCGGCCGGTCGACACGCCAGTCGACGAGGGCGGTGCGCGGACGCTCCGCGGCGAGCCTCGCATAGGCGTCGCGACAGGCGGCATCGGCGCCGGCGCCGGGCGTTCCGGGCTTGGGCAAGCCGGAGACGAAGTTAGGTGGACGCACCAGAACGACCGGCACGCCCGGCGCCAGCCTGTCGAGCAGATCACGCAGCGCCGTCGCGGCAGGGAAGGGGCCGGTGGCGTTGCCGCCGCTGATGTCGAGCGGCTCGAGCAGCTGGGCCCGGCGGACGGGATCGCTGTGGAAACCCTGGACCTCGTAGCCGGCCTCGTAATCCCAGTAGCCGTCCGGCCGGGCGCGTTCGGGCTGCTTGGCCGTCAGGTAGCGCAGCCGGCGCAGCGTCTCCTCGATCACGTCGAAGCGCAGCAACCCGGCGAGGTAGCGCACGGTCGAGCTCTCGAACAGCCAGAACGGGAAGGGCTTCTCGATCGCCAATGTCGGGTCGGCCGTGCACCAGCGCACGTCGATGCCGACGACCAGCGCCTTCGCCTGTTCCTTGCGATGGCGCAGGAACCAGTCGAGCAGGACGAGGCTCTCGCGCGGGCCGGTGGCGGGGGCGATCAGCGAGACGAAGGGGATGCCGGTCTGCTGCGCCAGCTGCTCCGGCGAGACCAGCTGGATATGCGAGTTGCCGAAGATCGCGCCGGAGAATTGCGGATCGCGGCCGCGGCTGGCGGCGGCGGTGCGCGGCCCCTGCGGGCTGACGCCGGTCTTCAGCGTCAGCGGCGAGCGCCCGCTGTCATAGGGATCGACCAGGAAGGCGAGCGCCAGCAGCGCCGCGGCGAGGAGCGTCGCCGCGGCGAGGAAGGTACGGCCGAAGCCGCCCCAGCGCGCGTCAGAACTGGAAGTAGATGAACTCATAATTGGCGTCGTCGCCGATCTTGAACAGGACCAGCACGAAGAGGATGGCGGTGAGGACGGCGAGCCAGCGTGCCGGCGGCGCCTTGTGGACGGCAGCCCAGGCGGTCGGGCCGATCATGGCAACGGCGATCGCGGGCAGGAAGGCGCGCCATTTGAAGCCGGTGCCGACGGGCGAAAAGCCGAGCATGGCCTTGTAGATCGCCAGCGCCGCGTCGAAGGAGGTGGCGCGGAACAGCACCCAGCAGACAGCGACGAAGAGGAAGGTCAGCGCCCAGCCGAGCAGCTTCGGCATCGGCAAGCCGGCGCGGCGCCAGAGCACGCCGATGGCGAGCACGACGCCATGGGCGACGCCCCAGGCGACGAAGTTCAGGCCTGCGCCGTGCCAGAGGCCGCCGAGCGCCATGGTGGCGAACAGCGCCCAGAGCTGCAGCGGCAGGCCGTGCCGCGAGCCGCCGAGCGGGATGTAGAGGTAGTCGCGCAGGAAGCGCGACAGCGTCATGTGCCAGCGCCGCCAGAAATCCTGCAGGCTCGTCGCGCGATAGGGCGCATTGAAGTTCTGCGGCAACACGATGCCGAAGAGCAGGGCCAGGCCCAGCGCCATGTCGGTGTAGCCGGAGAAGTCGAAATAGATCTGGAAGGTGAAGGCGAGGGTCCCCTGCCAGGCCTGCGCCATGCTGACTACGTCGCCGGCGGCGGCCGCGGCGAAGACCGGGTTGGCATATTCGGAGAGCGGGTCGCCGATCAGCACCTTCTTCGCCAGGCCGATCGTCAGCAGCATGATGCCGCGGGCGATACGCTCGGCCGCGTCGGAGCGCAGATAAGGCCGCTCCTCGAACTGGTGCATGATCTCGCGCCAGCGCACCAGCGGCCCCGCCAGCACCTGCGGGAAGAAGGCGATGTAGAGCGCGTAGCGGACGAGATCGTAGCGTGGCGCTTCGCCCCGGCGCAGATCGGTCAGGTACATCACATGGTGGAAGGTGAAGAAGGAGATGCCGAGCGGCAGCGCGAGGTCGAGCTTCGCCGTCGGCAATCCCGGAATCATCGCAGCGAGATCGGCGAAGAAGTTGAAGTACTTGAACAGCGCCAGGATGGCGAGGTTGATCGCGATGGCGAGCGTGATCAGGCCGCCGGCCTTGGTCTTCTGGAAGGCTTCGGCGATCAGCCAGTTGAGCAGGATCGAGAAGGCGAGCAGCGGCACGAAGCGCCAGTCCCACCAGCCATAGAAGGCGAAGGAGAGCAGCGCCAGCAGCGGCAGCCGCCAGGCCGGCGCGAAGCGCTCGACCAGCCAGTGCAGGGCGAGCGCCAGCGGCAGGAAGCCGAGCAGGAAGGCGAAGGAGTTGAACAGCATCGGGCGGGAGAGGGCGGCGGGAGAGGGCCGCCTTAGACGATTACGCGCCCGATGTCATGGTCAGCACCGTCGCACGCCACGCTCGCTGGCGCCCTCGCTCAGATATTATCGCCGCGTAGCGCGTCGCAGACGGCTTCCGTCACCTGCGCCGTCGTCGCCTGGCCGCCGAGGTCCGGCGTATGCAGGGCAGGGTCGGCGGTGACGCGTTCGACGGCGCGCATCAGGCGGGCCGCAGCGGCCTTCTCGCCGAGATGGTCGAGCATCATCGCCCCGGTCCAGAAGGTCGCGACCGGGTTGGCGATGCCCTTGCCGGTGATGTCGAAGGCCGAGCCGTGGATCGGCTCGAACATCGAGGGCGTCTTGCGCTCGGGGTTGAGATTCGCGGTCGGCGCGATGCCGAGCGAGCCGGCCAGCGCCGCGGCGAGGTCGGAGAGGATGTCGGCGTGGAGATTGGTCGCGACGATGGTGTCGAGCGTCTCCGGCTTCAGCGTCATGCGCATGGTCATGGCATCGACCAGCATCTTGTCCCAGGTGACCTCCGGGAACTCGCGTGCGACCTCGGCCGCGATCTCGTCCCACATCACCATGCCGTGACGCTGGGCGTTCGACTTGGTGACGACGGTCAGGAGTTTGCGCGGCCGCGAACTGGCGACCACGAAGGCGTAGCGGATGATCCGGGTCACGCCGGCGCGGGTGAACATGGCGACATCGGTCGCAACCTCCTCGGGCAGGCCCTTGTGGACGCGCCCGCCGACGCCGGAATACTCGCCCTCGGAGTTCTCGCGCACGATGACCCAGTCGAGCTCGGGGCCGGAGACATGGCGCAGCGGGCTGGTGATTCCCGGCAGGATGCGGGTCGGCCGGACATTGGCGTATTGGTCGAGCGGCTGGCAGATCGCGAGCCTGAGGCCCCAGAGGGTCAGATGGTCGGGAATGTCGGGCGCGCCGACGGCGCCGAAATAGATCGCATCGAAGGCGCGCAGCTGGTCGGCGCCGTCGGCCGGCATCATCACGCCGTGCTTGCGATAATAGTCGGAGCCCCAGTCGAAGGCCTCGATGTCGAGGCGGAAGCCGCCATCGCGCTCGGCGCAGACATCCAGGGCCTGGAGCCCGGCGGCGATGACCTCGGGGCCGATACCGTCCCCGCCGATGGCGGCGATCCTATGCGTGCGCATGCTCTTGTCCGATGCTGTCGTGCTGCTGTCGTAAAGAGACGGCGCCTGGGAGGACCAGGGCGCCGCCGAGGCGATTACTGGGCGGTCACGCCGGCATTGCGGATGACCGGCACCCATTTGTCGATCTCGCTGCGGACGAGCTCGCCGAGGGCGGCCGGCGTCTGGCCGGCCTCGTCGGGCAGTTCGGCGCCGAGCTCGAGGAAGCGCCTGCGCGTCGGCTCGTCCTTGAGCGCGGCGCGGGCCGCGGCGTTCAGCCTGTCGACGATCTCCTTCGGCGTGCCCTTGGGCGCGAACATCGCGTTCCACCCGGTCGCCTGGAACTGCGGCAGGCCCTGCTCGGCCGAGGTCGGGACATCGGGAATGACCGAGAGCCGGTTCTTGACCGCGACGACGAGGCCCTTGCCCTCCTTGGCCTGCACGCTCGGGACGATCGCGACGGTCTGGTCGCAGACATAGTCGACCTGGCCGCCGAGCAGCGCGTTCAGGGCCGGTCCCGAGCCGCGGAAGGGGACGTGCTGCGGCTTGGTGCCGAGCAGCGAGTCGAGGAAGAGGCAGGTCAGATGCGAGGTCGAGCCGACGCCGCCGGAGCCGTAGTTCAGCTTCTCGGCATTGGCCTTGAGATAGGCGACGAATTCGCGGAAATCCTTGACCGGCAGGTCCTTCTTGGCGACCACCAGCATCGGCGTCGAGGCCGAGTTCATCACCGGTTCGAAATCGGTGCGGGGGTCATAGGCGAGCTTGGGATAGAGCCCGACGCTGGCCGCCTGCGTGCCGAGATTGCCCATCAGCAGCGTGTAGCCGTCGGGTGTCGCCTTGGCGACACGGGNCGCACCCGTGGTGCCGCCGGCGCCGGCGACGTTCTCGACCACGACCGACTGGCCGAGCGTGCGGCCCATATGGTCGGCCATCAGCCGGGCCACGATATCGGTGGTGCCGCCGGCGGCGAAGGGCACGACCAGGGTGATCGCGCGGGCCGGGTAGGGCGCCTGTGCCATCGCCGGGGATGTCGCCGCCAGCCCGAGCGCCAGCGTCAGCAGCATTCGCTTCATCGGTTCTCTCCCTGTGCGAGCGCCGTTCGACGGCGCGTCGATCTGCTCTCCCATTTGTCTTCCATGGAAGTTTGCATGGTGGATCGTCATCGCTGAGAGGGATGCTGTCAAGCTTCCATTCTTGCTTGCATGGAAACAATCATTTGTGCTCAATCGGGCTCGGAGGAGCCATGGTCGAGCTAGCGCGTGCCGGGATTGTCGAGGCGGGAGCCAGGCGAGGCTCGCTCGTCGACGAGGCCTATGCCGCGCTGAAGCAGGCGATCCGCAATACCGACTTTCCGCCGGGCTATCAGGGCTCGGAGCAGGAGATCGCGGTCCGGCTCGGCATGAGCCGCACGCCGGTGCACGAGGCGATCATCCGCTTGCAGGAGGACGGCCTGGTCCGCGTCCTCTCCAAGCGCGGCGTGCTGATCTGCCCGCTGGCGCCGCACGACATCCGCGAGATCTACGAGGTCGTCATCGCGGTCGAATCGATGGCGGCGGAGCTGCTGGCGGCCTTGCCCGCGGCGTCACGCGTGGCCGCTGCCGACGAGCTGGCGGCTGCGACCGCGGCGATGGACGAGGCGCTGGGACGCGATGATCTGCCCGGCTGGGCCGAGGCCGACGAGCTCTTCCATCGCCTGCTGGTCGAGCGCTGCGGCAATGGCCGCCTGCGCCGCATCGCCCAGACCGTGACCGACCAGGCGCATCGCGCCCGCATGCTGACGCTGAAGCTGAGGGCGACGCCGACCGGCTCGGCGCAGGCGCACCGCGCGATCATCGCAGCTTTGCGTTCAGGTGACGCAGGGGAAGCGCAGCGCACCGCACGGGCGCACCGCGTCGGCGCCCGCGACGAGATCGTGCCCTTGATCGAGCATATCGGCCTGCGGCAACTTTGAACGATGCCGCACGTTCGCGGGATCGATGCATGACGACGGGCGCCTTCTTCGCAAAAATCCGGACCTATGCCGAGCTGTCGGAGGCGGCCGAGCACGCCTGGGCAGCCCTGCTGCGGCCAAGGCACTATCGCAGGGACGAGATCTTCATCCGGGCAGGGGATGTTCCGACACGCTATGCCTTCGTCGTCGAGGGCCTGTTCTACCAGCACTATGTCGGCCCGGACGGCGACCTGATCGTCAAACACTTCTTTCCGGAGAATCGCATCGCCGCATCGGTCAGCGCCACGCTGCTGGGCGAGCCGAGCCTGTTCACCATCACGGCGATCGAGGACAGCAGCGTCCTCGAATACGATTTCGCGGCCTTCAGGACGCTCGCCACGACGTTCCCCGATATCGCGGTCTTCTACATCCGCTACATGGAACGCCACTGGATCATCGACAAGGAACCGGACGAGATCTCCTTCCGGCACGATGACGCCATGAAGCGCTATCGCGACTTCATCCGCCGCGAGCCGGAGCTGCACAAGCGGCTGAAGCAGCATCACATCGCAGCCTGGCTCGGCATCACCCCGGAAAGNCTCAGCCGGCTGAGGCGCGCCATCGCCTATGGGCGGATGGAGCGCGGCTGAGGCGCTTCTTACCAAACATCAATTCGCCGGCCCCGCATCGCCCCTAACACTTCCCGACAAGCAGNCGCGGTGGTGGTCATCGCGGCGCTTTCGGACAGAGCGGGCACGTCCTGCTGCTATTCCAAGGAGATGCGAGATGACGAAGATGATCTTCGTGAACCTGCCGGTGACGGATCTGGCGCGCGCCAGGGNCTTCTACGAGGCGCTCGGGTTCATCAACAATCCCCAGTTCAGCGACGACAACTCGGCCTGCATGGTCTGGAGCGAGGCGATCCATGTGATGCTGCTCACCCATGCCAAATGGCAGGGCTTCACCAGCCGCCCGATTCCGCCTGCGGGCATGAGCGAGGTGATGCTGGCGATCTCCTGCGACAGCCGCGAGGCGGTCGACCGGATGAACGAGGCGGCGGTGCGCCATGGCGGCACNGCCGACGTCAACCCGGCGCAGGATCTCGGTTTCCTGTTCAACCGCAGCCTCGCCGACCCCGACGGCCATGTCTGGGAGGCGATGTGGATGGATCCTGCGGCGATTCCGTCGGCGGACTGAGGCGGAGGAAATTCAAAAGCGGGATTGCCCGGAGAGGGTCGGCATGACCTTGCTCAACTTGTCGAAGAGCACGCTGTCGCGTACCGCGAGCTGGCGGCTGACCTCGAAATGGTTCTGACCTTCGGCAAGCAGCAAGGTGCTCGTCTTCCCGGCTGCCTGCAGGGCTGCGTGGAACGTCCTCGCATGGCGCCGGTACTCGTCGGTCTCGGCTTCGCCGTAAGCGACGAGCACGGGGCAATCGAGCCTCGCGACATGGCCAATGGGGCTGAATATCTCGATCTCTGCTGCCGTCAGGTCGAGATATTTCCCACGCGCACTGAGCATCGGGCCTTCGAGGTCGTAGGCGCCGCTGGCGCAGAGGGCGCCTGCCACCGTGCTGGCCTCGATCCGATGCGGCGTGTCGGCCGTGAGCGCCGCCGATACCAAATGGGCGCCCGAGGAGTGGCCGATCACGAACAGATGGCGGGGATCGAAGCTGAGCTCGCCGGCATGACCCGCGAGCCAGCGGATGCCGCGCTGGACCTGCATCACCATCTCGGGCAGGCGTGCGGCGGGAATGCTGGCGAAATCGAGCACCGCGAAGTTCAGGCCGCCACCGACGAAGGCTTCTGCCGCGAAGGCGCTGTCCATGCGGTCGAGCATGCGCCAGGCACCGCCATGGACATAGACGACGAGGGGCGCGCCCGGCGAAGCCGCCGGGAACAGGTCGATGCGCTCGGCCGGNCCCTCGCCATAGGCAAGATGGCGGCAGGCGAGCTTGCGATGCGCCTCCAGGCTGGCGCTGCGATACCAGGCGATGATCTCCTCGGCATTGGGCGCCCAGGCGCCCTGATTGTAGTTCAGGTCGAGCCGCGCCTGGTCGTAGTCGAGATAGACCGGTGCGGCCGGTTCGGTCATGGCGGGCTCCGTCATCGCCCGCTCGCCGTTTCCGCCCGGTAGACGATGCGCCCGTCGACGATGGTGAGCTCGGATTCGATCCGGGAGAGCTCCTCCGGTGTGCATTGCAGCGGATCGGCCGAGAGCACGGCGAGGTCGGCGAGCTTGCCGATGGCGATGCTGCCCTTCTCGCTGCCCTCGAAGGTCAGCTTCGCCCCGCCGAGCGTGGCGCATTCGAGCGCCTCCTCGCGGGTCAGGGCCTGCTCGGGCGAGATCGCCGCGCCCACCCGGTCGCGCCGGTCGACGGCGAGCGCGATCGATCGGAACAGGCTGAGCGGCGCGTTGTCGCTGCCGAACGAGATCGGGACGCCGGCCTCGCGCAGCGAACGCAGCGGCACGATNTCGCCGGCCCGCTCCCGTCCCAGCTTCTCGACCAGTTCGCTGCCGCGCTTGTAGATGTAGGCGGTCAGATGGGTGGTCACCGCCAGCCCGAGGCCAGCGACCTGCTTCACCTGCTCCGGGGTCAGGCTGACGATGTGGCCGAGCACCCAGCGCTGGCCGGCGATCGGGGCGATCCTGTCCACTTCGGCGAAGAGATCGAGCATGTTGGGCAGGATGCCGACCGCGCGGATGCCGTTGCGCGCGGCCTCGACCAGCACCTCCTTGAGGGCGTCCCGCGGCAGCGACGAATTGTAGTGGAAGCCGGCCCAGCCCGTCTGCGGAAAGGCACTGCTGCGCAGCTCGCGCTCGACGGAACCGTCGATCTCGCCATAGAGGCCGGCCATGCCGAGCCAGGCGTCGCCGAGGCCCTTGCCGGCGAGCCAATGCCCCCAGGATTTCAGCAAGTCCCGGCAATCCGCGGCCGAGGTCGAGGGCCAGGCGGGGCTGAAGACCAGCGACGCCCGCACGCTCTGGCGCCCTTGCGAGCGCACCTGCCGATAGGCGTCCAGCACCTCGGCGGCGATGCCGTGGCCTTCGAACACGCTGGTGGTGCCGGCGCGGTTGTAGAGCGTCATCGAGGCGGCGAGCGCGCCGGCCCGCTCGCTGGCCGTGAAATGCGGTGCGCGGCGCATCAGGCTGAGCTCGACCACCGGCATCTTGTTGGTCTCGACGAAGATGCCGTTCGGCGCGCCATCGGCATCGCGGCAGATCTCGATCGAGGGCGCCGGTGCCACCGTCGCGGCATCGATGCCGGCCAGCCGCAAGGCGCGGCTGTTGGCGATCGAGACCAGCGGCAGGTTCGAGCGCCAATAGCCCCAGATCGAGCGGATATAGACGGGGTTGTCCGGGGCGGCGCGGTCGAGGTCGTGGCGGTCCGGGAAGCGGTGCTCGGCGATGCCGGCCAGCACGTCCTCATAGCTCGGCGGAATGCCGATCGGCATGGTGATGATCCATTCGCCCGGCTTCCTGGTCCGAGCGATCGCAGCGATGCGCGCGACGATGTCCTCGATCGAGCGGCACTCGGCGAGCGAGGGCAGCACGCTCTTGAGGCCTTCGCGGTCGAGATGGGCATGGCCGTCGATCAGCCCGGGGATGACGGTCCGGCCGGCAAGGTCGACGATCTCGCATCCGGCGGGGGCACCAGCGGCGATCTCCGCGGAGGCGCCGAGCGCGGCGATGCGGTTGCCGGATATCGACAGCGCCTCGCAGATCCCATGCTCGCCGAGGATCCGGCCGTTGATCAGCGCGAGCGAGGCGGGGGCGCTGGAAAAAGTGGAAGGCATGGCTGTCCTCGTCAGGCTGGCTGGCAGGTGCCGTGGCAGACGGTTTCGGAAGGTGAGGGGTCAGGCCGTCCTGCCGGGCGCCGGGTCGAGATCGGTGGCGAGGAAGACCTTCCGGGTGAACTCGATATGCTCGTCCAGCAGCCTGACGGCGCGGTCGGCATCGCGATCCAGCGCCGCGTTCATCAGGGCGGTATGCGGTTCGAGCGCCAGCGCATCGCGCAGCGCGGCGAAACCCGGGCTGTCCTGCCATCTCGCGCCTGAGCGCGCATGCGACAGGGCCGGCGCGATCGAGAGCACGCGGTGGTGGCGCCGCAGCTGGTCCTTGATCTGGACATAGAAGCGCATCAGCCAGGGCGAGGTGCTGGCGGCGAGCAGAGCAGTGTGGAAGGCCTCGTGCCGCTCTTCCCAATCGGTCAGGGCGAGCTCCTCCGGATTCTCCACGGGCGGCGTGCAGCGCGACAGCCGGTAATGCGCGGCGACGAGCGCCGTCTCCCAGGCTTCGTCGCCCCGGGCGATCGATTCGGCCAGCATCGGCAATTCGACCAGGCGCCTTGCCCGGGTCAGGTCGCTGAGTTCCTCCAGCGAGACCGGTGCGACCGCATAGCCCTTGTTGGCGCTGAGGATGACCAGCCGCTCGGCTTCGAGGCGGGAGAGCGCCTCGCGCAGCGGCGTCCAGCCGATNCCATAGGCCTCGCGCATGGCGCCGAGTTTCAGCGGCGCGCCGGGCCGTAGCCGGGTCTCCAGAATCTCCTGGCGCAGGGTTCGATAGGCGAACTCGCTCTTCGTGGCGACGTCAGCTTCGTCCATGGGATCCTCATGCGGCTCGTCGCAATATATATAATCTGACACCAGAGGCAAAATTATATATATCTGTTGACACCTTCGATAATCACCGGAATCATCCCGCCCGACGAGCCGCTGGGTGGCCGCAGGGATCACGGGTGGAGGCAGGATGAGCTTGGCATCGCTGGGCAGTGCGGGCGGCGTCTCGGACGGAGAGCGCCGCGACGCGGCCGATCCGCTGCGGCATCTGCGGGCACGCTTCCATCTGCCCGAAGGTACCATCTNCCTCGCCGGCAACTCGCTCGGTCCGGCGCCGGTCGCCGCCTTCGCCGATATGGAAACCGCGCTGCGCCGGGAATGGGCGGAAGGGCTGGTGCGGAGCTGGAACGATGCCGGCTGGTTCGCGCTCGTCGGCACGCTGGGCGATCGCCTCGGCCGCCTGGTCGGCGCCGGCCCCGGCCAGACGGTGGTCTGCGATTCCGTCTCGGTGAACGTCTACAAGGCGTTGCATGCCGCGCTCGCGCTACGGCCTGATCGCAATGTGATCGTCGCCGAGGGCGGCAGCTTCCCGACCGATCTCTATGTCGCCGAAGGCGTGGCCGCCGGCCGGCCCGACATCGAACTGAAGCTCGAAGCTGTCGATGCCGAAAAGATCGAGGACCTGATCGACGAGCGCACGGCGGTCGTGCTGGTCAACCAGGTCGACTACAAGACCGGCGAATTGCGTGACATGGCCGCACTCAACCGGCTGATCCACGCCAGGGGCGCGATCGCGGTCTGGGATCTCTGCCACAGCGCCGGCGTCGTGCCGGTCGATCTCGACGGCGGGGGCGCTGACCTCGCGATCGGCTGCACCTACAAATACCTGAACTGCGGCCCGGGCGCGCCGGCCTTCATCTATGCCGCCTCGCGGCACCACGAGGCCCTGTCGCAGCCGCTCTCCGGCTGGTGGGGCCACGCCGCGCCCTTCGCCTTCGAGCGCGGCTATCGCCCGGCGGGCGGCATCCAGCGCCTGCTCTGCGGCACGCAGCCGATCCTCTCGATGCGCGTTGTCGATGCCGGCCTGGCCGCGATCGAGGATGTCGAGATGGGCGCGCTCCGGGCCAAGAGCCTAGGCCTCACCGATCTGTTCATCGAGCTCGTCGAGCCGGTCTGCCGGGCCCATGGCGCGAGCATCGTCACGCCGCGCGCTCATGCCGCCCGCGGCAGCCAGGTCTCGATCACCTTCGAGCATGGCTTTGCCGTGGTTCAGGCCTTGATCGCACGCGGCGTGGTCGGCGATTTCCGGGCGCCGGACATGATGCGCTTCGGCTTTGCGCCCGCCTATCTCGGCTATGCCGATGTCCAGGCCGCGGCGGAAGCGTTCAACGAGGTGATGACGTCGGGGATCTGGCGCGACGAACGCTTCACGAAGCGCCGCGCCGTCACCTGACGGCGCCCGGCAACAGGAGCGCGGCCGGGCAAGGACCNGAGCTGCGCCGATCGGGGACGAGACAAGCCCGCGGCGCCACGCAGCGTCGAACGGGCGTTCCAGGGGAGGAGCTCATGAGGATTCCATTCAAATCGGGACTGGCCGCCGCCGCGCTGGCGCTCGCCGCAAGCTTTGCCGCGCCGGCCGAGGCCGGGCCGACGCTCGAGGCCGTTCGCAAGCGCGGCGAGGTCGTCTGCGGCGTCAGCACCGGCATCGGCGGCTTCTCGATCGCCGACAGCTCGGGCCGCTGGACGGGGCTGACGACGGATTTCTGCCGGGCCGTGTCGGCGGCGGTGCTGGGCGACGCTGCGAAGGAGAAATTCGTCCCGCTCAGCCCGCAGCAGCGCTTCACCGCCCTGCAATCGGGCGAGATCGACATGCTGACCACCGTCGCGACCTGGACGCTGACGCGCGACGCCTCCCTCGGCCTGCTCTATGCCGGCGTCTATTTCTATGACGGCCAGGGCTTCCTGGTGCCGAAATCGCTCGGCCTGAAGAGCGCGCTGGAGCTGGACGGCGCCAGCATCTGCACGGCGACCGGNACGACCAGCGAGCTCAACCTCGCCGACTATTTCCGCGCCAACGGCAAGACCTTCAAGCCGGTGGTGTTCGAGGCGCAGAACGAGGCACGCGCCGCCTTCTTCAGTGGCCGCTGCCAGGCCTTCTCGGCCGACATGTCCTATCTCTCCTCGGTCCGTGCCTCGGACGCGCCGAACCCGGACGAGTGGCAGATCCTGCCCGAAATGATCTCGAAGGAGCCGCTTGGCCCGGTCGTCGCCCGCAACGACCTCGATTGGTACACGGCCGTCAAATGGGTGCTGATGGCGCTGATCGAGGCGGAGGAGAAAGGCATCACCGCCGCCAATGTCGAGCAGATGAAGGACAGCACCAACCCCGAGATCAGGCGCCTGCTCGGCACGGCCGGCGACATGGGCCAGAGGCTCGGGCTCGATCCGGGCTGGGCCTATCGCGCGATCAAGCGCGTCGGCAATTACGGCGAGATCTTCGAGCGCAATGTCGGCCCGAAGACGCCGCTGCGGATGGAGCGCAACTCCAACGCGCTGTGGACGAAGGGCGGGCTGATGTACGCCATGCCCGTCCGCTGAGATGAGCGCCGTCGCGGTCCTGCCGGTGCGGTCGGCGAGAGGCTGGTCCGATCCGAGCTTCCGGTCGCTGGCGACGCAGGTGATCGTGCTGGCCGTGCTGGCCGGCACCGTCGCCTTCCTCGCTACGAACCTCGTCGGCAATCTCGAGGCCCGCTCGATCCGCACCGGCTTCGGCTTCCTCTGGCAGGCGGCCGGCTTCGAGATCGGCCAGAGCTTCATCGCCTGGAGCCCGAGCGCGAGCTTCGGTCGGGCGCTGCTGGTCGGGCTGCTCAACACGCTGGTGGTCGCCTCGCTCGGCATCGTGCTGTCGACGCTCGCCGGCTTCGTCGTCGGCATTGCCAGCCTGTCGCGCAACCCGCTGGTTAGCCCTTTGGCCCGGCTCTATGTCGAGCTCGTCCGCAACACGCCGCTGCTGCTGCAGCTCTATCTCTGGTACGCGGTCCTGACCCAGATGCTGCCGGCGGCATCGGCCGCACCGCAGCTTCTTCCCGGCGTCTATCTCGCCAAGAGCGGACTGCATTTCCCCGTGCTGCAACACGGCACCGAGCCGCTCCTGGCGGCGGTGCTCGTCGGCGTCCTCGCCTTCGCCGGCCACGGCCTCTGGGCCCGCCGCCAGGCCGAACGGAACGGCGTGCCGGCAAAGCTGTGGCCCGGTCTGCTGCTGCTCGCGCTGCCGGTCGTGGCCGTGGCGCTGGAGCGTGCCGTGACGGCCTCCTTCGACGTGCCGCGGCCAACCCGCTTCGGCTTCTCCGGTGGCGGGATGATCACGCCGGAACTGACGGCGCTGCTGATCGGGCTGTCGCTCTACAATGCCGCCTTCATCGGCGAGATCCTGCGCGCCGGCATCCTCTCGGTCGGNCGCGGCCAGCTGGAGGCTGGTGCGGCGCTTGGGCTGAGCCGGGGGCAGGCCTTGCGCCTCGTGGTGATCCCGCAGGCGATGAAGGTCGCAGTGCCGCCGCTCGCCAGCCAGTATCTCAACCTCGCCAAGAACACCTCGCTCGCCATCGCGATCGGCTATCCCGACCTGATGTCGATCGGGAACACGATCATCAACCAGACCGGCCAGGCGGTGGAGGNGATCGCCATCCTGATGTGCGTGTACCTGGCGCTGAGCCTCGCGATTTCGGCTTTCATGAACTGGTACAATGCCCGCGTCGCGCTGAAGGGTGCGTCATGAACGCCGGAGCTCTCTCCCTGCGCGCGCGCCTGTTCGGCAGCGTCGGCAACNCCCTCCTGACCGTCGTGATGCTCGCCCTGTTCGCCGCCTGGCTGCCCGCGCTGCTGCGCTGGGCCGTGATCGACGCGACCTGGTGGGCAGCGTCTCCCGCCACCTGTCGCACGGCGGGCGGCGCCTGCTGGGCCTTCATCCACGAGAAGCTCCGGCTGGTCCTGTTCGGCCGCTACCCGTTCGAGGAGCAGTGGCGGCCTCTTGCGGCCCTGTTGCTGACCATCGCACTGGTGCTGGCGGGCTGCTCGCTGCGCTTCGGCTGGCGCAGCGTCGTCGCCGGCGCGCTGGCAGGCATACTCGCCGTGATCGTGCTGATGCGCGGCGGGGNGTTCGGCCTCAGCCTTGTGCCGACCGACCTGTGGGGCGGGCTGCCGCTGACGGTCTTCCTCGCCGTCGGCGGCATCATCGGCGCCTTTCCGATCGCGATCGGGCTGGCGCTCGGCCGGCGCTCGGAGCTCGGCGCCATCAGGGGCATCTGTGTCGTCTTCATCGAGATGGTGCGCGGCGTGCCGCTGGTCAGCGTGCTGTTCATGGCGTCGTTCATGATCCCGCTCTTCCTGCCAGGGAAGCTGCAGGTCGACGCGCTGCTGCGCGCGCTCATCGCGATCACATTGTTCAGCGCGGCCTATCTCGCCGAGGCCATTCGCGGCGGCCTGCAGGCCGTCCCGGCCGGACAGGAGCAGGCGGCCAAGGCGCTGGGCCTCGGCTACTGGCAGACATCGCTGCTGATCGTCGTGCCGCAGGCGCTGCGCCTCGCCATTCCCGCGATCGCCAATCTGTGCATCGGCCTGTTCAAGGACACGTCACTGGTCGGCATCGTCGGCTTGACCGATCTCCTGCTGGCGACCAAGCAGGCGCTCGGCGATCCGCAATGGCGCAGCTTTTCGCTCGAAGGCTATCTCTTCGTCGCGTTGCTCTATGTCGCGTTCTGCTCCTTCATCTCCCATTACAGCCGGGCGCTGGAGCGGCGTTCGCAACCCGGCGCCTGAATTCAACGCTCCGATCGTGATTGCTGAGCCTTCCACGCCTGGTATTCGGCTTCAGCCTCCGGAGCGAGCGGGTAGTAGCGCCGAAGATCGCCGCCCTTCGACAGCATCAGGCGCGAGAAGTCCTCCCACTCGGCATGATGGCTGCCGGCTTCGAGCAGCCTTTCGGCATAGGCGATCGGCACGCAGATGGCCCCGTCATCGTCGGCGATGATGATGTCGCCCGGCCGGACATATGTCCCGCCGCAGGCGATCGGCACGTTGACCGCGTGCGGCATCAGCGTCGTCTGGGTGTGGAAGTTCGGCGACGCGCCGCGCATCCAGTAACCGATGTCGAGCGCGAACGCCTTCGCGGCGTCGCGGATCACCCCGTCGATGACCATGCCGGCGCCGCCCTTGCCGGCGAAGTAGGTCAGCATCATCTCGCCGAAGATCCCGCTCTGAATGTCGCCGCGGGCGTCGACGACGACGACGTCGCCGGCTTCGACGTGATAAAGCGCGTGCCTGTGAAGCTGCTTCTCGCGATCGGCGTACTCGTCGTCGCCATACAGATCCTCGCGCTTCGGCATGAACTGCAGCGTGAGGGCAGGGCCGGCGACGACCTTGCCGCGCGAGTGCGGCACGGCCCCCGCGATGAACGGGTTCCGGATGCCCATCTTGTAGAGCTCGCTCGACGCGGTGGCGCTGCCGATGCTGGCAAGCCCGTCGAGAAGCGCCTTGGCAGGACGGTTGATCGTGGGGATGTCGAACATGTGTCGTTCCTGAGTTTGCCGGCGTGATCGGGTCGTGGTGGGCGCTTTTCCGGATCGATCGCGAGCCGGCTTCTCAAACTCCGCCGACCACCGGATGCCAGTCCGGGCGGTAGGGGTCCTGGTGGAAGCGGGCGTAGTAGTCGCCCTTCTCCTCGTAGAGGGCGCCGTAATGGCGCATCTTGTCCTCGTCGAGCGCGACGCCGAGGCCGGGCCCGGTCGGCACGCCGATGGCGCCGTCCTCATAGGGCATCAGCCCGCCTTCGATGATGTCGTCGGTCAGGTAGTGGTAATGGGCGTCGCCGGAAAAGCTCATCTCGGGGATGGTCGCGGCGGTGTGCAGCATGGCGGCGAGCTCGATGCCGAACTCGGCGCCAGAATGCATGGCGACGCCGAGCGCGAAGGTCCGGCAGATCGCGGCGAGATCCTTCACGCCGCGCGGGCCTTCCCAGTAGTGGATGTCGGTCAGGACGATATCGACCGCTCCGAGGCGGATCGCCGGGCCGAGATCGTCGAACTTGGCGGGATACATGTTGGTGGCGATCGGGATGCGCACCGCCTTGCGCACGGCGGCATTGCCTTCGAGCCCCCAGGCCGGATCCTCGAAATACTCCATGCCGACGGCTTCCAGCCGCTGGCCGATGCGGATCGCAGTCGGCACCGACCAGACGCCGTTGGGGTCGATGCGCAGGCCGAAATCCGGCCCCATGCGCTCGCGGCAGGCCTCGACCGCCGTCGCCTCGATCTCCGGCGAGAGCACGCCGGCTTTCAGCTTCATCGCCTTGACGCCGAGCGTCTCGTGCAACTCCTGGCAGAGGTCGGCCATGTCCTGCGGATGTTCGTCATGGCCGCCGCCCGGTCGGTCATAGCGCCAGAACAGATAGGCGATCATCGGGATTCGGTCGCGCACCGGCCCGCCGAGGAGGTCGCAAAGCGGGCGGCCGAGCGCCTTGCCCTGGATGTCCAGGCAGGCCATCTCGATCGCGGCATAGAGCCGGGCATTGGAGAGATAATAGATCGCCCTGAGCGTCTTCAGCTTGATCAGCTCGAGATGGAACGGGTCCATGCCGACGACGCGCGGCTTCAGCTTCATCAGCGCGCCGCGCTGGTCGCCGCCGCCGACCTCGCCCAGGCCAATGAGGCCCTCGTCGGTGATCAGTTCGAGGATGGTCCGCAGGAAATAGCCGGGATGGACCCCGGTATTATGGCGAAGCTGCGCATTGAGCGGGATCGCCACGCAACGCACCCTCATATCGACGATCTTCATCGGCCAGAACTCTCCCTAGAGATGCATGCCGCCATCGACGAAGAGCGTCGTGCCGGTGATGTAGCGGGCGGCGTCGGAGGCCAGGAACAGCGCCACCTCGGCGCAATCCTCGGGCGTGCCCAGGCGGTTTGCCGGGATGCGGGCGAGCACGGCGTCGCGATAGGCGGGGTCGGCCAGGGCCTCGCGATTGCGCGCGGTCGCGATGGCGCCCGGCGCCAGCACGTTGCAGGTGACGCCGCTGGCCGCGACCTGGCGGGCGATATTGCGGACCATGCTCTCCAGCGCCGCCTTGCTCGCGGCATAGGCGAGCATCTCAGGATGCTCCCTGACCTGTTGGATCGAGCCGATCGCGATCAGCCGGCCGAATTCGCGCTCCGCCATGGCCGGAACGAAGGCCTGCATCAGCCGGTAATTGGCGGCGAGGTTGAGCTCCCATTGCCGGTCGAGCGCGGCACGCTCGAAGCCGTGCCAGGGCGCTCGTTCCTGCAAGGCGGCGTTGAGCACGAGGATGTCGATCCCGCCGAGCCGGTCGTTCGCCGCGGTGATCAGGCGCTCGATGTCGGCGGCCTGCGTCAGGTCGGCAGCGACGCCGAGCGTCGCTGCTGCTGCGAGGCAGGCTGCATCGAGTTCCTCACCGGCCGCCGGGCCGTTGAGGCAGACGGTGGCACCGGAATCCGCGAGCGCGGTCGCGATGGCAAGGCCGATGCCCTGCGTCGCGCCAGTGACGAGCGCGCGACGTCCCGTCAGCTCGACCTGGAGGCGTGCCGGCTCAGCCATGACTGTCGCCGAGTCTCGCGTCGAAGGCGTCGCGCACGGCATCGCCGAGGAAGTTGAGCGCCAGCACGGTCAGGAAGATGGCGAGCCCGGGAAAGAAGCTCATCCACCAGGACTGATAGAACTGGATGCCGGTCGCGACCATGTAGCCCCAGCTCGGCGTCGGCGGCTGGACGCCGAGGCCGAGAAAGGAGAGGGCGCTTTCGGTGATCAGCGCCTGCGAGGCCGAGAGCGAGCCGTAGACGATGACGTTGCCGGAGACGTTCGGCCAGATGTGCCTGAACAGGATGCGAAAGGGCCGGGCGCCGCAGGCCTGCGCTGCCACGACATAGTCGGCCTCGCGCAGCGTCAGCACCTCCGCGCGCACCAGCCGGGCGAAGCCGGGCATCTTGGTGATGGCGATGGCGAGCATGGCGTTGACGAGGTCAGGACCCAGTACCGCGACGATCGAGAGCGCCAGCACCAGCAGCGGAAAGGCGAGGAAGGCGTCCATGACGCGCATGATCAGCGCGTCCCAGCGGCCGCCGAGCCAGCCGGAAACCAGCCCGAGCAGCGAGCCGGCGATCAGCGCTAGCCCGATCGCGAAGATCACGACCTGCAGCGAGACCGTGGCGCCGTGCAGCACGCGCGAGAGCACGTCGCGGCCGATCTCGTCGGTGCCGAACCAATGCGCCGCGCTCGGCGGCATCGAGAAGGCGTCGGGGTCGATATCGACCGGCGAATAAGGCGAGAGCCAGGGTGCGAGCAGGCCGAGCGCAACGATGACGGCGAGCACGATCGTGCCGAAGCGGCCCTGCCAGGAGCCAAGGATGCGGCGCAGGATGATCGCGCCGGGGGAGCGGGGAGCACGCTGCGTCGCTGCGGCGGCGGGGGGCATCGATCCGGTCACGGCCGCCATCGCCTCACGCCTTCACGCGCGGGTCGAAGGCCCGGTAGAGCAGGTCGGTCAGCAGGTTCACGGCGAAGACGGNGATGACGATGAACAGGATCGCGCCCTGGATCACCGGGAAATCGCGCTGGAAGATGCCGTCGACCAGCATCCGGCCGAGCCCTGGCAAGGCGAACACCGTCTCGGTCACGACCGCGCCGCCGAGCAGCGCGCCGATCTGCAGGCCGATGACGGTGACGATTGGGATGAGCGCGTTGCGCAATGCGTGCCGGATCAGGACGAGGCGCTCGCTCAGCCCCTTGGCCCTGGCGGTGCGGATATAGTCCATCGACAGCACCTGAAGCATCGAGGCGCGGGTCTGGCGCATGACCAGCGCGGCGAAGGCGGTGCCGATCGTCAGCGCCGGCATCACCATGAGCCGGAGGTTGCCGCCGGGATCGTCGAGGAAGCGGATATGGCCGGAGGGCGGCAGCCAGCCGAGCTTCAGCGAGAACAGCATGATCAGCAGCACGCCCATCCAGAAATAGGGCACTGCGACCGAGGACATGGCGATGAGGCTCGCGGCCACGTCGATGAGGCTGCCGCGGAAGCGCGCGGCCAGGATGCCGGCGGGCATGCCGATGGCGACCGCGATCAGGATCGAGAGGAGGCCGAGCTCGAGCGTCACCGGGATGCGCGCAGCCAGCATCGCGCCGACATCCTCGCGGGTGCGCAAGGAGCGGCCAAAATCGCCCTGCGCGACGCGGGCGAGCCAGGTGACGTAGCGGACCGGGGCCGGCTGATCGAGACCGTACTCGATGCGCACGGCGGCGCGCTGCTCGGGGCTCGCCTGCTCGCCGAGGATGGTGACGGTCGGGTCGCCCGGCAGCAGGTTGGTGAGCGCGAAGACGATGATGGTGACGAAGAACGCCACCGGCAGCATCTGCGCGAGCTTCTTGGCCAGATAGGGCAGCACGGACGCGATCCCTCAGTAGCGATCNAGCCGGCGGTGGTCGCGGGCGATCTCGGCGATGACGGCGTCGGACACCGCGAAATGGGTGGTCATGGCGATGCGCGCCGCCGCGGGGTCGCGGGCCTTGATCGCATCGACGATGGCTTGATGACGGGCGACCGTTGCGGCCGGGTCGCGCAGGTCGCGCTGCATGCCGAGCGCGCGTTGGGTGAACTTGATGGTGTCGACGAGCGCGCTCACCAGATGCTCGAGCAGCGCGTTGCCGGAGCAGCGCGCAAGGGCGACATGGAAGGCAAGGTCGCCCTGCAGCCAGCGCTCGAAATCGCCGTCGATATTGGCGCGCATCTTCTCCAGCGCGACCTCGACCGGCTCGACCTGGAGCGGCGTCGCCCGCTCGGCGGCAAGCGCCGCGACCTCGACCTCGATGGCACGCCTGAGCTCGACCGCCTCGCGCAGGCCGTTGTCGGTGACGCGGACGGCGAGGCGCAGGAACTGGTCGAGCGGGGCGACCGAGAGCCCCTTCACCGTAGTCGGCTTGCCCTGCTGGATCTGGACGATGCCGAGCGCCGAGAGACGCCCGAGCGCCTCGCGCACCACCGGCTTCGAGACATTGAGCCGCCTGGCGAGCTCGGACTCGGACGGAAGCTGGTCGCCCGGGCGATAAACGCGCTCGGCGACGCGGTCGATCACGAACTGCGTGACCGCTTCGGTCAGGCGCTGCTTGTCGGGTTGAAGGGCGGCGATTTCACTCATAACATATCAGATAGGCTTGGTTGAAGAGCGCGTCAACAGGAACAAGCTGATCGGCAGGGGCTATTCTCAGCGTTGCTGCTTGCGGTTAAGCGGCGGTCCGAGTGCCAAGCCCTATCGCCACGCAATGCGGCTTTCCGTCGGTCGAGAAAAACCGTTTGCCTATCTCATAACATATCTGATAGGTGACCTCTCTGTCGGCGCCGGATCAAGAGCGCCGTGGGAGGAGATCACGCCAATGGCCCTAATTTCACGTCGCGGTCTTCTGCTCGGCGCGTCCGGCGCCGGACTCATCGCCGGACTGCCGGAGCTTGCCTTTGCGCAGGGGGCTCCGGTGCGCGGCGGCACCATCGTGGCCTCGATGGACCTGCAGCCGAAGAGCCTCGATCCGATCATGGGCGATGCACCGACCTCGGATCGCTACGCCCTGATCCAGATGTTCGAGGGGCTGCTGAAGTTCGACGTGCAGGGCAATCTCCAGCCTTCACTGGCGACGAGCTGGCAATGGTCGGAGGACAAGAAATCCGTCGTCTTCAAGCTGCGCGAGGGCGTCGTCTTCCATGACGGCGAGCCCTTCGATGCCGAGGCGGCGGTGTTCAACATCGCGCGCGTCGTGGCGCCGAACTCGACCGCGCCGCGCNCTCCCGATCTCGCCGACCTCGCCGGAGCCGAGGTGGCCGGGCCGATGACGGTCAAGATCAACCTGAAGCAGCCCTCCGGCGCGGCGCTGGCCTCACTCGCAGTGGAGGCCGGCATGATGTGCTCGCCGGCGGCGCTGAAGAAGCTCGGCCAGGATTTCGGCCGCCAGCCGGTCGGCACTGGGCCGTACAAGTTTGCGGAATGGGTCGGCGGCAGCCAGATCCGCTTCATCCGTAACGAGCGCTATTGGCGTGATGGCGCCGACGGCAAGAGGTTGCCCTATGCCGATGCGGTGACGCTGCGGATCATCCCGACCACCGCGGTCAAGATGGTCGAGGTCAAGTCGGGCGGGGTGCATCTCGTCGACGGCGTGACGCCGCGCGACTTCGAGGAGGTCGAGAAGAATCCGGCGCTGACGCTGGTGGCGGTGCCGCCGGGCATCGCGCAATGGCTGACCTTCAACGTCTCGAAGGGCATCTTCGCCAATCCGCATCTACGCGCTGCCGTCAACCACGGCATCGACCGCAACGTCTTGATGAAGGGCATCNCCCGCGGCTTCGGCGCGGTGACGCCGACCTGGGTGCCGCCGAGCGACTGGTCCTATGACGCGAGCGTGCCGCAGCCGAAGCTCGATCCGGCGAAGGTCCAGGCCCTCCTCAAGGAGGGTGGCCAGCCCAACGGCTTCACCTGCAAGCTCTCGATCATCCAGCGCGATCCCGACACGCAGGTCGCGCAGATCGTCCAGGCCCAGCTCAAGCCGTTCAAGATCAACATGGAGATCGAGATCCTCGAGCGGCAGGCCTGGGTGCCCAAGGTGCTCGGCCTGCAGCATGAACTGGCGATGGGGCGCGTCAACGTCCCGCGCGCCGACCCCGACCATGTCTTCGGCCCGTTCTTCGGGCGAACCGCAGCGCAGAACTGGTCCGGGATCAAGGACGAGGAGGTCTTCCGCCTGGTCGACCAGGGCCGCGAGGAGACCGAGCAGGCCAAGCGCAAGGCGATCTACAAGGAGCTCCAGACCGCGCTCAACAGGAACGACTACTATTCCTGGCTGTTCTTCCGCGAGGNGCGCCATGTCGCGCGCAAGGAGCTGCAGAACATCGTGCTCGATTCCGGCGGCGCCTGGCAGCTCGCCGAAGCCTGGCTCGCCAAGGCCTGATGCGGCGCGCGACCGTCCTCGTTCTATCATCCGGGATACCCGCGGCGACGATCGCGGCTCTGGCGGAGCGCTTCGATCTGCTCGGGCCAGGTGATCCCGACGAGATCGACGCGTTCGTTGCCGCGCATGGTGCCNGCATCCGCGGCATCGCCACGACNGGCAAGGCGCGGCTGGATCGTGCGTTACTCGCCAGACTGCCGGCGCTCGAGCTCGTCGCCTGTTACAGCGCCGGGCTGGACAAGATCGACAGGGAGGCTCTCGCCGAGCGCGGTATCCCTCTCACCAACAGCTCGGCGGCGCTGGCCGACGAGGTCGCCGATCTCGCCATCGCGCTGACGATCATGGCACGCCGCCGGCTGGTCGCCGCAGATGCTCATGTCCGCGGCGGCGCCTGGGCCAAGGCGGCCTTTCCGCTCGGTCGCTCGGTCACGGGCCTGCGCATCGGCCTGCTCGGTCTCGGCCATATCGGCAGCGCCATCGCCCGCCGCGCCGAGGCGATGGGCATGCATCCGCGCTACTGCACACGCCGACCCGTCGCCGGCTGTGCCTATCCCTATCATGGCGATGCACGGGCGTTGGCGGCCGACAGCGACGTCTTCGTCATCGCCTGTCCGGGCGGGCCGGCCAATCGCGGACTGGTCGACCGCAGCGTCATCACGGCGCTCGGCCCCGATGCGACGCTCGTCAACATCGCGCGCGGTGAGATCGTCGACGAGCCGGCGCTCATTGAGGCGCTGGCGTCTGGACAGCTCGGCAGCGCCGGGCTCGACGTCTTCGCCGACGAGCCGAATGTGCCGCTGGCCTTGCGGCAGCTGGACAATGTCGTGCTGGCCCCGCATCTCGGTAGCGCGACCGTCGAGACCCGGCATGCCATGGGCGAGAGCGTCGTCCGAGCGCTGGAGCGACTGATCGTGCCTGGGTGAGACGGATGGCGTCGGCCGGCCGTCGCTTGCGCGCCGGTGACTGGACGTCGCAGGGCTCAGGCGTATTCGGGCCGGCGCGGGGTGAAGACGTCGAGGTTGATCACCGGCTCGTCGCCGACGACCTCGCCCCAATGCTCGACATTGGAGGGAATCACGACGAGACCGCCGGGGCCGATCAGATGCTCCTGCCCGCCGATGAAGAAGCGGATCGTGCCGCTGACGATATAGGCGATCTGCTCATGCGGATGGCTGTGCGGCTTGGGCTCGTGCCCCGGCATCAGCCGGTGCAGCGCCAGCGTCGCTGCCGAGCCGGAGAACGCCTTGCGGTCGACGCCGGGGCGTACCGGCGTCCAGGGAATCTGGCTCCAGTCGATCTTGTGAATGTCCATGGCAGCGGCTCCGGTTGTTATTCAGAGAGTCATTTGGCGGCGCCGAGGATCCCCGACGGCCGGATGAACAGGAACAGCAGCAGCACCGACAGCGCCGCGACGTTCTTCAGCCCGGCGCCGAAGCCGACGATGGCGAGCGCCTGCAGCAGGCCGAGCAGCAGGCCACCCAGAAAGGCGCCGAAGGGTCGCCCGAAGCCGCCGACGATCGCGGCAATGAAACCGCTGATCGCGAAGGGCACGCCGACATTGAAGGCGGTGTACTGCGTCGGCGTGATCAGGATGCCGGCGATGGCGCCGAGCGCAGCGCTCAGCGCAAAGGCCAGCGCCAGCATGCGCGAGACCGGGATGCCCTGCAGCGCCGCCGCCTCGCGGTTGATCGAGCAGGCGCGCATCGCCTTGCCGGTCCGGGTCAGCCCGAAGAAGGCGGCGAGCGCGGCGACGATCGCGAGCGAGCCGCCGACGATCCAGATCAGCTGGTAGCCGATCGCGACCGGGCCGATCATCAGCGGCGGCCGGTCGGTGAAGACGGGCAGGGNCTTGGGCTGGTCGCCGACGGCGATCAGGGTCAGCCGCTCCACCACGATCTGGGCGGCGAGCGTCGCCAGGATCATGACGAACATCGTCGCCTTGCGATTCCACAGCGGCCTGACGACGACGCGCTCGATCGCGACGCCGAGCGCCGCCACCGCCGCGACCGCGACCAGCGCCGCCAAAGGCAGGGGCACGCCGTTCCGCGCGAACAGCACATGGGTGATCATGCCGCCCAGCATCACGAACGCCCCTTGCGCGAAGTTCACGATGCCGCTGGCGTTGTAGATCACGCAGAAGCCGATGCCGATCAGCCCGTAGACGCAGCCGATGCCGAGCCCGCTGACCAGGACCTGGGGAATGTAGGACCAGTCAGCCATGGGGCGCCTCCTGCGTGGCCGGCTCGTTTGCGGACGATTTGCCGGTGCCCAGATAGGCCGCGATCACGGCCGGGTCGGCACGGACCTCGCCAGGCGTGCCCTGCGCGATCTTGCGGCCGAAATCGACGACGACGACGCGGTCGGCGGTGTTCATCACCAGCGTCATGTCGTGCTCGATCAGGAGGACGCTGGTGCCGTCCGCGGCGATGCGGCGGATGATCCGCGACAGCGCTGCCGATTCCTCGGTGTTGAGGCCGGCGGCCGGCTCGTCGAGCAGGATGAGCCGCGGGCCGGCGGCCATGGCGCGCGCCAGCTCCAGCATGCGCTGGCGGCCATAGGGCAGGGCCGAGGCGGGCTCGTCTGCCATCGCCGCCAGCCCGGCGAAGGCGAGGAGCTCGCGCGAGCGTGCCTCGACTGCCTGTTCCTCGCGACGTGCGGAAGCCGGCCGCAGCAGCGCCGAGAACAGGCCGGCCTTGCCCTGCAGGTGGCANCCGACCTTGACGTTGTCGAGCACGCTCAGGTCCTCGAACAGCTTGACGAGCTGGAAGGTCCTGACCAGCCCGCCGGCGGCGATCTGCGCCGGCGGGCGGCCGGNGATGTCCTTGCCCTCGAACAGGATGCGGCCGGCGCTCGGGGGCAGGAATCCGGAGATCAGGTTGAACAATGTGGTCTTGCCGGCGCCGTTGGGGCCGATCACGGCGGTGACGCCGTCGGCCGGCACCTCGAAGGAGACGTCGTCGACCGCGACGAGCCCGCCGAAACGGCGCGTCACGCCTTCCAGTCTGAGCCGGGTCATGAGCGGCCTCGCGGGGAAAACAGGCTGGCGAGCCCGCGCGGGGCATAGATCAGCAGCACGATCAGCACNGCGCCATAGGCCAGGTCCTGATAGTCCTTGAAGGCGCGGAAGGTCTCGGGCAGCAGGCTGACGATCAGCGCGCCGACCAGCGGGCCGGCGACCGTCCCGATGCCGCCGACATAGAGCATGGTGAAGGTGACGATGACCATGTGCAGCCCGAAGACCTCGGGACTGACGAAGCCGACGACATGGACGAAGAGCGAGCCGGCGAGCGCCGCGAAGCCCGCCGAGAGCAGGAAGGCGAGGAGCTTGTAGCGGGCGACCTCGATGCCGAGCGCCGTCGCCGCCTCTTCGCTGCCCGCGACCGCCGACAGCGCCCGCCCGAAGCGCGAGCGACGAATCCTCGCGGCGGCGAAGGCGCAGGCCGCGACGACCAGGGACAAGAGGATGAGCTGGCCGCGGTCGGAGGTGACCTCGTAGGGGCCGATGCCGATGGGCGGGATGCCGGAGATGCCCATATAGCCTTGCGTCACCGACTGCCATTCGACCGTGATCTCGTAGGTGATCAGGCCGATGGCCAGCGTGCCCATGGCGAGGTAGTGGCCCTTCAGCCGGAGCGTGGGAAAGCCGACGATCGCGGCGACCAGCACGGCGGCCGCGATGCCCAGCAGCATGGCGGGCAGGGGCGGCCAGCCATGGCTGGCGGTCAGCACGGCCGAGAGATAGCCGCCGATGGCGGCGAAGGCGTTCTGGCCGAAGGAGACCTGCGCGGCAAAGCCCATGAACAGGTTCAGGCCTGTGACGAAGACCGCATAGATCAACGCAAAGGAGACGACGGTCGCCGCGTAGCCGCCGACGACCATGGCGTAGCCGACAACGACCGCGGCGAAGAGCCAGGGAAGCAGGCCGACCAGCCCGAACGGGCGCCGGTCAGGCGAAGTAGTGCTGGGCAAGATCGTCATGGGAGGTGATGCCACGCGGATCGAGTTCGGCGACGATGCGCCCGAGCGAGAGCAGGTAGACGCGGCTGGCGAGCTCGAGCGCCAGCGGCGCCTTCTGCTCGACCAGCACGATCGACAGGCCTTCGCGGTTGAGGAGGCCGAGCGTCTCCAGGATCTCCCCGGTGACGCGCGGCGCGAGGCCGAGCGAGGGCTCGTCCAGCAGGAGGAGCTTCGGCCCGGCCATCAGCGCGCGGCCCAGCGCGAGCATCTGCTGCTCGCCGCCCGACATCGAGCCCGCGGCCTGGCCGAGCCGTTCCTTCAGGCGCGGGAACAGCGTCAGGACGCGCTCGCGGCGGCGGGTGAACTCGGCCTTGTCGCGCAGGCGATAGGCGCCGAGCTCGAGATTGTCGGCGACGCTCATCGGGGCGAACAGACCGCGCCCCTCCGGCACCAGGACGATGCCGCGCGCGGCGACCGCGACCGCGTCGTTGCGCGGAAGCACGTCGCCGCGGAAGCGGACCTCGCCACCATTGGCCGAGAGCCCCATGATCGCGCGCAGCAGCGTCGACTTGCCGGCCCCGTTGGGGCCGAGCACGGCGACGAGCTCNCCTTCGCCGATGCGCAGGTCGACCCCATGCAGCGCATGGATATGGCCGTAGCGCGCGGTGAGGGCGGTCGCGGTCAGAATGGGCGTGGCAGTGCCCGCCCGGGGCGTGGCCGCGGCCGCGAGGCTCATTGCACCACCTTGACCTTGCCGCCTTCGATCGTGGCGAGCACGAACGGGTTCTCGGTGATGCCCTGATGCAGGTCCGGCCGGAAGTTGTAGATGCCGGTCGTGCCCTGGAAGCCGCTCAGCTCCTCATAGGCGGCGCGGACCTTCTCGCCCTCGAAGGATTTCGCCTTCTCGATCGCGGCCGCCGTCAGCATCACGCCGTCCCAGCCGCGCGAGGCCCAGTTCGGGTCGCGATCCTTGAACTTCTCGCGCCAGGGATCGAGGAAGCTCTTGATGCCGGCCTTGAGGGCGCCTTCGGGCAGGGCCTCGTAGACCTGCGAGGGCGAGGCGACGAAGAAGAACTTGTCGCCGAGCACCTCGGCGACCGGACCGAACACCGCCAGATCCTCGAGGCTGGTCAGCAGCAGCATGTCGGCGCCGAGCTGCTTGATGTTCTTGGCGGCGGTCAGCGTGGTGCCGCCGAGCCCGATCTTCAGGATCGCCCCGGCACCGGCCGAGCGCGCCTTGCTGATCTGGACGCTGAGATCCGCGTCGTCCTGCTTGTACTGGTCGACCGAGACGACCTCGAGCCCGAATTTGGCGGCGTTGCGCTCGGCCACGCTCTTCTGGAGGTTGGCGTAAGGAGTGGGATCGTGCAGCACCGCGATCTTGCGGATCTGCGTCTTCTCCTTGAGGTATTCCAGGCGCTTGTCGACCTCGAAGCCGGCGGGCGGCAGCGTGCTGAAGGCCCAGACCAGATGCTCGGCCTGCGTCGGCAGGATCGAGCACAGCATCATCGGCACCTTGGCGCGCTGCAGCAGGCCTGCCGCCGCGAAATTGCCGGCCGAGACGCAGCCGCTGACGAAGACGTCGACCTTGTCCGAGCTCAGCATCTTCCGGTAGACGGTCACCGCTTCCTGCGGCTCCGAGCGGTTGTCCTCGACGACGACCTGGATCTTGCGGCCCATCACGCCGCCCTTGGCGTTGAGCGCGGCCGCGGCGAGCTCGACGCCGTCGCGCCAGGCGCGGTCGACCGTCGCGGCATAGCCGGTCAGGCCGGCGGAGACACCGATCTTGTAGGGTTCCTGGCTATTGGCGGGCAGCGCGCCTGCCAGTGCGAGGCTTGCGGCAAGGCCTGCCGCCAAAAAGGTCTGCTTCATCATCCGTCCTCCCGTTTCGCTTGATCCCGGCTGGTGGCCCCGCTGCGAGGCCCCGCCTTTTTCTTGGCTTTTAGTCCGATGGCGGCCGTCGTCAGCCCGGCTTGCCGTAGCCGCCGCCGCCCGGCGTCTCCAGCAGCACCACGTCGCCGGCCTGCATGGTCAGCTTCTTGGCCTCGCTGACCGACTTGCCGTTGACGAGGAAGCGGCCGGGCGCGCCGGCGAGGCCGCCATCGATGCCGTCCGGCCCACGATCCAATCGGCTCGGCACGGCGTTCAGCAGCCAGGGATGCTCGGTCAGCATATGGAACTGGATGATCTGGCCGTCGCCGCCCTGCATCCGGCCCTTGCCGCCGGAGCCCGGCCGCAATTCCTTGCGGTCGAAGACGATCGGCATCGCCGCTTCGAGGATCTCGATCGGCACGGCGGCGACGCCGGTCGGATAGCAGGTGGCGCTCGGGCCGGGCTTGCCGGCGCGGGCGCCCATGCCGCCGGAATAGTTGAACATCGACGAGGTGAAGGCCTCGCCATTGGCGCGCCGGCCCTGGATCTGGATGGTCCAGACCGCGCCGGAGCCTTCCGCCAGCACGCGCTCCGGCATCACCTGGTGCAGCGCTTTCAGGATCGGCATCGGCACGTACATGCCAACGACATGGCGCGCATTGACCGGGGCCGGATAGGCGCAGTTGACGATCGACCCGACCGGCGCCCGGACCTCGATCGGGGCGAGCGAGCCGGTGTTGTTCGGCAGCTCCGGATTGAGGCAGGAGCGGATGGCGAAGGTCGAATAGGCGTGGGNGTAGTTCAGGACGACGTTGATGCCGGTCGTCGTCTGCGACGAGGAGCCGTCGAAATCCACGATGATCGAGCCGCTCTCGGTATCGACCGTGACCGCCGTCCGGAGGGTGATGACCTCGCCGCCGGGGACGTCGAAGACCGCCTCGCCGTGATAGGTGCCCGGCTTCAGCTTGCGGATGGCGTTGCGCGTCGCCTCCTCGGAACGGCTGATGATCTCGTCGGACAGGGTCTCGATGTCGGCGATGCCGTAGCGCTCGCAGAGCGTGACCAGATGCTCGGCCGCGGCCTCGCCGGAGGAGACCTGCGCCGAGAGGTCGCCGAAGACGGCATCCGGGGTCCGGACATTGTGCCGGATGATGTCGTGCAGCATCGCGCTGGGCTTGCCGCGCTCGTAGAGCTTGAGCGGCGGGATCCAGAGGCCTTCCTCATGCACGTCGCGGGCGCCGGCGCCGATGCCGTAGCCGCCGATATCGGTGTGGTGGATGGTCGAGCCGATATAGGCGAGCAGCTTCTCGCCATCGAAGATCGGCGTCAGGATGGTGATGTCGAAGAAGTGCCCGGCCGAGAGCCAGGGGTCGTTGGTGATCAGCACGTCGCCGGGCTCGCAGCGATCCTTGAACAGACGCACCAGATGCGCCCCGGCGAAGGCGAGCGAGTTGATATGGCCGGGCGTGCCAGTATTGGCCTGCACCACCATGCGCCCGCGTTGGTCGAACAGCGCGCAGGCGAGGTCGCCGGCCTCGCGCACGATCGGGCTGAAGGCGATGCGCTGCAGCGCCTTGGCCCGCTCGGTGACGATGCCGATCAGGTTCGACCAGAGGATTTCGAGCTCGACGCCATCCATCGGATGTGACCTTGCCATCGGGTTCAACCTTTCGTGGCGACGATGCAGCCGAGCGCGTCGATCGTCGCGCTCCAGCCGGGCGGCAGCGCGGTCGTGGTCTCGCGCTCCTCGATGATGGCAGGGCCGGCGATGGTCTGGCCGGTGGCGAGTGTCGAGCGCTCGTAGACGGGCACGGACTGGCCGTCCTCCCAGGCATGGACCGGCCGGTGGCGCTTGGGCGCCCCCGCGGCGATGGCGGGCACGGTCCGGCCGGCCGACTGGGGCAGGGGGCCGCGCGCGACGACACGCCAGGTCACGAGCTCGATCGGGACATGCGAGGGGTTGACGCCATAAAGCGTGCGATAGGCCTCCTCGAACTGCGCGGTCAGCGCGCCGGTGTCGCGGCTCAGCCGCGGATCGGCCTCGAAGATGATCGTGACCTCGTGCTGCTGACCGACATAGCGCATGTCGGCGCCGACAAGGATCGTCACGTCGGCAGGCGCGCAGCCGGACTCGCCCAGCGCCGTCAGCCCTTCCTTCTCGAGATCGCCGAGGACGCGGTCGACGCGGGTCCAGTCGAGCTGGTCGATCCGCGTCAGGTCGCTGCGCACGAGATCGAGCCGGACGGGGGTGACGAGCGTGCCGAAGGCGGAGAGCACGCTCGATTGCGGCGGCACGATCACGCTGGTGCTCTGCAGCAGTTCGGCGACGCCGCAGGCATGCAGCGGGCCGGCGCCGCCGAAGGCGAAGAGCGGCAGGCCGCGATAATCGACGCCGCGATCGGTGGCATGGGTGCGCGCCGCCGAGGCCATCGCCTCGGTGACGACGCGGTAGATACCGCGGGCCGCCTGGACCGGGCTGAGGCCGAGCGCATCGCCGAGCCGCGCCATGGCGTCGTCGCAGGCCGCCTTGTCGAGCGACATGTCGCCGCCGAGGAAGTTCTCGGCATCGATCAGGCCGAGCACGAGGTCGGCATCGGTGACGGTGGCGTTCTGGCCGCCGCGGCCATAGCAGGCCGGGCCGGGATTGGAGCCGGCGCTTTCGGGGCCGACCTTGAGCAGGCCGAGGTCGTCGACATGGGCGATGCTGCCGCCGCCGGCGCCGATCTCGATCAGGTCGATCGAAGGCACGGTGACGGGCAGGCCGCTGCCCTCGCGGAAGCGATAGCGGCGGTCGACCTCGAACAGCCCGGTGATCAATGGCGTGCGGTTCTCGATCAGGCAGGCCTTGGCGGTGGTGCCGCCCATGTCGAAGGACATCAGCCGGTCGATGCCGAGCAATTCGGCATAGTGGCAGGCCGCGAGCGCGCCTGCGGCCGGGCCGCTCTCGATCATCCGCACCGGGTTCCGGCCCGCGGTCTCGGCCCCGACCACGCCGCCGGAGGACAGCATGATCAGCGGCGTGTTGGCGAAGCCCTCGCTGCGCAGCCGGTCGCTCAACCGCTTCAGATAGGGCTGCGAGATCGGCATCGCATAGGCGTTCACCGTCGCCGTCGAGGCGCGCTGGTATTCGCGGATCTGCGGCGCGACCTCCGAGGAGGTGCAGATGAAGACGTCGTCGAGCTCGCGCGCCAGGGCGGCCGCGACCAGCGCCTCGTTGCCCGGATTGGCGAAGCTGTTGAGGAAGCAGATCGCGACGGCGCGCGCGCCGCTGGCGCGGATCTCGCCCGCGAGCCTGGCGATATCCTGCGGGCTCGGGGCCAGCGCCAGCGTGCCGTCGGCGAGGACGCGCTCCTTCAGGCCGAAGGTCAGCTCGCGCGTGACCAGCGGCTCGGGGAATTCGATCTGCGGATCGTACATGTCGTAGCGATGCTCGTTGCGGATCGCGAGCACGTCGCTGAAGCCCTCGGTGACGACGAGCGCCGTCGGCAGGCCCTTGCGCTCGATCAGCGCGTTGGTCACGACCGTCGTGGCATGGACCACGACGCCGTCGACGGCGCCCGCGCCGATGCCGGCTTTGCCGAGCACGGAATCGACGCCCCGGAAGAAGCCCTCCAGCAGGTCGTGATGCGTCGTCAGCGTCTTGTCGACGCTGAGGCCGCCGCGGGAATCGCGCAGGACGATGTCGGTGAAGGTGCCGCCGATGTCGACGGCCAGCGAATAGGTCATGCTCTTTAGTCTTTCCAGGTCAAGCCGCGCGAGATGCGGGCGGCGCTGCTGACGACTTCACGGATCTGTTCGGGATCGGGAACGGGCGGAATGAACTGCGTCGCGCCGACGATGGCGATCGAGCCGACCAGTGCCTTGCGATGGTCGAAGACGGGGGCCGCCAGCGTGTTGACGCCGGTGATCACCTGATCGGGCGCCGTCGCCCAGCCGCGCTCGCGAACGAGCGCGATCTCCGCCAGCAGCGCCTCGCCGGAGACGATCGTCTGCGGCGTCCATGCCTCCAGCTTGCCGCCGGCGACGGCCTGACGACGCTCCGGCGAGCCGAAGGCGAGCCAGATCTTGCCATGCGCGCTGGCGTGAAAGGCGAGGCGCGTGCCCGGCCGCATGGCGAATTCGATCATCGTGCGGCCCTGGATCAGCTCGAGGACGATCAGCTCCTCGTCGATCACGTCGCAGAGCGTGACGGCCTGGCCACTGCGGTCGCGAAGCGTCATCAGCTCTTCGCGCGCCGCCGAGACGATGTCGAAGCGCTGCCGGAGGGCCTCGCCCAGCACCATCAGCTTGATCCCGGCTTCATAGCGGCCGGTCTCGGCCTCCTGCCGGACGAAGCCATGGCGCTGCAGCGTCACCAGGTGGCGATAGATCGTCGCCTTCGAGGCGGAGAGCGCCTCGGCGATCTGGGCAAGCGAAGCAGGGCGGCTCTGCCGCACCAGATACTCGACCGCGTGAAGCGCGAGATCGAGCGTGCTGGTGCCGGCGGGCGCGGGCTTTCCCGACTCTCTTGGCCGATCCATGGACAAAGGGCGTTTCCTGCTTGTCATTTCAAATAATGAAATGATATTTTATTATTTGATACGCTACGAGCCAATCGGCCTTGATGTCAAGCGGTTGGCAGGGCTGCGATGCGGGAGTGGCCCGGCGCTTGGGCCGGCATGGCTCGGTGCAGGGACATTTGGCGATGCCGATGGCGGACAATGGCCAAGCGCAGCTTCCCATCGCCCGCCGGGATGCTCTAACTGTGACATGCCGCAAGAGCCCGCCACGCAGACTACAGCCGAGACCGCCGAAGCCGACCTCGCCGCCGAGGGCCTGACGCCTCCCACGGGCCGCTATTCGGTTTTCGCGCCGTTGCGCCAGCCGATCTTCCGTGCGGTCTGGATCGCAAGCCTCGTCTCGAACTTCGGTGGCCTCGTCCAGATGGTCGGCGCCGCCTGGCTGATGACCTCGCTCTCCGATTCGCCGGACATGGTCGCGCTCGTCCAGGCCTCAACCACATTGCCGGTGATGATGTTCTCGCTCGCCGCCGGCGCGATCGCCGACAATTACGACCGCCGCCGCATCCTGCTGACGGCGCAGAGCTTCATGCTCACCGTTTCGATCATGCTGGCGGTCTTCGCCTGGCATGGGCTGCTCTCGCCCTGGCTCCTGCTCGGACTCACCTTCCTGCTCGGTTGCGGCAATGCGCTGAACAACCCGGCCTGGCAGTCCTCGGTCGGCGACATGGTGCCGCGACCCGAGGTGCCGGCGGCGGTGACCTTGAACAGCGTCGCCTTCAACATCGCTCGCAGCGTCGGCCCGGCGATCGGCGGCGCCATCGTCGCCGCCTTCGGCGCGGTCGCGGCCTTCATCGTCAACGCCTTCAGCTATATCGGCCTGCTCGTCGTGCTGGCCCGCTGGCAGCCGCCGCGCGTCGAGCGCGTGCTGCCGCGCGAGACGTTCCTGCTCGCGATGGGCGCCGGTCTCCGCTATGTCGCGATGTCACCCAATATCCGCGCCGTCATCCTGCGCGCCTCCCTCTTCGGCTTCGGCGGCATCGTCGGTCTCGCCTTGATGCCGCTGGTCGCACGCGACCTCGTGCGCGGCGGCCCGCTGACATACGGCATCCTGCTGGGGGCCTTCGGCGTCGGCGCGGTCGCCGGAGCCTTCGTCAGCGGCCGGCTGCGCGGTCGTTTCAGCACCGAGACCCTGGTGCGCCTGACCTTCCTGGCCTATGCGGCTGCGGCCCTGGTGGTGGGCCTGAGCCGGACCCTGTGGCTCACCATGCCGGCGCTCGCTGTCGGCGGCGCCTGCTGGGTGCTGGCGCTCTCAACCTTCAATTCGACGGTACAGTTGTCGGCACCGCGCTGGGTGGTCGGGCGCGCCCTTGCGCTCTATCAGATGGCGGCCTTCGGCGGCATGGCCGCGGGCAGCTGGGCCTGGGGCTGGGTGACCCTCCATTCCGGCCCGGCCGGCGCCCTGTACGCGGCGGCGGCCGCGCTCGTCTTCGGCGCTGCCGCCGGGCTGCGCTATCGGCTGCCCCCGCTCGAGGCGCTCAATCTCGACCCGCTCAGCCGCTGGCGCGAGCCGACGGTCGCGGTCGATATCGANCCGCGCAGCGGCCCGGTCTTCGTCACCATCGAATGGCGAATCCGGCAGGAGGACGTGGTCGAGTTCCTGAAGGCGATGGAGGAGCGCCGGCGCATCCGCCGCCGGGACGGCGCCCGCCACTGGTCGCTGCTGCGCGACCTGACCGATGCCGAACTCTGGATCGAGCGCTACGACAGCCCGACCTGGGTCGAATATGTCCGCCAGGCCCAGCGCGCCACCCAGGCCGACGCCGACATCGGCGACCGGGTGAGGGGGCTGCATATCGGGCCCGAGCCGCCGGTCGTGCATCGCATGGTCGAGCGGCAGACCGGCGCGCTGCCGCGCGAGGTGCTGCGCGCGAACCGGCAGGCGCAGGCGTCACCCTGAGCGGCGGCGCCGAAGCTGCTACACGTCGCGGCGCGTCTGACTTCCGGCCGCTCATTTGCCTGCATGGGGCCTGACGCGATGCGCGGCATGGCGAGCCTGGGCGCATCGCCGCTGGCCGCGGGGTCGAGTGTCGTTATCCGCCTTTTCGACTACCCTTTTCCTCTGCGACAAGAGTAGCCGATCAGCACCGGATTCGGCCTGGCGAGGAAGACACCGTGGAGCGCGTGCTCGCATCTCAGGCTACCCTGCACAAACTCGAGGTCTTCTGCCTGGTCTGCGAGTTGCAGAGCGTCACCCGCGTCGCCGAGCGGATGCGGGTGGCACAGCCGGTCGTGACCGCGCATCTGCGCTTTCTGGAGGAGAAGCTCGGGGTCAGGCTGTTCGAACGCAGCGGGCGTCGGCTGGTTCTGACGCTCGCCGGCGAGCGCGTCCATAAATGGGCCAGCGACATCATCACGCGAACCCATGAACTGGAGCGCGAGCTCGATCTGGCCATCGATGGCGAGCTGGGCAGCGCCGTGGTCGCAGCCTCGATGACCGTCGCGTCCTATGTCCTGCCGCCCCTGTTCACCGCGTTCCGACGTCTCAACCCGAATGGCGGCATCACCGTGCAGGTGTCGAATCCGCAGCTTGTCACCGCAGCGGTGCGCGACGGAACCTGCGATTTCGGGGTCTGCATCCTCGATCCGCGGCATGACGTCGACGGCCTGAATGTCGAGCGCCTGTGGACGGAACGGCTGGTGCTCGTCGCGGCCCGCGACGATAGCTCTGTCGGCGACACGGCCACGCCGCAGGAGATCGAAGCGCTGCCTTTCGTCTCCTCCCCGCGCAACCAGGTACGCCGCGAGGCCGAAGAGGACGGCCTTCACGCGCATGGCATCGTCAACCGGCGCGTGTTGCTGGAGTTCGGTCATCCCGAGGCGATCAAGCAGGCGGTGCGCAGCGGCGCCGGAGTCGCCTTCGTCATGGAGACGTCGGTCCGCGATGAGCTCGCTCGCGGCCTGCTGCGCCGGGTCGCGACCCCGGAGATCGACTTGCCGGTGCCCGTCTTCCTCGTCCACAGGCGCGGCAAGAGCTTCTCCGGTTTCCAGGCGCGGCTCGTCGACTTCGTGCGCACGGCCGCCGTCGACGACCATCCGCCGGGCATTCTGACGCCGGCCTGACCAAGATACCGCTCCGGACCGGCTCCACCCGGTACTCAATCCATAGTCAGATCCTTATATATTTCTTCGAATTATATATTGGATTGCAGGTCCGACCAGGCCTTAGGCTCCCGACATTCGCAATCCGCCCTGCCTGCGGAGGCGAAAGGGATTTCCCGACGAACCGACGGTTCCGGCGCGGCCATGGCCTGCGTTCGCCCGATAACGCGTTCGCGAGACCTCAAGGGAGGAAGCCATGTTTCTGGGCGTGGATATCGGCGGCACCTTCACCGATCTCGTCATGCTGGACGAGAACGGGGCGCTGGTGACGACGAAGGCGCTGTCGACGCCGGGCGAGCTCGAGGTCGGCGTCTTCAACGCCGTCGAGGATGCCGCCCGCCAGCGCGGCATGACCGGCGAGGAACTGCTCGCCAGGGTGGTCGCCTTCGGCCATGGCACGACGCAGGCGACGAACGCCGTCATCGAGCGCGACGGCGCCCGGACCGGGCTCATCGCCACGCGCGGCTTCGGCGACACGCTGGCGATCCAGCGACTCATGGGCTTCACCGCCGGCGTCCCGGCCGACCGGCTCGGCTGGTATTCCCGCCGCCGCTATCCGGAGCCGATCGTCCCGCGCCACCTGGTGCGCGAGGTTCGCGAGCGCCTCGACCATGCCGGCACGGTGCTGGTCGCGCTCGACGAGGCCGAATTGCGCGCTTCAGCCCGCTCCCTCGTCGCCGAAGGCGTGCAGACCTTCGCCGTGGCCTTTCTCTGGTCGTTCAGAAATCCCGCGCACGAACGGATCGCGGCGCGGATCATTCGCGAGGAAGCGCCGGGCGCCTATGTCAGCCTGTCGAGCGAGATCGCTCCGGTCCTCGGCGAATACGAGCGTACCGCGACTGCGGCCCTCAACTCCTACCTCGCTCCGAAAGTCGTCTCCTATCTCGACGGCATCGAGCAGATGCTACGGCGCAAGGGCTTCAAGGGCGCCTTTTCGATCCTGAATTCGGCCGGCGGCGTCATGCCCGTCGCCGAAGCGGCCCGCCGGCCGGTCACGCTCGTCACCTCCGGCCCGACCGGCGGCGTCATGGGCTCGATCCATCTCGCCAAGCGGCTCGGCTACCGCAACATCATCACCACTGACATGGGCGGCACGTCCTTCGACGTCGCCATCGTCGTCGACGACAAGCCGCTGATGTCGACCAAGCACGAGGCCGGCGGCTTCCACATCGCGACGCCGATGATCGAAGTCAGGGCGATCGGCGCGGGCGGCGGCTCCATAGCGCGCGTGGTGGACGGNCAGCTCCGCGTCGGCCCGGACAGCGCGAGCGCCTGGCCCGGGCCCGCCTGCTACGGGCGCGGAGGGACGCTGCCGACCGTCACCGATGCCGACGTGGCGCTCGGGATCATCGACCCCGACAGCTTCCTCGGCGGCAAGATGAAGCTGGACCGGGCCGCGGCGATCGCCGCGCTCGACCAGCACATCGCCACGCCGCTCGCTCTTTCCGTCGAGCAGGCCGCGGCCGGCATCCGCCGTATCATCGATGCGCAGATGGCGGACACGCTGCGCGAGGTGACGATCGGGCGCGGCTTCGACCCGCGCGATTTCGTCATCTTCGCCTATGGCGGCGCCGGCCCGGTCCATTGCGCCGGCTATGGCGCGGAACTCGGTGTGCCGAAGATGGTGGTGCCGGTCACGTCGATGGCGCATTCGGCCTATGGCGCGCTGGCCGCCGATCTGCAGTTCGCCACCGAGCGGGCGCTGCTGATGCGTGGCGGCGGCGGAGCCCGGCCGCTGAACGAGGGGCTCGACGCAGCCCGCATCGCACAGGCCTTCGCCGAGCTGGAAACCGAGTGCCGGGATGCGATGACGCGCGCAGGCGTCGCCGCCGGCGATGTCGGCCTGATCCGCAGCGCCGACCTGCGCTATCGCCGCCAGACCAACGATCTGATCATTCCGCTCGGCGACGGCGATGCAAGCGAAGCGGCGATCGCCGATCTCGTGCGGCGCTTCGAAGAGACCTACGAGCAGACCTACGGCAAGGGCTCGGCCTTCCGCGAGGCCGGCATCGAGCTCACCAATGTCCGGGTCGAGGCCTTCGGCAAGGCACGCCGGCCCGAGCTCGCGCCGCGTGCGCCGAGCGGCATCCCACAGGTCGGCCGGCGCTCGATCTTCGAGCCCGTCGTCGGACGCCGCATGGAGTGCGCCGTCTACAACTGGCGCGAGCTGCCGGTGGATTTCACGATCGAAGGCCCGGCCGTGATCGAGCATCCCGAGACCTCCGTCTTCGTCGCGGCGGCGCAGATCGCCCGGCTCGACGCCAACTCCAACATCACCATCGAAACGCGGGAGGACGGTGGCCATGGCCGTGACTGAACAGGGCATCGACCCGATCACCTTCGAGGTGGTGCGCAACAAGCTGCAGGCCATCACCGAGGAGCAGGCGATCACGCTGAAGTCGGTCTCCGGCTCGCCGGTTGTCACCGAGGCCACGGACTTCAACAACGGCCTCTATCTCGCCGACGGCTCGATCGTCACCATGGGGCCGCAGGTGCTGTTCCACACCGGCACGATGTCCTCGGTCATCCGCTCGATCAACGAGAACTTCGCGGACAATCCCGGCATCCGCGAGGGTGACATGTTCATCCTCAACGACCCCTATCGCGGCGCGATCCATCAGCCGGATGTGTCGATCGTCGCTCCGGTCTTCCACCACGGACGCCATGTCGCCTGGGCGGGCTCCTGCGCGCACCAGCTCGATGTCGGCGGCATGAGCTTCGGCTCCTGGGCGATCGGCGCCACCGAGATCCAGCAGGAGGCGATGCTGCTGCCGGGCATCAGGCTCGTCGAAGGCGGCGTCCTGCGCCAGGACCTCTGGCAGATGATCATGGGCATGACCCGCCTGCCGCATGTGCTCGGCCTCGATCTGAAGGCGATGATCGCGGCGAACAATGTCGCGGTCCGCCGCCTCGTCGAGCTGATGGACCGCTATGGCAGGGCGACCGTCGAGACCATCATGCACGCGGAGATCGCGAGCTCCGAGCGGCAACTGCGCCAGGTCCTGTCCGCCTTGCCGGACGGCGTGGTGCGGGCGCGTGACTACATCGAGCATGACGGCCACGAGAACGTGCTCTACCAGGTCTGCGTGACGGCCACCAAGACGGGGGACCGGCTGACCCTCGACATGACCGGCACCTCGCCGCAGGCGCCGGGCTTCATCAACTGCACGGCCTCGGGCATGCGCGGCGCCGCGCTGACCGGCCTGCTGCCGATCCTCGCGCCGCGCATCCGCTGGAATGAGGGGATCATGCGCGCGGTCGAGTTCGTTGCCCCGGAGGGCATCCTCTGCAACGCCTCCTGGCCGGCGCCGGTCTCCTCGGGCACGATCTCGACGGCCTGGATCGTCCAGAACGTCGTCGTCGCGGCCTTGTCGCGGCTGGTCTCCCTGAGCCCGGAGCTGCGCAACGAGGGCCAGGCCGTCACCAAGGGCCACATGATGGTGATGACACTCGCCGGCCGCGACCGCGACGGCGCGCCCTTCGGCACCTTCCTGCTCGATTCGACGGCCGGCGGCGGCGGAGCCTTCCCCGACCATGATGGGCTCGACGGCTCGGGCGACTACTGCGTGCCGCGGCCGGCCATCGCCAATGTCGAGGCCAACGAGGCGAACGGGCCGTTCCTCTATCTCTTCCGTTCCTTCGTGCGCGATACCGGCGGGCCCGGCCGTCAGCGCGGCGGGGCCGGCACTGCCCTCGCCATCGTGCCCTACGGTACGGAAGGCCTGCAGGCGATGATGCTCGGCCACGGCGTCNAAGTGCCCAACGCGATCGGGCAGTTCGGCGGGCTGCCCGGCGCGTGCGGGCGTAACTTCATCCTGCGCGATGCCGGCGATCCGGCCTTGATCGCGGGCCTCGCCGGGGACCTTGACGACATGCTCGGCATCGAGGCGGTCGAGCAGCTCGGACCCAAGCCCGGCCGTATCGGCCTCACCGCCCGCGACGCGCTCGGCTATGCCTTCCAGGGCGGCGGCGGCTACGGCGATCCGCTGAAGCGCGATCCCGAAGCGGTCCGGGGTGACGTCGTGAACGGCCATGTCAGCCCGGATGCGGCCCGCAGCCAATACGGCGTCGTGATCGGGGCCGACGGCGTCGACATCGCCAGGACCGAGGCCGCCCGGCTGGCGATCCGCCAGCGCCGGCTCGGCGGCAGGACGCCGGCACGAATCGCCGGCTCCGGCGAGATGCGCATCGCGGCCGGCCGCTTCGCCTGCGGCTGCGGCTGCGACCTCGGCGCCGCGACGAGCGACTGGAAGCGGCACGCGATCACCCGCTGCGTCGATCCGGCAAGCTACGGCCCGCATGTGCGGACCCATGCCAAGCTCGAGCTGCGCGAGCATGCCTGCCCGGACTGCGGCTCCCTGCTCGAGGCCGAGGTGGTCCGCAAGGGCGAGGCATCGCTGAACACCCTCGTACTGGCCGGCGACACTGCCGCCTGAGCAAAGGACCTGCCATGCAACGCTATCCCGACAAGGGCGCGGTCATCGTCACCGGCGCCGCGCAGGGCATCGGGCGCCGCCTGGCGCTCGGCCTCGCGGCCGAAGGCATCGACGTGCTGATCGCCGACTGGAACGCCGAGAAGGGCGAGGCCGTCGCCTGCGAGGACGCGCCGGGCGCGGGGCGCCGCCTGTTCGCGCAGACCGATGTCGCCGACGAGGAGAGCTGCCGCCGGGCGGTCGCCGTCGCGACGGAGGCCTTCGGCGGCGTCTTCGGGCTCGTCAACAACGCCTCGATCTTCTCGACCCTGACGATGCGTCCCTTCTGGGAGATTCCCGGCGACGAATGGGACCGGGTGCAGGCGGTCAACCTCAAGGGCGTCTTCAACATGACGCGCGCGGCGCGCGAGCCGCTCGTCGCCTCGGGCGAGGGCGCGGTCGTCAATATCGCCTCATCGACGATCCTGTTCGGCCGGGCGAACTACGCCCATTACGTCTCGTCCAAGGCGGGCGTCCTCGGCCTTTCCCGCGCCATGGCCCGTGAGCTCGGCCCGCATGGTGTCCGCGTCAACACCCTGACCCCGGGGCCGACCTTCACCGAAATCGAGCGCGCCACCGTCACGCCCGAGCAGAAGGCGGCGATGATCGAGCAGCAATGCCTGAAGCGGGCCGGCGGTCCGGACGACATCGCCGACGCGATCATCTTCCTCCTGTCGCGGCAGGCACGCTGGGTGACGGGCCAGTTGCTCAATGTCGACGGCGGCATGGTCACCCATTGAAGCGCGGCGGCCGTTCGGGCCGGACAACACGGGAACGATCCTCATGGCCCATGTGACTGCATTCGACCGCATGCTGATCGGTGGCGAGCTGGTACACAGCTCCAGCGGCGCGTTCGACGACTCGATCAATCCGGCGACCGAAGAGGTCATCGGCCGCTCGCCGCGTGGCACGAGACAGGACGTCGACCGTGCCGTCGCGGCGGCCGAGGCCGCCTGGCCGGCCTGGGCGGCGCTGACGCCGTCGCAGCGCGGCGCCCGCCTGCGGGCCTTCGGGGCGGCGCTTCAGGCCCGTGCCGAGGAGATCCTGCATGTCGAGGTCGCCGACACCGGCAACACCATCACGCCGATGCGCGGCGATGTCGGCATGGCTGTCGAGAGCCTCGACTACTATGCCGGCCTCATCCATGAGCTGAAAGGCGAGACCATCCCGGCGACGGCCGAGAACCTGCACATCACCTTGCGCGAGCCATACGGCGTCGTCGCGCGCATCGCGCCCTTCAACCATCCCCTGATGTTCGCCGTGGCGCGCACCGCGGCCGCGCTCGCCGCCGGCAACGCCGTCATCGTCAAGCCGCCGGAGACCAGTCCGCTCTCGGCCATGGTCCTGGCCGAGATCGCGCGGGAGATGCTGCCGCCCGGCGTCTTCAACATCCTGACGGGAACCGGCGCCACGGTGGGGGACGCGATCGTGCGCCATCCCGGCGTCAAGCGCATCGCCTTCATCGGCTCGCCCGATACCGGCCGCGCCATCCAGCGGGCAGCGGCCGAGACCGCCGTCAAGCATGTGACGCTCGAGCTCGGCGGCAAGAACCCGCTGATCGCCTTCCCCGACATGGACCCGGACGTGATCGCCGCCGCGGCCGTACGCGGCATGAACTTCAGCTGGCAGGGCCAGTCCTGCGGCTCGACCAGCCGCCTGCTTGTGCACGAGGACATCCATGATGCGGTGCTGGCGCGGGTGGTCGAGCGTGTCGCGGCGCTGACGATTGGCGATCCCGCCGACCCGGCCACGGATATGGGCCCGGTCAATTCGCGCGTCCAGCACGAGAAGGTGCTGTCCTTCTTCGAGACGGCGCGCAATGACGGCTCGCGCCTGATGACCGGCGGGAAGCGCCCGTCCGGCAAGGGCTTCGAGAAGGGCTTCTGGGTCGAGCCGACCGTCTATGCCGAGATGAAGCCCGGCATGCGGCTCTGGCAGGAAGAGGTGTTCGGCCCGATCCTGTCGGTCGGCAAATGGAAGACCGTCGACGAGGCGGTCGCGCTCGCCAACAGCACCGAATACGGNCTCACCGGCGCGGTCTGGACCAACGACATCCGCGACGCCCTGAACGTCGCCCGCCGCGTCCGCTCGGGGCATCTATGGATCAATGGCTGCTCCAGCCACTTCCTCGGCGTCCCCTTCGGAGGAATGAAGAATTCCGGCGTCGGCCGCGAGGAAGGCATCGAGGAGATGCTCTCCTACACCGAGGCGAAGACCATCAACATCATGCTCGGCTGAGCGCGCAACCGCCTCCGTGATCTTGCGGAGGCGGTTCAATCGCCCAGCCGATAGGGCACGGCTTCGCGAATATCCGCGTCGATCCGGATCGATGCGCCCGCCGGCGGGAAAGCCCGTTGCGAGCAATCATGCCGCTCGCAGAGACGGCAACTCGTGCCGATATGGACGATCGACTTGACGCTCTCGATATCCAGCTCGTCGGCATAGACGAGCTGCGCTGCATCGGCCAGCTCGCAGCCCAGGCCGATCGCGTATCGTCGCCGCGCTGCGCTATGGCCGATCCCCGCCTTGGTGATGGCTTGCGCCAGCGAGAGATAGCGAGTCCCGTCGGGCATCTCGGCGATCTGCACGAGCATGCGGTCCGGCGTTTCGAAGGCCTGGTGCACGTTCCAGAGCGGGCAGGNTCCGCCATAGCGTGCAAAACGCAGGCGCGTCGCGCTGTGACGCTTGGTGATGTTTCCCGCCCGGTCGATCCGCAGGAAATAGAACGGAATCCCGCGCGCCCCCGGCCGCTGCAATGTGGAAAGGCGATGGGCGACCTGTTCGAGACTTGCCCCGAACAGGTGCATCAGGATGCCGAGATCGTGCCGGTGCAGCCGGGCGGAATCCAGAAATTTCCGATAGGGCAGGATCAGGGCTCCGGCAAAGTAATTGGCCAGAGCGACGGAGCAGACGGCGTTGGCGCTTTCGCTACGGAATCTCGCCTGCGTCAGAACCTCGGCCGCCATGTCCTGCGCCTCGAACAAGGCGAGCTGGTGCGCAAGCGCAAAGGTCCGGCTGGACGCGTCGGCCCAGCCGTCGATGTGGAGGATTCGGGAGGCCCTGTCGAACTGCCGGATCGGCCGGTCCATGCCGAAAGACCGCTCGATCTTGACCGAAAGCCGGTGGCGCAGCTCGAGCCTGTCGATCAGGGCGTCGGGCAATTGGGAGGTGTCGGTGCCGAGCTCCGCATAGGTCGCCTCCGCCCGCCGGTCCAGATCGTCGACATAGTTCCCGATCCGGTGAAAGAAGTCGCGCACTTCGTCGTAGGGGAAGGCAACGGGGCCGGCCGGATGGCTCGCCTCCGAATGCGAGAGGGTTTGGTCCAAGGCCTGGTACTTGTCTTCGAGCGCCCGGTGGGCGGCCTGCAGGCGGATGACGGCCTTGGCGACGTTCGGCGCATGCTGGATCGCAGCCTGCAATTCGGTCGAAGGCAGGAGCGGATAGGCGAGTGCGGGATCCGAGAGGGCATCCTGCAGATCGACGAGCAGCCGATCCTCGTCGCTGTTCGAGATCTGCGAGATGTCGACGCGAAAGACACGTGCCAGCTCGACGAGCACGGCGGCGCTGAGCGGCCGCTGCGATCGCTCGATCTGGTTCAGGTAGCTCGGCGAGATTCCGATCTTCCGGGCAAGGAGCTGCTGCGGCCAGCCGGCTTCCTCGCGCAGCCTGCGGACAGCCGGGCCAGCAAACACCTTGCGCTTCATTTTGCAAATTTGCCTTCTTCGCAATTTTGCAAAAATGCACGGTTTCGGAAGACTTGCAAAGCGGCCTGATCCTATGGGGATGGATCGGAGGCTCGCTAGGTTCGGTTCTGCCATGAAGGACATTCTGGAACAGCTCGAAGACCGTCGCGCGGGGGCACGTCTTGGGGGCGGCGAGCGGCGCATCGCGGCGCAGCACAAGCGCGGCAAGCTCACCGCCCGCGAGCGCATCGATCTCCTCCTCGACAAGGACTCATTCGAGGAGTTCGACATGTTCGTGCAGCACCGCGCCGTCGATTTCGGCATGGACAAGGCCGAGAAGATCCCGGGCGACGGCGTCGTCACCGGCTGGGGCACGGTCAATGGCCGCACCGTTTTCGTCTTCTCAAAGGATTTCACCGTCTTCTGCGGCTCGCTCTCCGAGACGCACGCCCAGAAGATCATCAAGATCCAGGACATGGCGCTGAAGATGCGCGCGCCCATCGTCGGCCTGTTCGACGCCGGTGGCGCCCGCATCCAGGAGGGGGTGGCTGCGCTCGGCGGCTATGGCGAGGTCTTCAAGCGGAACGTCCAGGCTTCGGGCGTGATCCCGCAGATCTCGGTGATCATGGGCCCCTGCGCCGGCGGCGACGTCTATTCGCCGGCGATGACCGACTTCATCTTCATGGTCCGCGACACCAGCTACATGTTCGTCACCGGCCCGGAGGTGGTGAAGACCGTCACCAACGAGACCGTGACCTCCGAGGAACTCGGCGGCGCCAAGGTCCACACCTCCAAGTCCTCGGTCGCCGATGGCTCGTTCGAGAACGATGTCGAGGCGCTGCTGCAGGTGCGCCGGCTGATCGACTTCCTGCCGGCCAACAACACGGTCGGCGTGCCGGAATGGCCGAGCTTCGACGTCCCCGATCGCGTCGACATGAGCCTGGACACGCTGGTCCCCGACAATCCGAACAAGCCCTACGATATCAAGGAGCTGATCCTGAAGGTCGTCGACGAGGGCGATTTCTTCGAGATCCAGGAAGCCTACGCGAAGAACATCGTCACCGGCTTCGCCCGGATCGAGGGCCGCACCGTCGGCATCGTCGCCAACCAGCCGATGGTGCTGGCCGGCGTGCTCGATTCCGACGCCAGCCGCAAGGGCGCGCGCTTCGTGCGCTATTGCGACGCCTTCGAGATCCCGATCGTCACCTTGGTCGACGTGCCCGGCTTCCTGCCCGGCACGGCGCAGGAATATGGCGGCCTGATCAAGCACGGCGCCAAGCTGCTCTTCGCCTACAGCGAATGCACCGTGCCGCTGGTCACGATCATCACGCGCAAGGCCTTCGGCGGCGCCTATGACGTGATGGCCTCGAAGCATATCGGCGCCGACGTCAACTATGCCTGGCCGACGGCGCAGATCGCGGTGATGGGCGCCAAGGGCGCGGTCGAGATCATCTTCCGCGGCGGCGACGCCGAGACGATCGCGCGCCAGACAAAGGAATACGAGGACCGCTTCATGTCCCCCTTCGTCGCGGCCGAGCGCGGCTATGTCGACGAAGTCATCATGCCGCACTCGACCCGCCGCCGCATCGCCCGCGCCCTCGCCATGCTCCGCACCAAGAGCGTCGAGCGCCCCTGGCGAAAGCACGACAATATTCCCCTGTGAGATGAGACCTGCGCATGTTCACGAAGATATTGATCGCGAACCGTGGCGAGATCGCCTGCCGGGTGATCAAGACGGCGCGGCGGATGGGGATCGCGACGGTTGCGGTCTATTCCGACGCCGATCGCGATGCCTTGCATGTCGAGATGGCCGACGAGGCCGTGCCTATCGGCGCCGCCC